>Ga0335074_10006698_pt1 | contig 15974 bp, 11 predicted proteins | sample Lox_Sample_23_FD_206715 | JGI IMG/M metagenome (GOLD analysis project Ga0335074, IMG submission 206715) | Soil microbial communities from Loxahatchee National Wildlife Refuge, Florida, United States - Lox_Sample_2.3 | ecosystem: Environmental > Terrestrial > Soil > Wetlands | place: USA... | reverse complement strand
GCATGGAAGTAATCCGGCTTTCCGGCTACACGGAACTAGAGAAATTAGAAATTGCAAAGCGGTTCTTGGTAAGTAAGCAGAGGAAAGATACGGGTGTAACTGAGGAGCAGGTGGAGTTCACGGGCGCGGGCCTCCAGACTATGATTCAGTCCTACACTCGGGAAGCGGGTGTACGAAATCTAGAGCGCGAAATTGGAAACGTGTGCCGCAAAGTCGCCCGCAAAGTAGTTGAGGCGCAATCCGCCGGAACCGAAGAGCCGCTGGCTGCTTCGCAGGATGGGGTAGAAGTGATCGGGGAACAAGCCGTGGCGTCCGAAGAGAGCGGCAAGAAGAGTAAGAAGAAGGCCAAGAAGGAAGAACCGCCCCTGATTCCCATCGAAAAAGTGGTAATCACGCGGGACAAATTGACCGAGATGCTGGGGCCCGCCAAGTTCCGCGATCTCGATCTTGAAAAACAGAACGAAATTGGGGCTACTACGGGTCTTGCCTGGACCGAAGTTGGTGGGTCGATTCTGACGACAGAAGCGACGGTCATGGAAGGCCGCGGCAAAATGATGACTACCGGGAAGCTTGGCGACGTGATGCAGGAGTCGGCTCAGGCTGCCATGAGCTACGTGCGGTCGCGTGCTCAATATCTGGGGTTGCCTAAGGATTTCTATCGGCATCTGGATATTCACGTTCACGTGCCGGAAGGCGCTATCCCCAAGGATGGGCCCTCGGCCGGCATCACCATTGGAACCAGCATCTGCAGCGCTTTGACGGGCATTCCGGTGCGCCACGAGATCGCCATGACGGGTGAGATTACTGTGCGTGGCCGCGTACTTCCGATAGGGGGGCTGAAGGAGAAGCTTTTGGCTGCCCACCGGCAAGGCATCTTCGAAGTGATTCTGCCGAAAGATAACGAGAAAGATCTGGTTGATATCCCGGAGAACATCCGCAAGGAAATGAAGCTGGAATTCGTTTCCTCAATGGATGAAGTACTCAAAATTGCATTGGAGCGTGAGCTTGTTGCTTTACCGCTGGCGCCCGCCGCAACGGCCGCGGAGTTGTCAGCGCGGCCGGAAGACAACCTGACCCACTGAGTTTTCCGGACCAGACTCCGCGTCGAGAAAATTGGATTAAACCGTGGTAGGAACCGAAGCAGCGGCAGCGACGATTGGCTTCAGACGCCGTAAGCAGGATTATGAGCTCATCATCAGCGCTGCCGAGCCTCGGCGGTTTCCGCCGGAGCCGCACGACGGCTCCGTTGAAATAGCATTTCTGGGGCGCAGCAATGTCGGGAAATCAAGTCTCCTGAATTCGCTCGTGGACCAGCCTGGATTGGCATTTACGAGTGCCCGCCCGGGATGCACGCAACTGATCAACTTCTTCCGGATCGGCGAATACATCCGTTTCGTCGATCTGCCTGGTTACGGCTATGCACGGGTATCTCTCGAAGAGCGCGCGCAGTGGAGAACGCTGATTGAAAGTTATCTTCTGAAACGGCAGAGCCTGGCTCTTTCGTTTCTGCTCATCGACGCCAGGCGTGGATGGATGGATATGGACCTGGAGCTTAAAGCGTGGCTTGAGTTCCACAACCGTCGATATCAGGTGATTGTCACCAAAATCGACAAACTGAAAAGTAACAACCAACTAATAGCCGGATTGGCTGCGATCCAGAAACAAATGCCGGATCACCAGCCAGTGCCGTTCTCGGCCGTCGACGGCCGGGGAGTGAGGGAAATTTGGCAAACCATCTCGAAGATCAAGAACAAGCAGTAGCCCCCGCGGCTGCCACCGAAGGTACGCCCACCGAGAAGCCAGTAGAGACGAACGGCGAAGGCAGACCTGCTACAGATAACAATGAAACCAAGGCCGCCGAAACGGCGGGCGATAACAAGACCGCTGAATCGCGTAACGAAGGCCCGCCTTCAACTGCGAATCGGGTTCGGGCCACAGGCGAGGGCAAACACGCTCTGCCCAGAGGAAACGGCCGGCCTCCGGCATCGGCAGAAGCGCCGAGACGTGCCGCCGCTGAATCAAAACCGGTAGGGGAGGCTAAAACCTCCCCGGAGAACAGCTCGGCAGCGGTCGTCTCGGGCCCCGCATCGCCGCCCGCAGCGCAGCAGGGCGCCACACAAGGTTCCGCACAGCAAAGCAGCGCACAGGTAGCGCAGCCGGCCGCTGTTCAACAGCCCGGTCCGCAACCGCGGCGGGGCCGCCATTCAATCGGCAATACGGGCGCTCAGGGGCAGAGAAACGGTGCCACTACGCTCGACCTGGTAGAGCTGAAGGACATGAGCATCCAGGCCCTGAACCAGATTGCAAAAGATCTGGGTGTGCCGGGCGCGGCCGGTTTGCGCAAGCAGGAGCTCATCTTCAAGATCCTGCAGACTCAGGCCGAAAAGAGCGGTCTCATCTTCTCGGAAGGCGTCTTGGAATGCCTGCCCGATGGCTTCGGCTTCCTGCGCGCGCCGGAATATAATTACCTGCCCGGGCCCGATGACGTGTACGTCTCGCCCTCACAGATCCGCCGTTTCGATCTGCGCACCGGCGATACCGTCTCTGGCCAGATCCGTCCTCCCAAAGAGGGCGAGCGTTACTTCGCGCTCATCAAGGTTGATGCAATCAACTTCGAACCACCTGAGGAAGCGCGCAACAAAATCTTCTTCGACAACCTGACGCCGCTTTATCCTGACGAGCGGCTGAAGCTCGAAACCGCCAAAGACAACTTCTCGGGCCGGGTGATGGACCTGCTTACTCCGCTTGGCAAGGGGCAGCGTGGCCTGATCGTCGCTCCGCCTCGCACCGGCAAGACGATGATGCTGCAAAGCATCGCCAATTCGGTCACCACGAATCATCCCGAAATTAATCTCATCGTTCTGCTGATCGACGAGCGGCCGGAAGAAGTCACGGACATGCAGCGCTCGGTGCGTGGCGAGGTGATCAGCTCGACGTTCGATGAACCCGCCTCGCGCCACGTGCAGGTGGCCGAGATGGTGATTGAAAAGGCCAAGCGTCTGGTCGAGCATAAGCGCGACGTGGTGATCCTTCTCGATTCCATCACGCGACTGGCGCGCGCCTACAATACAGTGGTCCCGCCCTCCGGCAAAGTGCTTTCGGGCGGCGTCGATTCGAACGCCCTGCAGCGGCCCAAGCGGTTCTTTGGAGCGGCTCGCAATATCGAAGAAGGCGGATCGCTTACGATTGTAGCTACCGCCCTGATTGATACCGGAAGCCGCATGGACGACGTGATCTTTGAAGAGTTCAAAGGCACCGGCAACATGGAAATTCATCTTGACCGCAAGCTGGTGGACAAGCGCGTTTTTCCGGCCATCGATATCAACAAGAGCGGCACGCGAAAAGAAGAGCTGCTGCTGCCGCGCGAAGAACTCAATCGCGTATGGGTTTTGCGCAAGGTGCTCAACCCGCTCTCGCCGGTGGAGTCGATGGAGCTTCTGCTCGACAAACTCGGCAAGACGCGCAGCAACGCCGAATTTTTGGCCGCGATGAGCGGCTGACCTCAATCGAAATTATCGATCGGTAATGGGCCGCATCCGCGTTCTCTCCGACAACGTGGCGAATAAGATCGCCGCCGGAGAGGTCGTAGAGCGGCCCGCCTCCGTTGTAAAGGAGCTGCTCGAAAACTCGCTCGATGCCGGCGCCACTGACATTCGCATCGATACCGAGAACGCCGGCCGCCGCTTGATCCGGATTCAAGACGACGGCTCCGGTATGTTGCGCGACGACGCGCTCTTAGCTTTCGAGCGGCATGCCACCAGCAAACTGAGCGACGTCAAGGACCTGCTTAGCATCGAAACGCTGGGCTTTCGGGGGGAGGCGCTGCCTTCTATCGCGTCGGTGAGCCGGCTGGTGCTTGAGACGCGAGCGGCCGAAGAGATGACCGGCACCGCGGTTGAGATTGCAGGCGGCAAGCTGCTGCGCTGCGACGAGATGGCGCGGCCCGTCGGCACAACCATTTCGGTCCGCGATCTTTTCTTCAACGTGCCGGCGCGCAAGAAGTTCTTGCGTTCCGATCAAACTGAGCTGGCGCATGTCGGCTCGCTTGTGACTCATTACAGCCTTGGGCACGCTAATAAGCGTTTCGAGTTGTATCACGAGAATCGAGAGCTGCTCAGTGTGACTCCGGTTTCCACATTGCGGGATCGCGCATTTCAGGTTTTCGGATCAGAGGTGATGGAGGATCTGGTTGATCTGGGTCCACGCACATTCGAGCTGCGTTTGCCGCCGCCGTACGTACCGCCGAATTCGCGCGCTGCCCTAAACGAAAAGCCCGAGTCTGAAGCTGCGGAATTTGTTCTGGAAGGCCTTGTGTCGGGGCCCCATGTTCAGAAGACGACGCGCAATTCGGTTTTCCTGTTTGTGAACGGCCGGCTAATCCGCGACAAGGTGCTTCTACATGCGATTTCGGCGGCATATCACAACCTCATGCCCGCAGCCTGTTTCCCCTTCGCGCTGCTGTTCCTAAACTGCGATGCCAGTGAGGTGGACGTAAACGTTCATCCCGCGAAAACCGAGGTACGATTCCGGCATAGCGCCATGGTCCACGATTTTGTGCGCGACACGATCCGCGAAATCCTGATGGAGAGCCGGCCGGTTTCGAGCATGCCGATTCCAGCGACTTCTCCGGTGATTCCTCAGCCGCGAGCTTCGCTATCTCAGCCACAGGCGCCCCTGCAACGCGCCGCGGCGCTTCCATTTTCCGAATTTTCGGCGATAATGGAGGCGGTTGGAATCGAATCTGAATCCGTGCCGGTGGAAACCATCGCGGAGGAAGTACTGCCGGAAGTAACAGTCAGCGCACCTGCGCGTCCCGTCGTCATTCAAGAAGAGCACTTACCGCCAACTGCTGTCCCGGCGCCCATCATTCGGCGAGTTCCCGATACACATGGCGCGCTCGATCAGCTTCCGGCAGATTGGGATCGCGTCGACACGCTCACCGCGCTGCCGGATCTGCGGCCTTTGGGCCAATTGCATGAGAGCTTCATCATCGCTGCCGGTCGCGACGGACTGTGGATTATCGATCAGCATGTCGCTCACGAGCGAATTCTGTTCGAACAGGTGCTGCGGCAACGTGCGGCCGGTACGGTGGAGATTCAACAATTGTTGATGCCGCTAGTTCTGCAACTTACCCCGGCGCAGCAGTTCGAGTATGCACGCATTGCTGATGAGCTGAATGCCCACGGCTTCGATACCGAGCCATTCGGGCAGCGCACCATCGCGATCAAGGCCGCACCCGCGGGTGTGGGACCTGGCGATCTCGAACGGGTGGTCTTTGACATTCTGGAGATCGCCGAACGCGAGTTGTCTTCCGCATCTCTGGACGAAATTCGCCGTAATGTATGCGCCACCATCGCCTGCCGTGCCGCCATAAAGATCAATATGAAGCTCGAGCCGAAAAAGATTGAATGGCTCCTGCGGGCCCTCGCGGCCTGCGAGTACCCCATGACCTGCCCACACGGCCGCCCGATTGCCCTGCGCTATAGCACGAAGGACATCTTGAAGAGCTTCCATCGCATTTAGCGCACAGGACGTCTTCGCTTTAGCGCGTCGGTGTCCGTTGTGCGCGTTGATTTTAGTCTGCGACTTTGGGCGCGCTCCAGTAACATTACTAACTGAGCCCTAATGACGGCGTTTTTGCTTTTGATCGTGGTTCTGCTGGCCGTTTGGATTTGGCGCAGTGCTGCAAGGACGCGCAGGAACGAGTCGCTGATTGCGCAGCTCAGCTCGCGCGTCTACAACCTTGAGCAGGAGTTGAAGAAGACTCGCGTCTCAATTCCCCAGCCGCCGCCAATTCCAACAGAGCCCACAAAGCCACCACTTCCCCCGCCAACGGCGGAGCAACTCACGCCACCAGTGCCGGAAATATTTGCGATCCCGATAACTCCTCATACCACTCCAGCGCTGCCGAAGCAGATACCGGCTTTCTCATCCCGCAAGTTACTCAATCTGGAAGAAACCCTTGGCACCAACTGGCTGAATAAGTTGGGAATCGTGATTCTGGTGATCGGCGTCGCCTTATTTCTGGCTTACGAATTGAGTGAGTTAGGACCGCTCGGGAAAGTTGTCGTCGGCTACGCCGTGAGTGCCCTCATGCTCGGCGCAGGGCTGTTCTTCGAGCGGCGAGATCAATGGAGGATTTTAGCCCGCACTGGAATCGGGGGCGGATGGGCGCTACTCTACTTCACCACTTACGCGATGTACTACGTGCCCGCGGCGCACGTGCTTTCTTCAGAGAGTCTCGATCTTGTACTGCTGCTGGGGCTATCGGCTGGCATCGTGGTTCATACGTTGCGTTACGACTCTCAAGTGGTGAGTGGGGTGGCCTTTCTGCTCGCCTTCACCACCCTCAACATCGGTCACGGGAATGTCTACAGTCTGATTGCCGGCGCCATTCTTGCAGTGGGATTGGTCATTGTCGTGCTGCGGCGCCACTGGCTTGAGATGGAACTCGCCGGAATGGCCGCCGCTTACTTGAATCATTACTTATGGCTGCGGCCCATCATCGAACCGATGGATGGGCACGTTCATGCGTTCCCTGGTTACTTCGCTAGCGCCGCACTCCTTTTCAGTTACTGGCTGATCTTCCGTGCGTCGTATGTGCTTCGGAAGGTCGGCGGCGGACGCGGCGAGCAGATCTCCACAATAGCCGCTGTCTTGAACGTCGCACTGTTGCTCTGGCTGATGGGCTACCAGTCCGTCCATCCCGAACTCGCCTTCCAATTCTTTCTGCTGATCGGCGCGGTCGAGCTAATTCTTGGACAATTACCGATTACACGCCGGCGCCGCGTCGCTTTCATTGTTCTGACAACGCTCGGGTCATGTCTTCTGGTAGTAGCCATACCGTTCCACTATTCGAGTCAAAAACTTTCGGCCGGTTGGCTCGCAGAAGCCGAAACACTCTTGCTCGTCGGAGTGCTTCTGCGGGAGATTGTTTTCCGCCGGCTGGGTCTGATCGTATCGATTGTGGCTTGGATTCAGATAATCCTAGCCTTTACCTCGGCCTTCGACACAGAGCCCCCGCGCGGAACGCAAATGAACCATGCTGGCGTCGCAGTGCTCTTCGGCATAGCTGCCCTGATGTTCTACATGAACTCACAGTACATTCCGCGGCGCTGGCCCGAGGTCGTCGGCGTGGAGCCGGACCGCTTCTCTTTTGACCTGCTGGCGCATCTGGCGGGTATTCTTGTCGGCCTTTTACTCTGGTATGAACTTCAGCCCATCGCGGTTGTAGTCGGTTGGGCGCTGTTCGCGCTGATCTTAATGGAAACCGGCTTAAAGCTGCCTTCGCCGCACTTGCGTGGGCAGGCTTATGTCGTCTTTACAGCCAGCTTTCTGCGCCTGTTTGTTGTGAACCTGAACGCGGCAGGGCCAGTGGGCCGATTAAGTGCCCGGGTCTATACAATCGTGCCGGTAGCTCTCGCTTTCTACTATGTCTACGCCCGCCTCACTTATACGCCACCCGAGCTTCTTCCATTTGAAGTAAGACGGAAAGTCGCGGGGTTACACTCTTTCTTCGGAACAATTGCTCTGGCCGCGCTACTCAGATTTGAGATCGATGCAGATTTCGTCGCGGCGGCCTGGGCGGTTTTCGTGCTGCTATTGGCCGCCGTGGCCTGGAGAACAGGCCGCAGAATTTTTCTGGATCAGGCGATCCTGCTGGCTTTCGGCGTGTTGCTGCGCGGCGTTTTCCATAACCTGTTCGAACGCAGCTATCTCCCCGCGCCCTTCGGGCATGGTCCCTTCGTATCGCTCGGCAGCGCGGTAGCACTGCTCTTCCTGGTCCTGCCGTTCGCTCGGGCGCTTCGCCAGTCCGTTGGTGAAGCACGACACTCCAACCGGTCGCTAGGCTTCGCTAGCGCGCTGGACAGGCGCCCCGACCAGGTCTTCTTTTTCATACCGTTCATCCTGCTGACGGCCCTCTTGGCTGTCGAATTGCCCAGCGGAATGGTGACCGTGGCCTGGGGCATTGAGGCATTCGCCATCTTCGCCCTTGCGCTCTGGTTGAAGGAGCGAAGCTACCGGCTTTCGGCTCTCAGCTTGCTTCTGCTGTGTGTTCTGAAGATTGTAGTTCGCGACGTCTGGGGCTTGACCCCGCGCGACCGCTATCTGACTTTCATAGTGTTGGGTCTGGCGCTGCTAGCCGTGTCCTATCTCTATACGCGCTACCGCGAAATCGTAAGACAATACTTATGAAACATTGGCCATTATTTGCAGCGGTCCTGCTGTTACTAACTGCTGCGTTGATCTGGAGCGAAGTTACAAAACCAGAAGCGCCTGTCAGGCCGGAACCCATTCTCAATCTGATCGCCGATAGCCAACGCGAGCTGATGCGACTGCCGGTGGCATTCGCTCCGCTTCCTGATGCCGAAGAAATCGAAATCGGCAGACAGCTTGAGCAATCTTATGGAAACCTGTTCGAGCTAACGTCGGATGAAGACCGCGCCATCGAAGCCTACGTTCAGAAGGTCGGCGCGGTCGAGGCCGCACACGCTTATCGAAAACTGTCCTACCGCTTCCATTACATTCCGAGCCGCGATTTCGTGAACGCCTTTGCTCTTCCCGGCGGTGTAGTTTCCATTGGCGGCGGTCTCCTGTCTATGCTGGACACTGAAGACGAGCTCGCAGCCGTTCTCGGGCATGAGATCGAGCACATTGACCGCTATCACTGCGCCGAACGCATCCAGATTGAAGCCGCGTTACATCGAATGCCGGCCGGCGAATTGGTTGCGCTGCCGGTAGAGGTCTTTGTCGCGGGCTATAGCAAATCCCAGGAATTGGAAGCAGACCGCGAGGGAGCGAAATTAGCGGTCATATCCGGTTACTCTCCGCAAGGAGCTATCCAGTTGTTTGAGACGTTCGAGCGCTTTAATCCCGAAAGAAGAGTTCGCGCCGGCTCGCATCAGGAAGAGTTATCGACTATTGCGCTCCAAGGTCTGCTTGGCTATTTCCGCTCGCACCCTTCGAATACAGAGCGAATTGATCAAATCCGAAAGATGATCGCGGATGGCCAGTTGCCCGCCCGAGCAACCACCAAACCCATTGAGTTTAAACCGGCGGCGCTATCAAAACACGCTGAGCTTAGCCGCTGAACTCTGCGCGGCTCTTACTCCCACTCGATGGTTCCCGGCGGCTTGTGCGTCAAGTCGTAAAACACAGCCGCGACCGAAGGCAAATCGAGTAGCTTCGCTGCCAAATCATCGAGCCATGCATCCGGCATCAGCACCACATCCGCCGTCATCCCATCGACGGAGTTGACCGGGCGCAGGACAACCGATTCGGGACTAGAGTCCGTGCCGACGGGCAGCAGCACCACCGGACACTGCCAGACCTGTGCTTCGAAATCAGTTGCCAGGCAGAATTCCCGAACGATGGCGTCCGCATCGCGCAAAATATCTAAGCGCGGTTTGTCGATGGAAGCTTCCACAATCTGCATGGAGGCGAGCGATGCCTTCGCGCCGCAGAGCGCAACCACGCGGTTGATATCGGCGCGTCTGTTGGTCAAAGCAGGCGCGGTAGTTTGAACGTGATCAGACGTGGGCCTGCCGGCGAGCGAAAGTACGGCGCGGTAACTGCGGGCGTCGCCTTGCACGCCGACTGACCGCACGGGCAATAAGAACCCGTCTGCATCCTCGATAACGCGTGCTCGCTTGCCTGAACAGAGACAGCGGATCGCAAGACCGGGGCCTGGGAAAGGATGCCGTGCCAAAAACTGCGCGGGCACGCCAAGCTCTCTGCCGATCTCACGTACTTCGTCCTTGTAAAACGACGTGAGCGGCTCGATGATCCGGCCCGCTTCCATCAACGCCTGAATCCCGGCCACGCGATTGTGATGCGTCTTGATCAAATCAGCCTTTGCCGTTCCACCCGATTCGATGGTGTCGGGATAAATAGTCCCTTGGCCCAGAATCCACTGGCCGTCTAGAAAATGCTCGCTGGCGAGGATACGTTCCTGCACTCTCACGAATTGTTCGCCAATCGCGCAACGCTTCGCTTCCGGATCGTAGACGCCATCCAGTGCGGCGAGAAACTCGGGCTCCGCATCGTCGACCATAAAGTTGGTGGCGCCGAGTTCCCGGAAAACACCGCGGACGAACTCCGTTTCGCCCTTGCGCATCAGACCGGTATCGACATAGATACCATAGACACGCCGCGGTCCCAATGCACGCAGGCAAAGCGTGTAGGCAACGGTGGAATCCACCCCGCCGCTGACGAAGAAGAAGACATTGCGGTCGCCTAAGGTGCTGCGAATCTGCTCTTCAACCAGCGGCACACGTTGAGAAAGATCCCAGTCCTTGCTCGCGCCGCAGATCCCGAATACGAAGTTCTCCAGGATGCGCATCCCGGCCTCCGTATGCACGACTTCGGGATGAAATTGCAGGCCGAAGAGTTTGCGTGCCGGGTCTGACATGGCCGCAATACCGCACGTCTGCGTGGAAGCGGTGATCTGAAAGCCCGCCGGAACGGATGCGACAGTATCGAAGTGGCTCATCCAGATCTGTGACGGCTCGACACCTGCCCACAGCGCGTCCTCACCCGCCAGCGTGAGACGCGCGATGCCGTATTCGCCTCGCTCTCCCTTTTGCACGCTGCCGCCAAGGTGGCGAGCCATCAGTTGATGACCGTAGCAGATACCCAGCACCGGAACGCCGGCGCTCAGGATCTCGGGGTCGATATCGGGGCTGCCTGCTTCGCGCACGCTGGCGGGGCCGCCCGAAATGATTAGGCCTTTGCGCGATCGCAGCTCCCGAAGCGGAGTGTCGCTTGGTTGCACATCCGCATAAATGCCCAGTTCGCGGACACGCCGCGCAATCAAGTGTGTATATTGGCCGCCCGTATCGAGGACCGTGATTTGCGGCACAACCGGGCCTATCTGCTGAATAGGGATAGCTTCAGACGCTGACGGCAAAATCGCTGCGGGAGCAAGCCGGATTATCGGCTTGCCCTCTGTTTTTCGTACCGGCTCTTCGATTCGGCAAGCAGGTGCGCGGCCTTGGGCATCGCGTCGATGGCCTTCAACACTTCCGGATCCTGCTCTACCGCGATCTTCTGCGAATCCTCGTAGCTGAAAGCAGTTATGTACATCTCCTGCCGCAGCTCATCCCGGATCCACGCATGATCGCGCGTCCAATCGGCTTCGCTAAAGTCCACGCCGTCCTTCATCACGTAATCGTGGAAATCGTTTAGCACGTCTTCGCCAGGCGTCCACCCCTGCGCGAGCTTGGTCGGGTGAGTCGAAAAATAATGAGCTGAAAAAGTGAAAAACGCGTTCTTGCGAATGACGCCTACCTCGAAGGCGTCCAGCTTCGGCGACTCGAACTTCTCGTCCGGAGTAATTCCACCTCCGCCGTACACCACACGCCCAAGGTCTGTCTGTTTGACGTCGGTCGGGTTGTTCGCCTGAGTACGTTTGCCGTAATAATAATCGAGGAACGAGATATTGGAGTAATCGCGCTGAATGAGGCGTCCGCTTGGCGTGTAGTAATGCTGGGTAGTGAGCGCTAGACCCGTGTTGTCACTCAATGGATAGACGGTCTGCACCAGCCCTTTCCCAAACGTGACATCGCCTAGGATCCATGCGCGATCGTGATCCTGGAGCGCTCCCGCGACAATTTCCGCAGCCGATGCTGAATAGCGGTTGACGAGCACGACGATCGGATAATTCTCGCCATACGAGCTGCCTTTGGCCAGATAAGGCTTCTCGGAATAGGCTCGGCCTTTATGCGAAACCACAACCTGGCCGCGATCCAGCCAGTGGCCAGCAACAGCTACCCCTTCCTGCAGCAGACCGCCTGGATTTTCGCGCAGGTCCAGAATCAAGCCCTTGATGTTCTGTTCGCCTAGCGATTTCAGGTTGTCTTCTACTTCCTTGCTGGTGGTTTCCGTGAAGGATTGAATCCGCATGTAAGCCACGCCCGGCCGGATCCAGAATGCCGTATCCACACTGTTGCGTGGGATCTCGCCGCGAATGAGGTCAAACGTGATCGGTTTCGCAGCGCTGTCCCGGCTAACCACTACTTGCACCTTAGTGCCCTTCGGGCCGCGCAGCAGGTCCGCTACTTCGGTGGTGCTGAGATTATCGACTCGTTTGTCGTTCACCTCCAGCAGGATGTCGCCCGGACGAAGCCCCGCTTTATAAGCGGGTGAGCCGCCGAACGGATGAATCACCATGGGCTTGCCGGTGCGTGGCTGTGCGCCAATCAACATGCCGATGCCGAAGTACATCCCGTGCTGCTCCTCGCGGAGACCGGCAAACTCCTTGGGATCGAAGAAATTGGAGTGCGGATCGAGCGTGCGCAGCATTCCCGGAATGGCGCCCTTATAGATCGCCTTATCCGCCGAAAGCTTGTCGGCGTAGTTTTGATCTACGATGTCGTACACCTTCGTGAAGGATTCGATGCTAGCCTTCAGGTCTTCATCCGAAGTGCTGCTTGCATTGTGCTGCGGTGAAGCCGCCGCTACCCGCTGCGCGCCGGGTCCAAACAGGCCGCCCAACAACGCGCAGGCAATTAGAAAAAGGGGAACAAAAAGGAAATAACGCCGCTGGGACGACAATCCTACCTCCAGGGTTCTGTCTTCAGTATAGACGTAAGTCGCCAGATAAGTTCTTGGTATCCGAAGGAAATAACGCGGGCGGGTTGGATCGCCTCATACGCCCGCCGCAACGATACCGACGCCGGATCGGGAGTGTTCCAGTCTGGCTTCCAGCTCCCGTCGAAAGCGCACGTGACGAACACGGGTCAGTTCCACGAGCGGTTGCCAGACCGCATGGACCAAATCATGCTTTATCAGCAGACGCCAAAACCGGTTCGAGCGTTTGTACAGGTATGACATCGCAAGATAAGGCGCCACAGCGCGCCATTCCTGGGGCCTGCGCCGCCAGATGGAAGTATGCGAAAACAGCCGGCGGTAGATCCACCGATAGCCGCTCTCGAGTTCTTCCGCCGTCATGTGTCTGGGCCGAAACACGGCATGTGCCGTATCGTAGAGGGCCCAGTCGCGATGCAGCAGCCGCCCTCCGCCTCCATCTGGCGAAACAGCGGCGTGGCGGGATATGGGGTCAAGATGTGAAACGTCGCGCACTCGAGCCGGTTCTCTTCTACCCACTCCGCAGTACGCGTGAATACATCCTTGTGATCGCAATCGAAGCCCAGAACAAAGGAGCCATTCACCTGGACGCCATGGTCATGAAGCACGCGAACCCGGCGCGCATAATCGGCAGATTTGGGCGTCTTCTTATGGGAGTTCACCAGGTTCTGGTCGCTCAATGACTCGAAGCCGATGAATACTCCGGTGCAGCCCGCGACCGCCATGTCCCGGACCAGCGACGGATCATCGGTGACGTCGATGGTGACGGCGGCACTCCAGATTTTTTCGAGCGGCCGCAGCGCCTTGCACAACGCCCGCAGGTACTCGCGGCGTGAACCAAGATTGTTGTCGATGAAGACGGCGTAGGGTTCGCCATTGGCTTCGAATTCCGCAGCCACTTGCTCCGGATCGCGCACTCGATAGGGCATACGGAGCCCCTCGGTAGCCAGATAGCGGAAGCTGCAACGGTTATGGCATCCGCGAGTGGCGATCAAACTCGTCGTGGTGAGAAAGCTGCTCCGGGGGAGTATCGACCTTCTGGGAACCGGGTCCTGGCAATAGTCAGTTTCGTAGGTCGCGTAATAGCGAGGTTGCAGATGGCCGCTTTCTATGTCACCCAGTATGCGGGGCCAAAGCTGCACGCCGTCGCCCATCGCAAGTGAATCCGCGTGCGGAGCGCATTCGTCGGGACAGGATAGCACGTGCAGTCCGCCGAGAACGACCTTGCTCCCACGCGCCCGGAACCAGTGCGCCAGTTCGTATGCGCGCCTGGCAAAAGTCAGATGAACGGTAATCCCAACCACTTCAGGCATCGGGTTTGAAGGCGGAGCGCCGTGCAACAGGTTCTCGTCCCAGTACTGAACCCGCCAGGTATCTGGGGTAGTCGCGGCAAAGCTTGTCAGCGCAAGTGTCGGGGTGAGGACGTGCTTACCGAAGCTGGCATGCGGATCCTTACCATAAAACGGGTTGATTAGCAGCGCGCAACGCGGCTCGATAGGTCCGGTCGCGATGGCGGGAAGCTGGGGCGGTTCGGCCATTTTCGCGAGGCAACCAGACTCGTCTTCTGGACATGAATTACTTTATACCACAGAGTAGTGTCTTGGCGTAAGTAGTTGCCTCGATAACACGAGTCTTTTTCTGTTTATACCGCTGCCCGGACGCGCCGCGCAAGCGATGTTTCGCTGCGGCTTCCCTTCTTCGGCGCCTCGTCTAAGCGCTTCACCTGGTCGCTCACGCAGACCAGGAACATCGGCTGGCGGGCATTCTTCAGCAGGTCGATGATCCGGTCCTGCTGATCTTCAAGATAAATAGACTTCCCGTCCGTAAGCAGGTGCAGCTTCGAATCTGTCGACAGGACATCCGCCAGGCGGCGGCCCATTTCGCGCTGCAGAAAGCGCAGCACGCGGCGAATCTTCTGCAACGAGAAGCCCTTGCGCCGCAACTCGGCGATCACTGTGATCTCGACTACTTCCTCAGCCAGATAGATGCGCTTGTGCCCTTCGTGGCGTGGCGAAACCACCTTGCGCTCGTCCCACCACTGCAGTTGGCGAAGGCTCACTTGAGCAATCTTCGCGACATCCGTGCTCGTGTACGTCCGCTGCCCTTGGAGCAAATCAGGACGGACTTTGCGTGTTTTGAACATGGCGCCCCTTTTCCGTTTTGGATACTGGAACGACTCCCCAGATTGTACTAGACCTGCCGCTAGAGTCAAGCACCATTACGCCCAGATTCTTAGCCGCCGCCCACAAACTCGACAATTTCGAGATGCGAACCGGCCGTCACTACCGCTTGCTGCCAATCCCGTTTGCGCACGATCGACCTGTTCAACTCAACGGCTACACGATCGATACCAACCCCCAGCCACTTGAGCAATTCCTCCACCGAAAGATTCGCCGGTACAGCTTTCATCTCTCCGTTGATCGTTATGGGCACGAGCTGCGGTTGGACTGCGGTTTGGGTAGACAAGTTTGTATGCCTTCGTTATTTGCGGGCCCGCTGGAACGGAGCGGTGGAGGTATCTCTCTCCCGCGCACCTCCGCCTATTATATGAGCTTTATGGATGATACTTTGGTAGCAACACGCCATGCCCGCCAGCTACGCTGAAACCTGGTTTCCGGTTCTCATCCAAATCGTGATTGCAATCGCGGTGGCTGGCGCGATGATCGGCCTGTCAGCGCTGCTTGGCCGCCGTGTACGCGACCCCGTCAAAATGATGCCCTACGAGTCTGGAATGCAACCGGTCGGCAATGCCCGCGAGCGCTTCAGCGTAAAGTTTTACCTGGTCGCGATGGTTTTCATTCTCTTCGATATTGAGGCGATCTTCCTCTATCCGTGGGCGGTCGTTTACCGCGAGTTGAAGTTATTTGCGTTTTTCGAAATGCTGCTGTTCATCATCCTGGTCCTATGCGGCTTCTTTTATATATGGAAGAAAGGCGTGCTGGATTGGTCTACGGACGAGCAGCGGCGCCAGCAGCCGGAAACGGAGAAGCAGCGTGCTGCCTGAATCCGTCGCCCAAAACCCAAACGCGGCCGCCATTGCACAGCAGTTGCCGGAGGCCATACTGGACGCGGCTATTGCCGTAGACGGACCGGTGCTAACTATCTCTCCGGCGCAGATCCTGCCGGTTTGCCGGTTTCTCAAAGAATCTCTTGGATTTGAGCGCGTCAGTGCGATTACCGGCGTGGACTGGTGGCCCCGCGAGCCGCGGTTCGAGGTCGTTTATTTTCTCCACTCGCTGCGCCACAACGCACGGCTGCAACTCAACCTCTGGGTGAACGAAAACGAATCGGTGGATTCAGTTTGCCCGGTCTGGCGCGGCGCGAACTGGTACGAGCGTGAAGTTTTCGACTTATTCGGCATTCATTTCCGCAATCATCCGAACCTT
>Ga0335074_10006695_pt1 | contig 15977 bp, 12 predicted proteins | sample Lox_Sample_23_FD_206715 | JGI IMG/M metagenome (GOLD analysis project Ga0335074, IMG submission 206715) | Soil microbial communities from Loxahatchee National Wildlife Refuge, Florida, United States - Lox_Sample_2.3 | ecosystem: Environmental > Terrestrial > Soil > Wetlands | place: USA... | reverse complement strand
CGGCTTTGGCCCTTACGATTGCAAAAGACGGCAGAGTGGTGGCCGCCATGGAGGCACGTTCCATGATTGTGTGGGTGGCGCAGCTCTGGGCATTTATGGGTGGATGGTCGCCCGTGTCCTGATGCGCCGGGGCATGGCGGTTCTCCCGGGAGTGTTGTGTGTTTTAGGCGTCTGGTTTGCGGTGGCCTTGCTCCTTTGCCTAGCCATCCTCGTGCCGGGTTCATGATAGTCAAGGTTGATTTGGCAGCTATGCGGCGCGGCCACTGGTATGAATACGCGCTACGGTTTCTGCTAGGCGGCCTGATAACCGTTATTACGGGTCTGGTAGCCAAAGGCTTTGGCCCGGCGATCGGTGGCCTGTTCCTGGCATTCCCGGCAATTCTTCCGGCCAGCGCCACGTTGGTCGACAAACACGAGCGAGAGAAGAAGGAGCGCAGGGGACTGAATGGCACCCGCCGCGGCAGGGCCGCCGCCGCCTTGGATGCCTACGGGGCGGCCCTGGGCAGCGTGGGACTACTGATTTTTGCCGTGATTGTTTGGACGCTGCTGCCGACGCACTCGCCGGCGCTAATTCTCATGGTCGCTACCATTGTATGGGGCTGTACGGGCGGTTTACTTTGGTGGCTGCGCCATTAACTTCCCTGCGGGCAAACCTTATGCGCTTTTAAGTAACTCGTCCCAGCTTACTTCGCGTTTCGTCTCGTAAGCCATCCGGCCGAGCAGACTGGTGAACGTACTGTCGGCGGCGATGGCGGCCATGCTATACGGCTTCCGTTCGACGATGCTGGTGAAGAAAGCTTCTACCGCATCGACGGTAATCTCGCGCTTCGATTCAACCTTCCGGATCAAGCTGCGGTCGCGCAGGTCGTCCGCATTCTTGAGTGGCGCTTCGGTCACCGGCCCATGCCAGGTGTAATACGTGCGGGCAGTCTCTAACATGCCATCCGGGCCGAAGAACTGCTCCTTCACGTCCCGATACTCAGCGGCATACTTGATACTTAGCAGCCAGCCTTCCGTGCCGTCAGGATAGGTATAGATGATGTCGTGGTGATCGGAAGTCTCGTTGCCGTAGACGATCTTATAACGCACGCCGCCGCGGCCCACGGCTTTCACCGGGTGTGTGCCGGCAAACCAGTTCAGCACATCCACGCCGTGGCAATCCTGCTCCACAATGCAGCCGCCGGAATATTCCATCCAATAGTTCCACAAGCGGATTTTAGCGTCCTGGGGTGGATAGGGGGACTGGAAACCGGTCATAGGCCGGCCACCCAGAATCCAGTAACTCTGCATGGAGCTGAGCTTGCCGATCTGGCCCGTCCGCAGTATCTTTTCGGCCGCCAGGTATTCGGGGCTGAAGCGCTGCTGAAAACCGAATTGCACGGTCTTCGCGGGATCCGCCTGCTCCGCCGCGGCCAGCAGGCGCTTGACGCCGGCCACATCGGCGCCGGCGGGCTTCTCGCAGTAGATGTGCTTGCGGGCGCGCACGGCGGCCGCGAAATGTTCCGGGTGACGGAAAACCGGCGTGGCTATGAGCACCGCCTCCACATCCGGCAGCGCCAGCAACTCTTCATGGGTGCGGCAGGCGCGCGCGCCGGCAGCGCCCGGGATCTCGGTTTTTGCGCGGTCGACGCGGTCCGGGTAGAGATCGCACACGGCGGTCAGCCGGGCCCGCGGATCGCGCGCCATATGCGCTCCCACGTAACGGCCGCGGCCGCCGGTTCCGATGATGCCGAATGACACGGCGGAGTTGGCCTGGGAGCCGAATGCGATCCCGGGCTTGAGAATCATGAGATTTGCGGCCGCGCCCATCAGCGCCTGCCGCCTGGTAAATTGCGACACGGCAATCCTCCCTGCGAAGACTCACTTTAAGTCTTGCCGGAGGGAAACTCAACCTCCACCCCTACAGCGCGCAACGCGCGCAAAGCGCGACAATAAAAGTTGCTCCAACAAATCTCCGTCCACGGCGCACGCCAGCACAACCTGAAGAATATAGACGTTGAGATCCCCCGCAACAGCTTTACCGTCATCACGGGCTTGAGCGGCTCGGGGAAATCGTCGCTGGCTTTCGATACCATCTACGCCGAAGGGCAGCGCCGCTATGTGGAAACGCTCTCCACCTACGCGCGCCAGTTTCTCGACCAGATGGAGCGGCCGGATGTCGATTCCATCGATGGCCTCAGCCCCGCCATCTCCATCGAACAGAAAACCACCAGCCGCAGTCCGCGGTCGACCGTCGGCACTATCACTGAAATCTACGATTATCTGCGGCTGCTCTACTCCTCGATCGGCACGCCGCATTGCCCGCTCTGCGGCAACCCGATCGCGCAGCAATCCACCGAGCAGATCCTACGCCATGTGCTGGCGCTCGGACCCGGCGACCGCATCATGGTGCTAGCGCCCATCGTGCGCGGCCGTAAGGGCGAGTATAAGAAGGATCTGGAAAAGCTGGCGCGCCAGGGATTCCTGCGCGCGCGCATCGATGGCGTGCTGCGCTCGCTCGAAGAGGAGATCCCGCTCGATAAACGCCGCAATCACACCATCGAAGTTGTGGTCGACCGTTTGCTCGTGAAACCTGGGATCGAGAAGCGCCTGGAAGCATCCATTGAAACCGCCACCAAGCTGGCCAACGGGCTGGTAATCATCGCGGTGGTCAATGGCGAAGAGCGCCTCTATTCGCAGAAGCTCGCCTGTACCGAATGCGGCGCGAGCGTGCCGCAGCTTGAGCCCCGCTCGTTCTCTTTCAACAGCCCGTTTGGCGCGTGCGAGGAATGCACCGGCCTGGGCAGCAAGTGGGCGTTCGATCCCGGCAAAGTCATCGTGGATTTTTCGCGCCCGTTGTTCGAGGGCGGACTCGGTCCCGGTGCAGGTTCGGCCTATATGAAGCAGCGACTCGCCGAAACCGCTAAGTCCCTGCGCATCGACCTGGCGACTCCGTTCGACCAGTTTCCAAAGAAAACCCAGAGCGCCCTGCTCGACGGCACGAATGGATTTCCAGGGATTCTGAAAATCCTCGATCAGACCTACGAAGAATCCTCCGAAGGCTATCGCGATTGGCTGACGGAATATATGTCGCCGGTGGAGTGTCCCGCGTGCCACGGAAAACGCTTGCGGCCCGCCGGCCTGGCGGTGCGCGTGAAGAATTTTTCCATCGCCGAGTTTACTGAACTGCCGATTTCGCGGGCGCTCATGACCGTGCGCAACTGGGAATTCAACGAGCGCGAAACGCAAATCGCCGGGCGCGTAGTGGATGAAATACGCCGGCGGCTTGAATTCCTTTCCGCCGTGGGTCTGGATTACCTCTCGCTGGACCGCGCCGCGGGTACGCTTTCGGGCGGCGAGGCGCAGCGTATCCGGCTGGCTACGCAGATCGGATCGAAGCTGCGCGGCGTGTTGTACGTGCTCGATGAGCCTTCCATCGGCCTGCACCCGCGCGATAACGGCCGCCTGCTCGATACGCTGGCGCATCTGCGCGATATGGGCAACACCGTGTTGGTAGTCGAGCATGATGCCGAAACCATCGAGCGCGCCGATTACGTGATCGATCTGGGCCCCGGTGCAGGCAGATTGGGTGGCGCATTGGTCGCGTCGGGCACGCCCGAAGGCATCGCCCGCAATCCGGATTCGCTTACGGGCCGTTATCTATCGGGCGCGGCCGAAATTCCGATGCCGGCTGCACGCCGCCGGTCAAATGGCAAGAAGCTTCTTATTGTCGGCGCGGCTGAGCATAACTTGCAAGAAATCGATGTCGAAATCCCGCTGGGACTGCTTACGGTGGTTACGGGCGTCTCGGGCAGCGGGAAATCCACGCTGGTGAATGAGATTCTTTATCGCGCTCTCGCCCAGCAGATTTACCGATCGCGCGAGAGTGTCGGCAAATTTACCGCCATCAAAGGCATGCAGAACATCGATAAGGTTATCCGCATCGATCAATCTCCCATTGGCCGCACGCCGCGATCGAATCCCGCCACTTACACCGGCTTATTCACACCTATTCGCGACTTATACGCGATGTTACCGGAGTCACGCGAGCGCGGTTATAAGCCTGGCCGCTTCAGCTTCAACGTAAAGGGCGGGCGCTGTGAGGCCTGTCAGGGCGATGGGCTGCGGCGCATCGAAATGAATTTCCTGCCGGATGTGTATGTCACTTGCGACGTCTGCCGCGGAAAGCGCTACAATCACGAAACGCTGCAAGTGAAATACAAAGGCTATTCGATCGCGGATCTGCTGGACACCACCGTCGAGGAAGCGCTGCCTTTGATGGAGAACCTGCCGCATATCCGCCCGAAACTGCAAACCCTGAACGATGTAGGCCTCGGCTACATACACCTGGGCCAGTCCTCAACGACTCTATCGGGCGGTGAAGCCCAGCGTATCAAGCTGGCGAAAGAACTGAGCCGGCGACAGACCGGGAAGACACTCTATGTCTTGGACGAGCCAACCACTGGTCTCCATTTCGATGATGTGCGCAAGTTACTCGATGTACTGCAGCGATTAGTTGACTTAGGCAATACCGTAGTAGTCATCGAACATAACTTAGATGTAATTAAGACCGCCGACTATATTATCGACTTAGGCCCGGACGGCGGAGAGTATGGCGGCAAGCTGGTGGTGGCAGGCACGCCCGAACAAGTGGCGAAATCCAAGAAGTCGTACACCGCGGAAGCTCTCCGCAAAGTTCTATGACCCGCTACCGCGCGCAGCCGTTGGATCTCGCCGGCCTGAAAACTGTCCCTCTGAAGGCTCGTGGCGGCAAGGTCAAGGTGAGCGACTTCGCCACGCCGCATGCCAAGGCATCCACGCTGGCGGATTGGCTGGATTCGCTGCCAAGAATCCTAGCCGCCGATTCGCTGCGCGCGGTAGTGGCGGCGATTGCTCAGGCCCGCTCGAGCCGGCGAGCCATCATCTGGGGACTCGGCGGACACGTCATCAAATGCGGTCTGGCGCCCATCCTGATGGATCTCATGCGGCGCGGTTACGCCACGGCTTTCGCCCTGAATGGCGCTGCCGCCATCCATGATTTCGAAATCGCCCTCGCGGGACATACGAGTGAAGACGTGGAAGCCGTGCTGCCCGATGGCCGCTTCGGCGCCGCCGAGGAAACCGGGCGCGAAATGAACGAAGCTATCACCGCCGGAGCCCGCGATTCCATCGGCATGGGCGAGGCGCTCGGCCGCCGGCTCGACGAAATCGCCGCTGCGGAATATGCGGGCTCCAGCCTGGTGCTCGAAGCTTGGCGCAATCGCACGCCGGTCACGGTGCACGTAGCCGTGGGCACCGACACGCCGCACATGCATCCCGCGGCCGATCCAGCCGCCATCGGCGCGGCCACGCATCGCGATTTCCGCCTGTTCTGCTCGCTGATCGCCGGTCTTCACCAGGGCGGCGTCTATCTGAATGTGGGGTCCGCGGTGCTTCTGCCGGAGGTTTTCCTGAAAGCGGTCTCGGCCGTCCGCAATCTCGGACATCCGCTCGCGGATTTCACCACGGTGAACCTCGATTTTTTCCAGCATTACCGCCCGAAGCTGAATGTGGTCGAACGGCCGCACGCCAAGTCCGGGGGCGCGGGTTATGCGCTCACCGGACACCATGAAATTCTCGTTCCGCTGCTGGCCGCCTGCCTCATCGAGAGGGAACCGTGACGCCGGAACCGCCGCCCGAGGAACTGCTTCCTCCCCCCCCACCACCACCTTCGCCGCCCGATACTTATCCATTCTGGGGCTACCTCGACCTGCTCGGTTTTATCTTGATCGCGCTGGCCGGCATCCTGGTTGAATCGCTGTTGCTGAGAGCGGTCACGGCTGCCACGCACATCAAGGAGGCCTACCTGCTGATCCCGGCGCAAGTGGTGCTTTACGGCTTTCTGCTGGGCGGGTTGGCCCTGATTTTTCGGCGCTATTATGGCCGCCCATTCTGGAGTTCGCTGCGCTGGCAAGCGGGGCCGCTGCGGGTTTCGAGCATCATCGGTTGGGGCATCGTGGTGGCCTTCGTAGTGATGCTGGCCAGCGTCGCCATGCGCACGCCGGATATCAACAGCCCGATGAAAGCCTTGCTGGAAGATCCGGTCTCCGTGGTTATGATCGCCATCGTGGGCACCACGCTGGCGCCCCTGTGTGAAGAGATCGTGTTCCGCGGATTCCTGCAACCGCTGCTGGTGCGCTCTTTCGGTCCGGCGCTTGGCATTCTGCTGGCGGCGGCGGCTTTCGGCCTGATGCATCTGCAGGAGTACGGCAACTCCTGGCGGCACGCCTTGCTGATCGGAGGGGCCGGCGCGTCCTTTGGATGGATGCGCTATCAAACCGGATCGACTAAAGCCGCCGTACTGATGCATGCCGCGTATAACGGCGTCTTTTTCGTGGGGCTGGCAGCGGGGCAACTCGCGACCCACGCGCGGTGGGCATCGCCGTAAATCGCCTGAGCACCTTTTCGACTATTAAACCCTGATATTCTTTCTGGCCAGCCCGCACTACCTGGATGTCGTGAAATCCATATTAACCGCCCTGGCGCTGGCCGCCTGCCTTTGCGCCCAGGATTCCACCGCCCCCAATTACACTGCCGCCGGGCTGGTCAATGGCGCGAGCTTCGCCAACGGCCTCGCTCCCAATACGATCCTTTCGCTCTTTGGCACGAACCTGTCGTGGGACACCGCGACGGTGTCCAGCCAGGCTAGCGGCGTCATGCCCACCACGCTGGGCGACGTGCAGGTCTTCTTCGAAAACTGGCCGGCGTATCTTTATTACGTCTCGCCCACGCAGATCAATCTGCTAGTTCCGAGCAATCTGTTGCCTGGCACTTTCCACTTCTGGGTGGACCGGCAGGGTACCAACGGGCCGGTAGTAAGCGTCACTCTCGGAAGCGCCGCACCCGCGATGTTCATGTATCCGGCGGGCACGGCCATCGCGACGCACCTGGATGGTTCGCTGTGCACGGCGAGTGCGCCGGCCACGCCCGGCGAGATCGTCACGCTATGGGCCACTGGTTTGGGACCGACCGAGCCGCCGCTCGAAGATGGCGTGCTGCCGTTGACCGCGCAGTCTCTCAGCGACATGAGCCAGTTTGAAGTGCTCATCAACGGCACGGCGGTGGATCCCAGCGCGATTCTTTATGCCGGTGTGGCTCCCGGATACGCCGGTCTCTATCAGGTGAACGTGCGCCTGCCCGATCTGCTGCCGGCGAATCCGCAGATCCAGTTGGGGCTGGGCGGCGTAGTCGGTCCGGCGCAGATTACGATACCGGCGGAGTGACGGCCGCGCTGCACCGTGGGGCGGACGATCGTTTTGTGTCGTCTGCCCGCCTTTGCGAACGACAGGCCACACAAAACGATGGCCTGTCACACCCTGGCCTGCCATGCGGAAGCCGTAAACTGGAATTGTGTCACGCCCCCGCCGCGCCATCCCCATCCTGCTCATCCTGGCGCTCGCCTTATCCGCCGCCACCACCCGGAAGGCGGCGACGGCCAAATCCGTCCGCCTGTCCCCCTTTGTGCGCCGCTGGATGAAGGCGCTCACGCTTCGCGAGAAAATCGCGCAGTTGATCTACATTCCGTTTCACGGTGCGGCGCCCAATACGCATTCGCGCGAGTACCGTGAGTTCGTCAAGCTGATTCGCGATACGCGCGTGGGCGGCATGGTGCTGGTCAATTGGAGCAATGGGCGGGTCACGCAAAAGGCGCATCCGTATGCCCTCGCCGCTTTTCTGAATCGCGCGCAGAAACTGGCGCGCGTACCGTTGCTGGTGGCGGGCGATTTCGAACGCGGCGCCTCCATGCGCGTGGACAACACCACCGTTTTTCCGCAAGCCATGGCGTTCGGCGCGACCGGCGATCCGGCTCTGGCACGCTTCGAAGGCCAAGTCACGGCGCGTGAGGCACGCGCGATCGGCGTCCAGTGGCTATTCTTCCCAGTCGCCGATGTCAATAACAACCCCGATAATCCCATCATCAACATCCGTTCCTACGGCGAAGATCCCAAAAGCGTGGCCGCGATGGTGACCGCTTTTATCGAAGGCACGCGTACCGATCCGCGCTATCGCGTGCTCACCACCGCGAAGCATTTTCCCGGGCACGGCAATACATCGGTGGATACGCATTTGAACCTGGCCACCATCAACGGCACTCGAGACGAGTTGGAAAATGTGGAACTGGTGCCTTTCCGCGCGGCCATCCAGGCAAATGTGGATGCCATCATGACCGCGCACATCGCGGTGCCCGCGCTGGCTCCGGCGGATGTTCCGGCCACGCTTTCGCCCGCGATTCTCACCGGCCTGTTGCGCGGCGATATGGGTTTCAAAGGCATCATCGTTACCGATGCGCTGGAAATGGGAGGCATCGCGCAGGGTTATTCGGGCGGTGAAGCGGCCGTGTTGGCGCTTGAAGCCGGCGCCGACGCACTGGTGATGCCGCCCGATCCGGAGGCAGCCATCAAAGCGATCCTGGCCGCGGTCCAGAGTGGACGCATCACCCGCGCACGCATCGATGAAAGCGTCGCGCGCTTGCTGGCCGCCAAGGAACGCATGGGCCTGGCCCGCCACAGCACGGTGGATCTGGAAGCCATCTCCGATCAGATCGGCGAGCCGGACGACCAGGAGAAGGCACAAGAGATCGCTGCCCGCGCCCTCACGCTGGTGAAGAATGACGGCAATCTGATCCCGCTGCGCGAACCATCCAAGACTTGCTTCCTGACGCTTGCCGAAAGCCGCTATTCGACCGAGGGATTGCAGTTCGCGCAGGAAGTGCGCCGCCGCGTGAAGGATGCCACCATCATGCAACTGGATTCCTCGCTGCCGGCGCCCGCGTTGGATGCGGCTGTCGCCAAAACCAGCGCGTGCGACACGTTTGCGGTGGTGGCTTTCGCTTCCGTGGCGGCGTATCGCGGCGACGTGGCGCTCGGCGGCGAATTTCCACATCTGCTCGACGCGCTGTTTGCGACCGGCAAACCCGTGGCGCTCGTCGCCATGGGCAATCCTTACCTGGTGCGCAGTTTTCCCAAAGCCGCCGCGTTTCTGTTGACCTTCAGCACGGTTCCGCCTTCGGAAACCGCCGCAGTGCAGGCGCTGTTCGGCGAAATCCCCATTCGCGGGCACACGCCCGTGACCATTCCTGGGGTGGCGAAGCTGGGTGAAGGCATCGAGATTGCCGCCACAAAGTGACTCGCGCAAAACGTGCACATCGCGCTGCCTTTTGTCCGAGGTTCCGGTAGCTCTCGCGATCGGCTGCGTGTCCGCGATTACGATAGGCGCTCGTCAGAGTCCCCGGGCTTCAAGATTGGTCACATCCGGCCACACATCGTGCGCCTTGAGGAAGCCGTCGAGCTGGTAGCGCGTTTCGAATCCAAGTAAACGACGTAATTCCGCTTCGGTAACGCGGCCGGCCTTGTATTCTTCCAGCGCGAAGCCTTCCAGAGCGCGCCGCGACAGGTCGCCGCCCGAAGCGCCGGGGCGCCGGGCAATCTCGTCGGGAATCTCCAGGCTCAGGTTCATGGCTCGCGCACCATGGCATCAGTTGCTCGGATAAGCGACAGCCATCCGCCCGCAACGTCCGCCAGGTGAATTGTAATAGACTGCATACATGCGAAAGTTTCATTCTGTTCTTCCCCTGGCAGCCTTGTTGCTGCTGCCCGCGCTTGCCCAGAACGGCGCGAATCCGTTTGTGGGCCGGTGGGATTTTGACATTATGACGCATGGCGTCGAACGCGCTGCGTGGCTGGGTGTGACCGATAAAGGCGGCAACCTGGAAGTTTGGTATCAGCCGACCGGGGGCAATGTTTATCTGATAAAGGATTTCCATGTGGACGGGTCCCACTTGTCGGTGAACCTGGCTCCGCCCAACGCCAAGCGTCCCGGGATGAAATGGGAATTGAATGCCCATGGCGACAGGCTGACCGGCGAGCAGAAGACCGGCGGGTACAGTATTTCACTGGTGGGTGTGCGTGCGCCGGAGCTCAAGCGCGCGGCTCCCGCTGCCTGGACCAATCCCGAGCCGCTATTCAATGGCAAGGATATGACCGGTTGGGAGCCGATCGGCAATCCCGCCAACAGCCATTGGAAGGTGGAAGACGGGCTGCTGGTGAACACCGCGCATGGGGACAACCTGAAGTCGACGCGCGCGTTTCAGGATTTCAAAGTGCATTACGAAGTGAACTGTCCGGAGGACGGCAACAGCGGATTTTATCTGCGCGGGCGCTACGAAGTGCAGATCGAGTATGAGCCGCTGAGCGAGAATCCCGTGGAACGCCGTATCGGTTCCATTTACGGCCGGATCGCGCCGCAGCCGGAGTTGCCGCGCACGCCGGGCCAGTGGGATACGTTCGATGTCACGCTGGTGGGCCGCACGGTGACAGTGGTGCACAACGGCGTGCTGACTATCGATCACAAGGAAATCGAGGGGATCACCGGCGGGGCGCTGGATGCCGACGAAGGCGATCCCGGGCCGTTCTACCTGCAAGGGGATCACACCGGCGGATTGAAGTTCCGAAACATTACGGTGTCCGTGCCGGCGACTTAGCGCGTAGGAGTGGCCTGCGGGCGATAGAATAGAGCCATCGGACTCCGCACGCAGATCGTATCCCTCGCGCCGTTTTGGTGGGCTTGCGCCGCACTAGCCGCCCCGCCCCAACCGATCCACTGGCGCAACCTGCACGCCGAGACGTTGCGCCACTACACGGCGCTGCTGCGCATCGATACATCGAATCCGCCGGGGAACGAAACCGCCGCGGCGAAGTATCTGGCGGGAGTGCTCGAGCGCGAAGGCATCCCTGTAAAGTTGCTGGCGCTCGAACCGGCACGCGCCAATCTGGTGGCGCGTATTAAAGGCGATGGTTCGGCGCGGCCCATCGTCATTCTGGGGCACACTGATGTGGTGCCCGCGCAGCGCTCCAAGTGGTTTGCCGATCCTTTCGCGGCCATGCGCCGGGACGGCTTCATCTATGCCCGCGGCGCGGTGGATGACAAAGAGATCGTCGCGGCCGGCCTGATGGTGACCTTGCTGCTGCATCGCGAGCATATCCGCTTGAAGCGCGATGTCATCTTCGTAGCGGAGGCGGGTGAAGAAGGCGCGCCCCGTGTGGGCATCGACTTTTTGGTCACGCGGCATTGGGATCAGATCGCCGCGGAGTTCGCGCTGGCCGAAGGCGGATCGGCTGTGGCGCAAGGCGGCAAAGTGCGTTATGTGGCGATCAGCACCGCCGAAAAAGTGCCGCGCGGAGTGCGCCTGGTCGCCCACGGTGAGGCGGGGCATGGCTCGCGTCCCACGCCCGATAATGCGGTGCTGCGCTTGGCGCAGGCGGTCGCCAGATTGGGCGACTGGCACACGCCGATGCGATTGAACGACACCGTCCGCGCGTACTTCGAGCGGCTGGCGTCCATCAGCGCCCCAGGAGATGCCGAGCGCTACCGCCACGTAGCCGATCCCGCGCGCGCGGCCGAGATCGACCGCTATTTCGAACGCTATGAACCGGGCCACTATGCCATGCTCCACACTACTCTCGCGCCCACCATGCTCAAGGCCGGTATCGCTTTCAACGTGATTCCATCGGAAGCCGAAGCGTTTATCGATATCCGCGCGCTGCCGGATGAAGATATCCCGCGCCTGTACGAAGATTTGCGCGGACGGGTTGCGGATTCGAATGTGGAAATTCAGCCCCGCAAGCCGGACCGTCCGGCCACGCCGCCATCGCGCACCGATACGGTCATGTTTCGCGCGCTGGAACATGCGCAGCAGAAAATGTTTCCGGGCACGATTACACTGCCCTCCATGCTGACGGGCGCCACCGATATGGCGCAGTTGCGCGCCAAAGGCGTACAGGCTTATGGATTCGGACCGGTGGTGGAAGCCGGCGATCCGGGCGAAGCTCACGCGGATAACGAGCGGCTGGCGGAATCGTCGCTTTATAGTCTCGTGGAGTTCCTGTGGTATACCATCCTGGATGCCGGCGAGCAGCCGTGAGGACCGTGCTGCGCACGGCAAGGCCGGGGACCAGGGGCTGGAACCGGGTTTTTGATCCGGCTTTGATCCCCGCCCCACGCTATACTCTGGGAATCGGGAGGAGACATGTTTTCGAGACGTGCATTCATCCAGTCCAGCGCGGCGGCGGCGCTCGGAACGCGGCTTTTTGCGGATAATCCGAAATCCGCGAAGCCGAATCCGCAGCTCGAAAGCTTGGGCGACGTGGCCTTGCGCGAAGCCAAACGGCTGAAGGCGTCTTACGCCGATATCCGCATCATCCGCTACCGGCAGCAGTTCCTCACTGTGCGTCTCAATCCCGAGCGCGGCACGGGCAAGACGCTCGAAGTGCCGGTGGTTTCCGATGGCGGATCGTTCGGTTTCGGCGTGCGCGTGATCGTGGATGGCGCCTGGGGATTTGCCGCTTCGCCGCTGGTAACGAAAGAAGAGATCGCGCGCATGATTGGCGAAGCGGTGTCGGTGGCACGGGCCAACGCCGCCATCCGCTCGCAGCCGCTGGAACTGGCGCCCGTGCCCGTTTATCGCGAACGCTGGCAGACGCCGCACGAACGCGATCCTTTTGCCGTGCCGCTCGAAGAAAAACTGGAGCTGATCCGCACGGCGGCCGCCGAAGTCAAAAAAGAAAAGGGCGTTTTCTCGTCGAATTGTAACTTGTCGTTCCGTTCCGAGGATAAGTATTTCGCGTCATCGGAGGGATCGTCCATCCAGCAGCTCAATCTGCAAACCTACGCCACAGTGAACGCCACCGCGGTGGATTTCAAGCGCCGGCTCACCAAATCGCGCCGCTATCAGCCGCAGCAGGTGACCGCCGGCTACGAATACGTGCCGCTCATGAACCTGGTCGAGAACGCCCAGCGCATCCGCACCGAAGTGATCGAGCATCTGAATGCTCCGCCGGTGACGCCCGGCAAGAAGGATCTGGTGCTGATGCCCAGCCATCTGTGGCTGACCATTCACGAAAGCATCGGGCACTCCACGGAACTGGACCGCGCGCTCGGCTACGAAGCCAATTTCGCGGGCACCAGCTTTCTCACCGTCGACAAGATGGGCAAGGAGCGCGTGGGCAGCAATCTCATGCATATTTGGGGCGACCGCACCAACGAGCGCGGCCTGGCCACCACCGGCTTCGACGACGATGGCGTGAAGGCTACCAAGTTTCCCATTATCGAAAAGGGCATTTTCAAGCACTATCAGACCATTCGCGATCAGGCGCATTTGATCGGCGAACACGAATCGCGCGGCTGCTGCTATGCCGATAATTGGGCGAGTGTTCCGTTCCAGCGCATGCCCAACGTATGGCTCGAACCGGGCAGTTCTGAAACCAATATCAACGATTTGATTTCGGGCGTCGACGACGGCATCCTGATTGATGGCGACGGCAGCTTTTCGATCGATCAGCAACGCTACAATTTCCAGTTCGGCGGCGATGCCTTCTGGGAGATCAAGCATGGCAAGAAGCAGGGCATGGTTTCGCGCGTGGCTTACCAATCGCGGACCACGGATTTCTGGCAGTCGCTCGATTTGATCGCGGGACCGAGCTATTGGCAGCAGTGGGGCGCGCCGAATGACGGCAAGGGCGAGCCGGAGCAGATCAATTCGGTGAGCCACGGCTGTTCGCCGTCGCGGTTCCGGCAGGTGAATGTGATCCGGACGGACTAGGGGGCTCGGGGGCTGGGGGTTAGGGGCTGGCGGTTTTGATGCTCGCTGCGCTCGCAGCCCTACATCCCGTCCGGCGCGGCGACAGATTTTCAGCCCCGTCCCGTAAGGGCGGGGTTTAAGAAGGCTCTCATGCTTACTAAAGATCAAGCGCGAAGAATCACGGAAAAGGCTCTCGCGTTTTCCACCTTTCCCGAGTGTGACATCAGCGTGAACAGTTCCGAGAATGCGTTCATCCGCTTCGCGCTGAGCAATGTGACCACCTCGGGATTCACGGTGGAACAATCCATGACCATCACTTCCGTGCGCGAAGGCAAGAGCGGCAGCACGCGCGTGGATGAGTTCGATGACGAGTCGTTGCGCGCGGCCGTGAAGCGCACGGAGGGCCTGGCCGCCATCTCGCCGCCCAATCCGGAGCGCGTTCCGCCGATCGAAAAACAAAAATATGCGGAGATGGAGAACTGGGCCGCCGCTACTGCCAGCGCGCGTAACGCGGCGATGATCCCGCATATTCGCGCCATCATGAACGCGGCGAAATCGAACAGCCTGGTGGCCGCGGGATTCTTCGAGCGCAGGGCCGAAACGGCGGCCATCGCCAACAAGCAAGGCAATTTCGGATACGGCCGCATCACCGATGCGCACCTCTCCGCGACCATCCGCAATTCCGCTGGAACCAGTTCCGGATGGGCCTCGCAGCCGGCCGTAGAGATTGGCGCCATCGACGGCGCCGCCGTGGCCAGGATCGCAACCGAGAAATGCCTGCGGTGGAAAGAGCCCAAGCGCCTCGATCCGGGGAAATATACCGTCGTTCTGGAACCTACCGCCACCGGTGACCTGGTGCAGATGATGGGATTCGGCATGCAGGCGCGCGCGGCCGAAGAAGGACGCAGCTTCCTGAGTAAAGCAGGCGGCGGCACATTGGAAGGCGAGAAACTGTTTCCGGATTTCATCACGCTGCGATCGGATCCGTTTAATAAGCTCTACTCATCGCTGCCCTGGAGCGGCGGCGGAGGTTTCGGATTCGGCGGCGGAGGCGGCGCGGGCGGCGGTCTTCCGGCCGAGCCGATGACCTGGATCGAACAGGGTGTGGTAAAGAATTTGTTTTACGACCGGTATTGGGCAGCCAAAGCCGGCAAGCAGCCCACACCGTTTCCCAATAGACTGGTGCTCGAAGGCAGTGGCAAAAGCCTTGCCGATCTGATTGCTTCGGTGGATCGCGGCCTGCTGATTACGCGCTTCTGGTATATCCGCATAGTCAATCCACAGACCATGCAGTTGACCGGGCTGACGCGCGACGGCGTGTTTCTGATCGAAAAAGGCAAAGTCACCGATCCGGTAATGAATTTCCGCTTTAACCAAAGTCCCGTGGAGATGCTGAAGAGTACCGTTGCGATCGGCACGCCGGTGCGCGTGCGCGGCGGCGAAGGACAAGGCATGATCGCCCCGCCGATGGTGGTGAAAGATTTTTCGTTCACCAGCATCTCCGACGCCGTTTGACGGCTCGCCATTACGCCCGCATTCCACTCTGTGCGCATTTCACCGCGCGGGTATCGCCGCCCCCATTTCGCCGCGCCCGCTCAGCCGCGCGCACATTTCGCCGTGGGGGTGCATTCATTCGCTGCGGGGCCGAAGCTATCCGATCGCCTTCAATACACCGTCCGATGATGCGCTTCCTCCTTCGTTGCCAGCGAATAGCGCGGCTCCGGCACACCGCGCCCCATCATCTGCGCGGCAGCGTATTCGCCCACTGCCGGACCGTGCTTGAACCCGTGGCCCGACCCTCCGCCCACGATCCAGACGTTGCTAAAATCCGGATGACGATCGATCAGCAAATCACCGTTGGATGTGTTTTCGTACTGGCAGACGCGCGCTTCGAGCAGGGGCGCATTTTGCAACGCGGGCATCCGCTCGCCAAGCGCGGCGCGCGCGGCAGCCAGTCGATCCGCGGACGGTGTACGATCCGCGGTATCCGGATCGATCGGCGGCCCGTGCTGATCGAGCGCGATTTTCACCCCGCGATGGTCGAGATCCGGAAAACAATACGGCCCACGCGGATCGCTGAAATCGATCCATACCGGCATTTGTGGCGGCGAGAATCGCGCATTGCCAGGCGGCGCGCCGAAGAAGAAAGCCTCCTGGCGCGTCGGCGCGATCCGCTTACCAAGCAATTGCGGAAACAGCTTCGGCAGCCACGGGCCGCACGCGAATACGAAAGTCCCTGCGCGGATGGCGCCGCTCGATGTGCGCACCGTTTCAAGCGATCCGCTTCCAGGCGGTGCTTCGGCGGCGTCGCGCAGATGCACCGCGCCGAGGCGCACCGCGTCCGCAACCACCGCCTCCACCGCGCGGCGAGCCATCAGCGCTC
>Ga0335074_10006693_pt1 | contig 15979 bp, 13 predicted proteins | sample Lox_Sample_23_FD_206715 | JGI IMG/M metagenome (GOLD analysis project Ga0335074, IMG submission 206715) | Soil microbial communities from Loxahatchee National Wildlife Refuge, Florida, United States - Lox_Sample_2.3 | ecosystem: Environmental > Terrestrial > Soil > Wetlands | place: USA... | reverse complement strand
TTTCAGCCAATGCAGCCGATCCCGTTCCGGTTGGCTCATCTGGATTCGTTCCACCTTTCAACTTCGCTTGTTTGGGTAGGAACGTTCTACTTGGCTCTAATAGGAACTTCTCATGTGGCCGCGACAGGCGTATGGATCGCTCAGCCCCCATCGGCGCAACTCGCATACAATGGTCCAAACGCCAGGCCAATCATCGGGACCGGGCGAAAATGCAAGCATGCCCGAAACCAAAGCACTGGCCTCATGGGTGGTGAAAAGCCGCTGGGAAGACATCCCTGACGATGTCCGGCGCGAGTCGCTGCGCGCCATCTTGAATTACGTTGGATGCGCTCTCGGCGGTGCTCCTGACACCGCGGTCAATAGCGCGATATGCGCGTTCGCGCCGTTCTTTGGCCCACCAGCGGCCCGCATCCTCGGCCGTCGCGAGCGATCCGATCCTTTGCACGCCGCGCTGATGAACGGCATCAGCTCGCACGTCTACGATTACGACGACACCACGCCCAAGAATTACATCCATCCCAGTTCGCCTGTCGCCTCGGCGCTTTTCGCCTATGCCAGCGCAAACCCGGTCAGCGGGCGCGATTTCGTGCACGCGTTCCTTCTCGGGTTCGAAGCCGAATCGCGCATTGGGAACTCGGTTTATCCCGCTCACTATGATGTTGGCTGGCACATCACCGGCACGGCGGGCGTATTCGGCGCGGCAGTCGCGATCGGGAAATTGATTGGGCTCAACGAGCAGCAAATGATCTGGGCCATCGGGCTCGCAGCCACGCAAGCCGCTGGTCTCCGCGAGATGTTCGGATCCATGGCTAAATCGCTCCATCCCGGCCGGGCTGCGCAGAATGGCTACGCTGCGGCGCTGCTCGCGCAGGCTGGTTTCACCGCGGGCGAACATGGCCTGGAAGGCCCGCGGGGATTCGCCGCAGTGCAAGCGTCCGACTACGATCTCTCGAAAATCACGGCGAATCTCGGCGTGGATTGGGATCTCCGCGCCAACACCTATAAACCATTTCCTTGCGGAATTGTGAATCATCCCGCGATCGACGGCGCGATTCAGATTCACAACGAATATCATCCTTCGCCCGATTCGATCCGCGCGGTGCGCCTGCGAGTCGCCCCGCTCGTCCTCGATCTTTGCAACCAGCAAAACATCACGCGCGGGTTGCAAGGCAAGTTTTCTGTCTATCACGGGGCGGCCGTGGGTTTGGTTCGCGGCAAAGCCGGCATCCGAGAATATACGGATGAAGCTGTTCTCGATCCCGCGATCAAGCGCGTTCGCGAAAGCGCAACCGCTGCCGGCGATCCATCCATCACCGAAGACCAAGCCGAAATCGAGGTGACGCTGGGCTCCGGCGAAAAACTTACGCGATTCGTCGAAAAATCCCTCGGCAATATTCATCGCCCGATGACGGACGCGCAGCTCGAACAAAAATTTCGCGAGCAAGCGGTCCTCGCGTTGTCCCCTTCTCAAGTAGATCGAATAATCGACCTCTGCTGGCGCATCGGCCAACTACCCGACGTCAACCAACTCATCAAAGAAGCATGCGCAGATTGATTCTCTTCGCACTTCTCGCCGCGCCGCTCGTGGCGGAAGTAAGCGAGGTCCGTTTCCCTCTCGGGGCCGGCGGCGTGGGATTCCTTCCGCTGCTCGTGATGCAGAAATACGGGCTGATCGAGAAGTATGCCAAGGCGGCGGGCGTCACGGTGAAAGTCCGTTGGATCAACATCGGCGGGCCTTCCGTGATGAACGACGCGCTGCTCTCCGGCTCCGCCGACTTTATCGCCGCCGGTCCGCCCGCGTTCCTCACCCTCTGGGATCGCACCATCACTTCGGCAAAGGTCAAAGGCGTCGCCGCCATGACGTCGCTTCCGATGTATCTCAACACGCGCTCGCAGCGCCTGAAGAAGCTCGATGACATCACCGATCACGACCGCATCGCGGTAACTTCCATCAAAGTCTCCATCCCGTCGCTGGTGATGCAAATGTACGCGCGCCGGAGATACGGGCCGAGCGACGTCGATCACTTCGACAAGTACACTGTCACGATGACCCATCCGGATGGCGTGATCGCCTTGCTTTCCGGCTCCGGTGCGATCGACGCGCATTTCACATCCCCGCCATTTGCCCAGCGGGAGCTGAAAGATCCGCACATCCACACCATTTTGACGACCGATGAAGTGCTGGGAGGGTCGACCACCTTCACCATGGTCTCCACGACCACGCGCTTTTACGACCAAAATCCGAAGATATGCGGCGCGGTTTTGAAGGCGCTGGCAGAGGCCAATCGTAGAATCATGTCCGACAAGAAGACGGCGGCCGAAATTCTGCTCGCTTCCACCGGCGGCGAAAAGGGATTTTCGGTGGGCGAAATCGTGGAAGTCCTGAACGATCCGCATGTCAAGTTCACCACGACACCCGAAAACACCATGAAATACGCTACGTTCATGCACGATGTCGGATCCATCAAGAATCGCCCGGTTTCCTGGAGAGATCTTTTTTTCCCCGATATTCGTAAGGCGCCCGGAAGCTAATGCTTGCGGTTCAGGGAGTAACTCTTCAATATCGCTCCGATAGACACTTAGTAACTGCCACGGATCGAGTCAGCTTCCATGTCGGAGAGTCCGAGCGATTCGTCGTCCTCGGTCCCTCCGGATGCGGTAAGTCGACGCTGCTGAAGGCTGTCGGCGGTTTCATCCGGCCGGTTGAAGGAAGCATCACCTTGGATGGGGCGCGGGTGAGAGGGCCGGGACCCGATCGGGTCTTTGTGTTTCAGGAATTCGATCAGCTTCTTCCCTGGAAAACGGTCAAGGAGAATATTGTCTTTGCGCTCACGGCGAGCGGTAAATTGCCGCGCCGCAAAGCCGAAGAATGCGCGATGCAGAAGATCGCCAAGGTGAAGCTAGGCGAGTTCGCCGAAAGCTATCCACACACCCTCTCCGGCGGCATGAAACAACGCGCCGCCATTGCCCGCGCCCTGGCCATGGAGCCTCGTATTCTTCTGATGGATGAACCGTTCGCCGCGCTGGACGCGCTTACGCGGAAACAAATGCAGGAAGAACTGCTGCAACTTTGGCAAGAAAGCCGCTTCACTGTTCTCTTCGTCACGCACTCCATTTCAGAAGCGATCCGGATCGGCACGCGCATCCTGGTTCTCAGCGCCCACCCCGGGCAGGTAAAAGCCGAACTGAAGCGCGACGATTGCGACGAATCCAAACTCCAGGAGTTGTTGTTTGATGCTTAATCGCCTGTGGAACCTCGGAGCGGTTCGGAAGACCGTGTTGCTCGTGAGCCTCGCTGCCCTGTGGGAAGCTTACGCGCGCTGGCTCAATAATCCCCTTCTTTTTCCCACCTTCGTTGACACAGTGAAGGCCTTTTTTTCGGCCGTGGCGTCCGGCGAGTTACCGAAAGCGGCGACTTACACGATTCAGTTACTCATTAAAGGCTATATTGCGGGCCTTGCGATTGCCGCCTTACTCACTGCTTTCGCGAGTGCAACGCGTATTGGCGCCGACTTACTCGAAACTCTTACCTCAATGTTCAACCCTCTGCCTTCGATCGCGCTCCTTCCGCTCGCGCTCATCTGGTTTGGTCTCGGAAACGGCGCCATCATCTTTGTCCTGATCCATGCCGTACTCTGGGCTGTTGCTCTCAACACTTATTCGGGATTTCGCGCCGTAAGCCCCACGCTCCGCATGGTCGGCCAGAATTACGGGCTGTCGAAAACCGGATATGTGACCCGGATCTTGATTCCCGGCGCGTTTCCCAGCATCCTCACGGGACTCAAGGTCGGATGGGCCTTCGCGTGGCGCACGCTCATCGCCGCCGAACTCGTCTTCGGCGTCAGTTCCGGGTCGGGCGGCCTCGGCTGGTATATCTTTGAACAGAAGAACCAGCTCCTGATCCCGAACGTTTTCGCCGGCCTCCTCACGGTGATCCTGTTCGGGCTGCTCATTGAGAATCTGATCTTCCGGACTATCGAAAATCGCACCGTTCGGCGCTGGGGGATGCAGGTGTGAGCAGGCCGGTATAAACTATACCCAATGAAAAACACCCTGTTCTTCGTTTCATTCGCGGTGCTGGCTGCCAGCGCTTACGCGCAAGCGCCGCAACCCGATTTCAGCAACGTGGAAATCAAGACCACGAAAGTCACGGATAGCTTCTACACGCTGGAAGGGCAGGGCGGCACCATCGGCGTGCTCACCGGGCCGGATGGCGTCTTCATGGTGGATTCCCAGTTCGCCCCGCTCTCGCAAAAAATCGCCGCGGCCATCCACCAGATTTCCGACAAGCCGATCCGCTTCATGGTGAATACGCACGTGCATCCCGATCACACCGGCGGCAACGCGAACTTCGCGAAAATGGGAGTCACCATTTTTGCTCGCGATGAACTGCGCTATCGGCTCGCCCATCCCTCGCCCGCCGCCAATGGCACACCCGGCAAGCCCGCTCCACCGGAAGCCCTCCCGGTGGTCACTTACGAAGGTCCCGTGACCATTCACATGGACGGCGAAGATGTGCATCTCATCCCGATCCGCCGCGCTCATACGGATGGCGACACGCTGGTGTATTTTCCCAACAACGACGTGATCATGACTGGCGATTTCTACCGTTCGATTCAATTCCCGAACATCGACCGCGTGAATGGCGGATCGCTCAACGGCATGCTGGAAGGCATCGGGATTGTAATCGGCATGGCCGGCCCGCACACCAAAATCATCCCCGGGCACGGGCCGACGGTGGATCGTGCCGCGCTCATCGCCCACCGCGACATGATCCTTGCCATTCGCGGTAAGGTCGCCGCGCTCGTCCAGGAAGGCAAGACCGTAGACGAAGTTCTCGCCGCCAAGCCCACCTCCGATTACGACAATATTCCCAACGCCTCGACGACGTCCGAGCGCTTTGTCCGTCAATTGTACGCGGAGTTGAAAACCAACTAAACTGGGAGCATTATGCTCCGAGTTTTACTGGCCGGTGCTCTTCTGTGCGCCTCGGCTGGAGCCTCCATCCGGCCCCAGTTCGCCCTGCGCGATACCCGCAACATCACACACACGTCTGATGAATGGAACGGGAAGAAGGCCATCGTCGTATTCTTTACGACGACGGATTGCCCTTTGAGTAACAACGACGTTCCAGAAATGAACCGCACCCGGCGCGATTACGAATCACGCGGCGTGGCGTTCTATGCGGTCCAAGCCGACACCACCATTGCCGCCGCCGACGTGGTGCAGCACACCAAGGATTATCAGTTCTCCTTTCCGGTGCTCTTCGATCCTCATCAAGTCCTGGTCAAGATGACCGGCGCAACCACGATACCCTCCGCGGCCGTCCTGACGCCCGATGGAACTTTGCTCTATCTCGGCCGTATTGACAATTGGGTGGAGGACTTTAATATCCGGCGGCAGGCGCCTACGAAGTTCGATCTGCGCGAGGCACTGGATGCCGTGCTGGCCGGCAAAGCGGCGCCTAATCCACGGACGAAAGCATTTGGGTGCGCCATCAATCCGGTGAAGTGAGTTCAAGATTTTATGAAACAATTCGCAGCCATTTTGTTGTTAGCGCTGCCAATCGCCGCCCGCGCTGTAACCGCGCCGCCGACTTTTAATAAAGACATTGCTCCCATCCTTTATTCGCAATGCGCTACTTGCCACCGTCCCGGCGAAGTTGCGCCTTTCCCGTTGCTCACGTATCAAGACGCGGCGAAACGCGCCAATCTGATTGCTGGCGCTGTAAGCGCACGCTTCATGCCGCCCTGGAAGCCTCAACCCGGATTCGGCGATTTCTTGGGCGTACGCCGCCTTACCGACGCGCAGATCGCGCTCATCCAAGACTGGGCCAAAGCCGGCGCGCCCGAAGGCGATCCGTCCGCAAAGCCTGTGCCTCCTAAGTTCGTGAATGGCTGGCAAGGCGGCGAGCCCGACAAGGTCCTGACGCTCCCGGTCAAATATAATCTCCCCGCGGACGGCCCCGACCAATATCGCTGCTTCGTTCTTCCCACCGGCCTCGATCACGACACGTATATCGACGGAACGGAATTTCGCCCCGGCAACCGCCGCATTGTGCATCATGCGCTGATCTTTCTCGACGCCAGCGGCAAAGCAAGGGAACTGGCTGCGGCCAGCCCCGATGGCAGCTATCCCTGTTTTGGAGGTCCCGGATTTCCTCCCGCCGGATTGATCGGCGGATGGGTGCCCGGTTTGACTCCGCCGCCGCACAATCCATCCCTTTCGCTTCCGCTTCGCAAGGGCATGGACGTCGTAATTCAAATTCATTACCATCCCTCGGGTAAGCCCGAAGAGGATCAATCGTCGTTCGGCTTGAGTTTTTCGGGGCCGCCCACCAAGGGCTGCACGTCGATTCTGATATTCGATCATCATCTCGATATCGCGCCCGGAGATTCGCACTACGTCGCAAAATCGTCGCTCACCTTGCCGCGCGATCTGGAGCTGGTCGGCATCACCCCGCATGCGCACTATCTGTGCAGGGACATGAAGATTACCGCGACGCTGCCCGATGGTTCCACGAAACCGCTTATCTGGATCAAAGATTGGGATTTTAACTGGCAAAACGCCTACCGCTATAAGACGCCGATCGAGCTGCCGAAGGGCACTCGCATCGACATGGTGTACACATACGACAATTCGGAAAACAATCCGCATAATCCCGTCAATCCGCCCGTCCGGGTGCATTGGGGCGAACAGACCAAGGACGAAATGGCGCTGGCTTTTCTCACCGTAGTCGTGCCGACCGTGGAGGATGTTCGTGATCTTCGCCGGGCCATCGGTCTCCAATATGTCGACCAATTCCTGAGCCGGGTGGAAACGCTGCAGGATTTGCCGTACGAGATGATCTCGCCCAATGCGACCGCAAGGCTGACGCAAGTGTTCAAGCTGTTCGACAAAAACGGCGACGGGAAGCTCGACGACAGCGAGCGCGCCGCCATGCTCCAGTTCGTGAAAGCCTTCGAGCAGCGCAGCGCCGAGCCAAAACGCGACCAGTAGAAATTGTTCTATTTGGCCGGTAACGCGTAAACCAGATAAGCGCCGGCACGCTGTGGCGCCCGAGCGCTCATCATGCCGTTTCCGGCTGCCGCGCACAGGACAACGTATTCCCGGCCGTTCACTTCGTAGACCGACGGCACGCCTTCGGCCGCTTCCGGAAGGTTCGCCTCCCAAAGCACTTTGCCGGTGTCGCGATCATAGGCGCGAAATTTGCGATCGGACGCGGTCCCCGAGAAAAGCAACCCGCCGGCCGTCACCACCATCCCTCCGCGCGGAAAATGGCTGCCCGTGTCGGTGTGGCCTTCGGCCGCCAATGCCGTGACCTCGCCCAGCGGAACCTGCCACTTGATGGCGCCGGTGTTGAGATCGTACGCCGTCAGTTGCGACCAGGGCGGTCCGATCGCCGACAACCGAGTGCTGGTGAATAGAAAATCAACCGGCGCCCAGAAACGTTGGGGACCATTAGACGGCGTGTTCGCCTCGGCCACCGGTTGCGTTTCGGGTGGGGCGACGGCCCTTGCTGCCGATGGATTCGCAAGGAACGCGACCAGCGCATTGAGATTGCGCGGCGTCAATTGCGAGAAAGCCGGCATCCGTCCCTGGCCGCCCGTAACCGTCGTCTTGATTTGATCCGCCGTCAACCGCTTGGTAACGTCGGTCAACGCCGGGATTCCACCCGCTTGACCCGCGCGATCCGCTCCGTGGCATCCTGCGCAATTCTGGGAGTAAATCGCCGCGCCCTGCTGCTCGGGTGTTGCGGCGCCCACCACGGCCATCGCGCCGCCGCGCGGCATGTGCGAATCGAGCTTTATATACGTGGGCAGTTCCTTGGATTGCACGTACAACAGCCCCGCCGAAGGATCCACGGCAGCCCCGCCCCAATTGGCTCCGCCGTTGTGTCCCGGCATTTCGATGGTGCCGCGCAAACTCGGTGGCGTGTACACGCCTTCGTTGCGAGCGCTGAGGACTTTGTCCCGGAAACTCGCACGCTCATCTTCAGGAATAAAGGGATTAATGTCGTCGGCGCTGAATTTCTGCCGGGCGAACGGAGGGGGCAGGGTCGGGAACGGCTGCGTGGGCCAAGCGTGTTCGCCGGGCACATCGGACTTCGGCACCGGGCGCTCTTCAATCGGCCACAACGGTTCGCCGGTGACGCGATTGAACACAAACAGGAACCCCATTTTTGTAGGCTGCGCCACGGCGTCCACCATTTTTCCGTCGTGGAGGACGGTCAATAGCTTCGGTGCTGCGGGCAGATCATAATCCCACAGATCGTGATGGACGAGCTGAAAATGCCACAGCCGTTTTCCGGTGCGCGCATCCAGCGCGACTAAAGAATTGCCGAAGAGGTTCTTGCCCGGACGATTGCCGCCGTAGAAATCGTAGCTGGGCGATGCGAGCGGAATATAAACGATGCCGCGCTTTTCATCCAGCGTCATCTCGCTCCAATTTTGAACCCCGCCGCCCGTCTTCCAGGCATCCGGCGGCCAGGTATCGTATCCGAATTCGCCGGGATGAGGAATGGTGTGGAAGGTCCATACCATTTTGCCGGTACGCACATCGAACGCTCGAATGGCGCCCGGATTGGATTCATAATCCGCGCCGCCGGCGGATCCCAAAATCAGCAGGTTTTCAAAAACACGGCCGGGAGTATTGTTTTGAATGCGCACCAGCGTCTTCGGATCGCGGCCGTCGAAGCCGACCTTTAAGTCCGAGCGCCCGTTGTCGCCGAATGACGGAATCGATTGGCCCGTGCGCGCGTCAAGGGCGACCAGATAATTGCTGACACAATAGAGAAGCCGCCGATCGGAACCATCCTTACTCTGCCAATAATTGAGGCCGCGCGCGGTAACGGCTCGCGAATTGTTCGGATGCACCCATATTTCGCGGCCGGTGGCGGCATCGAGCGCGACGATGGAGTCGTTCTTGGCTTGAACGTACATCACGCCGTCCACGATCACTGGGTTAAACGAGTAGTTATTTTTGTCGTCTGTAGGATAGGTCCACGCAACCTGAAGCTGGCTCACATTCGATTTGTTGATCTGGTTGAGCGCCGAGTACTGAGCCGAGTCGGGGGAGCCGAGATAAGTGCTCCAGCCGGTGTATTTGTGCTCCTGCGCGGCAAAGAGCGTGACTGCGATTCCGGCCACGGCGATGACAGAATAACGATGAATCCGCATCGGGACTCCTTCCAGGTATGGAGAATATCATGTTTTCTCGGCGGTTAATTCAATGCCGCCGCCAAACCTTAATTCTCCGAGGGCCGCCCAGCATGATCGATGATCAACATCTCAATGGGAACTCTTTGCGGTTCCAGCTTGAGACCAAGCTGTTCCTGAAGCGCCGTGAATAGATCGGCGCCGCTGGGATCGGGTGGGTGAGGGCCACCAAAATCCGGAGACCAATCCAGCGTGAAATCATAGGAACCAGTGAGCCCGGTTTTATCGAGCACCGGCCGCCCCGCGCCGTAGGTGGGCCAATTCGCAAACCACTCCATGGCCCGCTTCTATGAACACGGCATGAGAGATGTGGTTCCCTTGGGCGGAAACCAGAGCCGCGGCCAACGTACAGCGGAAAATGAGCCGCCGCACGCGGGGCTCCTCATTTCTCAACTATACTCGCAACAGCGCTGTTACAATAAGGTATCCCCCCGAGAGAACGGAAACATTTCTAAGGAATCTTGTATGGACGAAAAAGAACGCGCGCGCACCCTGGGCCTCACGCTGGGCCAGATCGAGAAGCAGTTTGGCAAAGGCTCCATCGTCCGGCTGGGGTCGAAAGAAGCGATCGTGCCGGTGTCGGCGATTTCCTCGGGTTCCATTTCGCTCGACTACGCGCTCGGGGTGGGCGGGTTTCCGCGCGGCCGCATCGTTGAAATATTCGGGCCGGAATCGTCTGGCAAAACAACCGTTGCGCTACAAGTGATAGCCGAAGCGCAGAAGGCCGGCGGCATGGCGGCGTTTATTGACGTGGAACACGCGCTGGATCCTATTTATGCGCGCAAGTTGGGCGTGGATGTCGACAACCTGCTGGTGTCGCAGCCGGATTACGCCGAACAGGCGCTCGAGATCACGAGTGCGTTGATCACCTCCGGATCGATTGATGTGTTGGTCGTGGATTCCGTCGCGGCGCTGGTGCCCAAAGCCGAACTGGACGGCGAAATGGGAGATAGCCACATGGGCGTGCAGGCGCGGCTGATGTCGCAGGCCATGCGCAAGCTTACCGGCAACGTTTCGAAATCGAACACCTGCCTGGTGTTCATCAACCAGATCCGAGAAAAGATCGGAGTGATGTTCGGCAACCCGGAAACCACTAGCGGCGGACGCGCGCTGAAGTTTTATTCGTCGGTGCGCGCCGATATTCGCAGGATCGCGGCGATCAAAGAAGGCGACATCGTGACCGGCAACCGAACGAAGGTGAAGATCGTCAAGAATAAAGTTGCCGCACCGTTCCGCGAGGCCGAGTTCGACATTATTTATGGCGAGGGCATTTCTCGCGAAGGCGACTTGATCGATCTGGGAGTCGCGCAAAATATCGTTGAGAAGTCCGGCTCTTGGTATAGCTACAAAAGCGAGCGCATCGGGCAGGGGCGCGAGAACGCCCGCCAGTTTCTGAAAGACAATCCCGATATTCGCCAGCTGATCGATACCGAGCTGCGCAAAGCGCTGGGGCTGGTGCGTAAGGATGCGGAACCCGTTGCTGCGCCGGTAGAAGTTGTCAAGCCGGCGGCCGCGAACGCCGCGCGGTCGCGCTAAAGCCCAAAGAGCGAAGGCTGGTGGGTTGACCCTGCGTTTATTCGGATGGTCGCCGGAAGCCGGCGTCTTTGGATGATTGCGATCAGCCAGTAAAGAGCCAGCGCGCCGACGAATAGAGCAACCCGGTGATGGCCCCAAGGTATGCGATTGTCCCGATAACTCAAATGGGCCGGTGCCTAGCCGAATGCTCTCGACGAAGCCGGCACACCACTCGCCCGTCAGCACGGCGCCGCCCGTCAGAACCACGGATAGATACGCATTGACGATCGTTGAATTACGGCGGATGACGATCGCTGCGATCCAAGTATAAAATGCGGCGAAGCACAGCATGACCGCCAAATCAAAGCTGGGCGGCCGCTGAGTCAGCGACTCGCGCACCTGTTCCTCGCTGACGCCACGCTCCGCCGCAACCGTTTTAAACAATTCCGTCATGCGTTGATCTCGGACGCGGCCGTATTCCGCCATGCTTTCAAAAGGACCGGAGTGGAATCCGCTATGGGCGTCGGCATAACGAATTGCACTGTTTTCGGCAGCCTCCGCATCCCGCCGCAGCGAGTGCTGCGCACAACCGATGAGGGTGAGGAAAGCTACATAAGCGCCGCTTTGCAGTAAGCGAAGCATTTCTGCACCTCTGCGACCGCATCCATGCCCGGCTTGCCGTATTCGTATTCGATCATGGCCGGGATCGGATACCGCTTGGTCTTGAGAATATCGAGGACGCCTTTGATATTGGTATCGCCCTCGCCGAGCGGCATATTGGGGCCGTGATCCTTCTTTCGATCTTTGATGTGGATGGTCAGGATCTTCGCGTGATGTTCTTCCAGGAAACTCACCGGATCGAAGCCCGCGGCGGTGAAATGCCCGATATCCAGATTGATGCAGGTGTATTTCGATCGGCCGGCCAGCGCGCGCTTCCAATCATCCGGCGTCGAAAATTCATTCGGCTTCATGCTGTCGTGGTTGTGGTAGCCGACATAAATTTTGTACTGCTGGGCGAATTTGTCCACGCGCGGCGAAACATCCACGTTGGCCGAAGCGGTGATCTTATTGGTCCCGAGGGCGCGGGCCATCAGAAAGCCTTTTTCAATCTGCTCGTCGGTGAATTCGTCGCGAAAGCTGTAGTTGTATGCGTAGAGATCGATGCCTGCGTCATCGAACTTCTTGCGGATACCGCGGATCTCGTCCATGGGCGGATCAGTGCGCCATGCCGCCAGCTTCGCGCGGTCGCGAGGTTCGATTTGCACTTCCCAGAGTTCCGCGTAGCCAAGGCCGATCTGCTTCATCGCGGCGATGGTAGCGTCGATCGAAGGAAGCGTGCGGAAGCTGTACGTTTGGGCGCCGATCATGACGCCATCGATCTTGGAGTCGATCCTGGCGAGGGCGGGAAGCGCAACGGAGGCAGCCGCGAACTTGGCGAAATCTCGACGTGTGATCATCTCGCCGATGATATCGCAAGAGAATCCGCGATGGCGCCGGCGATTTGCTTGCCGTGAAAACGGCCATTTTCGATAAAGATTTCGTTGGTATGCATCCCGGCGACGATGACTCCAGCGAGAAAGATTCCGGGGCGATCGCTTTCGAGCGTCTCGGGATTGATGCGAGGCTTTTGCGATTCAGGGTCCAGCCGAATGCCCAGTGATCCCAGGAATTCCAGATCCGGGCGATAGCCGGTCATGGCAAAGACAAAATCGTTCGCAAGTGTTTTGGGGCCATCGGGCGTCTCGATCTCAACGTACAGGGGATGGATCGCAACCAGGTGCGAATTGAAATACGCCCTCACCTCGCCGCTTTTGATGCGGTTTTCGATGTTCGGTTTGATCCAGTATTTGACTCGGTCCGAGATCTTCGGGCCCCGGTGAATCAAGGTAACGCGTGCGCCGGTCCAATGCAGTTCCAGCGCGGCGATGGCGGCGGAGTTTTTCGCGCCCACCACCAGCACGTCGTGATTGTAATAGGGATGGGGCTCTTTGTAATAATGGATGACTTTGTCGAGCTCTTCGCCGCGAACGTTCAGCATATTGGGAACGTCGTAGTAGCCGGTGGCGATCACGATTTTGCGAGCGATGTAATCGGTCTTGGAGGTATGAACGTGGAAATCGCCATCGTCACCGTCGATAGAGAGCACGCGCTCGTATTGATGGATATTCAGGCAATAATATTCTGCGCAACGCCGATAATATTTCAGCGCCTCGGTGCGCCCCGGCTTCTCGTTGAGCGACGTCATCGGCAGGCCGCCGATCTCGAGCAGCTCCGGAGTGGTGAAGAAGACCATGTGGGTCGGGTAATGGTACAGCGAGTTGACGACGCAGCCCTTTTCGATGAGGACCGTATTGAGGCCGCGCTGCTTCAGCTCGATGCCGCAGGCCAAGCCCGTCGGTCCCGCGCCAACGACGATAACGTCAAACTGCTCCATAGCTACAGCATCGCTGCTTTCTTCACAACATGCCTTCCACGGTTTTGTAGGCGGAATCCAGCGCGCCGGGCAGCGCTTCGGGATTCTTGCCGCCGGCTTCGGCCATATCGGGCCGTCCGCCTCCTTTGCCGCCAACCGCTTGCGCGACCGCGCCTGCAAGCTTGCCCGCGTGAACCTTCGATGTCAAATCTTTCGTGACGCCGACGACGATCGCGACGTTCGAATCCTGCGAGGAGCCCAGTATAACGACCGCGCTCTTCCATTTGACGCGCAACGAATCCACCATGGTGCGAAGCTGTTCACGGTCCATGCCGGCCACCTGCGCGGACAGAACCTTGGCGCCTTTAATGTCGCGTACGCCGCTTTCGACGCCGGAAACTTCGGCGCGCGCCAGCTTTTCCTTCATCTGCTCGATCTGGCGTTCGAGAGTGCGCTTCTCTTCGGCCAGCTTCTCCTGGGCTTGCCGGGCGACGGCGCCTTCTTCCTGGAATTTCTGCAATACCGCTTCGCCCGTGATGGCTTCGATGCGGCGCACCCCGGCCGAGATGCTGGCTTCGTAGGTAACGACGCACAGTCCGATATCGCCCGTGCGATGGACGTGCGTACCGCCGCACAGCTCTTTGCTGAACCCCGGAATGGAGACTACGCGCACGCGATCGCCGTATTTTTCGCCGAACAGTGCCATCGCGCCGGTGTTGAGCGCTTGATCGAGATCCATCACATCCGTGTGGACTTCGATGTTTTTGAGGATTTCTTCGTTGACGAGCTTCTGAATTTCGGCCAGCTCTTCGGGGTCGGTGTGGGCGTAGTGCGTAAAATCGAAGCGCAGCCGGTTGGGATCCACCACGCTGCCCGCCTGCTTCACATGCGGTCCAAGCACCTTGCGAAGCGCGGCATGCAGCAAATGCGTGGCCGTGTGGTTACGCATGGTGGCGGCGCGCCGATGGCCATCCACGCGGCCGATCAGCTCGTCACCCTCACGGATCGGTGCGAGCAATTCCACTGAGTGAACCGTTGCGCCCGCTATTTTCCGAGTGTCATGAACGATCGCGATACGGTCGCCGGTTACGGGCGAAACCAGCACTCCGGTGTCCCCGACTTGGCCGCCAGCTTCGGCGTAAAACGGCGTGCTGTTGAACACCAATTCGGTTTTGCCGCCGTGCTCGATCAGGCGCACGACTTTGACTGGCGATTCCAGCGTCTCGCGTCCCACGAAATCGGTGGGCGGAAGATCTTTGTAGACCGGGGCGATCTGCGCTTTGTCGGCGCCCCTCCAGCTCGCACGGGCGCGGATGCGCTGTTTCTCCATCTCCGCGTGAAAGCCTTCGGTATCGATAGTCAAGCCGCGTTCGCGGGCCATCTCTTCCTGTTCGTCGAGCGCGAGGCCGAAGGTGTCGTAGAGTTTGAAGGACGCAAGACCAGGCAACACGCCGCCGGCGGCGGATTTGGCTTCATCGAGGAAAACCTTTTCCGCGACCTGGAATGTTGTCGCGTAGCGATGCTCCTCATCCTTCACCACGCGCGCCACACGCTGGATGCTTTCCAGCATTTCGGGATAGCCGGGCTTCATCAGGTCGGCGACGAAGCCGGTTAGCTCATATAAATACGGCTCCTCGCGCCCGATCATGCGGGCATTGCGAATCGCGCGGCGCATGATCTTGCGCAGCACGTAGCCGCGGCCTTCGTTCGATGGGGTCACACCGTCGTGAATCAAGAACGCGGCCGAGCGGCTGTGATCGGCGTTGATGCGCAGGGCGACATCGGTACGCGGGTCATCGCCATACGTCACGCCGAACAGCTCCGCGGCCCGCTGGATGATCGGACTGATGAGATCGGTTTCGTAATTCGAAATCTTGCCTTGCAGGACGCACGCGATGCGCTCGAGTCCCATGCCGGTATCGATGGAAGGGCGGGGAAGCGGCGACATGACGCCATCGGCCGAGCGATCGAATTGCATGAAGACCAGGTTCCACAGTTCCACAAAACGTTCGCCAGGATCATGCGGAAACTCGCCGGGGCCGGCCTGGGGACCGAAATCATAATGGATCTCCGAGCACGGACCGCAAGGCCCGGTCTCGCCCATTTGCCAGAAGTTGTCTTTTTCATCGAGGCGGAAAATGCGCGACTTCGGCACGCCCGCCACTTGCTGCCAGAGCAGTTCGGCGTCGTCATCCTCGCGGAAAACGGTGATGTAGAGCTTGTCTTTTGGAATCGAGAAATCGCGCGTGAGCAGTTCCCAGGCGTAGGCGATGGCGTCCTTCTTGAAGTAGTCGCCGAAAGAAAAATTGCCGAGCATCTCGAAAAACGTGTGGTGACGCCGGGTGTAGCCGACGTTGTCGAGGTCGTTGTGCTTGCCGCCCGCGCGAACCACCTTTTGCGCTGTGGTGGCGCGCGAATAGTCGCGCTTTTCGATTCCGGTGAAAACGTCCTTGAACTGGTTCATGCCCGCGTTGGTGAACAGCAACGTGGGGTCGTTCGCAGGCACTAACGACGAGCTGCGGATGACGCGATGGCTGTTGGCCGCGAAATAGTTGAGGAAGGTCTCGCGGATCTCGTTTCCTGTCATGTATCTCTATTGTGGCAGGTGCGGGCGGGAGGTTTCACGACTGACAGGGCGCGTGTAGGGTGGGCACGCGGTGGTGTTATTTACGCAAAAAAAGTCGTGGCGAGGGAAGCTTATACACACCCACCCCTGGGCCGATTGTCAAGGCCAAATAGAAACTTCCGGTTTTTAGCCAAATAGAAAGTTCCGGTTGTTTACCAGCTTGGATGCTATGGCCCTTGCGCTCGCAGGGGATGCACAAGGGGGCGG
>Ga0335074_10006692_pt1 | contig 15981 bp, 15 predicted proteins | sample Lox_Sample_23_FD_206715 | JGI IMG/M metagenome (GOLD analysis project Ga0335074, IMG submission 206715) | Soil microbial communities from Loxahatchee National Wildlife Refuge, Florida, United States - Lox_Sample_2.3 | ecosystem: Environmental > Terrestrial > Soil > Wetlands | place: USA... | reverse complement strand
AGACCGGCTTCAATCCGGAGCAGCCGAGCGACCAGCAAGGTGCGGGCGCGAATCCATCCGGCTACCAGCGGGCGATGGCCGCGTGCCTCGAGGCGCGCGGATACACGGTGGAGTGACTCGCCGGCGCAGAGAATCTCGGCGCGGCTCGAAAGGAGTACTTGCGCTTGCGCGGCTCGCGGCGCTTGCGACCGCCGTCATCGTCGCGACCGCCGCCACGGCCGCGACTTCCCCGGTGCCACTCGGGCGCCTTCCCGACACGATCCATCCCACGGCGTACCGGCTCGAGTTGACCGTCGATCCGGCGGCGACTGACTTCAGCGGGCATGCCGAGATCGACGCCGTGCTGCGTCAGCCGGCGAGAGCGATCTACCTGCACGGACGCGACTTGCGCGTGACAAGCGCTACCGTCGCGATGGGCAGCACGTCGATCGGCGCACTCTACACGCAGGTCGACCCGACCGGAGTTGCGCGGCTCGATTTCCCCCGCACACTTCCGGCCGGGCCGCTCACGCTCATCTTCGATTACACGGCACCATTTCGCCGGCGCGACGAGGGCCTGTTCCACGCGAGGGTCGGCGCGGACTGGTACGCCTGGACGCAATTCGAGCCGATCGATGCACGGCGCATGTTCCCGGGATTCGACGAGCCGGGGTTCAAGACGCCGTTCACCCTCACGGTGCGCGCTCCAAGCGGCGCAAGGGTGTTCGCGAACACAGCGCAGGTGGCATCGAGCCGCGCCGGCCGCTGGATCGTGCACCGTTTCGCCCCGACCAAGCCGCTACCGACATACCTCGTGTCGATCGCCGTCGGACCCTTCGACGTGCTCGCGACCAATGTGCCGCCGAACGCGGTACGCCACGCGCCGCTGCCCTTTCGGGTCATTGCGACCAAGGGGGAGCTCCCGCGCATGCGCTTCGCGGCCGAACAGGCGCCGCGGCTGCTCGCACTGCTCGAGCGCTACTTCGACATCCCCTATCCGTATGCGAAGCTCGACTTCATCGCCTCTCCCCTCGAGGAGGGCGCCATGGAGAACGCCGCACTCATTCTGTTCAATGATTCCGAGATTCTCCTCGATGCGAATGCGCCGCTCGCGCAGTTGCGCGACTTCGCCGACACGAGCGCGCACGAGATGGCGCACCAGTGGGTTGGGGACCTCGTCACACCAACGTGGTGGACCGACCTGTGGCTCAACGAGAGCTTTGCGGAGTGGCTCGGCGACAAGATCGCGGGCCAGTGGCGGCCCGACCTCGACTTCTCGGCCGGTGAGCTCGCCGATGCGCTCGGCGCGATGCAGGTGGATTCGCTCGGTCGCGGACGCGCGGTCCGCCAGCCGATCACCGACAGCCGCGACATCGCGAGCGCATTCGACGACATCACCTACTCGAAGGGCGCGCAGGTGCTCTCGATGTTCGAGACCTACCTCGGCCCGGAGCGCTTTGCGAGCGCCCTGAGGCTGCACCTCGAGCGCTTCCGCTTCGGCAACGCGACCGCGCAGGATTTCTTCGATTCGCTCACGCAGGCATCGGGCGACCGGCAGATCGCGGCGGCGATGCGCACATTCATCGATCAGACCGGCGTGCCGATCGTGACCGTGGATCAACGGCCGGGATCCCTGAGGCTCATGCAAAGCCGCTACGTCCCGCTCGGCGTGAGCGGGGAGCCGCCGCGCAGCTGGCTCATTCCCGTGTGCCTGGCGCGCGGTGGTGCGCGCGAGTGCACGCTCCTCGCCACGCTCCAGGCGGCCGTACCCGAACTCCGCGGCGACGCACCGCTCATGCCCAATGCCGGGGGTACCGGATACTATCGATTTCGCTTTGCCGGCCGTGGCTGGGCTCCGCTGCTTGCCGCGGCGCCGACTCTCGATGGACGCGAGGCACTCGCCGTCGCCGACAGCGTCTGGGCCGACTTTGCCTCGGGGACGGGCTCGTTCGCGCGCGTGATCGAGGCCGCACGCACGCTGAGCGAAAACGCCGACTACCTCGCCGCAGTCGCGCTCGCGAGGCATCTCAGGGGGCTCGCCGATTCAATGCTTTCCGGCGAGCAGCGTGCCGAGTACCGCAGTCTCATGGAGTCGATCTATGCGCCGCGGCTCGCGGATCTCGGGCTCGATCCACGCACCGGAGCCTATGATGGCGAGCCGGCGCCACGGCAGAGTCTGCGCCAGGCGCTCCTTCCGGTCGTTGCGCTGCAGGCACGCAACGCGGATGTCCGCGCCCGCCTCGCGGCCGCCGCGCAGTCTTACCTCGCGGGCGATGATCGGGCGCTCGATCCGGCCTTTCGCGGCACCGCGCTCGCGGTCGCGGTGCAGGATCTCGGCGCACCGTTCATGTCCCGGCTCGCGGCGGTGGCAACCCGCTCCTCGGATCCGCTCCTCGCGGACCAGGCCGCGAGCGCAATCGGCACTGCGGATACGCCGGCGCTCGCGCAGCAAGCCATCGACCTCGCCGCCTCCGGGCGCGTGCCGCAGCTCGATGCGATCGGCGTGCTCATGGCTCTCTCACGGCGGCCGGGCGTGCGCGATGCGGCCGTGCACTATGCGGATCAGCACTTCAGCGAGCTCGTGGCGAGCGTACCGGGGTTCGAGCGACCGGAGCTTGCGGAGCTGTTCGCGGGGTACTGCTCGCCGGCCGGCGCCGAGCGCGCCGAGGCCTTCGTGCGGCCACGGATGAAAGCGCTCGGCGGAGGGCAGCTCGAGCTCGCACGGGTGAAGGAGCAGATCATCAGATGCGCGCAGCTGAAAAGCGCCAAGGAGCGGGAGATCGACGCGGCGCTCCAGCGCTTTGCGCCGCCCTCATTGCGGGAGGCCGAGCGCGAGTGAGCACGCGGCGAGCTCATCGAGCGGCTCGACTCGGGCGCGCTCCCAGCTTGAGCCCAAGCGCTCGTCGAGGATCGCTTTGACCGCGCCACGCATATGCTCCTCGGCCGGCCGGCGGCCCACGTCCCCGTGCGCCGCGCGCGCCTCCTGCGCGCACGCGGCGATGCGGGCCGCGTCCATGATGCGGCCTTCGCGACAGGAGAGCAGGGCCATGGCATCGAGTGCCAGGTACAGTTTGCCGCTATCGAGCCTGCGGGCAAGCTCGTAGAGCTCGGCGCCCTGCCTGCGCGCCTCTTCCAGCTCTCCCGAAATGAGCAGCGCCGCGAAGGCGAGCACGAGCAGCTCGAACTGCGTCTCCCTTCGGCCCACGTGACGCAGACTCGCGACGAGGGGTCGCGCGAGCTGCAATGCGGCAGCGGTACGGCCGCACGCAACATCCAGCTCGACGATGCCGACTGTCGCGGCAAGGGCCTGCCGCTCACTCGTCGTGAGCGCAAGGCGCACGGCACGCTCGTAGGCCATCCGGGCCTCCTCATAGCGACCGTCGCCGGTGAGCAGCGCACCTTCGGTGAGAGCACCCTGCGCGAGCAGCCGCGCAGGCCAGGCTGGATTCTCGAGCGCGCGTGCGGTCGCGCACGACTCGCGCGCGAGGCTCGGGTCCGTGCGCCAGTTGAGCGCGAGCAGCATCAGCGCATGATGCCGTGCACGCGCATCGCCGCACTCGGCGTGAATTCGTGCGGCGAGCTCCGCGGCATACCGCGCCCGATCGCACCGGCGCGTCGAGTCGCACACGGCGACGGCCTCCCAGAAACGCCCGACCCGCTCCCGCGGTGCGGCCTCGGAGAGCCCCGCAAGCGTCTGCTCGCAGCGCGCACGACCTTCCGCGCACAGATCGGCCTCCACCCACAACGGCCAGGCCGAGCCGTAGAGCGCGACCGCGAGCACCGAGTCGTGCGCCACCGCCCAGTCGAGGGCGGCACGCAGATTCTCGATCTCGGGGCCATACCGGTACAGCCACACCGCCTCATCGAGCGACCAGTACTCCCGATACGCGACATCGAGCACCTCGAGCACGCTCGCGGCCATGCGGGCCCGTGCGGCGTCGAGCTCGTCGAGCGCGAGCAGTTTTGCCTGAGCGAAGTGACGCACGGTCTCGAGCAACGCGTAGCGCGGCGAGTCCACCGCGCCCACGCTCAAGAGGGAGCGATCGACGAGGCATCCGATCACATCGATTGCTTCCGCTTCGTCCATGCCGGCATCCGTTGCGCTGCGCGCGGCGGCGCCGAGCGAGAAGCTGCCGGCGAACACGCTCAGCAGGCGCAGCACTCTCTGCTCGCGCTCGCTGAGCAGGCGGTAGCTCCAGTCGAACGCGGCCTGAAGAGCCGCGTGGCGCGGCTCGGCGACGGATGCGAGCCGCAGCAGACGGAACCGATCGTCGAGATGCGCGAGCAGCGCGGCAAGCCCAAGTGCGGGAACGCGGGCGGCGGCGAGCTCGAGGGCGAGCGGGATTCCATCGAGGCGCCGACACACCTCGGCGACGAGGGCGCAATTGGCGCGCGTGAGCTCGAAGCGCCGGTCGACTGCCGCGGCACGCTGCGTGAAGAGCGTCACCGCCGCACTCCGCGTCGCTTCCTCGCCCGAGGCGCCCCGCTCGGGAACCGGTAGAACGCCGAGCCTGTAGACGATCTCCCCGGCGATGCCGAGGGGTACCTGGCTCGTAACCAGCGCGCGCACTTCGTGCGTCTGCGAAAGGAGTGTCGCGAGCCGACTCGCAAGGCTCCCGCCCAAGTGCTCCGCGCAATCGAGAATCAGGAGCAGCGGCACGTGCTCGAGGGTCTGGGCAAGCGCTACGAAACCATCGACTCCCTCCGGGAGCGACACTCCGATTGCAAGCGCGATCGCGGAGGGCACGTGCTGCGCGTCCTGAACTCCTGCAAGGGCTGCCCACGCGACCGAGTCCTCCGACGTCGCGGCTGCTTTGGCGAGGAGCTCCTGCGCGAGGCGCGTCTTGCCGACCCCGGCGACGCCCACCAGCGTGACGAGCCGGCTGCGTGCGAGAGCAGATTCGACCTCGTGCAATTCCTGTTCGCGTCCCACCAGCGCGGCTAGCTGGCTCGGCCAGTTGCGGCGCGGCGCCACACGCTGCGACGCGGTCTGCGCGGCGCTCACCGGCAGTGAATCTGCCGCCGCTGCTTGCGTAACCGAGAGCTCGAGGCGATACCCGAACCCCGGCACCGTGCGGATCGCACCCGCGCCGAGCACGCGCCTGAGACTTGCGATCTGAGCAGGCAGGTTGTTCTCGTCGACGATGACTCGTGGCCAGACCCGCTCGATCAGTACGGTCTTTGAAACGAGCTTCCCCGCGTTCTCAACCAGTGCAAGCAGCAGATCGAATGCGCGCGCGCCGAGCTCGACCGGCTTGCCCGCCGACAGCAGGCTCCGCTCGGATGGAACAAGCTCGAATTCCCCAACGCGCATGGGCTCCACGCCTGCGCTCCCGGTGTGATGATTGCTTTTGAGTGCCGGCGCGCTCGCTGTTCCAAACGAATATAACCGAGCGCCGAGCGCGGTTGTAGCCACGTTTCACGCCATCGCTCTACGAAAGCTGCGTGCGGTTCGCGATATCCAATGCTGTCGCAGCGGTTGACCGTCCGGCACTGACGCGATACGCGCTCGAGCGCGGGATCAAGACGCCGCCGACCGCCGCCGGAGCCTACGCAAACGTTCTCTCGGACCGCTGGACCCTCGTCGCGAACGTAGTGCAATCGGACGCGGGGAACCCGACAAGTCATTGAAAGAATATGTAAAAATTCTTCGACAACGGATCATCGCACCGGCTTTAGAATACTTTCATAGGCAATTCAAGACGTGCGCGACGTCCTGCGGGACACTGCGGTTCACGCGGGTGCAACGGGAGCGGCCGTTGCGTCCGCGGAGCCATCGCGAAGCACAGCACATCGAAGGAGACGGGCATGCCGAAATTCGTCATCGAGCGCGACATTCCGGGCGCGGGAAAACTGAGCGCCGCCGATCTGAAGGCCATCTCGAAGAAATCCTGCGGAGTGCTGAGCAGCCTGGGACCGAGCGTGCAGTGGATCGAGAGTTTCGTCACCGCAGACAAGATCTACTGCATCTATCACGCGACGGACGAGTCGCTGGTCAGGCGCCACGCCGAGCTCGGCGGTTTCCCCGCCAACAAGATCTCCGCGGTCTCCTCCGTGATCGACCCGGCGACCGCCGAGTGATATCCGCACGCAGCGGATGCGCGCGCACCCGCCGCATCCGCCGGTCCCTACGCTCTGCTGTGGGGGCGGGGCAGTATGTCTCGCCAGTCGCACTGGGCATGTTCCTTGCGAATCCACCCATACGGGGCGGAGGCACTCTTGTTGCTTCGCACTACGAATCGGAGGACACACCATGTCGGGAAAAAGACGCATCGCCCTTGGGAGCTGTTTGCTTGGAATGATCGTCCTCGTCGCGGGCTGTGTAATTGCGCCGCGCGAGGGCTACTACGACCGCAACCACCATCGGTACTACCACGCGCACGCGTGGCACGCATGCATCGACAACGACCCGCATTGTCGGTGAGCGGATGACCCGCCCGTGCACGCGGGCGCTTCCGCGCCACCTGCATCTCGTGACCTTGGTTGCCTTCTTGCGGCCGGCCCGAATAAAATCTCGGGCTCGCGGGTGTAGTTCAATGGTAGAACTGCAGCTTCCCAAGCTGCTAACGTGGGTTCGATTCCCATCACCCGCTCCAGAGTCCGCCCGCTATCGTCGCGCCGCGTAGCGCCTGCGAGGCGGCCACCCCTACCCTCGTGGGCGCGCGTAGTCCGCTTCGTCCGTCACGAACTCTTTGCGGCAGATCACCCGCGTGCCGCGCGGCTTACGCCGCTCGAGGACAAGTGTCGCGCCGATGGCGCGTGCGCGAAACGTCATGCTCCGCAGCCCGATTCCGCCCTGCAGCGGGCGGGTCGGGGGCATCCCGGTGCCATCGTCCGCAACCTCGAGCGTCACGCCCGTGGGATCGACGGCCAGGGAAAGATCGATTCTCGAGGCCTGGGCATGACGCTGCGCATTGGACACCGCTTCCTGCGCGATGCGGTACATCTCATCTGCCGCGGCGGCGCCGAGTTTGAGCGGCGCGAGCCGGTCGATTGAAAGCCGCAGGATCGGTCCGCGACTGCCGCGGTGCAGACGCACCATCTCCTCGAGTGCGGTGACGAGATTGCCACCGGCGGCGCTCACTGGAGCGAGTCCATGAGCGATCAACCGACAGGTTTCGATCGCCTGTCGCAGCAGCTGGTCGATTTGCTCGAGGTCCGAGCGCGCGCGTCCGTCCCGCCGGCGCTCCTCGGTCGCCAGTGCGCCAAAGAGCAGCGAGATGCCGGTCAGCTGCTGCCCCAGGCCATCGTGCAGGTCTATTCCGAGCTTGTTGCGCTCCCGATCCGCAGCCTCGAGCATCGCGCTCTCGAGCCTGCGAAGCTCGGATAAGTCCCGCACCGAAACGTAGATGAACGTCGCATCGTTCACGCGGAATGCATTGCAGCGCACTTCAACCGGGAACGTCGACCCGTCGCGCCTCAGCAGGGCGGACTCGAACGCCTGACCGTGACCGGACGCATTCTCGGACAGCGCTTCGCCGAGGGTGAGCGAAGTCTGCCCGGCATCCCACGACTGCCAGGAACTGCCCAGCAACGCGGTGCGCTCGCGCCCGACGCTGGCGGCGAATGATTCGCTGCATTCTACGAGCCGACCGTGACTGTCGAGAATGACGACACCATCCGAGGCGTTACGAAGAAATTCATGGACCCTGGTCGCTTCGGCGGCGACGCTGCGCTCCAGGCGCTTGCGCTCGGTCAGGTCGACGAGCGTCGACAGCGCGTAGGTGTCGCCGGCCAGCAGGATGTGGCTCAAGTTCGCGAGCACGACGATCGCATCACCCGAACGGTTATAGAGAGTCCGCTCGCGATTCAGCACCTCGCCGAGCCGCGTGAGCTCGTCGCACAGCTCCGCCCGGACCTCCAGATCCCGGCTGATCCCGAGCTCGACGGAGGTTTTCCCGAGCGCCGCATCGTGTGGCACCCCGAACATTCGCACCCACGCATCGTTCACGTCGACATAGGTGTATTGCGGTACGCGTATGAGCGCCGCGGGAAGCGCCGAGCGGCGGAAAAGCGCCACGAACTTCTCCTCGCTCGCCCGCAGCTGATCCTCCGCGCGCGCCCGGTCGGTCACGTCGTTCGCGAACACGAGGACCGTTCGCGGTCCGTCGAGCGTGGTCTCGTGTGCCCAAACGTCGACCGGGAAGATTCGACCGTCGCGGCCGCGGTGCCATGCTCGCAGATATGCGTTGTTCGTTGCGGAGGTGACCGTCGGCAGTACCCTCTCGCCGGGTGCGACGGCGAGCTCGCCGATTCCGTGGGCATGCCATTCGCCCGCCGTCCAGCCGTACTGCTGCTCCGCCGCCGCATTCATCTCGACGAAGCGTCCGGACTCCACATCGACCACGAGCAACGGCTGGGGCGAGCGGTTGAACAGCTGCGCGTACCGCAGATCGCTGCGGCGCCGCTCGGCCAGAAGCACGGTCGTCACGAGCGTGGCGCTGATCATGGCCCAGATGTAGGACCACAGCGAAATGAGATTCGCGAAGGCGTCGTTTCCGCGATAGATTCCGAAACCGAGCGAGTAGCAGATCGCCTCGAGAACCGCGAGGAGGGCGGCAACCGCAGCCGCCGGCAGAAAGCCGAACTGTAACGATACCGCCATCGCGAGCGCAGTAGACAGCACGATGACGGGCGCCTGGGCGAGTCCATTCTCCGCGATTGCCTGGGGCGCGCCCAGGATGAAGGCGCATACCAGCGCAATAGCCACGCCGTAAGGGCCGAAACGGCGCGCATCCTTGATGAGCGCGCGGGCACTCCCGCGCTCCACGGCGATGATGACCGGCGCAAGCAGCAACGTGCCGGTGACATTGTTGAGCCACCACCGTAACGGGTCGCTCCAGGTCCATACGAGGCGATCTACGGGATCGATCGGGTAGTAGATCGCGAACATGCCTGCGCCGAGGACGGCCGGTACCGCCATGCCGATCAGACTGGCGAGAAGGAACACGGGGATGTCGCGCAGATTCGAGAACGATCGGGCGAATCGCCAGCGCTGCAACAGCACGATCATGAGCAGGGTGCCGAGCGGTATTCCGCAACCGACGACGAGCGCCGGCAGCCATGCCGTGCCGCGCGCGAGCTCGATCGCGACCTCCGCCACCAGCACTGCAAACCACTGCCGCCCGCTCGTGCGCATGATCGCCGCGACGGCGATGCCGCTCGGGAGCATCCAGAGCGGGTGGCCTCCCAAGCGGGGCAGCTCTACGCTCGCGAAAACGCCTGAAGCGAACACCGCGACGAACGTGGCAAACGAGTGTGCGACGAAAATGCCGTGGCGCGTCAAGGCGCCGTTGCGCGGGCTCAGCATCCGACCCCCTGCCCTGCACGAGACCGAGTCTCGGCGCTGCCTATGATCCAGCGCTCGTCAGTCTAGCTATCGGCGCCGCATGCAGCGTTCAGCTGGACTGCGCATCCGTGCGGCGTAAGCCGGTACGCAGTCACCCAGGCCGCTTTGCGTGCGCAGAGCTCCTTCGGGTCGGCCAAGCCCTTCTCGACCACCAGACGCTCGAGCGTCGTGAGCCACAGGTGGTAGTAGCGCGAGCCGTCGTCCGGCTCGCCGCCGTCGCGAGCCGCTCTCAGCGCCTCGCCGAGCGCTGCCGCCCATTCGTTCCACGTGAAGTGCCCGAGCGCCGCGAGCTTGATGGCGAGAGCGAAGGCTTGCGCCTGCCACGGTTCCGCGAACGCCGAGCCCTGCCCGGCGCGGGGATCCACCGCCACCCGCGCGCGGGACTCGGACTCTTGCGCGAGACTAGGCAGGCTCAAGATGGTCATCCCACAGATCCACGTACACGCGGTCCTTCTCCGGCGCCCGTGATCCCCACAGCTCGCGCGCCGCGAAGCACACCGAGTAGACGTGCTGAGCCTTCTCGCCGCGGAGGTGCGCGTTGGTGTCGGGAAAAACGAATACACCGTGGTCGCGCTCGATCGCTCCGATTCTTCCGCGCGCATATCGGGGCAACCGCGTGTGCGTCGCCGGGTGGATGTTGCGCGCCCGCACGCGCTCGCCCGCCCTGAAACGTGGCCTCACCGGCAGGTCGCGGCTCGCGGGCGCGCCGGCGGCGACAAACGTCGCCACTCCGTTCGCCATCAGTGCCGGGACCGGCTTGAGCGAACCGGGCGCCGGCAAACCGCTCTCGATCTCCGCACGGCTCGCGAGCCCGTGCTGCACGATCAGCTCGATGAGTCCCGCCAAGAAGCGCTCGTAATAGCTCATCCGTAAGTACTCGGCCGGCGGAATGAGCTCGCGCGAGTGCCGCGAGGCATCCAGATTCCATCTCGCCCACGCTCCCACGGCTCTGTTGAGCGCAAAGATGCGCCCCTCCCAGCGCTCATGAAACACGGGCTCGCTCCTCTCGATCTCTATCGGGCCCATGCCGTGCATACCGCCCAGGTCGTGCACGCCGTTCATGATGGGCCTGGCGCTTCCCCCGCCGCGACCTTCGCCGTGCCCACCATCGCATCCCGTGTCACGAGCGCGGCCAGCGCCTCCTCGCTCATTCCATCCGTACCCCGAGGTCTCTCGGGCAGCACCACATAGCGCAGCTCCGCGGTGCTGTCCCACACGCGAATCTCCACTTCCTCAGGCAGCGCGAGCCCGAACTCGCGCAGCACGCCGCGCGGGTCGATGACGGCGCGTGACCGGTACGCCGCGGACTTGTACCAAATCGGTGGGAGCCCGAGAACCGGCCATGGATAGCAGGAGCAGAGAGTACAAACGACCAGGTTGTGGACTGTGGCGGAATTCTCGACGACTACCATGTGCTCGCCCTGCAGCCCTCCGAAGCCCATCTCGGCGATGGCGGCCGTTGCATCGCTCAGCAGCCGCTGCCTGAATTGCGGATCGCACCATGCGCGCGCCACCACACGTGCGCCGTTACGCGGTCCGATTCTGTGCTCGTAGGTGTCGATGAGCGCATCGAGCGCTGCCGGATCGACCAATCCCTTCTCCACCAGCAGGGACTCGAGCGCCTTGACGCGCAGCGCCGGGTCCGAAGGTACGGTCTGATGCCGGTGGGCGCTCTCTCGCGAAGTCATCTGCCTCTCTCCCCGGGGCGAACGTGCTTCGGCTGTCGCGGCGGACGCGGACTCCTCACCCGTGGCAGTCACAGGCAGTACCGCCCCGTGGAGCGCGCGGGGCTCGCCCTGGACGGTCCAGACAGGCTCGGGTCACGCAGGCTTTCTCGGCCCCGATCATCGCCGAGAGGAGGCTGATCGGCAACAGCGCCTCGATCGGGGACAGCTCTGCGAGCAGTCGCTGTTTGAGCCGCAACCTACGATCGCGCTGCGCTCACCGGAATGCTCGATGAGGCGCTCACTCCTGCACTTCGATCTTCAGATGGCGCACGCCGGTATCGCTCACCGAGTCGGTGTCGTTCGGGAACTCGCGCCTCGCGAGCAGCTCGAGCGTCTCCTCGAGCGTGTCGCTACCGCGGGCCGGGTCGCGAGCTCCGTCGCCCGTCGGAACCGATCTTCTGAGGGAACCCAACCGGCGGCTGGAATTGAGCGCCGAGTCGATCAACTGTCGCACGCGATGCGGAATCTCGGCGGGCTCTATGCGAGCTTCGCTCGCGCCCTTGCGCTCCTGTTCCGTGACCGGCACGACCGCTGCGGAGGCGTACTTGGTGCGTACCTGGGCGGCGATTTCCTTCGCGGAGAGCGGGTCCGAGAAGAACCCGAGGCGCAGGAAATAGCAGGCACGGCCCTGGCGGCGGCTTTCGCGCGTGTAGAGGGTATGGGTCTTGAATACGGCGAGCGCGGGCACCGAGCGTGCGTCGATCGGCTCCGGCGACCAGTGCAGCTGTACGACAAACGAGACCGGCGCACCCTGGGCGACGGCCTCCTTCAACGCGTGCCGCGTGGTCGTGTCTTCGGGTCGCAGCATGGGAATGCGGGCGCGATCACCCTGATCGGCAGCGCTCGCAGCGGATGCGGCACCGCGGCTCTCCAGGATCCGCATTACCTGAGTGTCGCTCAGCGATTCCCCCGCGATGGGCGCGGGCGCTGCGGATGCTCGCGGTTGCGAGAGCCCCGGTGGCACCCGCGTTGCGATCGCGGCGGGATATGAGCCACGCACGGCCGCGAGCCATTTCTGTGCATCGGCCAGTGTCTCGAAGTACCCCATGTGGAGGTACAGCCGCTCGCTGCCGTCGTGCTGGCGCGCGCGACTGGTGAAGAAAGAGAACGGTTTCAGATGCGGCGACTGCGGCGGCCGAATGGATACCGGCCCGTTCAAGCGGCACAGCGTGAGCATGAAGGCACCGCTGCCGACCTGCGTCGAACGAGGCGCTGTCGCGCTCGCGGAAGCGGCGGAATCCGCGGATGTCGAAGTCATAGGCTCCCCCGGAAGCTCAAGATTCGAACGACGGCCGGAAGAGCGCAGAATCCAAGGCAGGCGAGCCAGCAACGCTCACACATTGAAGTGGAGTGGCAACCCCGCTGTCCTAGACTGTGACGCCCTTAGACCGGTAGCTTTGCGTCCCCGCCTTTCGACGGGTTTGCCCTGATCGCTCCATGATGCCGCAGCGGACTGTCTCCGATCGGCGTCACGTCGCATCGCGCGCGATCACGTGCGCGGCAAGCCGCATCCGAGATCACGCTGCCCCAAGCATGGCCGCTGACAGGCTACATGTCCAGTGGGACGATCGCTGCACCGATTCTCGCCCGAATCCGCGCGAGGTGGAGCACCGCGAGGGTGGGGAGCAGTGCGATGAGGATGAAGTCTCGCCACCATTCCGACAGACGCGCGAGACCGTCGTTTCTGAGCACCGCGCCTGTACAGGTGAACAGAGTCCATCCCGCCAGAATCGCGAGCACCGCAATCGACATGCGGCTCGCGGCGCGATCTCTCACGAGCAGGATCCGGAACCCGACGATGAGCCCGAATGGGCCGGTCAGGGCACACGATGCGTAAACCAACCCCTGCGGTCGGGGCATGCTCCCCTGGACGACACCGTAGAGCACCGCGCCCAACAGCACCGTGAGCGGCACGAAACACATGAGCAACTCGAGACTCACGATCCAGCGCGAGACCCGTGTAGAGATTCGAGACATGCGACGCATCCTCTCGGTGTAGCTCACGTACAGGCAACCGCACGCCCAGCGCGCGGCGGAAATGCCAGTCGGCAGATGGTCGATCTCATGGAGCATGGCGCGCGTCCAGTCCGCCCGCTCGGGAGGCGACACCGTCATCGCGTGCCTCGCGACGGCGCATGCCAAGCGATGTGCGGTGGAGCGCTGCGCGCTCACGCGAAGCTCCCGGCCGCAGCCCCGTTGCCTGCGGCGGCCGCGCGTTGCAGCTCCGCCCGCGCAAGGGACGCGCCTTCCGCCGTCAGACGATACATGTGGCGCGGCGGTCGACCGCGCTCGCGAGCGGGTTGCCATCTGGACTCGAGGAATCCACGATCCGCGAGACGCATCAGAATCGGATAGAGAGTCCCCGACTTGAGCCCCGTATCCTGTGAGAGCTCGTAGCCGTATTGCCACGCTCGCTGACGCGTGGCGAACGCCTCGAGGACGGCGAGCGTGCGATCGGAGGGGTGACGTTTCCTTTCCATTGCCAAAGTCTACACATGTAGGTGTAAATAGCCGCTCGGAATGCGCGGATCGCGACCCGCATCACAACGGTCAACTCCTGCGCGGCGGTGCGGATGGCGGGGGCTATCGGCTGCTCGCGCCGCTCTCCATCGAGCTCGCAACGCGCAACCACACTGGCGAGACGCCGAACTCGCTCATGGACTACGCGCTTCCCTTGCGCAACTGGCTGCCCTCGCCCGCGTATCACGGGCTCGGGTTCTTCGTCCGTGGCGAGAAGCTCACGCCCGCACCCTTGCCGAATCTCGCGAGCACGCGCACCTACGGCGGCCGGGGATCAGGTACGTCGTGCTTCTGGGTCGATCCGGTGCACGAGGTGTGCTTCTCTCTCGTCACGGTCGGCTCGCTCGAGGACGCTGATCATCTGCCGCGCACGCAGCGGCTCGGGGACAGGGTCCTCGCCGCGGTGATCGATTAGGGCGGCACGCGCGCGGAGTTGCTGGCGTTGCCCGCGGGATGCGCTACGTGGTGTCCTTCTGCGAGCGCTGCCCGGGCCACGGGTGGTCGGACTTGCCGTTGAATATCGCATCCGAGTCGGCGCGCCTGAGCGTCCAATCCCCGCTGTTGATCTCGCCCTCGAGCTGGCCCGGCGCCCAACCTGCGTGGCCGGCGAAAATCCTGAGCCCCTCCATGGGCTTGTCGCGGCCAAGGAGTTTGAGCAGCAGCTCCCGATCGGCGCTCACGTAGATGTCGTCGAAGGCCCGGATCGCATGCTCCGGCGGCTTCGCCGCGCGGAACAGGAACCACACGGTGTCGATCTCGACCGGCCCGCCGAAGTACACCTTGTCGGGCAGCGCTGCAAGGCGCTTGAGATCGGGGAACAGCTGTGAGACTCCGATGCGGGTCGGTCTGTTGACGATGATGCCGACGGGCGCGGGAGCGAGGTTGTTCATCACGAGCACGACCGATTGCGCGAAGTCGGGATCGGCGACATCGTCGTGGGCGAGGATGAGTATCGCGGTGAGGTGCTTCGCGTCGTCCGTGGACGCCGCCCAGGAGGTTGCGGAGAGGAGGAGCAACGCGCAGAGCGCTCCAGCGGCGCTGCGCCGCAGGCCGATACTGCGTCTCACGGCTGACAACCTGGTCCGTGTCATCGAATAGCAATCGACCGCCTGCGTCGAATCTTACGCCGTCGCGCCGAACGATGCCCGCACGAGGCCGCCTCTGTATCATGGCATTTCACGACCGATCACCGGGACTGCCGCCGTGTACTCTCCCCAGCCCTTCGCCGAGCCCCGACTCGATGTGCTGCACGACCTCATCAGGTCCCATCCGCTCGGCACGTTCGTCGTGATCCAGGATGGCGAACTCTGCGCGAACCACATGCCCTTCCTCATCGATCCCGGCGGCGGTGAGCTCGGAACGCTGCGCGCGCACGTGGCGCGGTCCAATCCCGTGTGGCGCGAGCTCGGCGGCACGGCAGGGGCGCTCGCCATCTTTCAGGGACCGCAGTCCTACATCACCCCGTCGTGGTACCCGAGCAAGCATGCCGACGGCAAAGCCGTGCCGACGTGGAACTACGCGGTCGCCCACGCGTACGGCGCGCCGCGCGCGATCGAAGATCGCGCCTGGCTTCTCGAGCACGTCACGCAGCTCACTCGCGTGCAGGAGGCACATCAGGCGCTGCCGTGGCGAGTATCCGATGCGCCGCAGGCTTATCTCGAGCACATGATCGGCCAGATCGTGGGACTCGAGATGCCGATCGCGAAACTCCAGGGCAAGTGGAAAGTGAGCCAGAACCGGAACCGGGCTGATCGCCTGGGGGTCGCCGCCGGACTCGAGGCTCAGGCCACCGATCGATCGCGCGCGATGGCGGCGCTCGTCATGGAGCGGGCGGGATCTCCCTAAGTCTTCGCCGGCGCGGGACGCCGGCTGATGAATTCGGTGCGACGGAATCGCAGCGCCGACCAGTCTTCATCGATCGCGATCTGCCGCACCGTGTCCCATCCGCTCTCCCGAATGGCGTCCCAGCCGTGGTCGCGGTTGAGGTCGGACGCGTAGCGCTTGGAGGTTCCCTTGGGATAGGCGAACCAGATGACCGCATCGCCAACCGCTTTCGGCAGCACGGATTTCCAGAGCGGCCCGATCTGATTCTTCGCGGTCACGAAGATGAGCGCGAACGCCACCTGCTTCACGCCCTTCGCGGCACGCGCCACCTTGACCTTGCCAAGCGCGGCGAGCTCCTTGCCGAAGGACGCCGGCGCTTCGAGCACGACGACCTCGACAGCCGGCCCGAGATTGAGCTTGGCGAATACGCCGGGCATGGGGTTTCTCCGCATCAACGTTTGGCCCGTGCTTTCGCCGATATCATACCCCGCAGGCGGTGCGGATACGGGGATTAGAGCGACGGCACTTACCGCCATTCCCCGGCACGCGCTCGGCGGAAGCTGGACACCAGCGCACGCCGAC
>Ga0335074_10006691_pt1 | contig 15982 bp, 11 predicted proteins | sample Lox_Sample_23_FD_206715 | JGI IMG/M metagenome (GOLD analysis project Ga0335074, IMG submission 206715) | Soil microbial communities from Loxahatchee National Wildlife Refuge, Florida, United States - Lox_Sample_2.3 | ecosystem: Environmental > Terrestrial > Soil > Wetlands | place: USA... | reverse complement strand
GGATGATGGCGGACCACCCATTCGTCCCGGAGCGCGCCGGGCGGAGTGTCGTATACAGCGCGCTGATGGTAAGGCAAGGGCTGAACGGTGCGCGAGAAAGTGGAGTTGTAATCGCCGTCCTTCACCCAACCATCGCCGCTGATGACGTAGTCGCGCACCCATCCGGCGGGCGGCGGCGGAGGCGAGGCGAAGCGCAGGGCGAGCTCATCGCCCGCATTCATCACGACGTAGCGGTCATCGATGCTTTCGAGCAACTCGCGCACATCGCCGTAGCGCGTGTAATAGCCTTCGAGATCGCGCCAGATCTGGGTGGTTGCGGCGAGCTGGTTGTAGTCGGGAATCTCGGGCGACGAAGCATTTGCCTGATGGATTGCCGAAAAGCCGCGGTAATGGAGATCGGCGGACTGCGGAGAGAGATGCGTGATCCGGGTGGGGGCGTCGGGAAGACCCTGCGCCCATTGAATCCGGTCCCAGAAGATCTCAAGATTGGTGCGCAGGCGCAGCTTGTGCGGGGATGCGGGAGGGAAAAGGCCGGTGAGGTCGATCAGGCAGGTCTTATTGCGGCCGGCGGGAAAGCCCAAGTTGGCGCGCGCGATTTTCCAGCCGCCGCGGCCATCGGGGATTTCGAGGCTCAGCGGCCGGGGACGAACGCGGCCGCCCTGCGCCATGGCGATATTGACCGATGAGTCCGATGGGTGCAGCCATCCCTGGGCGATCAGCCAGAGGGGACCGCTGGCAGGAAGGCCGCTGCCGAGATCGATCTCGACGTAATGATCGCGGGTAACGCCCTGGTATTGGCCGCGTCCGAAGGTGTCGAGGTAGTTGCCGTCGAGATTGCGCAGAGTTTGGGTCACGTCGTTGCCACGATCGTCGATGGCGCGCGCGATGGCGTGCGGCTCTGCGACGGTGGTGACGGCCAGCTTGACGGGCGGCACGACGAAGCGCTCGTCGGTGAAGATCTCGGTGCCGGCGGGGTGATCAACGGCCATCAGGCCGAGATAGTCGTAATAATAGGTTTCCCACAACTCGCCGGTAATGCGCAGATCGAGCGAACCGTTGCGGGGCACGAGGGCGCTGGAGGGAATCTTGTACCACTCCTCGGTAGCGGCGATGCGCGCCGGTCCCATGGAGTCAATGCGCAGGCCGAGGGCCGCTCCCCAGGGCACAGTGTCTTTCACGAACTGCATCCGTTGGCCGTTCCAGGCGAATAGAAACGGGCAGGAACCTTTGAGCCGCTGTTCGGTGAGAATCTCCTGATCGGCCTTCAGGGCGAACTCCGCGCGCACGGTACCGTTGGGCCACACGATGCGTGCGACTTCGGCGCCGGTTTCGTTGCCCAGGCCGAAATGGAGCTGGGGCCCGTCGATTGGCTGCAGCTGGGTCAGCAGGCCGGAACGGATTTCGATCTGGCCGCCGATGCCGAAGGAGTTGATGCGCTGATCACCGGTGGCCTGATGGGCGCGCGGGCGAATCACCTGCCAGTGATAATTTTTTGTGGAGAGGTTGACGGCGTCGATGGGCAGTCCCGCTGCATTCAGGCCGAGCAGGTCAATTTGCGCTTCGTTGTTGAGCGGCGTGACATCAAAGACCCTGGAAGGGCCCTGGGGCGATGCGAGCAGCGTGAAGTGCTGGTCCTGGTCGGCGAGCCAGATGAGCGCCCCAGGCTCGCCACGGGGCGCAGAGACGTTGAGGAGCGCCAGATCGAAGGCGCCGTTGTTGTCGAAATCGGCGACGCGCAAGCGCACGTCGCCGGCCAGCATGCGCGCAGGATCGGGCACGTGGGCAATTTCGCCGGTTACCCAGGCGCCGTCACGATAGGCGAGGCGAAGGATTGATCCGTCGGACTGGACGGCGAGGAGATCGAGGATGCCGTCGTGACTGGCATCGGCTGCGGCGATGGCCCGCACCGTGCCGAGGCCGGCAGGCAGCGAAGTTTCAGCAAAGTTGCCCAGACGCTGATTGAGAAAGATGTGAAGACGGCCTTGGCTGTCGATAAGCGAGGCGTCGGGATTGCCGTCGCCGTTCAAGTCGGCCCAGACGAATTGGCGAATTCCGGAAACGCCGGCGAAGGGGTGGATGGCCGTGAAGGTGCCGTCGCCGTTGTTGCGCAGCACAACGGGCAGGCCCGCGGCGGCGCCCAGCACAACGTCGAGGTCGCCGTCGGCCTCAATATCGACGGCCCAGGCGCCCGTCGAAGCAGCGGTCAACACATCTTTGCCGAGCCTGGTTTGCGCGGTCACATCGGTAAAGTGAGCCGGATCGTCCTGGCGCATAAAGCGCACGCCGCCCGCTCCCGCCAGCACCAGATCGGTTTTGAAGTCGTAATTGAAGTCGATGGGCAAAACCGACTCGGGTGAAGGAGGCGTATGGGCAGGGCCGCCGGGAAACGGGAATGCAGCGCCTGTGGCAATGCGGACCTGATGCGCGTTCGCCGTGACGAGGGTTGGCTTCCCTTCCCCGTTCAGCGAGACGCCGCCGATCCAGTTCCACCTTTCATTAGCCGGGTTCGGCAAGGACTCATTCTCGAAGCGCAGCGCCATATCAGGAGCGGCAGGAAGGCCCGGCGGCGAAGCCAGCCGGAGCAGATGCGTGAAGGGCTCGAGCTCATCGCCGGGCGCCGGCTTGATCTGAGCCAGGGTCTGGCGAAACGACGGAAGCTGCATCAGCACGTTGCGCAGAAAGATGCTGCGGATGGCGGCCATGGCAGGCGGCGAAGAGGCAACGGCGGCCTGGAGCTGGGCCAGTTGATCACGCACGTCCTGCGGCCAGCCGGCAGATTGTGCGGCAATGCGATCGACCGTGGAATGGAGTGTGGCCGCATCGCCGCGCTTGGCGGCCACGCGGCTGAGCTCGAGCAGCGCGGCCGTGTTTTCGGGCTGCACGGCGAGAATCTGCGTGATCAGCCGCTGCACTTCATCTTCGCTTCCTGGGCCTCCCTGGCGCTCGATCTCGAGAGCAAGCTGATATTCCGCCTGAAGATTGGAGGGGTTGAGCCGGACGGCCTGGCGAAGATTGGAGATGGCATTGGCCGAATCGCCGCGTTCACTGCCGAGCATGCCGAGCAGATAGTAGATATGGTCGTTTTTTGAGGCGAGCCTGCGGGCGCGGTCAAGGCGCTGGGCGGCAAGATCGAAGTTCCGCTGGCGCAGGGCGAGAATACCCCAATCGGCCCAGCCAGCGGGCTCGCCGGAAGCGAGCTGCGTGGCCCGCCCCAGCGAGGAGTCGGCGCGGACATCGTCGCCCACCTGGAGCGCGGCCAAACCAACATAAAAAGCAGAGATGAACTCGTGATAAGCCGCCGAGGACGGCCTGGGAAGACCTCGATGACATGCGGAGACAAGAGGCAGAATAGCGGCGAGCGCCGCAGCAAGAAGCCGCGATGAAAGGTGGGGAGTGCCGGCTTTCATTTCAACGTAGGGGCCAGGAAAAATTGTAACCAACTCTCCCCGCACATGGATACAGAAAGTCATCGCGCCGAACCTGCGCGCGCCGGGCGCACTCGTCTTCCACGGTTGCGCTTGACGCTCGCCGCCTTGAACCACAGGACGCCGATGCCCGCGAAGGGGAGCAGGAACAGCAAAAGGTCCCAGCGCCCCAGCAGGGTAGGCGTCACCTGAACGTCAGTGGCGGCCTCGCCATTGACCTCGGAGCCGGCAAATTGAATGCGGATGTGCCAGGTCTCCTGCTTATCGAATGGCACGACCGCTTTGAATTCGACGTGATCGAGGAGCTTTTCGCGCCACGCGGCGTATGTGGCTTCAGGCAGGCGCTTGCTGACCGGCTGCACCGAAACCAGCACTTTCATGTCCGCCGGAACCTGAAGGCGGCTGCCCTTCGGGGGATCGATGATGATGTAGAAGCTTCCCGTGCCCACGTCGGGATTGCTCCAGACCTCGACGTTGAAGGGTCCAACCTTGCGGTTTTGCATGATCGGGTAGGGAGGGCCGATGTGCGCCCGCGCGGAGGCGCAAAAGCAGAGCGCGGCGCAGGCGAATGCCATCAGACGGCGCACCCCGGTTGCGGCGCGGAGGTTCTTCCGCACTGCGGGAGCGGTTTCGTCGCTGGCGGGACAGGTAAGCATCCTGGTTATCCGGCTCCCAGAGTGGCGCGCATGTCCATGGGCTGCATGATCAGCCACACACAACAAAGGAACAAGAGAGCGCAGAGTGTGCCCCACGGGATGAAGGCGCGCAAGGGCCGATTCTCCGAGTCGTCCTGGGCCAGCCGCCACGCCACCAGCAGCGAGCCAAACAAGCCGAGCAGCAGGAAACCGAACTCGAGAGGCTCGACCACGGTCTTGGGCAGCCCGACCAGCGTCCAGCGGGGCTCGCCGAGTATCGGCCACCCCATCGCGGCGAAGAGATTCTGCGTGACGGGAACGATGGTGTAAAGACCGGTGAAAAAGTGATACCCATAGTGGGCGAGCCACATGCCGAAGCCGAGCGGGGAAAGCGCGTAGGCATAGCGCACGGCAATGGCCAGCCAACTGCGCTTGACTCCTCCCCAGGCGCGGGTGAGAAGCGCTGCCAAGCCCAGCAAAACTGCGGGTTCGATGACGATGACGGCTGCAAACAGAATGCCGAGCGCTCCGGCCTGGCTGTGGAAGTGAAACGTCCGCTTGAGCCAGCTTTCGACGGTGTAGACGGGGCTGACCATCCCAAAGGCGTTCATCAGCGCGCCGAAACAGAAGACAACCGCCAAGGCCGCAATGTCGTAGCGGCGGGAAAAGCGCCCGATGCCGGAGCGTTGCGGATCGCTCATCAGCTCGCCGGCGGGCAGGCGGCTGAGGATGCCCACGTTGTCGTGCGGACAAGCATGCACGCAATCGAGGCAGAAGGTGCAGTCCATGTTGCCGAATTTGGCCGGTTGAAAGAGCGCAAGTTCGCAGCCCCGTTGCAGAACGACGAGCGTGGATGGATGTTGGCGGCGGCCGCGAATGCAATCTTTGGTGCCGCAATCCAGGCAGACCTCAGGTTCGCGGACGGACACTTCAAGCGGCGAAACGGCGGCGGCTATGAAGTTGAACTGGCCGATGGGGCAGACGTATTTGCAAAATGCCGCATGAGTGAAGAGGCCGTCGATGATGAGGACCGCGGCGAAATAGCCCACAATGACCCACGCCGTGAGCCAGGGAGACGACCACAGGCCGAAGAGCTCGTAGCAAAAGAGGATGAGCACGAACAGCGCTACGGGGATCCACTTATTGCGCAGGGCGCGCGGCCAGGTGAAGCGGGGATGGACCCAGCGGCGCATCCCGTTACGCACGAGCATAAACGGGCAGGCGAGGCAAAAGAGATTTCCGGCCAGGAGGATGGCCAGGACCAGTGCACCGCGAAAGTGGACCCAGGTGAGGACCGTGGCGGGATTCTTTGGCGAGAGAGTTGGGCCGAAAAACCCCTCGACGATCATGACCACGCTGATTGCGAAGAGGGGAATCTGCAGCAAGGTTCGCGAATGACGCCAGCGAAGCAGGGGTCCAATCACGGGGAACGCGAGGAGGTCGAAGGGCGGGGCCGCATCGAACTCATCGTCCGCAGAGAGGCGTTCCCGCTGTGCCGGCGGAGACGGTGCGGCTGAAGGCGTGGTCAATTCGGTTGAACTCCTCTCACCGGGTCTTGTCGTTCGATTCGCTGGCCGCCGGCCAGCGTAATATGCAGCAGGACGACCCAGTCGCCGGGCATGGTGAAGTGGAGCGGCGCGGTGTACCTGCCGGGTGCAACCTCATGGGCATCGGCGAAAAGCGGAGCCATACCGGGATGATCCATGTCGCCTTCCACCTGGATGCGCGCGCCGGTGACCGGCTGATGCGCGGGATCGGCGAGCCGGATCGAAATGGTTTCTTCTGCTGTGCGCACCGGCTGCGGGGCAATGGACTCTTCGATCGTAATGCCGGGCGAGGCGCCGGCCGGCTGATGGCAACCAAGAACGGCGAAGGCCGGAGTGGCAAGCGCCAGAAGCGCACCAAGAATATGAGAGGCCCGCCACGGGCGGCTGCTCGAAGAGGCTCTCTTGAACTTCAGTGTCACGAAGCACGATCCGCAGTGTTGATCTTTATGCGCGACAATCCGCCTCTTGGCCTGTTTCCTCGGTGTACCACGAGCAGGTGCAATTCGCCGGCGCCTCGCCCAGGGGCGGAAACATGTGGTAGTACATGGCGATCACCATGGGGACGAAGACGATCGCATTGTAGAAAAGGTGAAGCTGAACGCGTGGAATGAAGAGCTGAATGATGCTGTAGGGGACAGGCTTACCCATCAGATTGTGGTGGATGGTGGCTTGAATGAGCAGCAGAAGATGCTCGAAATGGTGCCAGAACTGGATCACGAGAGAGATATTCCACCAGATGCGGCTGCGGCCGGTAAATCCCTTGCGCAGCACCCACAGACCGATCAGCATGACGAGCGCATAGCCGTAATGCAGCGTCTCAGTTTGGATGAGCCAGGGGTACCAGAGGCCGAGAATGCCATTGGCGCGGGAAACAGGCCAGCCCATGATCCAGATTTGATAGGCCTGGGCCAGATGCTCGCCCCAGTGAGCCAGCACGACGGCCATGAAGACCCATAAAGCGCGCTCGTGCCATTGGCTGTTCAGCTTCTCGTAAAAAGTGCTGGGTGCGGCTCGGGGCAACGCGTGCCCCGCGAAGTTGGGAACCGTGGCAGCCATGGTTTCGATCTCCAGGGAAAGAGCAACTGGGGAAACTCTCGAGCGATCCCCAGTGTACCGGAGAAACAACACATTTGCAGTCAGTTGAAAGACCGACACCTGCCTGCAACTTTGGGTGGAGCTGGTTCATCGGTCGATGGATTGCACGGGCATGCGCGGCGAACGGCGGGCGGAGGCGCCGAGGGAGCGAAGAGCGTGGCTGAAATCCTGCTGGCCGATTCCAGTTCCACCGTTGGATCGAGTGATTTTGCTCGCAATGGATTCGCCTGTAGACTAAGAGAGTTGCGCCGCGGAGAGGTGGCAGAGCCCGGTTGAGGTCCCTTGAAGATCGTCATCATCTCCGATATTCATGGCAATCTGGCAGCCCTGAATGCACTGCCTGAGCGCGACTTCGACGAACTTTGGTGTATTGGCGATCTTGTCGACTACGGGCCGAACCCGCATGAAGTTGTCGAGTGGGTCAGACAACAGGCAAAGTTCACTGTGCGTGGCAATCACGATCACGCCGTGGGATTCTCTGTAGACCCGCAGTGCTCAGCTCCGTTCAAGAAGCCGGCCGAAGATACTCTGCGTTTTTCGCAGTCCGTTTGCACACAGGATGACTTTTCCTATCTCCGAAGCCTGCCGGTCAGACAAGAACTTGTAGTGAATTCCACCCGCTTTTATCTTGTCCATGCAATTCCCAGTGATCCGCTTTTCGGCTACTGCCCTGAAGAGTCCGACCAATGGAAGCAAGAAGTGCAAAGGATCGGCGCGGACGTTCTCATCGTTGGTCACACCCACACACCCTTTGTGCGCCGCGAAGGCAATACAACGATCGTGAACCCTGGAAGTCTCGGTCAGCCAAAAACAGGACGACCGCAGGCGTGCTACGCGGTCTGGCAGGACGGGAAGGTTTCGTTAAGGGAATTCGAGTATCCCGTTGCCGAGACCGTCCGGGGAATTCGCAGTATGCCAATCCCTTCAGAAGAGCAAGATGTTCTGATCGGTCTATTACAGACAGGTGCTTTGCCTGCCGTGCAATCCGCGAAATCGGTGGGGTAGTTCAAAATGAGCGCGCACCAGACCCAACAGGGTCGATCAATCGAGGAAGCCGTCGGCCAACTGGATTCCTTGATGGGCGGCGAATCTGCCGTAGAGATGGTGGTGGGGTTCGGAAAGCAAGCTATTCCCTATCTTGAGCGCTTTTTGCTGGACCGCCCGCCGAGAACAGTTTTCATACCGCGATGTCGGGCCGTCCGCGCTCTCGGAGAATTGGGCGCCTACCCGGTTCTTATCCGGTACTTCGAGCAATATCAGTGTCCTGCCGACTCGGCCGTCCTATTTGCCGAAGATGCTGTCCGCAGCGCGGCAGCAAGAGAACTCACCCAAATCCACAGCGACGAAATGTACCGCGTGTTATTGGAAGCTGCGCACCAGCGTGCGACGAGCGGCCTGGTCCAGGCATTAGGCGCATTTGGCCGGAGTGAGAGCATCCCTCTGCTGTTCGAACTGCTCGAAGACGATATGTGCAGAGCGGACGCGATTCACGCCTTGCGAGGAGTACCGAATGAGGCCCAGCCCTTCGCAGTCTTGTTGCTGCGCGGCTGCACGGAGATTCCGATTCAAGGATCGTTTGCGGTGCGGCGCCGGCGTTCCGCTCTTCAATTGCTGAGTGAATTCGGCGTTTGTCAAGGCGACTGGCCGGAGATTCGGGAGTATTTGCAGGACGAAGACATCGACTGCATGATGGCTGCGGCTCACATTGGTTTTTCCGTCGCTCCTGACTCTGAAGCTGAAGCTATCGCGACGAAGTTGATCGAGGCATCAGCGAGGATGAATTGGGCTCAGGAAATGGATGTGGTCGAACTGCTGGACCAACATCGTCCTGTGACCGAGCCTGTCGCGAGGACCTTGGCTGAGCGACGCAAAAGTAAGGGTGAAAAGCCAAACTGGCTTTCGCCCTTCTGGCGCATCCTTCATCACGTCCTTGGAGAGCGATTGGGACAGGAGCCTTAGGTAATGAACCTCAAAGAGTATGAGCAGTCGAAGTTCTCATTGGCGGAGATCGTTCGGTCTGCACAGGCCATCGACCCAAGAGACACCGACCTTCAATCTGCCTCTCGTGAACTATTGACGCGTTTGGCGGACGACCGCTTCAACCTGATGCTGGTCGGCCGTTTCAGCCGTGGCAAATCCACTTTGATCAATGCCGTTCTTGGGCATCCATACTTGCCCACAGGAATCCTGCCACTCACGTCCGTCATCACTACCGTGCGATATGGAAGCCGGCCCCAGGCTATTTTGAATTTCCGAAATGCCGGTATGCCACGCGACATCCCCTTGTCGCAGCTTCCGGAATACGTAACCCAACAGTCCAATCCCGGAAACGTGAAGCACGTGGCGTACGCCGAGATTCAGCTGCCTGTGGAATTGCTGCGCCGCGGCCTGTTTTTTGTGGATAGTCCTGGGCTTGGGTCATCTATTGCAGAGAACACGGAAACCACCGAGCGCTTCTTCCCAGAGGCGGACGCTTTTGTTCTCATCACAAGCTACGACAGCCCGTTGTCGGAAGAAGAGGATCGGGCTCTGTACAGGATTCGCCAGGCAGATCGAGTCCTTTTCGTGATTGTCAACAAACATGACACGGTGAGCGAAAGCGAGCGGGGACAGGTTTTGGAGTTTGTGAAAGAGCGACTTGATCGATACTTCTTCTCCAGACAGCCGCTGATCTTCTCTGTTTCTGCACGTCAGGCTCTCGACGGAAAGCAATCCGGAAATAACGAGTTGGTCGCGTCGAGTGGCATTCGCCAGTTCGAAGCCTCTCTTTTCCGATTCTTGACTGAGGAGAAGGCGGAAGCGTTCCTCAAAAACATCCAGGCGCGAATTTCGGTGTTCCTCGCTCAGAGATACAACCTGGAAAGGCAGCCTGGGCACCGGCAGATTCTCGATGCCCTTCTCGCCAGGCTTCATGAAAGGACTGCGCAACCACAGGCAAGGCCAAGCCGCGTTGCCGATGGTAAACACGAGAGTGTTGCTACCTTCGGAGTATCGCTGGAAAAACGTACGGGGTGCTGGATTTGCGGACAGGTACTGGAGGCTGTCTTTCGATTTCTGAGCAAACATCAGTACCAGCTAACAATTGACCGCGATGCGCAGGAGGACCACGCAAAGCGGGGAGGCTTCTGCCCTCTGCATACGTGGCAGTATGAGAACATCTCCTCGCCGTATGGAGTCTGCGCTTCGTACCCTGCATTGGCTCATCGTCTGGCCTCAGAGCTGCAATTGCTCGCCGGCGATCTCGATGGGCCAATGAAAACCTTTGAGAGTATCTCCAATCTGGGCGCATCTCAGGGCACATGCCAGGTATGTCACATGCGTATCGAGGCAGAGCGAAATGCCGCGAATGAGGCGGCCGATAGAATCCGCGTAATCGCAAGTTCGCAAGCCGGCAACATGCCTGCTTGCTGTCTTGCCCATCTTGCGATGACAACCGCGGTCCTCGGTGCGGGTCAGCCCGCGCAACTTCTGTTAGGGGCTCACGCCGAGTTTCTCGAGCGCCTCGGCGAAGATGCGCAACGCTATGCGCTTCGGCACGATGCATTGCGACGGTATCTGACCAGCGAAGAAGAGCGGCGTGCATCGCAGTTATTACTGCTGATGCTCGCAGGGCACCGCAACGTCAGCGCTCCTTGGCAGGTTGAATTCCTTATTTGAGCGCGCGACTCACTCACGTCGCCCCATGCGGTAATCGAGATAAAGAACGTGTACCTTAATCTGGTCGCCTGCGTAATAGCGCGGGAAATGCGCCATTCTCAGCATCTGAACGATGCTGCCAGGATTTCCGTTACTCCATTCGACGAGCTCGTGCAGAACTTGATCCAGGTTTGAGGCCCACAACCCGGCGCGGCTAGCTTCTCTCTTCGCGAATTCAAGAGCGATGGGCGGCAGAAACTCCTTCAATTCCAAACGCTCTGCTTTGCCGGCGCACATTGGCTGCAAATTCCCAATGTCCTCCATGTGCGGTGTACGACCGACAAAGATCACCGGAGTCCGATCAAAGTAGTTGAGGTCTTTGATGAGGCCGGTCACGACGCGGGACGGGCCTGCCACGTGATCCAGTGCGAGCAGGAACGGAAGTTTGTCGAGCGCCCTTTGCACGGTGCCCTTAAGAGAACCGGTAGTCAACGACGTAGAATCCACCGGCAAACTCATGCCCGGTTGTGCGACGCGTCGAAGCTCCTCAATCACGGCCAACAACAGTTCGCGTGGGGACTGAACCTGGGCAACAAAGAGCGCGAGCGGTTGTGTCTGGACAAAGCTCCGCAGCAGACGCGTCTTGCCGACCGCTTCCGGCCCAAAAATCAGCATGGACTTCCGTCGCTGCGCCTGAGCCTGCAATCGCGCCAATTCATCGGTGCGTTCGACGACCGCGGCGTACTGTAGAGGATCAATCGAGCTGTTCACAGCCAGACCGGCCATACTAAAGCCTCACTCGGCTACCCAGTGGTTGCAAAAATGCGCCTGTACATGTCCTCGCCATAGCTTGTAGGAAGGGGTTCGCCTTCGAGAAGGCGAAACGTTCGCCCACCATTTGCCAGCCTCTCGGCACGCAGGAACAGCGCCGGCCCAATACCAGCGCGATATAAGCCATCCGCTAATGCGAACAGGTGCGTTACGTAAAACACCGCAATGCCCGCCTTCAGAAACGCGCGAACGATCTCGGTCGCAATCTGCGCGCCTTCGCGCTCATTGGTCGAAGCAAAGGATTCGTTCAGGAGCACGACGCTGCCTGGAACGATCGCATCAACAACCGTGCTCATCCGGCCCAGTTCCTCGTCGAGCTTACCGCTCTTCATCGTCGGGTCCTCTTCCCGCTTGAAGTGGGTGAAGATGCCATTGCACAGACTGGCGCAGAAGGATTGGGCTGGCACGAACATGCCACATTGCATCATCAGAAACGCGAGGCCGACGCTACGAAGGAAGGTTGACTTCCCTCCGCGGTTAGCGCCGGTGATCACCACGAGCGGTTTGCCGTCGCGGTTTACGTCGTTGCCAACAACTCGCTCGTTCAACTTGAGGCTAAGGCAAACGTCGTAGAGTTCGTCACACTTGAACTGCTGGCTGCCTGATGGCAGCGGGTCCGGAAAGCAAACCGGCTCGCCCTTCTGTACCAGCCGCTCATGCAGGTTCAAACAGCCGATGTAGAAGCCGAGTTCCAGTCGCAACATCCTGAAGAAGTTCAGAATGTGATCCGTCGATTGCGTAAGTGCGGTGGCGACATGAACGATTCCTTGTGTGCGCAACTCCCCTAGAATCCGAAAACCAGTTTCATCGCGCTCGTCCACCTCGTACACAAAGGCCGGGTCAGCGTTGCCTATCAACCCGTTTATCCAATCTTGCACGCGTTCTGGCCAGGTCTTTGTCGCCACCGGCATTTCGCGAAGAACGTAGTTGCTGCCCTTGCAGTCGCTCTCTAATCCAGCGCTCATCAGCACACCCTGTTTGAACTGAAGGCGTTCGAGGTGCTCGTCGATGCTTCGCATGTAATCTTCGTCAAGCTCGGCCGCGATCATGGCAAAGAAGCGTTTGAATCCTTCTGATGTGAATTGGGGGCCATTGTCTTCTGCGATACGCCGGAGGCGGCGAAGCGGATTCACACACAATTGAAGGACTTCGGTCGAACGATGAAGGGCCGAGCTTGCGTCTCGCTCCCACATCAAACTCCAGACTTTCCTTTCGCTTTCGATAGCTTCAATTGCAATCGCATTGATCTCCCGGATCACGTTGGGCGCGGACAGACAGTCAGCAAGTATCTGTTGCCGGTAGAGAATGGTTTCCGGGTCACGAAGGCATGCGAACAGAGCATTCTTTGCGACGTCGCGCAGAAAGCTGTCGTTTGCCGCCATAGCATCGAGCAGAATGGCCAGCTCCAAATCTTTGGTCAGCTCTGCAGTACTTGCCGGCAGATCCTCTCCAAGCCGAAAATCGCGGTCCCGATGCATGAGAAGGACCTTCATGATGGGTTCACCTTATTCCCGTTTTCGTTGATGCGCTCTCCGATGGCATCTTGCGTGAGACGGTACTTCTGGGCGATTGCTGCCGCGTACGCGAGCCCGTCGGCAGGCTTTCGAATGATTTTGAATGTCCGCAGAGCCGGGTCTCTCGGGTCTACGGTGCTGACCATGCTGACGGTGGCATCGCTCAAGGTGGCCAACTCGTCAAGGAAGGTGACTGTCACGCAGAGCATGTCCTTGGAAAGAACTCTCTGCATGATCTTTCTCGAAAGAAACAGCGCATCGTTCAGGGTAGTGGACAGAAAGCTCTCATTCATGATGAGAACGCTCCTGCCGGTCGCCTGTTCCAGAATTCTCTGGATTCGCTTTAACTCGTCTTCGAGCTTGCCAGTCAGATTCTGAAGATCCTCCTGTCTTTCGAAGTGGGTAAACAGCCGGTCGAACAGAAAGAGCTTGGCACCTGTTCCGGGAACCGGACAGCCAAGACATCCCAGGTGATGAAGCTGCCCAAAGGTGCGGGCAAATGTCGTTTTTCCACCCTGATTCGGCCCCGAGACCACGAACACGCGCTCCCGGTCCCTCAAGAAGAAGCTGTTCGTTACCACGGTGCGATGTGTCTCGACGAGCTTGATCGCGAGGGCCAGATCAAACGTATCGTCAACGCTGATCTCCTTCGAAGTCGTAATCGTCGGATAACAGAATGGGAGGCCAACTTGCTCGATGCGTCTCTTGAACTCGATGTAGGCAAGATAAAACTGAACTTGCCGGTCAAACCCGGCAATGGCCGAATGCAAGAAGTCGCGGTGTTGAACTGGGAACTCATCCAGGCGTAAAAACACTTCTGGATAAAGTCGAGCGACTCGGTCGACGATCGCGGCTTCGACGTGATTCACTTCCGGCCAATTCGAGATTCGGAACTGGTACTCCTTGGACGCCCCTTGTCTGAACTTCTCGAAGGTCAGTAACACCTCCGTACTGAGATCGGCTTCACCACCGAATCTCCCGACCGTAATGCGCTTGCCGTCGACGTGAATTGAATAACGGATCGAACTCAGATCTTTTCGCAGACGGCGAGCCTCCGTAATCCGCGTTCGGAAATCGCCGCACTCCTTGTAGCCATTCAGAAAGTCGCGCAGGCTCCGGAACCCGCGCGAGTTGAGTTTGGCGGACGCAAGTTCTGCTGTCAGTCGCTCAACGGCGAAACAATAGATCTCGACGGCGCTCAGAAACAGCGCATTCTTTTGGAATTTGTAATAATACTTCGAGGACTGAACGATGCATGACCGCATTTTCCACATTTCGGCGGCAAAGCTCCGGACCGCCTCGAACAATGAGCTTGCTTCCAAATCCCGAAATGCATCCTGGCGATCATGAATCTCTTCAAGACTCTTGAGGGGACGGCAAAAGAATGGTTTCAGGTCGTACTCGTCACGCCCGGCTGTGATCGCTTCAATAACCTGATCGAGGTTCAAATCGCCGAGGTAGTCAGGCGCCTCACGGTCATCCTGCTCTGGAACATTGTCGTTACTGGTGAAAAGGATGCTGTGAAAGCGCGCAGAACCAATCGAAAACGACTGGGCGCTATCGCTGTGCGATTCAGAAGTGGGGATTACGGATCTTGCGAGCTGCGACGCCACAGAAAACTCCTCCGAGTTCAAGCCTCGCAGGAGTCATCTTCCCCTTGGGAGAGGGGCATTTGAGAGTGGACTCCAACACTCGTCCAGCCTCAGTATCGCCGGGCCTGGAACGCATGTCAATCGGCCAGCATGCGCGTATGCTCTATTGCACGAGCCACCGTCAAGCGGTTGGTCGGCAATCCACTATTTCGCGCCGCCGCACTTCTAAGTGCATTGTTGACAACCATTCCCGGTGGGTTCATGATGGTTGCAGAACATTTCCGCAACGGTGATGGAAGTCCACCGATAACCGCCTTCACGGCTGATGATTCCTACCCTGATCAGGAGTCGTGCCGTGAAGATGATCCCGAGAAAATCCATAAAACGGCCTGACTGCCCGGCCCTTCCCCTTCAATTCCAGAGCTGTCAATTTTTCATCCGCTCTCGTGGAGCGAATTGTGCGCGCTATGCCCCAGCTCGCCGATGTTGAATTCAAAAAGCCTGGGGACGCAGGCAACATCGGCGGCAATTGAACTACACGCGGGGGAACTTTGATGGCTCAAACCGTTCTGTACAACCTTATCCAACTCCTGTTCGTGCTCGGCCTCGCGCCACTGTATGCAGGCGTGATGAGCAAGTTAAAGGAAAACGTGCAGAGCAAGCGCGGACCGAGTGTGATTCAGCCTTACCGGGATATTTGGAAGCTCTTCCATAAAGACGAGGTTGTGTCTTCAGAGGCGACGTGGATTTTTCGGGTCACTCCCTACCTCGTCTTCATTGTTCCGTTGTTTGTGACGAGCCTTATCCCCGTTCTCACAGATTATCCGCTTGCATTCGCCTTCATGGGTGATATGCTTGCCGGCGGCTTTTTTCTTGCGCTTGGCGGCTTCTTTGCCGCGCTCGCGGCGGTCGATACCGGAAACCCATACGGTCCGATGGGCGCCAGCCGGACTCGAATGGTTGGCTTCCTGGCCGAGCCGGTGTTCATGATCGTGTTCTTCACGGTTTCGTTTGTCGCTCAATCCACCATTCCCTATATCGTCCAACAGAAGTGGGTCACCAGCCCCGCAGCGTTCTTTTCTCCCGCGCACATCCTTCTGCTGATCGCGTTTCTCATGCTGATTCTGGCCGAGGGAGGAAGGATCCCCGTTGATAATCCTGCGGGGCACTTCGAGTTGGCAATGATCGATGAATCGAAGGGGCTGGAATACTCCGGCCGAGGCGCGGCATTGATGAAGTGGGGCGGGCAGATGAAGTTTCTCGTGCTGACCTGCATTTTCCTCAATGTCTTGCTGGCGCCCTGGGGGCTTGCCACGGATTTGGAGGTCGGCCACGTCCTGCTGGCGATTCCGTCGATCCTTCTCAAGATTCTTTTGTTCGGGTTGGTCCTGGTGGCGATTGAAACCTCCCTGGCCAAGCTACGCCTTTTTCGCATCAGTGAGTTTCTTGGCGCAGCATTCATCATTTCCGTTGCGGCGATGATCGCAAGCATCTTTTCGTCTGCTGGGGCTTAGAGAAGGGGTTGGAACATGGTTGAGGCGCAAACGGGACTGACCTACGGACTCAATGCGCTGGCCGCGGGGCTAGTCCTATTGGCGGCGTTCGGCATGGTGACGACTCGCCAGGTCCAGGGCGTGCTGCGCTTTCTCATCGTTCAGTCACTCTTTGTGGCAGCATCGGCGTTCCTGATTGGATTTAAGCGAGGCT
>Ga0335074_10006690_pt1 | contig 15982 bp, 12 predicted proteins | sample Lox_Sample_23_FD_206715 | JGI IMG/M metagenome (GOLD analysis project Ga0335074, IMG submission 206715) | Soil microbial communities from Loxahatchee National Wildlife Refuge, Florida, United States - Lox_Sample_2.3 | ecosystem: Environmental > Terrestrial > Soil > Wetlands | place: USA... | reverse complement strand
GATTCGATGCTCGGGATGCCCTCAAGCAGCGGGACCAGCGTCCGCGCGTCGCGCCCCCACAAGATCGCCACCAGCGGCTCACCACCCGCCCGCCCGGCACTTTTTCTGGCCGCCAGCGCCCGGATGGCCTGCTCGGTGACTTCCTCCCACCCCTTGCCGCGGTGCGACCCCGGCTTACCGGGCTGCACGGTGAGCACCCGGTTCAGCAGGAGCACGCCGCGCTCGCTCCACGGGGTCAGGTCGCCGGTGGTGGGGGTGGGATAGCCCAGGTCGTCGGAATACTCGCGGAAGATGTTGACCAGGCTGGCGGGCAGCCGCCGCACCTGTGGCCCGACCGAGAAACTGAGGCCGACCGCGTGCCCCGGGGTGGGGTAGGGATCCTGGCCGACGATCAGCACCCGCACGTCCGCGAACGGCTGCTTGAACGCGCGCAGCACGTTCTCTCCCGACGGGAGGTACCGCCGCCCGGCCGCCACCTCCGCGCGCAGGAAGACCCCCATCCTGGCGATCTGGCCCTCGACCGGCTCCAGCGCATCGGCCCAGCCGGGGTCGATGAGGCTGCGCAACGGTTCCGCCATGACCAGCCACTGTAGTCCTATCTACCTAACGAAGCGTGGTCCACGCCGCCCGGTCATCCGCCAGCGTCCCCGCCGGGCCAGGCTCGTTCCGCCGCGCCGCCGCGGCGGGTCACCGCCGCGGCCAGCCGGGCCGCGTCGCGGGGCGCGGCGCCGTTCTGGTCGTTGTTGAAGTAGACGTACACGTCGCCGTCGCCCCAGGTGGCCGTGATCCGCTCCGCCCAGGCGCTCAGCGTGGCCTCGCGGTAGCCCGGCCACGGGACCCCGTCGCCCTCGTGCAGCCGCAGGTAGCCCCAGCCGGCCGTCCGCCACAGCGGCGTGACCGCCGACCCGGCCCGGTCCGCCCAGCACAGCGCCGCGTCCGCCGCCGCGAGCACGTCCCGCACCTCGTCGGTCCACCAGGACTCGTGCCGGGGCTCCACCGCGACCCGCACCGCGGCCGGGAACCGCCGCAGGCACTCCCGCAGCAGCTGCGGGGCGGCACGCAGGTCCGGCGGGAGCTGGAGCAGCACGGGCCCGAGCCGGTCGCCCAGCCCGGCCGCCGCCTCCAGCAGCCTGCGGACCGGCTCGGCCGGGTCGCGCAGCCGCCGCACGTGGGTCAGGTAGCGGCTGGCCTTCACGGTCATGACGAAGTCCGCGGGCACCCGGTCCCGCCAGCTCGCGAACGTCTCCTGCGGCGGGAGCCGGTAGAAGGTCCCGTTGTTCTCCACGGTGGCGAACTGCCCGGCGTAGTACTCCAGCCAGCGCCGCTGCGGCACGCCCGGCGGATAGAAGGTGCCGCGCCAGTCCCGGTATTGCCAGCCCGAAGTCCCAGCCGTAACACTCACTGCCTGTCACCCCAGGGGTCACTCGAGCCTGCCGTTATAACGCTTTTCGTCCTGCGGCGGTAGCCCGGGCCCGGAGGAAATTGGTTTGATTTACCCAGGTATCGGAAAAGCTACCCCTGAACCGGTGTCGCGTAGCAGGAAAATGAGGGTAGCCTGCGTCCACGCAGAGTCAATCACATGGAACGATGGGGCCCATGAAAGGACGTGTGCTGGTCGTCGACGACGACGCCGCCCTCGCTGAGATGCTGGGCATCGTGCTTCGCGGCGAGGGGTTCGAGCCGACCTTCGTAGCCGACGGCGACAAGGCGGTCGAGGCGTTCAGGGATTCCCGGCCCGATCTGGTGCTGCTGGACCTGATGCTCCCGGGCTCCGATGGAATCGACGTGTGCCGTCAGATCCGGGCCGAGTCCGGGGTGCCGATCGTCATGCTGACGGCCAAGACCGACACCGTCGACGTGGTCCTGGGCCTGGAGTCCGGGGCCGACGACTACATCGTCAAGCCGTTCAAGTCCAAGGAACTGGTGGCCCGGGTCCGGGCCAGGCTCCGCCGGACCGACGAGCCCGCCCCGGAGATGCTCCAGATCGGCGACATCGTCATCGACGTGGCCGGCCATTCGGTCAAGCGCGACGGCGAGACCCTCAACCTGACCCCGCTGGAGTTCGACCTGCTGGTCGCGCTGGCCCGCAAGCCCCGGCAGGTCTTCACCCGCGAGGTGCTGCTGGAGCAGGTCTGGGGCTACCGGCACGCCGCGGACACCCGGCTGGTCAACGTGCACGTCCAGCGGCTGCGGGCCAAGATCGAGAAGGATCCCGAGCACCCTGAGATCGTCGTCACCGTACGCGGTGTCGGCTACAAGGCAGGCCCTGGCTAAGTCGGGTCGTCACGGTGGCAGCGGCAAGCACGGATCGGCAGCAGGACTGGATCACCGCTTTCGTCCGGTCGCCGTTCGGCAAGTCGGTCATGCGCCGGCTGCCGGACCGGGTCCGGCAATGGCTGTTCACCGGGCGCCGCTGGCAGCGCCACATCGTCGCGCAACTGCGCCTGCGCTGGCATCGCTCGCTGCAGTTGCGCGTGGTCTCGACCACGCTGGTCCTGTCCGCTCTGGTCATCGCCGTCCTGGGCTTCTTCCTGGTCCAGTCGATCGCCGCGGGCCTGCTCACCAGCGCCGAGAATTCGGCCCGCAACCAGGTGCAGAACGGCAGCGCGTTCGCGTTCGACCAGACCAGCCTGCATGTGCTCGAGCCGCCGGACAACCAGTTCGACGCGCTGAACACCGCCGAGACCATCACCCGGGCGCTGCAGCAGAGCAGCGGCAGCACCGGCAGCTACCTGGTCTTCATGCAGCTGACCACGGACGGGCCGGTCGGCGTGCAGTGGGTGGGCCAGCGCGCGGTGAACATCACCGCCACCATCCCGCCGGACCTGATCACCGACGTGGCCAACGAGCAGCGGCTGCACCGCTTCAACAACGACAACACCGCCATCCCGTGGTCCGAGCCGACCACGCTGACCTATGCTCCCGGGCTGGGCTCCCCCGGCCCGGCGCTGGCCGTCGGCGAGCCGCTCGGGCAGTACTACCAGCTGTACTACGTGTTCCCGTTCACCCAGCAGCAGGCCACCCTGATGCTGGTGCAGCGCATCTTGATCGGGGTGGGGCTGGCCCTGGTCGTGCTGCTGGCCGCGATCGCCTCGCTGGTGACCCGGTGGGTGGTGCTGCCCGTCCGGCACGCGGCCCGGGCCGCACAGCGCCTGTCGGCCGGTCACCTCGAGGAGCGCATGCAGGTGCTCGGCGTCGATGACCTGGCCTCGCTGGCCACCTCGTTCAACGACATGGCGGCCAGCCTGCAGGCCAAGCTCCGCGAACTGGAGGAACTGTCCAGCGTGCAGCGGCAGTTCGTCTCGGACGTCTCGCACGAGCTGCGGACCCCGCTGTCGACCATCAAGATGGCCGCCGACCTGCTGTTCGAGTCCCGGCAGGAGCTCGACGCGGCCGAGGGCCGGTCCGTCGAGCTGCTGCAGAGCCAGCTGGAGCGGTTCGAGGAGCTGCTGATCGACCTGCTCGAGATCAGCAGGTACGACGCCGGGGCGGCCACCTTGGATGCCGACCTGGTGGACGTGTGCGACCTGGTGCGCCGTTCGGCCGACGACGCTCAGCAGCTGGCCGAGCGGCGGGGCAGCCGGATCGAGTTCCGGCTGCCCGCGACCGGCTGTTTCGCCGAGGTGGACCGGCGCCGGGTGGAACGCATCCTGCGCAACATCCTGGTCAACGCGGTCGAGCACGGCGAGGGCAAGGACGTGGTGGTCACCGCCGCGATCGACAGCGCCGCGGTCGCTGTCTCGGTCCGCGACTACGGCGTGGGCCTGCGGCCGGGCGAGCAGCACAAGGTCTTCGAGCGGTTCTGGCGGGCCGATCCGGCCCGGGCCCGCACCAGCGGCGGGACCGGCCTGGGCCTGGCCATCTCGCTAGAGGACGCGCGGCTGCACGGCGGGTGGCTGCAGGCCTGGGGGGAGCGGGGCAAGGGCTCGGTGTTCCGGCTCACCCTGCCCCGGGTCGTCGGCCAGGAGCTGGCGGGCTCGCCGCTGTCGCTTGGCCCGGACGAGGCCGATATCGCGGCCGGCCTGGCCGCCGAAGCCTACCCCCCCGACGAGGTGGTGTCCCGTGGCTAGCCACCTGCGTGGCCTGCGCCGGATGTGCGTGCTGGCCGCCGTGGTCGCCTCGGTGGCGGGCTGCGTGGGCATGCCCTCCAACGGCCCCAGCGAGGAGTTCAGCAGCGCCCCGCAGAGCAGCGCGCCGGACCAGGTCGGGGAGGTTCCCTCCGGGCAGGTCGGCGTGGTTCCCTCCGGGCCGCAGGCCGGGGAGAATCCGTCGCAGATCGTGCAGGGCTTCCTGACCGCCAGCGCCAGCTACCCGACCTACGACATCGCCCAGGAATACCTGGTCGGCTCGGCGGTCAAGGGGTGGAACCCGGGCTTCGCGGTCACGGTGTTCAGCAACCTGACCGTGCCCGACTGGATTCCGGGCGCGAAGGCCAGCCGGAACGGCAGTCCGCAGGCCTCGGTCGACGTCGAGGGCCCGGTGCAGGCCAGCTTTAACGGCTCCGGCCAGTACTACGTCTCGGCGCTGAGCCAGGGCCAGTCGGCGGGGGCCTGGAACTTCAACCTGATCAAGGTCAACGGCCAGTGGCGGATCACCAATCCGCCCAACTACCGGATGCTGCCCTCCTCCGCCTTCTCCCTGTTCTACAAGGCGCAGGACCTGTACTTCTTCGATCCGCAGGACCAGGTGCTCGTCCCGGACTCGGTGTTCGTGCCGCTGGGTGCCACGGTCTCGCAGCTGATCGACAACATGGTGGGCGGGCTCGCGCAGGACCCCAAGACGCCGTGGCTGGCCGGCGCGACCGATACCGAGCTCCCGGACAACACCAAGGTGGCGCAGGTCACCACCGACGGCGCGACCGTCACCGTGAACCTGTCCGGCAACGTGGCCAAGGCCGATCCCAAGCAGCTTCAGCTGTTCGCCGCCCAGCTGGTCTGGACGCTGACCGGCGCGTCGATCAGCCCGCTCACCATCCAGTCCGTCGTGCTGGAGCTCAACGGCCAGCCCTGGACGCCGCGTTCCGCGCCCTGCTCGGACGGCCGGACTCCGGTTCCCCAGCAGACCAAGGCCGCCTACCAGTGCTTCGACCCGTACCCGTCGTCACCGACCAGCTTCTACTACATCGACCGCGGCCAGTCCTGGGCCCGGTGCGGCTCCGAGTCGCTGGGGCTGCAGGGCTACATCGGCTCGGTCGTGCCGGTGGTGGGCCGCACCGGCGCCCTCACCCCCGCCAGCTGCACCGGCGGAGCCGTGCACGAGGCATACACCGGCCTGCCCACCCTCCAGCCGCCGACGCTCCCGGCCACGTCCATGGCGGCGGTGTCGCCGGACGGTAAGTACCTGGCCATCGTCTCGGCCGCCAACGGCGACGTCTACGTCGGATCGCTGTCCGGTCCGGCTTCGTCGTTCCTGACCAAGCCCCGGCTGACCGGAGGCGGTGTCACCGCGCTCAGCTGGGATCGCAACGACGACCTCTGGGTGGCGCAGAACGGCGACATCTCCATGCTGCCGCCCACCGGCAAGAGCGCGGTCCCGGTCGCGTTCGACGGATCGGTCAGCGACCTGAGCGTCGCGCCGGACGGCATCCGGATCGCCTTCGTCGCCCAGTTCGCCGGCGGCCCGAGTCCCGGGGTCTACCTGGCCGCCATCGGCGGCGGGGCCCCGAGCTCCGGTCAGCTCGGCTCGGCCAGCACGCACCTGTCCATCAGGACCTACGCCTCCATCGGAACGAACCTCGACCATCCGACCTCGCTCGCCTGGTACGACGCCGATGACCTGATCGTGCTCAACAACGGCGGCAGCAACGGGAGTGCCCTGTCGGAGGTGCCGGTCGATGGCCAGCAGGCCCAGCCGCTGCAGGTCACCCCGCCCGATGTGACCTCGATCACCGCCGACGGCCCCGCCAACGTCCTGGTCGCCGGCCTGTCCGGTAACAACCTGGCCGTCTCCACCAGCCTGGAAGGCCCCTGGTATCAGCTGGGCGAGCCCGGCCAAGCCCCCGCCTACCCCGGCTAACCCGAGCCTGCCCACCCCGCTAACCCGGGCCCCGCCGACCCCCAGCCCAGCCCAGCCCAGTCCAGCCCAGCCCAGCCCAAACCGGATGAAACCCGGGTTTCACTCCGTTGCGCGCAGCCGACCATCACCCCGCGCGACTTTCCCCGCCCCGGTCCCAGCCCCGCGATTGATCAACTTTTGCCCCTTGACGGGACTGCGCATCTCGCTTATAGCGGATGAAAAGGGTACATAACCCTCGGTCGGTAAACGTTATGCAGCCGTTATGTAACCACTTGTGATTGATCGCCTACATGTCCCTCCTGACATTCACGCTCTGGCGAGCTAGCGTTCATGACATGGCACTCGCCCGGGCCCGTGGTTGCGCCCGGCGTGGCTCCCGTTCGGGAGATCACGTCAGGCAAGCCGATGCCAGCCGCAGGCGAAACGGCCCACGTAAGGCGACTTCTCGTCGACCGATCACGGTGCGGCTTAGGAGTAAGACCTGCCCCGCCGGGAGATACAGAGTCTTCCGGGCCGGGAGAAGGGCACCAGTGGCCAGGAGGCTGCTATCCCCTCAGCAGGCGAATGTGGGGTCGAAGACCAGGTCGGCCGGGCGAGTGCCACCCGGTTCAATCGGACACAGCCCAACCACCCGCGGGTGAATCAGGTTGGGCGCAATCGGACTGGAAGGGGGATCGCGATGGAAATCATCGTCCGGGGACGCCACATAACCGTCCCGCCGCGTTTCCGTCAGCACGCCGCCGCCAAGCTCGCCAAGCTCGAGAAGCTTGACCAGAAGGCGGTGCGGATCGATGTGGAGGTCTCCAAGGAACGCAACCCGAGGCAGTCTGATCGGCGTGAGCGGGTCGAGCTGACCATCCGGTCCCGCGGCCCCGCGATCAGGGCCGAAGCGGCCGCGGACGACCGGTACACGGCGCTCGATCTCGCCTTCGCCAAGCTCGAATCCCGGCTCCGCCGGGCCTCCGACCGCCGCAAGGTCAACAAGACCGACAACGTGACGCTGCGGTCGCCCGCGCTGGCCGCGGACGGGATCGCCGCGTCCGCGGCGGTGCCCGCGCTCAACGGCAACGGGGTGGCCCGGCCGCGCACGGGCCAGCTGGACGACCAGGACGAGGGGTCCGACCTGGCCGAGCCGGGCAGTCGCATGGTCCCGATCCAGATGGAGGGCGACGGTCCCCTGGTGCTGCGAGAGAAGGTTCACGCGGCCCGGCCGATGACGATCGACCAGGCCCTGCTGGAGATGGAACTCGTGGGTCACGACTTCTACCTGTTCCATGACAGCGAATGCGACCGGTTCAGCGTCGTCTACCGTCGCCGCGGTTACGACTACGGGGTCATCCGGCTGGTCGAGGAGTAGTTCGCGGTCCGCCGCGGTTTCATGATGCGGCCGGGCTCGTCCCCGCAGGCCCGGCTTGCAACATGGCCGCGCGTCGGTAAGAGTCTGATGACATAGGGTTCGTGCTGATCACGGTCGGGCCAGGCGGGAGCGGGCGATGGCACCCGAGGGAGGCAACGAGTTGAGCGCTAGCGCCGACGCAGCGGTGACTGCTGCCCAGCGCCCGGACGCCAGGCGAGGCGCCGAGCCGATCCGGGTGCTGATCGCCGACGATCACGCCCTGTTCCGCCGCGGCCTGGAGATGGTCCTGGAGGAAGAGGACGACATCGAAGTGGTCGGCCAGGCGAGTGACGGTGCCGAGGCGGTCGCCGTGGCGGGCGAGGCCCTGCCCGACGTCGTGCTCATGGATATCCGGATGCCGAAGACCAGCGGGATCGAGGCCTGCCGGGCCACCAAGGAGGTTGCGCCCAGCGCCAAGATCGTGATGCTGACCATCAGCGACGAGGAAGAGGACCTGTTCGAAGCGATCCGGGCTGGCGCCAGCGGCTACCTGCTCAAGGACATCCCGCTCGACGAGGTCGCCGAGGCGGTCCGGGCGGTGCACGGCGGCCAGTCGCTGATCAACCCGTCGATGGCGGGCAAGCTGCTCTCCGAGTTCGCCACCCTGGCCAACCGGGACTCCGGCGAGGACCGGGCCCAGCACGTCGCCGCCCCCAAGCTCACCGACCGCGAGATGGAAGTGCTCAAGCTCGTGGCGCGCGGCATGAACAACCGCGACATCGCCAAGGAGCTGTTCATCTCCGAGAACACGGTGAAGAACCACGTCCGGAACATCCTGGAGAAGCTCCAGATCCACTCCCGCATGGAAGCGGTCATGATCGCCGTCCGCCAGAAGCTGATCGAGTTCTCCTAGCTCTCTCCCTCGCGCGCCGCTTGCTCCCTCGCCGGCCTGGCGCGCCCGGCGTCCCGGTAGGGCCCGCCACAGCCACCACAGACTTCTACTTGTGTCACATCTTCGCGGTGGATCCGGGTTCCATGGTCGATCGGGGGGACTCCAGTACGACCCGGTAGGTTGCCGTAACCATTGGTCACGCATGCGCCCGGCGGCCTAAGCCCTGCCCATTTCCGCGTTTCCTCCCGGCCGGCGTGGCGCCTCGGCCAGCCCGGCGTCTCCGGCGCATCGCCTGCGCCCGGCGCGGAGCGCCTTCGCTCAGCACGTCGCCTCAGGCGTGCGCCAGCGCGGCGGCTAGGCGTCCGGCGTGCTCCGCGGGCACGATCTGCTCTAGCCGCACGTCGTCGCAGCCGACCCAGCTGGCCGCCTCCCGCAGGGCCTGGGCCATCGGCTCGGCCGCGGCGGGTCGTTCCAGCGACACCTTGCGCGCGACCAGGATCTTACCGTCCCGGGCCGGGTCTACCCGGCCGACCAGGCGGCCGCCGGCGAGCAGCGGCATGGTGAAGTAGCCGTGCACCCGCTTGTGCCTGGGCACGTAGGCCTCGAGGCTGTGCTCGAAGCCGAACATCCGGCGCGTCCGCTTGCGTTCCCACACCAGCGAGTCAAAGGGTGAGAGCAGCGTCACGCGGTGTCGGCCGCGGTCGGCGACCTGGTTCAGGGCGGCCGGATCGGCCCAGCCCGGAGCGACCGCGCCAGCCCCGACCGCGCCAGCCCCGACCGCGCCAGCCCCGACCGCGCCAGCCCCGACCGCGCCAGCCCCGATGGCCACCGGAACCAGGCCGGCGGCCCGCGCGGCCTCGGCGACCAGGCGCGTGAACTGGCCCTTCTGGATGGCGGGGAAGTTGAGCCGGTGATAGTCGACCAGGTCCCCGTGGGTGACCACGCCGAGCGCGCGGGCCGCCACCCCGGCCAGGTAGGCCAGGCACTCCAGGTCGGACGGGTCCTGGTCCAGCAGCCCGCCGGGCAGGACCCGCTCGGGCAGGTCGTACACCCGGCGCCATCCCGTCCGCCGCACGCAGATGACGTCACCGGTATCGAGCAGCCATTCAACCGCGATCTTGACGTCGGACCAGTCCCACCACGGGCCGCCGCGCTTGGCCCCGCCCAGCTGGGTCGCGGTCAGCGGGCCCTCGGCGCGCAGCCGGGCCAGCACCTTCTCGCAGGTCTCCTGGTGGCTCTGGTGCCAGCGCACCCCGCGGGCCCGGAAGGCCCGGCGCCGGAACGCGAAGTAGGGCCACTGCTCGAGCGGCAGCACGCAGGCCGCGTGGGCCCAGTACTCGAACGCGGCGGGCCTGGCCGGGTGCCAGTAGGCCTGCTCGATCTGCTCCCGGGGGACCGGCCCCAGCCGGGCGTAGGCGACCAGTTCGTGGGAGCGGGCCAGCACGCTGATCGTGTCGAGCTGCACCGCGCCGATCCGGCCGAGCATCGCGGTGACCCCGGACCGGGTCGGGCGCCACGAGGTCGCACCCAGGAACCCCTGGGCGCGCAGCGTCATCCGGCGGACCTCATCCGGGGTTATCGTCACCTCAGCCGCAGGAGCTTCCAGGCGCATCCGCCCACCCTAACGGCACCCCCCGACATTCTCGGGCCCCGCCGCCCGCGCGGGGTGTGTCCCGGCGTCCAGGCTGGACGGCCAGCAGGTTTAAATAACAAGCTAAGGCAGGTCAGGAGGGGCGAATCACGGTCAGCGTGAACGGCTCGTGCCCGGCCGCGTGCGCACGGTGCCGTTCACGTCGTTCCTGAAGATCGCCGCCTCATTCGCCCGGGCCGCCCGTTGGCCTGTCCGCCGTGGTCACCAGCTCACTCGGCTGGGCGCACGCCCGGCGGGTCGCCGGGGCGGTCACGACGGCTGACAGGCCGTCCCGCTCGTTCTCCCAGCCTTGCCCGGCGCCGCTGCGAGAAGCCCGCTCAGGGCGCTGCCGCGCCGGAGGCCAGGACGCCCGGCTCAGCCGCGGTCGTGGAGGGTCACCTGGTAGCCGTCGGGGTCCGCGAACGTGAACGTGCGGCCGAACGGCCCGTCGGCGGGCGCTGAGACGATCGTCGTGCCGGCGGCGGCGAGGGCGTCGTGGATGTCCTGCGCGTCGGGGGCGTGCAGCCACAGCGCCATCCCCTGACCCGGCTGCGCGATCGCGTCCAGGTCGGTGCCCGCGACGACGTCGCGGACGGCGAATGCGATCGGCTTGGTGTCGAACACGACGGCGTGCGGCGGTCCTGCGTCGGAGCGCTTCAGCCCCAGGTACTGCTCGTAGAAAGCGGCGGAACGCTCCAGGTCGCGCACCTGCAGTGAGATGAAGTCGGGTCCGGTGACGGCCACGATCCTTGCCTCCTCATGGTATGTCAGTCTTCTGACACGCCACACTGTATGTCAGACTACTGACATGAGTCAAGGCGAGCCCGGAATCCAGCTGGACACATCGCTGGGGTACATGCTGAAGGCGGCCGCGAGCGCCCTGCACTGCGCCCTGGAGGCCGTGCTGAGGCCGCTGGGCATGACGATCACCCACTACGCCTGCCTGGAGCTGCTCGCCCAGCGACCGGGCCTGTCGAACTCCGAGCTGGCCCGCGGCGCCTTCGTCACCCGGCAGTCGATGAACGTGCTCCTGCAGGCCCTCGAACGCCAGGGACTCGTCGCCCGCCCGGCACGGGCACCCGTCGGCCGGGCCCTGCCGGCCGAGCTGACCGCCCGCGGCCGCCGCCAGCTCGAGGTGGCCAGCGCCGCGGTCCGCCGCGTCGAGCAAGACATGCTGGCCCATCTGGATGCCAGCGACCAAGATCAGATGCGGCGCCTGCTCACCGCGTGCATCGCCGCGCTGACCGAACCGCCCGCACCCGCGACGTGACTCCCCCGGACCGGCCGGGCGACGGTCTTCCGCCGGCCCGCCGACCGGGTCCGGAAGAACCTTGGCCCGTGCCCGGGATGCTCCGGGGCTGAGCTGCGCGAACAGCCGGTCCCGCTCGGCCGCCAGCTCCGGAAGCGACAGCTCGGACGTGGCACTCCTCATCTGGTTTTGACGCTCAAAACCAGACTCCCGTCATAACCAGGGAAGATGCGGGACCCCTACATATGTGTCGCATACCCGCCCGCGCAGCCCGCCCCCCAGGGTGAGCTTTAGTACCAGTCCTCGAGGATGTGCACGGACAGGGCGAAGATGCCGCCGATCACCACGATTCCGGCGCCCACCCAGAACAGCCACCAGGTCGGGCCCACGGGCAGCGCGATCCCGCCGACGATGAAGCCGACGATGATGATGGAAACCGCCACCCAGGAGGCGGGCCGGCCGTGGTGCGCCTCGTGGACATACGACGGAGCGACCCGCGCGTCGAGCCCGCGCGCTCCGGTATCTCCCACGTCCGCCATGGTGCCTGGTGCCGCCTGATCGGCCACTCGTGACTCCTCTCCTCGCGTACCGCTCCTATTATTCTCCGGGAAGCGCGAGACTGATCACCGGCCGGCCCAAAGACCCGCTGGTGATCCACCAACCTGCCGGCCGTTCACCGACTCGGCTTGGTGCCTCATCTCGCCTACGATGACATGCGAGACGGTGAACCGGAACCGAATACGGGTCACCGGCCATCATGAGGTCAGACGATCCGCGAGGAGCGCGAGGAGAAGTGGCACCCATCATCGATAGTGTCCTTCGCGCAGGCGAAGGACGGATCCTGCGCAAGCTCAAGCGGATCGCCGAGCAGGTCAACTCCATCGAGGACGACTTCGTCGCGATGAGCGACGCCGAGCTGCGGGGCATGACGGATGAGTTCCGGCAGCGGTACGCGGACGGGGAGACGCTCGACGAGCTGCTTCCCGAGGCGTTCGCCACCGTGCGCGAGGCGGCCAAGCGGACCCTGGGTCAGCGCCACTTCGACGTCCAGCTGATGGGCGGCGCCGCGCTGCACCTGGGCAACATCGCCGAGATGAAGACCGGTGAAGGCAAGACGCTCACCGGTGTCCTGCCTGCCTACCTCAACGCCCTGACCGGCGAGGGCGTGCACGTCGTCACGGTCAACGACTACCTGGCCAAGCGCGACTCGGAGTGGATGGGCCGGGTGCACCGGTTCCTCGGGCTCGAGGTGGGCGTGATCCTGGCCCAGATGAGCCCGGCCGAGCGCAGGACGCAGTACGCGGCCGACATCACCTACGGCACCAACAACGAGTTCGGCTTTGACTACCTGCGCGACAACATGGCCTGGTCGCTGGAGGAGTGCGTGCAGCGCGGCCACCACTTCGCGGTCGTCGACGAGGTGGACTCGATTCTCATCGACGAGGCCCGGACCCCGCTGATCATCAGCGGCCCGGCCGAGCAGAGCGCCCGCTGGTACGTCGAGTTCGCCAAGATCGCCCCCCGGCTGCGCCGCGGCGAGGACGGCGAGGGCGACTACGAGGTCGACGAGAAGAAGAAGACCGTCGGCATCCTGGAATCCGGCGTGGAGAAGGTCGAGGACTGGCTCGGCATCGACAACCTCTACGACCCGGTCAATACGCCCCTGGTCAGCTTCCTCAACAACTCGATCAAGGCCAAGGAGCTGTACAAGAAGGACAAGGACTACGTCGTGATGAACGGCGAGGTCCTGATCGTGGACGAGTTCACCGGCCGCATCCTGCACGGCCGGCGCTACAACGAGGGCATGCACCAGGCCATCGAGGCCAAGGAAGGCGTGCCGATCAAGGACGAGAACCAGACGCTGGCCACGATCACGCTGCAGAACTACTTCCGGCTGTACGACAAGCTGTCCGGCATGACCGGCACCGCGATCACCGAGGCCAACGAGTTCCACCAGATCTACAAGCTCGGCGTGGTCCCGATCCCGACCAACATGCCGATGATCCGCGATGACCAGGCCGATGTCATCTACCAGACCGCGCAGTCCAAGTTCGAGGCCTGCGTGGAGGACATCGCCGCGCGGAATCAGGCCGGGCAGCCGGTCCTGGTCGGTACGACCAGCGTCGAGAAGTCCGAGATCCTGTCCAAGATGCTCAAGCGCCGCGGGGTTCCGCACGAGGTGCTGAACGCCAAGTACCACGAGCGTGAAGCCTTGATCGTCGCCCAGGCCGGGCGGAAGGGCGCGGTCACCGTGGCCACCAACATGGCCGGCCGCGGTACCGACATCATGCTCGGCGGCAACCCCGAGTTCATCGCCGACCAGGAACTGCACCAGCGGGGCCTGTCCCCGGTCGAGACGCCGGAGGACTACGAGGCGGCGTGGCCGGAGGCGGTGGCCAAGGCCAAGCGCGACGTGGCCCAGGAACACGAGGAGGTCGTCGCGGCGGGCGGCTTGTACGTGCTCGGCACCGAACGGCACGAGTCCCGCCGCATCGACAACCAGCTGCGCGGTCGCTCGGGCCGCCAGGGTGACCCGGGCGAGAGCCGGTTCTACCTCTCGCTGGAAGACGACCTGATGCGGCTGTTCAACTCCGAGCGGGTCGCGGCCATCATGGACCGGCTGAACATCCCGGCGGACGTGCCGATGGAGCACAAGGTCATCACCCGGGCCATCAGGTCGGCGCAGACTCAGGTCGAGCAGCAGAACTTCGAGATCCGCAAGGACGTGCTCAAGTACGACGACGTGCTGAACCGGCAGCGCCAGGTCATCTACGGCGAGCGCCGCAAGGTGCTCGAGGGCGCCGACCTGCACGAGCAGATCCGCGAGATGGTCGACGAGGTGGTCGCCGGGTACGTCGCGGGCGCGACCGGCGACGGTTATCCCGAGGAATGGGATCTGGACAAGCTGTGGCGGGCATTCGGCCAGCTGTTCCCGATCAGCATCTCCGTCGATGACGTCGTCGAGGAGGTGGGCGGCGAGCGCGCTGGGCTGTCCGGTGAGTTCATCACCGAGGCGGTCATCGCCGACGCCCAGGCCGCCTACGAGAAGCGTGAGGAAGAGTTCGGTTCTGAGCTCATGCGCGAGCTCGAGCGCCGGGTGGTGCTGTCCGTCCTGGACCGCAAGTGGCGGGAGCACCTGTACGAGATGGACTACCTGCGCGAGGGAATCGGCCTGCGCGGCTACGGCCAGCGCGACCCGCTGGTGGAGTACCAGCGCGAGGGTTACGACATGTTCGGCGCCATGATGGAGGGGATCAAGGAAGAGTCCGTCGGCAACCTGTTCAACCTCCAGGTCCAGCTCCAGGAGAACCCGATCGTCGAGGAGACGGCCCCGGACGGCGCGGCGATCGGCGGCGCGGTCGCGGGTGCTCTGGACGCCCCGGGTGGTCCCGCGGCGGTCGATACTCCGGATACGACCGCCCCCGCCTCGGCTGTGCCGGGTCCGCGGGCCGGCGGTGCGCACGCGCGTGGCAGCACGCCGGCCAGCGACCAGCGCAACCAGCGCGGACGACGGGCGGCAAGTGGCACGGCAGCGGGTGGCACGGCGCCGGGTGGCACGGCGGCCGGTGGCGCGGCGGCGCAGGGAACCCGAGGTGGCGCGCACGCCAAGCCCGCGGCGGACCAGCCGGCCGCGATCCCGGCCGGGCTCGCGCCGCGGCGGGCCCAGCAGCTGCAATACTCGGCCCCGTCCGTCGATGGCGGCACGCACGTGGAAACCAGCCGAGCCCCGGCCGGCAGTGACGACTACGCCCGCGTCGGCCGCAACGACCCGTGCCCATGCGGGTCGGGGCGCAAGTTCAAGCGCTGCCACGGCGACCCGCGGATGCGCCCGGACGGCTAGCCCCGAGCCCGCAGCTCGCCCGAGCCGGCAGCTGGCCCGAGCCGGCAGCCTCAGCCACTAGCCCGCCTCGATCGCGGTGCACAGCCAGCGCGCCGGGCGAGCGGGCCACCCCGGGGCGGGCGGCCGCGCGGCCACCTGCTCGAAGCGCATGGCCAGGGCGCGTGAGCGCAGGCCGAAGTTCACCACGACGGTCAGCTCCACGGCCCGGGCCGCGGGCCGCGACGTCACCATGCGCTGGATCCGGGGCCGCCGGTCCGAGGCCAGGTGCGGGGCCAGGCCCCGGACGCGCGCCCGGACCCGGTCCGTGGCCAGCGGGATCAACTGCCGGTCCGGCCGCGCGCCCGCCAGGACCTCCACGATTACCAGGGCCAGCTGACGCGCCCGCGTCGTGGCCGGGTCCCCGGCAGGCCCGGACCCGACGGACCCGACGAAGACGGACCCGACGAACCCGTCGGACCCGACAGCCCCAGGAGCAGGATCAAGCACGCCCGGCGCCGCCCCGGCCACGGGTGCGTCAGCCTGGCCGGCCCGGGGCAAGCAGCGCGAGCAGGGCGAGCCATCCACCTGGCCGTCATAGGGCGGCGCGCCATCGGGCACCTTGACCAGGCGCGGGTTGACCAACGGCAGCGCCGACCGCTCGGGCATGGTCCCGCCCTTCGGAATCCAGTGAACGTTCACGCCCGTGGCGGCCGTGTTCGCTCCAGGCTCCGCAGTCCTGGTTGTACCTCACACCAGTGACATTTCCCGCCCTCCTAGAATCACAGTTGTGGATAACTACGGGGAATTGCGTGGAATCATCACGGACTGGGGCGGCGTGCTGTGCAGCCCGATCCTGACCACGGTCCGGGCCTGGATCGCGGCTGACGGGATCGACTGGGAGAGCTACCGGGCCGTCATGCGGCCGTGGGTGTCCCAGGCCTACGACCTCAATGGCGAGCCGAACCCGATCCACGCGCTGGAACGCGGCGAGTGTTCCGGCCCCGAGTTCGAGCAGATCCTGGCCCCCCGGCTGCTCCGCC
>Ga0335074_10006688_pt1 | contig 15985 bp, 13 predicted proteins | sample Lox_Sample_23_FD_206715 | JGI IMG/M metagenome (GOLD analysis project Ga0335074, IMG submission 206715) | Soil microbial communities from Loxahatchee National Wildlife Refuge, Florida, United States - Lox_Sample_2.3 | ecosystem: Environmental > Terrestrial > Soil > Wetlands | place: USA... | reverse complement strand
AGCTCGATGCGACCTTTGTGGCCGAGGCGAGGGCTGCGGGCCTCGCGAACCTCGAGGGCCACCGCTCGGTCGGCGGCATGCGCGCGAGCATCTACAACGCCATGCCGCTTCAGGGCGTGCAGACCCTCGCCGCCTTCATGCGCGAGTTCGCGCGCCGCCACGCTTGAGGCCGTCCGACATCGGGCCATGAAGTACCGCATCCTGACTCTCAACAACATCAGCGCGCGCGGCCTCGAGCGCCTGCCGCGCGACCGCTACGAGGTCGCATCGGGCCTCGAGCGTCCGGATGCCATCCTGGTGCGGTCCGCCGACATGCACGGCCTGCGCCTCCCGGACAGCGTGCGCGCCGTCGGCCGCGCCGGCGCCGGTGTCAACAACATCCCGGTCGCCGAGCTGAGCCGCCGCGGCATTGCGGTCTTCAACGCCCCGGGGGCCAACGCCAACGCGGTCAAGGAGCTGGTGCTCGCGAGTCTGCTGCTCGCGGCGCGCAACATCTGCCAGGCCTGGGCCTTCGCCCGCTCGCTGAGCGGCGACGATCAGGCGATCGACGAGGCGGTCGAGGCAGGCAAGAAGAGCTTCGTCGGCTTCGAGCTTCCGGGGCGCACGCTCGGGGTGGTGGGCCTCGGGGCGATCGGCGTCGAGGTGGCGAATTCCGCCGAGGCGCTCGGCATGAGCGTCCTCGGCTACGACCCGCAGATCACCGTGCAGCGCGCCTGGCAGCTCTCCTCGAGCGTCGAGCAGGCGCTCTCGCTCGATGACCTCTTCGCCCGCTCCGATGCCGTCACCGTGCACGTGCCGCTCAACGATCAGACGGGGCGGCTGGTCAACGAGTCGCGGCTGCGGCTGATGAAGAAGGGCGGCGTCCTGCTCAACTTCTCGCGCCCCGGCATCGTCGATGATCCGGCGGTCGTCGCCGCGCTCGATGGCGGACGCCTGCACGGCTATGTCTGCGATTTTCCGACCAACCTCCTCAAGGATCACCCGCAGGTCATCACCCTGCCGCACCTCGGCGCCTCGACCGGCGAGGCCGAGGAGAACTGCGCCATCATGGTGGCCGATCAGGTGCGCGACTTCCTCGAAAACGGCAACATCCGCAACAGCGTCAACTACCCCGAGGCGGTGCTGGCGCGCGCGCCCGGAGCGACCCGGCTCGCGATCGCGAACAGCAACATTCCCAACATGGTGGGGCAGATATCGACCTGTCTCGCGGGCGCCGGGATCAACATCGCGGACCTGCTCAACAAGTCGCGGGGCGAGTACGCCTACACGCTGATCGATGTCGATGGCGCCGTGGGCGAGGCGCCGCTGGCGAAGATCCGCGCCATCGAGGGCGTGCTGTCGGCGCGGCTCATCTGAGCTCGGCAATGGCCCGAAAGCGCGCCCCGCCATCGACCGTTCGTCGCCGCCCGCGCGGGCCCGCCGAGCTCGAGGCCGTGCGCGCGCGGATCGACGGCGTCGATGAGCAGATCCACCGCCTGATCAACGAGCGCGCGAAGCTCGCGCAGCGGGTGGGCATCTCCAAGAGCCGCGCCGGCCACACCGTCGATTTCTACCGTCCGGAGCGCGAGGCGCAGGTGCTGCGCAAGGCACGGGAGCGCAACCGCGGACCGCTCAAGGACGAGGAGATCGTGCGGCTCTTCCGCGAAATCATGTCGGCCTGTCTCGCCCAGCAGGAGCCGCTCAAGGTCGCCTACCTCGGGCCCGAGGCGACCTTCAGCCAGACCGCGGTGCTCACGCACTTCGGACATTCGGTGCGCGCGCTGCCCCTGGGCTCGATCGATGAGGTCTTTCACGAGGTGGAATCCGCCGCGGCGGACTTCGGCGTGGTGCCGATCGAGAATTCCACCGAGGGCACGGTCAACCACACCCTCGACCGCCTGGTCGGCTCGCCGCTCAAGATCTGCGGTGAGGTGGAGCTGCGCATCCATCATTACCTGATGGGCAACATGAGCGCTCTCGGGCGGATCGTGCGCATCGCCTCGCACCCGCAGTCGCTCGCGCAATGTCGCGGCTGGCTGCAGGAGCATCTGCCGCGCATCGAGCTCGTCCCGGCAGCGAGCAACGGCGAGGCCGCGCGCCGCGCCCGCGATGAGCGCGGCACGGCCGCCATCGCCGGCGAGACCGCGGCGGAGGTCTATGGCCTGAAGATCCTGGCGGCGGAGATCGAGGACCGGGCCGACAACACCACGCGCTTCCTCGTGCTCGGGCGCAAGCTCCTCGCCCCGAGCGGCCACGATCGCACGACGCTGCTCGTCTCGGTGTCGCACACCGATTCGCCGGGCGCGCTGCACCGACTGCTCGAGCCCCTGGCGCGCCACCGCGTCAGCATGACGCGCATCGAGTCCCGCCCCTCCCACCGCCGCAAGTGGGACTACGTGTTCTTCATCGACGTCGACGGCCATGCCGAGGAGGCGCACGTGGCGCGCGCGCTCGAGGCGCTGAAGCGCCGCTCATCGCTCTTTCGCGTGCTCGGCTCCTATCCGCGCGCGGTGTTGTAAAGTGGCGGCGATGTCGGCTCCCGGTGACACTGCGCGCTTTACGGTCGAGCCTGGCGGCGAGGTGGCGGGCGAGCTCACCGTGCCGGGCGACAAGTCGATCTCGCACCGCGCGCTGATGCTCGGCGGACTCGCCGAGGGCGACAGCGAGATCACCGGTTTTCTCGCCGGCGAGGACTGTCTCGCAACGCTGCGCGCGCTGCAGGCGCTCGGGGTGCGCATCGAGCGTCCGCAGCCGCAGCGGGTGCAGGTCAGCGGACAGGGCGTCGAGGGCCTCACGGCAGCGGCGCGGCCGCTCGATATGGGCAACGCCGGCACCGCCATGCGACTTTTCATGGGGCTGCTCGCGCCGCAGCCCTTCGACTCGATGCTGATCGGCGATGAGTCGCTGATGCGCCGGCCGATGGAGCGCGTGGCGACGCCGCTGCGTCTCATGGGCGCGAGCATCCGCACCCACGAGGGGCGGCCGCCGGTCGAGATTCACGGCAGGCCGCGCCTGCGCGCGATCGACTACGCCCTGCCGGTCGCGAGCGCGCAGGTGAAATCGGCCGTGTTGCTCGCGGCGTTGAGTGCCTCCGGTCGCACCCGCCTCATCGAGCCCGCCCCGGCGCGCGATCACACCGAGCGCATGCTGAGCGCCTTTGGCGTCGAGGTGCTGCGCGAGGGAGCGTCGGTGGCGCTGCAAGGTGGCCAGCGGCTCCGGGGCACCTCGGTGGCGGTGCCGGCGGACTTCTCCTCCGCCGCTTTCTTTCTCGTCGCCGGCTGTCTCGCCGCGCCGCGGGGCCTGCTGCTGCGCAACATCGGCATCAATCCGACGCGAACCGGCCTGCTCGAGCTTCTGCGGCTCATGGGCGCGGACATTCACGTGCACCCGCACCGGCAGGATGTGTCGGCGGGCGGCGAGCCGGTCGCCGACATCGAGGTCCGCAAGAGCCGGCTCAAAGGCATCCGGGTGCCGGAATCGCTGGTGCCGCTTTCGATCGATGAGTTTCCGGTGTTCTTCATCGCGGCAGCCATGGCGGAGGGCGAGACCCTCGTGCGCGGGGCGCTCGAGCTGCGGGTGAAGGAGAGCGATCGCCTCGCCGCCATGGCGCAGGGTCTCAGCGTGCTCGGGGTGGAGAACCAGCTGCTCGAGGACGGGCTTTGGATTCGCGGCGGAGCCGCGCTCGGCGGCGGCACCATCGAGAGCCAGGGCGATCACCGCATTGCCATGGCGTTCGCGGTGGCGGGGCTCGCGGCGAAGAGCCCGATCGAGATTCGGGACGTCGCGAATGTCGCTACGTCCTTTCCGGGATTTCTCGAGATCGCCCGCTCGGCGGGGCTGCTGATCGAGTCCCCATGACCGGCTCCGCGCCTGTCGTCACCATCGACGGGCCGAGCGGCTCCGGCAAGGGAACCATCAGTCGCGCCGTGGCTCAGCATGCCGGCTGGCACCTCCTCGATAGCGGCGCTCTGTACCGGCTGGTCGCCCACGCGGGGGGCGGCCAGGGGCTGGATCCCGCCGACGTCGACGGTCATGCCCGTCTCGCGGCCCGCATGCAGGTGGATTTCGGGGTCGGGCCGGACGGCGGCGAGCGCGTGCTGCTCGAGGGCCGGGACGTCACCCAGGCCATCCGCACCGAGGCGGCCGGCCAGGGCGCTTCCCGGGTGGCGGCCTGGCCGGCGGTCCGTACGGCGCTGCTGGCCCGCCAGCGGGCGTTTGCACAGCCGCCGGGGCTGGTGGCCGACGGCAGGGACATGGGGACGGTCGTCTTTCCGCGGGCTCGCCTCAAGATCTACCTCACGGCGAGCGCCGCCGAGCGCGCCCAGCGCCGCTATAAGCAGTTGAAAGACAAGGGGTCTGGTGTTAGCCTTTCCGCCCTTTCGCGCGAGATCAGCGAGCGGGATGCGAGGGATTCCACCCGGGCGGTGGCCCCCCTGATACCCGCCCCCGATGCGGAGGTGATCGACTCGACGGATCTTTCCATCGAGGAGGTCGTGGACCGCGTGCTGGAGCTCGGAGCCCGGCGGTCGTTGTGGTTGCCGCGGGCCTGATCTCTGAGTCCCGCTCTTGCGAGAGCGAGTGCTCCGGGAAACGATCTCGCTGAAGGTTTTCCTGGGTCGGTGCGCGACATGAGGCGCGCGCCGTGTTTGTATCTGCCTGGGCCGGAGGGACCGCGAGGCGCCAGTTAAGTGACGGGCACGGACCCTTGTCGGCCGCGCCGTTAAGAGTACGACAGAAGGTATGACTGAAAGTTTTGCACAGCTTTTCGAGCAGAGTCTCGCCAATCAACGCATCCGTCCGGGGATGATCCTCACCGGTCTGGTGGTCGACGTCACCCCCGACGTCGTCGTGGTCAATGTGGGCCTGAAGTCCGAGGCCGTCATCCCCGTCGAGCAGTTCAAGAACGAGCGCGGAGAGATCGAAGTCAGGTCGGGCGATCAGGTGGAGGTCGCTCTCGATTCGGTCGAGGACGGAACGGGCGAGACGCGCCTCTCACGGGAGAAGGCGAAGCGTGCCCGCACCTGGACGCGGCTCGAAGAGGCATTCAACAAGTCGGAGATCGTCACCGGCATCATCACCGGCCGCGTCAAGGGCGGCTTCACCGTCGAAATCGACAACGTGCGGGCGTTCCTCCCCGGATCGCTGGTCGATGTGCGTCCGGTGCGCGATACCTCGTATCTCGAGGGCAAGCCGCTCGAGTTCAAGGTCATCAAGCTCGACCAGAAGCGCAACAACGTGGTGGTCTCCCGCCGCGCGGTCGTCGAGCAGGAGTTCTCGGCGGAGCGCAGCGCGCTGCTCGAGAACCTGCAGGAAGGCTCGGTCGTGCACGGTACGGTGAAGAACCTCACCGACTACGGCGCGTTCGTCGATCTCGGCGGCATCGATGGGCTCCTGCACATCACCGACATGGCCTGGAAGCGCGTCAAGCACCCCTCCGAGGTCGTCAAGGTGGGCGATGAGATCGACGTGCGGATCCTGAAGTTCGACCGTGAGCGCTCGCGCGTGAGCCTCGGCCTCAAGCAGTTGGGCGCCGATCCGTGGGAGAACATCGCGCGCCGCTACCCGCCGCACACCCGCGTGTTCGGCAAGGTCACCAACATTGCCGACTACGGCGCCTTCGTCGAGATCGAGGACGGTGTCGAGGGCCTGGTGCACGTGTCCGAGATGGATTGGACCAACAAGAACGTCAACCCCGCGAAGGTCGTGCACACCGGCCAGGAAGTCGAGGTGATGGTGCTCGATGTCGACGAGGACCGCCGCCGTATTTCGCTCGGCCTCAAGCAGTGCAAGGCCAACCCGTGGAAGGAGTTCGCGGAGAACTACAACCGTGGCGATCGGGTGACGGGGCAGATCAAGTCGATCACCGATTTCGGCATCTTCATCGGACTGACGGGCAACATCGACGGCCTGGTGCATCTCTCCGACATCTCCTGGGACGTCCCGGGCGAGGAGGCGGTGCGCAACTATCAGAAGGGTCAGCAGCTCGAGGCGATGGTGCTCACCATCGATCCGGAGCGCGAGCGCATCAGCTTAGGCATCAAGCAGCTCGCCAAGGATCCGTTCTCGAGCTACATCGCGGAGTACCCGAAGGGCACGATCGTCAAGGGCGTGGTCAGGGAAGTCGATGCCCGCGGCGCGGTCATCGACCTCGGCAACGGGGTCGAGGGGCAGCTGCGCGCTTCCGAGCTCGGCCGCGACCGCGTCGAGGATGCGCGCACGGTGTTGAAGGTCGGTGACGAGGTCGAGGCGAAATTCACCGGCGTCGATCGCAAGTCGCGCACCATCTCGCTCTCGATCAAGGCGAAGGAGGCGCACGAGGAGGCGGAGGCGGTGCAGAGTTATCGCTCCTCGGAGGCGGCGACGACCGGCACGAGCCTCGGCGACCTGTTGAAGGAGCACATCGGGGATCGCAGCTGAGACCGAGCGGGACCGGGGGACCTGCGGCCACGGACGGCCCGCCGCACGAAGACATAACATCGAGTCATGACGAAGTCGGAGCTCATCGAGATCATCACGGCGAAGCAGAAGCATCTGCCGTCGAAGGATGTCGAGCTGGCGCTGAAGCAGATCCTCGAGATCATGAGCGATTCGCTCTCGCAGGGAGATCGGATCGAGATCCGCGGCTTCGGCAGTTTCTGCCTGCACTTCAGGCCGCCGCGGCAGGGACGTAATCCGAAGACCGGCGAGGCGGTGGCGCTATCGGGAAAGTACGTGCCGCATTTCAAGCCCGGCAAGGACCTGCGCGAGCGCGTCAACGACGGCGCCGATCACCCGATCAGAGACTAGGCCCGAAGTCGCCGGCGGCGGTTCGGGCGGCGCATAATGTCCGACGTGATCGAGCTGCCCGCTCTGCTGCTTGCGCTGGCTTTTGTCGCCGTCGGCGTCGCGGCCTGGTTTCTCGGCCGGCGGACCGGCCCGGGGCGCACCGTCAGATTGCCGCGCGACTATTACGTTGGACTCGATCACCTCATCAACGATCGGTTCGATCACGCGGTGGAGATCTTCGCTCGCATGGCGGAGGCGGACGGGGATGCCGCGGAGATTCAATTCGCGCTCGGCAGTCTCTTTCGCAGGCGCGGCGAGGTGGACCGGGCGATTGCGATCCATTCGCGGCTGCGCGAGCAGGGAGGCGCGTCACTGCAGGACAAGGCGGCATTCGCGCTGGCGTTGGATTATCTCAGCGCCGGGCTGATGGATCGGGCGGAACGGCTGCTCGAGGAGCTGTCGGCCTCGGGGGAGTACCGCCGGGTGGCGCTGGATCATCTGGTGCGCATCTATGAGGCCCAGGGCGACTGGGCCAATGCGCTGAAGATCTTTCATGCGCTGCCGCAGTCGGTGCAGCTCGAGCGGCGGCGGGTCGCCGCGCATTATCTCTGCGAGCTCGCGGAACAGGCGTTGGTGCAGGGCGATGCGGAGCGGGCGCGGACGCTGCTCAAGCAGGCGCGCACGCACCAGGCCGATTTGCCGCGCGCCGATGTGCTCACCGCCCGCATCACCGAGCTCTCGGGCGACTCCTCCGGAGCGCTGGCGCTCTATCTCAAGGCGCTGGAGGAATCACCGGGGCTGGCGCTCGAGATCATTCCCCGCGTGCTCGTGCTTTGGGACAGTCACGACCGGGTCGAGGAGATCACCGCGCGCCTGCGCCGCAGCGGCACCATCAGCTCGAGGCAGCTCGCCTGGTTGCTCGCGACCGCCCTGCCGCCCCACGAGGTGCGCCGGCTTCCCGACATCACGGGCGAGTCCGGCTCCGAGACGGCCTCGCTCGCGGATGCGCGCTCGCTCGGGACCCTGCTGACGCGGATCGGGGATTCGGGTGGTCGCTACCAGTGCGACGACTGTGGGCTGCTCAGCGTCGGCTGGTACTGGCGCTGCCCCAAATGCCGCTCCTGGGACAGCATGAGACCGGCGGTATTCAAATGGGCGGAGAAGAGCGAGGAGCGAGCATTCCCCTGATGCCCGGCATGGCGGTTGCGAGGCCCTCGAGACACGCCATACCCCCGCACAAGGTAGACTGGGCGGCGAGCCAGGAATCACCGGGAGAGAGCTGATGAGGATGACACCGAGGTCCGTGATCCGCACCGCCGTGTTTCCGGTCGCCGGACGCGGCACCCGCTTCCTGCCCGCCACCAAAGCGAGCCCCAAGGAGATGCTGCCCGTCGTCGACAAGCCGCTGATCCAGTACGCGGTGGAAGAGGCGTTGGCCGCGGGCGCCACTCGCCTGGTGTTCATCACCGGTGCCTCCAAGCGCGCCATCGAGGATCACTTCGACTCCGACCAGGAGCTCGAGCACATGCTCGAGCGCCAGGGCAAGAGCGATCTGCTCAACCAGCTGCGCAGCGTCCTGCCCTCATACGCCTCCTGCATCTACATCCGCCAACCCGCACCGCTTGGCCTCGGGCACGCGGTGCTTTGCGCCCAGCCGGCGGTGGGCGCGGAGCCGTTCTTCGTGCATCTCGCGGACGACCTGATCAAGAGCGAGGTGGCGTGCCTCGCGCAGATGGCCGAAGTCTACGCCGCCAAGCGCGCGAGCGTCCTCGGGGTGCAGGTGGTGCCGCGCCAGGACACGGACAAGTACGGCATCGTCGCGGTGGAGGCGGACAAATCCAACACCAGCCGGGTGCGCAGCATCATCGAGAAGCCCCAGCCCGCCGTCGCGCCCTCCAACCTCGCAGTGGTGGGGCGGTACGTACTCGCCCCGGCGATCTTCGAGCATCTGGAGCGGGTCGGGCACGGCGCCGGCGGCGAGATCCAGCTGACCGACGGCATCGCGGCGCTGATGAGCGAGGAGGCGGTCTACGCCCATCGCTTCACCGGCAAACGTTACGACTGCGGCAGCAAGCTCGGATACCTGCAGGCGACCGTGGAATACGCCCTCGGCCATCCGGCGCTGGGCAAGGACTTCCGTCGCTATCTCAAAGCGCTCGATGTCGATGCGGCGGCATCGACCCCGGAGGCGAATGAGCGTACGCGCGCGAGCCGCCGGCGTGCGCGCGGCAATGGGGGCGGCGGTGACCGGGCAAGCAACGGCGGCGGCGTGCGCTCGCCGGCCGTCCGACCGGCCCCGCGGCGCAAGCCGGGACACATTCCTTAGCCCGAGGCCGCGCCCGCGCGTGCCACGACATGCGCCACCAGGGCTCTGGCGAGCATGCTGCTCACGGGATCGTGCTCAAGGCAGCTGGATCGAGACCACGGCCCCGCCGCCAGCGCGGTTGGCGAGCGTGAGGCGGCCGCCGTGGGCCTCGACGATCTCGCGGCAGAGCGTGAGGCCGAGGCCGGTGCCCGAGGGCTTGGTGGAGAAAAAGGGCAGCAGCGCATCGCGCAGCACCTGCCCGGAGAGGCCGGCGCCGCGGTCGGCGACCTCGATGACGAAGCCGTGGGCGCGGGGATGGACGCTCACGGTGATGGCCTCGGGCGTGGAGCCCGACTCGGCGGCGTTTTTCAGCAGGTTGATCATCACCTGCTCGAGCTGGCCGACATCGAAACTCGCCTCGCGCTGCGGCAGGGAGCCCTCGATTCTGAAGGCCTGGGCGGCGGCGATGCGCGCGAGAAAGGTGGGCCAGGTGACCGGGGAGGGGCGGGGCTTGGGCAGCTTGGCGAACTTCGCATAGCCTTCGATGAAAGTCGCGAGGTGCGATGCCCGCTCGCCGATGGTGGCGAACACCCGCTCGAGCTCGGCACTATCCGCGCCCGCCGCGAGCAGCGTTCCCGAGTGAGCGAGCGAGCGGATCGGCGCGAGCGAGTTGTTGAGCTCGTGCGCGATGACGCGGATGACTTTCTTCCACACGATCACTTCCTGGGCGGCGAGCTCGCGTGTGAGTTGCTTCAGCAGCAGCAGCTCGTGCGGCTGGCCGTTGAGCACGAAGCCGCGCCGCGACAGATGGTAGACCTCGGGCTCGCCGTCGATCTCCATGGTGAACAACCGGTCGCCTTCGCCATGCAACGCCTCGCGCAGCGCGGCGGGGGACTCCGCGAGGAGCGCCGCGAGAGCGAGCCCTTCGAGCTTGCGGCCGCCGCGCAGCAGCTGCCGCGCGGCAATGTTGCCGTAAACGATTCGGCCGCTGGAGTTGGTGAGCGTGAGGGCGAGCGGCGTCGTCTGCAACACCGTATCGAGCAGGAGCTCGCGCTGATAGATGTCGAGCCGCTCGCGCCGCAGGACATCGCCGAGCGAGTTGTAGGCGGAGACGAGCTCGATGAGCTCGCGGCTGCCGCCGGGCCGGATGCTGACGCTGAAATCCCGGTCCTTGAGGCTGCCGATGCCGCTCGCGACCGCATCGAGGACGTGAGTCCAGGGCCGGGTGAGGCGCCTCGCCAGCCACCCCGCCCACGGCACGGTCAATGCCAGACCGACGAGAAACCCCAGCGGAACGGATCGCAGCCAATGGGCCGCGAGCGCCCCCAGGGCGGCGGCCACCGCTGCCGCAAGCGCCATGAGCGCGGCGATCTGCCAGACGAGAGGTCGGGGACGCATTCAGTCGGGTTTGATACCGAGCTTTTCCATCCGCCGATAGAGTGCCTGACGGGAGAGGCCGAGGTCACGCGCGGCGTGCGCGACCACCCCGCCGGCGCGCTCGAGCGCCCGCTCGACGGCCGGGCGGTCGAGGGCGGATTCCCCGCCGGGGTCCGCCGGCTCCACGGCGGCAAGTCCGAGGGCGTCGGCGCCGATGGTCGGAGTGCTCGAAAGCAGGGAGGCGCGACGGATGACGTTCTGCAGCTCGCGTACGTTGCCCGGCCAGGCGTGGCGCAGCAGTGCCCGCTCGGCCTCCGGCGAGAGCGCGCGATCAGCCGCGAGAAAATGCCGGGCGAGCGGCAGGATGTCCTCGCGCCGCCGCGACAGCGGCGGTACCTCGAGCTCGATGACGTTCAAGCGGTAGTAGAGGTCTTCCCGGAACCGCCCGGCGCGGATCGCGGCGCGCAGGTCGGTGTTGGTGGCCGCGATCATCCGTACCCTGGTGCGGCGCGTGACGTTCGAGCCGAGCCTCTCCAGCTCGCCGGTTTGCAGCACGCGCAGCAGCTTCGCCTGTCCCGCCGGCGCGAGGTTGCCGAGCTCATCGAGAAAGAGCGTGCCGCCATTCGCCGCCTCGAACCGTCCGACGCGGGCGCGTGCGCCGGTGAACGCTCCGGCTTCGGTGCCGAAGAGCTCCGCCTCGATGAGCTCCTGGGGCAGGGCGCCGAGGTTGACTTTGAGATAGGGTCCCGAGCGGACGGCGGAGTTCGCATGGATGATGTCCGCGAGCACTTCCTTGCCCGATCCGTTGGGGCCGGTGATGAGAACCGGCACATCGGCGTGCGCCACCTGGGTCGCCATGGCGATGAGCGTGTGCATCGCCTCGCTGTCGTAGATCGCGCCGCGCAGGTCGAACCGCTGCGCGAGCGCCTGGCGCGCCTCGTGCCGTTGCGCCCGCAGCCCCGCGGACTCCGCCCGCGCGCGCCTCAGGTCGAGGAGATTGCGCACCGTGGTGAGGAGCCGGGCATCGTCCCAGGGCTTGGCGATGTAGTCGGCGGCGCCCGCCTTGACGAGCTCGACCGCGCTCTCGAGATGGGTCCAGGCGGTCAGCAGCACGATGGGCAAATCGGGGTAACGCGCGCGAATCTCGTGAAAGAGCTGCACACCCTCCTCGCCGCTCGTGGCCTCGCGACGGAAGTTCATGTCCTGGATCACGAGGTCCACCGGCTCACGCGCGAGCGCATCCAGGCCCTCATCGGGCGAGGAAGCGCCTGCCACGCGGGCGCCGTGCAGCGAAAGCAACACATCGAGAGCCGTTCGAACCGGCTCGCTGTCGTCGATGACCAGCACCAGACCGCCCGGAAGGGTGGCGCGCTGACGGGCGGGCTCGGAGCTACTCATGACCGCCGATGTTATCCGAACCGGATCAGACGGTTCGAGTCGCCACCGAGGGGGGAACCGCCGCGGCGCGGCGCGCCGGCTGCCAGGCGGCGAGCTGACCGACGACCCATAGCGTCACGATGCTGGCGAGGACGTACGGGAGATCGAGCCGCGGCTCGCCGTAGTGGTCCGAGAGCCACTGCCCCAGGGCGAGCGCGAGCACGCTGCCGACGACCGCGCCTGCTCCGAGGACGAGCGCGCTCTCGGCGACGAAGTGCGCGACGATGTCGCGCCGGCGCGCCCCGACGGCCCGGCGAACGCCGATCTGCTTGGTCCGACTGCTCACGTTGAAGGCCGTGAGACCAAAGACGCCCAGACAGCAGACCGCGAGCATCACCGCGGTCACGGCGGCGAGGAAAATGGCCATGTTGCGGTTACCGGCATCGAGATCGCGCTGCGCGGCGGCGAGCGTCTGGGAGAACTCGACCGCGCCGTCGGGGTGCGCGGCGGCGATGTGCCGCTTGGCAACGCTCAGAAGCGCGTCCCGCCGCCCGGGGCGTGCCCGCACCAACAGCTCGTAGAACCCATAGTCACCGCTCGCCGCGGGCTCGATGAATACGTTGTAGGCCGGGTTACCCATCTGGGGGCCCATGAAATCACGGGTGATGCCGATGATGGTGAGCGGCTCGTTCTTGTATTCGTAGACGGTGCCGCCGAGCGCCTGGCCGTGGGGAAAGAGCGCATGGGCCAGGGACTGGGTGACGATGATCTCGGAGCCGTGCGGGGCCGGAGCCGTCGCGGAGTCGGGAGCGATCTCATCGGCGCGGAAATCGCGTCCCGCAACGAGCGATACGCCGAGTGCGCGCAGACCCTGCTCATCCATCGGCAGCATGCTGGTTGGCACCTGCGCGCCATTCGCATCAGGGTCGCGTCCCAACTCGGTGGAGGTGCCGTCACGGGTCAGGGGCCGTCCATTGGTGACCGTGGCGGCGGCGACATCGGGCAGCGCGCGCAGGTACGCAAGATCCTCGCGCTCGGCGCTCGCGATGTTGAACCGTTTCGCCAACGAGGCCACGGAGATCACGAAGGTATCGCGGGTATCGAAGCCGGCCGGGCGATCGATCCACTCGATGGCATGCGCCACGATCGATACCGCATTGCACAGCACCGCAAGCGTGATGGCGATCTGCAACAGCACCAGCAGCGCGCCCGTGGGGTTGCGCTGCAAGGAGGCATAGAGCGGCGGGACCTTCATGTTCATTGACTCTTTAAATAAAGGACGGGGGGTACCCTGCCGATACGCCATGCCGGATAGAGACCGGCGACCAGGGTCGCGAGCGCGGCGAGCCCGAGCGCCCAGAGAACTCCGAGCGGATCGAAGTGCGCGAGCAGGCCATAAGCGTCCTGGCTGCCGGCGTACAGGGCATGTATGGCATCGAGCTCCGCCCAGCTCAGCAGCAGGCCGAGCGCGGAGCCCGCGGTCGCGATGAGCGCGGTCTCCACCAGGTGCTGCTGGAAGATCTGGCGGCGGCTCGCGCCGAGCGCGCGCCGGATGCCGGTGAACGGCGCCGCACGCAGGAACTTGGTGAGCTCGATGCCGATGGTGTTGATGAGACACACCGCGAGGAAGGCGAATGCCAGCCGCAGCAGCAAGCGGCTTTGGTCCGAGACCACGTGGTGGTAGGTCAGCCACTGGCTCACCCGCCACAGGCGATTGTCGCGTGGCCGCTGGAAGCGCCCCATCTTGTGCTGCGCCGCCCAGTAGGCGTCCAGGAAGGCCTGGAAGCGCTCGCGGCTCGCCGCGTTGGGCAGCTGCACCCACAGCAGAACCCATGCGCAGCCCGAGCCGATCAGTTGCTGATAGGTGCCTGGATTATCCGATCCCCAGCACGACATGTGACCGGTCGGCCAGACGCCGAGCTGCCCGTCCCAGGAGAATGGAATGAAGGCGCCATCCAATTTGCCGAAACTATCGACCGTCATGTCGTAATAGCGCGGCTGCGGGTTCCAGCGAGCGAGCACGCCGACGATGCGGAACGGGTGATCATTGAAGAGGATCGAGCGGCCGACGCTGTCGGCGCCGCCGAAGAGCTTCTCGTTCTCATCCTGGCTCAGCACGATCACCGGCTCGGGTCCCTGGTCGGCGGCGCTATCCCACGCTCCGCCGTACTCGAAGGGCACATCGAACATGCGGAAGAAATCAGCGGAAGTTGCGCGCGCGCGAATGTGGTCCGGTCCCGCCTCACCCGGTACGCCGCTCAGCCAGGCGCCCACGGTGACCATGATGGCCTTGCGTTGCGGGATGTCAGAGCCGTAGAGGTAAGTCGCATCCCGATACGACAACTGATCGGGCGGCCCCTCGGCAGAAGGCGAGTTTCCGGGCTGCTGCGCACCGCGCGAGTCCATGGTGACGGCATACAGCACGTTGTTCTTCCACCAGATCGGATTGCCGCTCATGGCGTGATAGACCGTCAGCGTGACGATGCAGGCCGAGATGCCGAGACCGATGGCGCCGACCATGAGCGCGGTGAGCGCGGGCGTACGGCGGAGACTGTTCAACGCGAGACGCAGGTCGTAACCGAGCATGGACACTCCGGGTGTTGTTACACTGTTCGCGTGGCCACCGACGGCGGAACGCTCGCCGCCCGCCGCGCCGGCTGCCAGGCGGCGAGCTGGCCGATGACCCATAGCAGCACCACGCCCATGGCCAGGTACGCGAGATCGAGCCGCGGCAGGCCGTAATAGGTCGAGAGCCAGTCGCCGACGGCCAGTGCCAATACGCTGCCGAGCAGCGCGCCCGCGGTCAGGATGAGGGCGTTCTCCACCATGAAATGCGCCACGATGTCGCGCTGGCGCGCGCCCACCGCCCGCCGGGTGCCGATCTGGCGGGTGCGGCTGCCGACGTTGAAAGTGGTCAGCCCGAAGACACCCAAGCAGCACACCGCCAGCATGAAGGCGGTAACGACGCTGAGAAAGACCGCCTTGTTGCGATTGTCGGCCTCGAACGCGTCCTTCGCGGCAGCGAGAGTCAGTGTCTGGCCGATGACGCCGTTGCGATGCGAAGCGCCGATGTGCTGCTGCGCGCTGCGCAGGATCTCATCCCGGCGGCCGGGCCGGGTGCGCACCAGAAGAGCGTAAAAGCCGCTCTGCCCGGGCGTAATCGGCAGCAAGGCCGTGTGATAGAGCGGAACGTCGCCGCCACCGCCGACGGCTCCCAGGAAATTGCCCGTGATGCCGATCACGGTCAACGGGTTGCCGGCGGAATCGTAGATCGTCTTGCCGAGCGCATCGGCGTGCGGGAACAGGGCCTGCGCCAGCGCTCGGGTGAGGATGATTTCGGCCGGGCTTTCCTTGCCCGGCGAGAGCGGCAGGATCTCATCGGCCCTGAAATTGCGGCCGGCGAGCAGCGGCACATCCAGCGTGCTCAGGAGTGAGCGGCTGTCGCCATTCATCATGTTGGTCCCCACGGGGGTGCCGCGCTGGCCGGGCTGGCGCCAGTACTGGGTATTCCACGAGCCCATCCCGGTCAACGGAATGCCCACGGTGACAGTCGCCGCCACGACGCCGGGGAGACTGCGCAGGTACGCGAGGTCCTCGCTCTCGGCCCTGGCGACATTGAACTCGTTGGAGACTCCGCCGAGGATGATTCCGAAGGTATTCTCGGTGTCGAGCCCGGTGGGCTGCTCGATCTGCGCGATGCGCTGGCTGACCAGAAAGGCGGCGTTGACCAGCACGGCGAGCGTGATCGCGACCTGTAATGCGACCAGGATGGCGCCCGTGGGGCTGCGCCGCAACGCGGAGAGCAGGGGCCGGATACCCAGATTCATGGCGTTACACCGCTATTGACGGCCATCATTGGCTCTTGAGATATACCGCCGGCGACACCCGGCCGATCCGCCAGGCGGGATAGAGTCCCGCGAGGAGCGTGGACAGGGCGGCCAGCACCAGCGCCCAGAGGATGCCGTGCGGATCGAAATGGGCCGCGGCGCCGTAGTCGCTGTAGCTGTGCGCGTACATCGCCCGCACGCCGAGCAGTCCCAGCGCGCCGAGTGTCAAGCCGAGTAACGATCCGGCGAGAGACAGCAGGGCGACCTCGATGAGATGCTGCGCGAATATCTGGCGGCGGCTCGCGCCGAGCGCGCGCCGGATGCCGGCGAGGGATGCGCCGCGCAGAAACTTGGC
>Ga0335074_10006687_pt1 | contig 15988 bp, 18 predicted proteins | sample Lox_Sample_23_FD_206715 | JGI IMG/M metagenome (GOLD analysis project Ga0335074, IMG submission 206715) | Soil microbial communities from Loxahatchee National Wildlife Refuge, Florida, United States - Lox_Sample_2.3 | ecosystem: Environmental > Terrestrial > Soil > Wetlands | place: USA... | reverse complement strand
GGCGATTTATGGTTTACACGCAAAGATTGTAGAACCTCTTGGATCGGCAATTCCAAATTGTGGTAAGTTCTTGCTGGTTACAATGCGAGCGCGGGAGAAGTTCGCATGTCGGGCAGCGGCGAGACTTTTGGGCGAACTCTCATCACGCTCGCGCAAATCGTCTTTTCGCTGCTGTTCCCCTTTCTCGCGATCTCCGTCTGCGGCCTCGCCTACGTCCTCACCTTCGTCCTGCACATACCGCAATTCGCGCTTCTGGCCTTCCTCGCGCACCTCGCCATCGAACACGCCCAAACCCATCGAGGGGCTGCTCTCGCGATGTGGACCCTTGCCTTCGGCTCTGTGTATCTCGCCGGAATCGCCTATCGCGAGCACGAAACGCGCGCCTCCGCCGTCGTCGGTTCATGGGTGGGCGCGCTCATTTGGTGTGGGGGAACGTTTGCGCTCGTCCGGGCCTGGGCCTTCGACGGATCGAACATCCAGCAGCTGGTGTTCGCGTTTCTTCTGTTCGGATCGTGGGCCGGGGTCTGCGAGGCGGTCATCGACGCAGCGAAGCTCAATCAGCAGAACCGGCCGAAGCCCGGCCCCGGCATTGTCGAAGCACAGAAGGCGCATGGCGACGCGCGCGTGGCGAGCGAAGCCGAGGCGCATTCGCTGCTCAATCCGAAGAAGTGACCAGCCATGCCCGGCTTCCTTTCGACACGCAAGCGCCCGGCGAAGGCCTCAGACAGCTCGATTTATCTCGGGCATTATCTCGACCTTGAGAGCCGTAAGCGCGGCGGCGAACTCAGCTATGGCGGTGAGCGTCATCTGCTTCTGTTCGGGCCGAACGGCTCGGGCAAGGGCACACGGTTGCTCGTCAACAATCTCCTTCGCCTGCGCGATCGATCGCTGGTCGTGATCGATCCGAAGGGCGAACTTGCCGCCATCACCGCCGACTATCGCCGGAAGCTCGGCGAAGTCGTCGTGCTCAACCCGTTCGACGTTCTCGGTCTCGGCGGCGCGGGCTTCAACCCGCTCGCCGCGCTCGATCCCGACGCGCCGAGCTTCGTCGACGACGCGGGCGGGATCGGCGAGGCGCTAGTCAGGATCGAGGAAAAAGACCCGCACTGGTCGGAAAGCGCCCAGAGCCTGCTCGTCGCGCTCATCATGTGGGAAGTGAAGCTCGCGCGGCACCACGGCCGCGCGCCCTCCCTCGAAAACGTTCGCTATCTCCTCACCCAGCCCAACGAATACCAGCCTGTCGCGGGGGCAAAGAAGGGCGCACAAACTGCCGGGCTCAAGGTCACGGCGGAGAAGATGTGCCGGGCGGGCGGTTACGAAATCCAAAGCCTCGCGGGCCGCTTCCTGCGCGAGAACGACGAAATCTTCAGCATCCAATCGACGGCCGACCGGCAGACCTCGTGGATGCTGTCGCCGCCGATGCGCGCATGCATGGCGAAGAACGACATCGACTTCGCCGATTTGAAAGAGCGTCCCATTACCGTCTATCTCATTTTGCCCGCCGAACGCATGCGGACGCATTCGGTGTGGCTGCGCCTCGTCATCGTCTCAGCGCTGCGGGCGCTGTATCGCCCGGGCGGCCTCAAGACGCTCTTCATGCTCGACGAGTTCGCGCAGCTCGGCCATCTCGGACCTATCGAAGACGCCTTCGGCCTCGTGCGCGGCTTCGGCGTGCAACTCTGGCCGGTGCTGCAAGACCTCAACCAGTTGAAGGCGCTCTATCGGGACCGCTGGGAGACCTTCGTCGGTAACGCGGGCGTCGTGCAGGGCTTCGCGCCGAACGATCTCACGACGGCGGAATGGATGAGCCGCCGCACCGGCGACAAGACCGTCGCGGCGGTCGGCTACAACACCGGCGATCAGATGTCGAATGCGGGGCATGGTTCGATGAGCACCGGGCTATCGTACGGCCAGGTGCGGCGCGCGCTGTTCCTGCCCCAGGAACTGATGGATTTGCGCGAGGGGACTGGCCTTCTCTGGTCTGCGGGGTCGTCGAGAAGCATTCCGTTCGATGCGCCGCCCTATTGGGACATCGCCGCGCTCAAATCGCGCGCGCGGCCCAATCCCTATTATCAAACGAAATTGCTCCGCCCGCCGAAAGCCAGCGTCCGACGGGCGAAAGCGCCGCTCGGCGCCGTGCTCGCGCGCGCATTGCAGGGGGACGCGCAACACGTCGCGGCGCTGGCGGCAAGTCGCGCGCAACATGCGACGCGCGTGTTCTTGCGCGCCTCCAAGCAGGGAATGGATGCCTATCGCGCCTCGCGCGACGCCCGCAAAACCCGCGCGGCCGGAAAAGCTCTCGGCCCGCCGGAAGAGGCGGGCCAGGATGGACAACACAAGGCGCAAACGGCCTCTTCAAAAGAGGCGTAGCTGCCGGTGATCCGAGGGGGCGGGTTTTTCTTTGCGCCCGCCCGCGAGAACCGCGAGCACGAAATCCCGCGCGTAGTCTTGCGGCGACGCGCTGGCCTCGATCTCGGCCATCGGCGCGAAGTGACTGAGATAGCCGGTTTCGCTGACGATGGTGCGGCGCGGCGGCTCGAAAGGACTGCGGAACTCGAAGTGCGCTTGCGCGTATGTGCCGTCGAAGTAGTTCGGCGTGTAGACGACGACAAGCTCCTGCGCTTCCACGACGAAACGAAACGTGATTATGCGCTTCGTCTTGCGGGCCGCGATCCTCCCCGCCTTACGGCGGGGAGAACACGCGGAGCGCTTCGGTTTGCGGGCGCTCATTGAGCGGCCGCCTTCTTGGCCGTCGCCGTACGGAGGACGATCTGCGCGCCTTCGAGCGGACGGGCGGTGAAAGTGAGATTGAAGCCCTTGCCGTCCTGATGCTTCCACGCGGCGCCGATCTCGGTCCACGTTGCCTTCTGCTCGCCGTTCTTCGACACGCTGTAGACGCGATGCGTCGGAAGGGCTTTGGCGTTCTGCTTGTTGCTCATCTGAGTTTCCTTTCGATGTTGTGAGGCCACGCTTATCGCGGCCTCGATGCGGTTCGCCCGCATGCGCGGAAAAGCGGCGCAGTCAAAAGGCCAAAGGCCCGAAGCCGTAATGGAGGGCACCCGCGCAGCGGGGCGGAGGCCGTTCGGTTTTGACGGCGTCGCGCGCGCGTGCAGAACCACGCATCAAGTCAGAGGCCGTGTGCGTGGTCTCGCAATGTCGATGGAAACGCGCGATGGCAACGCCATGGCTGCGCACGGCCCGCATGCGTTTTACTCAGCGTTAGTCACGGACGGTAGGGGACTACGAGGTCGCGTCCTGCGTCCGTCTTGATCTTGTCAGTCGGTGGTGGTGGGCTTCCGTCAGAATTGCTGCGCCTGCCGCGAATGGGCTCAGTCCGGGTCGAACCGCGCACAGATGTGGGATATTCTCAAGCACACTCTGTGGCGATTTCTTCGACCAACGGTGCCAGCTCATCCATCCCGAGTTGCGAGGCACCGAATGCATAAATCGCAAGCTTTGATTCCGGACGGTCAATTTCGGATGCGACAATCGCGTATATCTGATGGGACGAACAAATCTCGAAACAAAGATCGCAGATCGACATTTGGTCAACCCTAGCGCCCAAATGCTTTCTCAATATCGATCGAAATCGCGGCGCGCCCTCAATTTTCAACGCCGCAAGCAGAATGCTTCGCAAAAATGATTCATGTATTTCCGATGGTGATTGACGGGTAATATTTCCCAATTTGAGTGGATGGTCTGCATCAATCGACATAATCGCGTTGCAGCAAGGTATGACGGTTCCATCAACTGCTATATGAGGGCCCGACGTGGGGCAATAATCTCTCTCCAGCGGACCATATGAGGCACCAGGGAGTTCAATGTCGGCTGCCCGCCCATATTTAATGAGGCGCTGATATTCAATTTCATCAATTTGCGCAAATCCTTGAACCATCCGCTCGATTGCAAGTTCTTGTGCGCTCGCAGGCTCGCATTGAATGAGCCTAATTTTGACGCCGATACCGGCATTTTTTGCAGCGTGGTACGCATTCTCTACAAAATCGCTCTTCACGAAGCGATTGTGATGAGGATCATAGCTAATAACCAAGTCGTCAAATGAAGGCAGGTCGGCTATTTGTCTGGTCGCCTCAGTTCTTGTCTTGGCCCAAAAGCCGCTGGTGACAATTGTCACAGCGCAGCCTCTGTGGGCGGCAGCGCGGATCAGCTCACGCGTAATTTCGAGCTCAAAGAAGGGCTCACCGCCCGTTATGGTGATGCGCTCGGCGTTAAACGGGTTGCCATTTCGGACTTTGTGATAATGCTCCTTCACTGGTTTCCACGAGACAACGCCGGGCGTGTTGAATTTGACTATTTGTTTGGAAATTTATTTTTTATAGATGTTCCCACGCTTTCCGGCGTTGTTTTGATAATGAATCTTTCTTCAACGATTACTCACGACCGATTTGGAATTGCCGGGGACGCTGTTGTTCAGGCACTGGCTGGCGGTGGAATCGTCATGCATGTTGTCGTTTCGCAGATCGTGTTTTCATTCCTACAGGTACAGTTGCGGGTCAATCGACTGAGGCCTGCACTATCGCCAGCGTGAATCTAGACGCCTATCTTTCTTGGCGCTGAAATTAAGTTCTGCGCAGGGTCCGTCTACCTCATCAGGTCAGAATCGTTATCGGCATGGGCCGAAGCTGAAAGTCACGTTCAGGCCTCCACACGGTCACTGGCAGTCGGCTGCTTTCGGCGCGCTGAACTTTCTTTGATGCTCTCATTCTGCGAAGTCATCTATTAGCCGAAATCAGATCGGCATCGGTTGCAACTCGTGCAGAAATTCTGCGGCATGCTGCGCATGCGTGTATACGATGGCGCGTGTTACGCTGGAGCTCATCTTCACGCCCTCCGTTCGGGAAGCGTGGACAGCGACGGTTCAAGATACCGTCCTGCCGCCGTCCGTTCGGCAGGCGGCCGGTAGTCGTCCTTGAGTTCGAAAAGCGTCGGCTGCTTCGCCTTCGCCCGTTCGGCCAGTTGCCGCGCCTTTCTTTGACGAGGTCGGCCCAAAGCAGATGCTGGCCGTTGATAAGAATAAACTTCGGTCCGCTCATGGCTTGCCTTTCCGTAGCAGGGTTCAGCGCAGCGCGCGCGCATGAACCCCTGCCCGTCGGCGAGACCGGGGTTAGCAAGGGCAAGGGCGAGGAGCGCGAGGGGGATCACCCGTTCTGCACGGAGCGCAGCGCAGGAAGAACGGGGATACGCGTTCCGAGGTGCGCCACGGCGCACGCACCCTTGCCCGCGCGAGGGGCGGCGCCCCTTAGCACTCCAGAAAAGAAGAAGGCTGCAAGGAGACTGCGCGCCAGCGCAGCCGGGAAGCGCCGTCGGGCATCCGGCGACGCCGCAGGCGCGCGCAGCGGCGCACCCGCAGGAGCGCGAAGCGCGGGATCGAGTACGCCCGCCGGATGCTCTCCGCTTGCGGAGCGAAGCGCAGCAACGCGCGCGGGATCGTCACCCGCACGGGCCGAAACCGCGAAGCGGGTTCGGGCAACGCCTAGAGCCCGTCCGCGAAGCGGCGCGCCTGATGTCGTCGGCCTCTCAACTACACGATTAATGTTGGGTGGGTGTTCCGATGCGCTCTACGGCGTCGAGAGCGGCAAGGAGCGCTTCACTCGGGGCGCGCCTGCGTGACAGCTCCGGCTTGTCCCTAACGGGTTTTGGAGAAGTCGCCGAATACTTGGGGAGTTTTGCTGTCGTCATACGCGACGATGGGCATGCCGTTCATAAGACGGCAAGCAAAATCGCGTGCGCCGCGGTTACGCGGGTATGCAGATCGCTCCGAATTACGCACTCGTCTCCTTCCGAAAATTCCCAACCGCACAGCTGCCTTCAAGCGGCCCGTGATGCGCCTTGCGTCGGCGTCACGGCTGCAAGCGCAAGCGCTCCTCCTCTCCGTTCCGGTCGCAAGCGATGCGGCCCGCCTCCTTCGGCGCGGTCTCCCGGCCGTCGGCCGCAATCACGCGGTCGCGAACGAAGGAGACTAAGATGCGTAACAATACACTGACCGAAGCATTCCGGCTCGCGGGGGCACTGCTCTTCGCGCTTCAGGCGGACATCGTGCTTCAGCTTTCCGACCCGAAGCTCAAGGGCGGCAGGCGGCAGACAGCCGTCGCCAACCTCAGGGCCATTCGCCGTCTGCTGACGGCGAAGGGTCTCGTTGTCCAGTGAGACGACGATGCGAGCCTGGCCGGTGAGTGAACTATTCACTCTGACGCGCAAGCAGCTCTTTGAGCTTTATGCGCAGATCGCGGGCGAGCTTCCCGCGCTCCGGGATACGGAGCGCGGGATCGCACTCGAAAACCTCCGCCGCATCCGCTCGGTGCTGGCGCATCCGCAGCACCGTCCGCCCTAAGCGGACGGGACCGTCAGTTGACGAACTGTCTGGCCCGTCACTCATAGCGATCTTGGCGGCTAGTACTCCTCCGCCAGCATGATCGTCAGGACGCGTTTCGTCTGCGCTTCGTCGGCGGGATCGTTGGAGCCGTAGCACAGCGTGTGATCGTAGTAGTCGATCTTCCAGAACAGCTTGTGCTCGCCGATCCCGAACGATCCGAAATCGTGTTCGCCATAGGGATCGTTGTCGGCGTTGAAATCCTTGAAGCTGCGCACGGCCGCCAGTGCAGCCGTCGAAAACGCCACGCCCAATTCCGATACGCCGGATGTAAGGACGCACTGGCCTCCCTGAAGCGAGGTGCGGAAGGCATCGTTGAGATTGCGGATGCAGAGAGTGCGCGGATTGGTGAACATGACTTGGCCCTTCGGCGGTGAGCCCGCGCCAATCGCGGTCTCGGTGCCGGCCGAGGGGCCGAAGCGATGAAGCGGGCTTGTCACCGGCTGGCCTTTCGCCACCGCCGGAGGCGGCACGGAGCTGCACGTAGCCGAAAGGCTGAGGAAGCGAGCGGCCGTGACAAGCCCGCGCGCTTCGGCAAAGAGACGGCACAAAAACGAGACCGCGATAGCGGCAACACCCTAGGAAGGGCAAAGTCGATGCTCGCTGCGCTATCGCGCGCACGCCGAACGCATGTTCCTGATTTGCGCATTGAAAAAAAGGCGGGGCTGAACCCCGAGGGGCTCGCCGCCCCCAAGGGGCACTCGCCCTGGCGATCCGCTAAACTCTTCGCCGAACATGGCGGAAGCTCCCACGGGCTTCCCGGTTGCTCATGTTGTTGGCGCGTCATCAGTCTCTGCGTTCCTGCGTGCGGGGCTTGCGGCGCAGCTTGGTCGTGTTGATCGCCGCCGCGTCGAGCACGCCTTTGATGTGAGAGGCATAGTGCTTTTCGATCATTTCGACGGAGGTGCGGCAGTTCTTGGCGAGCTGGTAGATGTCGGCCCCCTCCGACAGCCGCATGCAGATGTAGGTGTGACGAAGGCTGTAGAGCGTGTGACGTTTGCCGTCGCGATCGTATTTGAGGCCATTCTGGCCGAGTATCTTGTTGAACAGCTTGATGTGATTGCCGGGAAACACTTTGTCGGTCGGCTGCGGCCGTTCCGGCGCGGGCAGCTCCGCATTCGCTGCCGACGCCATCGCTTTCTTTGAACGCGGTTTACGCCCCTGCGGCGTCCATTTGGGCCGGTTGAGAAGCCGCTGATAAGGCTTCACTGCATCGGGTCGGCTCTTGCAATTGCCGAACCCGACCTTGCCGCCGCGTATCTCGATTTCAAGAATGAGTTCGCCGGTGGCCTCGTCTTTGACCATTTCCACGTCGCGATGTTCGAGATTCTTGGCCTCGTCCGGACGCAAGCCGGTATTGCCGAGAAAGAGAACCAAGTCGTGCAGTTGCTCGGCATCCCAGCGGAAGCGCTCGCGCAAGGGGCTTTGCGCATAGGCGCGCGTCGCCAGATAGAGCCTCTTGTACTCTTCGGGGGTGAACCACGGCCGCGCCTCGACCTTCTTCTGCTTCCGGTAAGGCGCCGAAAGATCGGGGAGGCCTTTGAGCCACCCCTTCCGCACGCACATCTTGAGCACCATCCGCAGCGTGATGATCTCGTTTTCAATGGTGTTGCGGGCAGGGGGCGCATCCTTCTGAGCCTCCAGCTTGGCCGCTTCTTCGTGTTTTTCGGCCGCAACCAGCTCCGCGATCTTTTTCTTGCGGACGGCGGCCTTTGCTTCGAGCGCGGTCTTAATGCGGTGCAGGCGATATTCCTGTGCCTTGTCGGCATCGATCTCGGGAACCGTGTACTTCCCGAAATAGGGCTTCAGGTGATTTTCGAGATGAGCTTCATGCTCTTTGATCCAGCGTTCGCTGCGCTCACCCGAAACACTGGCCTTGTACTCGTCGAGGAAAATGTCGGCGGCGGTTTTGAAGGGCTTGCCCTCGGCCGGCCTGTCGAGGAGGCCGGCGCGCCCTTTGCCGCGCAATTCGAGATACCAGCCTTCGGCGATCTCCTCGGCATGGGGGAGGCTGTCGGTCTTGGTGCTCTTGCGGCGGTTCTTGCCTTGGAAATAGGCCGAACAAAACCAATGGTCGCCGCCGTCGTCGCGCCGGTAAAGCTTGACCTTCCCGCCTAGGATCGAATGCGTCGGCATCGGGCTTCCCCAACTCTTACCCGTTTTCCAGGTTTTCCGCCTGCGCCTAGGGGCGACTGGGGAAGCCTGGGTCAGTTGGGTAAGGACTGGGGAAGTGTACTCCGAAGAACGAACCGGGTTCAAGAACTTCGTAAGGTATTGCTTTTATTGAGTATTGGTTGCGGGGCCAGGATTTGAACCTGGGACCTTCAGGTTATGAGCCTGACGAGCTACCGGGCTGCTCCACCCCGCGACACACCGCTTGGGAAGAGGACTTCCCGTCCGGCGAAAGGTGGGCGGATATAGGACAGTCGAAGCCCCCTGTCTACCCCCGCCTCCGACCCTTGGCGGCCCGGATTTTTCCGGGCTTTTCAGGGGCTTGGATGGCAGGCTCGCCGGCGTGGGCCGCGAGCGCCTCGGCCAGGTGGTCATAAAGCAATCGCACGCGGCGGCTGGCCCGCAAATCCTCATGCATGACGAGCCACATTTCCAACTCCATACGGAATGCCTGCGGCAGCACCGCCACGAGATCGGGATCGCGGGCGGCGATGCGCTTCTGGCAGCCCGCGATGCCGAAGCCCGTGCGCAACGCCGCGAGCTGTGCGTGATCGCTGTCGCTGCGGAAGGCGAACATATCGCGTGCAATGGGGAGCCCCGTCTGACGAAACGTGCGCAGGGCGGCCGCATCCGCGTCGAAGCCGATCAACGTGTGATGTGCAAGGATATCTTCGAACGACGCCGGCACGCCGTGACGCGCGAGATAGCGGCGATGCGCGAAAAGCCCCACGGGTACGGCGCCAAGACGCTTTGCGAGAAGCGCCGCCTGTGTCGGCCGCGCCATGCGCACAGCGATGTCGGCGTCGCGTCGCAGGAGATCCTGGTTGAGATTGGAGAGCGCAAGCTCGATGATGATTTTGGGATGCGCTTCGCGGAATGCCGTCAGGATCGGCGGCAGCACCTCCACGCCCATGATTTCGCTCGTCGTGACCCGCACGCTGCCTTCGGGCTCATCGAGCGCGCCCGATGCCGCGCGCAGCAGCGCCGAGGCCGCCGAGGCCATCGCTTCGGCATGCGGCTGCAACTGCAGCGCCGCGCGCGTGGGCATTAGCCCCGCCTGCGAACGCGTAAAAAGCGTCTGGCCGAGTGAGGCTTCCAGTTCCTGGATGTGCCGCCCCAGCGTGGGCTGGGTGAGATCGAGCTCGCGGGCGGCGCCAGAAAGGCTTCCCAGCCTTAGGACCGCGAGAAAAGAGCGGTAGAGATCCCAGCCGGGCGTTATGCTTATCATACGAATATGTATAGCAACTAGCCATCTTTCTGCAATTCCCGTTTGGCTCGCGCATGGGCATCCTCTGGCTCACGAACCAAGGAGGCACCTCATGAGCGATCATCCATCAACGGGAGCTGCAGGCGGCGTGCGCACAACGCTGCGCTTTGAGGGGCTGATGCTTCTGACCGCCGCCGTGCTTCTCTACGCGCATTCCGGTGCCTCATGGATATTGTTCTTCGCGCTGTTCCTCGCGCCGGATCTGAGCTTCGTCGCTTACCTGTTTGGTCCCCGCTTTGGCGCGCTCGGCTACAATGCGGTGCATACGACGGTGGGGCCGATCATTCTCGCGTTAGCCTCGCAACTGCATCTGGCGACTGCGACTCCGCTGTTGCCTGTCGCGCTCATCTGGTTCACGCATATAGGTTTCGACCGCGCCCTCGGCTATGGACTCAAATATGCGAGTGGCTTTTCCGATACGCATCTGAGCTTCGTCGGCAAAAAGCGCGCGCAGCTCGCGTAACGGCCTGGAGGGCAGACATGTTCATCGGACATTACGGCCCCGCTTTCGGTGCCAAGGCGGCGCTCCCGCAAATCCCGCTCTGGGTGTTGTTCATCGCCGTGCAGTGGATGGACGTCGTCTGGGCGATCCTCGTGATGACCGGCATCGAGAAGGTGCGCATCGTGCCGGGCTTCATGGAGGGAAGCGCCCTCGATCTCTACTACATGCCTTACACGCACGGACTGGCAGGCGCGCTCGTGCTCTCGGCGATCCTGGGCGGGATCGTTGCCGTCTTCATGCGCGAGAACAGACGCGCGGTGTTCTTCGTCGTGGCCGCCTGCGTCTTCTCGCACTGGATCCTCGACCTCGTCGTGCACAAACCCGAGCTCTGGATCTACGACGACGTGAAGGTGGGCTTCGGCCTGTGGCGCTGGATCTGGATCAGCCTGCCGCTCGAGCTTCTGACGCTGTTTGTCGGCGCGTGGTTCTATGTCCGCTATGTGCCGGCGCGCGCCTACGGCAATGCCGTGCTTTGGATATTCGTCGCGTTGATGGCGGCGTTGGAAGGTTACAGCGCCTTCGGACGCGCGCCGGGATCGCCCGCGGAGGAAGCTCAAACCGCGCTTCTCGCCTACGGCATGCTGGCCCTGCTCGCAAGCCTCGTCGATCTGACGCGGGTTGCCGCGTTGCAAATGCCCGCCCCCGTGCACAAATAAACGTTTTGGGGAGCATCCACGGAGTGCATCATCGTGTCAGTCCTAGTCAAAGCCTTAACCCTCTCCAGCCTCGCGCTGTTGGGGGCGCAAAGCGTTGCCGCCGCCGACCTTTCGCCTCTCGGGCGCTGGCGCACGATCGACGACAAGACCGGCGAACAGACCGGCGTCGTCGAGATCACGCAGGCGGGTGACGTCATCACCGGCCGCATCGTCAAGATCGTTCCGAAACCCGGCGACCCCGCCAATCCGGTCTGCAAGAAATGCGACGGCCCGGAAAAGGATCAGCCCATTGTCGGCATGATGATCCTCAAAGGCTTCAGGCGCGACGGCGACGGATGGGACGGCGGGACGATCCTCGATCCGCGCTCCGGCAACGTCTACAACTCCGAATTCCATCTCGACGATGACGGCAGGAAGCTTCTCGTCCGCGGCTATATCGGCATCTCGCTGTTCGGCCGCACGGCGACCTGGATCAGAGACGAGTAGCTTATCCCCGCGACGGGAATTTCGTGGCCATCCAGTCGAAGAGCCTCGCCTGCCACAAGCTCGGCGCGCCGAGTTGGCAGTGCTCCGATCCGCCGGACAGACGGTCAAACGTCACCATCGTCACGCTGCGCGCATTGACGAGGCTTTTGCGGAATGCTTCCGACTGACCCGGCGGCACGAAAAGATCGTCGGCGCCGTTGAGGATCAGCACATCGGCGCGGATGCGCGACGCAACGGGCGCCAGGCGATACGCCTTGAACGCCGCGATCGTTTCGAACGGATCCTTGAGACCGAAGACCCACTCGCCGTTCTTCTGCGCCCACTCCGAACCTGGGTCCCTGTTCAGGCCGGAGAGAAAGTTGAGCAAGCCGGTGTAGTGATGATCGTGTAGCCAGAATACGAATTTCGGAACGTGGCGCACGGCGATCGCATAGCCGTCAAAGAACGTGTCAAAAGCCACGACGCCGTCGATGCGCGCATCGAAAGCGGCCGCGCGCGGCGCCAGATAACCGCCCATGCTTTCACCCAGCAGCACGATCTTCGCGGGCTTCGGATGCGCGGCGAGGAAGGCGTCCAACACCGCACCATTGGGCTTTTCCCAATCGGGTTGGAATGGAAGCCCCTGTTCGCGGATCACGGAGCCCTGGCCGGGACCCTCGTACGTCAAAACTGAATAGCCGTGCTTCACGGCCGCGGCGGCGACGCTGAGATAGAGTTCTTCGAGCGTGCTGTCGTAGCCGCCGACCACGACCAGCAGCGGCCGCGCTTCGGAGCCTTGAGGGCCCTGATAATAGACCGCATTCAGATGATAGCGGCCGTAGGGGACCGTGATGCGCTGATAGGAAACGCCAAGCGTATCGAGGCCTTTGTAGAAAGCATCGACATTCTTCTTCCAGACGAGCGGACGCTTGGGATCGTGCGGGTCGAGGAAGAATTCCGCCGAGCGGTAATAGGTGTGCGCGCGCAGGAGCGCATTGCCCTTGTCGATCGTGTTTTTGGTGCGCGCAGCCAGCGCCATGGTGCGATCGCCGGCGGCATTCCACGCGGCGTACCAGCCTTCGGCGTCGCCCGCCTTCACGCCGGCCAGGGCCTGCAGGCCTTCGCCCGTATCTCCGCCGGCGACGGCCACGTCGTTGAACACGCGGATGGCTTCGAAATTGTAGGTCTGGTCCGCGAAAAAGCGCGGTCGGCCGCGATCCTCGTGTGCCGGCCACACCATCCAGATCACCACGAGCACCACGACGACGCCCAAGCCGATGAGAAGATTTCTGCGCATGGGGGGGGGCGCCCTTCTAAAGCAATCTTTCTTGCTTTAATCCTGCCCCTTTCCAAATGCAAGGAGAATTGCTTTAAGGAATCATGACGAAAAAAACGCCGACGGCGCGCCCCGGCGGGCGCTCAAGCCGCGTGAAGGAGGCGGTGTTCGCCGCCGTCGAGGAATTTCTCGCCGAGAATCCGGGCGAGCTTCCATCCATGGCAACGATCGCCGAACGCGCGGCGGTCAATCCCACCAGCCTCTATCGCCGCTGGGGCGACGCGCGAAAGCTCGTCGGCGCCGTCGCAGTCGATAGCCTCATGCGCGAATTGCCCGTGCCCGACACCGGGACGCTGCGCGGCGATCTCGTCGGCTGGGCCACGGCGGCCGCGAAGAGCCTCAGCAAAGGCGGCACGGTTTCGATGCTGCGGGTGATGGCGGCCGTGCCCGCGACAAACGGCAAGATGGCGAATCTTCGCGATCTTCCGATCGGACGGCGCGTCGCGGAGCTCGATGCGATGCTCGCGCGTGGCCGCAAGCGTGGCGAGAAAGCGCCCGACGTGGTGGACGTGCTCGATCTGGTGCTGGCGCCGATCTATCTACGCGCGCTGTTCATGGGACCGGTCAAGACGACGCGCGGCGTCGACCGTCTGGTCGACCGCGCATTGGCGCTGGCGGAATTGCAGCGTCCGCCACGCGGCTAGCATCGCGCGACGAACGCCACTATCCGAACTTACGCGTTCTCGTCCACTTCGCTCGGCAGGTAGTGCAGCAGCAGGTGATAGGATTCCCCCAAGACCAAGCCGAAGAAAAGATTGAGCGCCAGCGTGTAGATGAGGATCGACGAGCCCATGCCCGCCGCGAACATCGGCATTCCGGCCGACGGCAGGAATGCGATCATCATCGCCAGCCATGTCAAAACGCCGAACATCAGACCGCGCAGCCAGTGCTGCCCCGGCAGATGGGGACTGAACGCCGCGAACCCCGCGCCCCAAAGGCCGACACCGACGACAAAGTGCAACGCCCAACCTAGCAGCGGTTGGTTCTGCGTGCCCGCGGATGTCTGGAGCACGTCGATCAGATTGAAGTTGGGCATGAAGCCCAGCGCCTGCTGGGCGAAAAGGACGATCGAGACGAAGATTGTGGCAATGAAGCCCGCCTCGAATCCTTTGGTGATGTCTCCCATGGTTTCCTCCCGGAAAGACAAGTGTGACTCTGCGCCTTCACGGGATTTTGATCAACAGAGGTCAAGTATTGCTGCAATGCAGCGCAAATAAAGACCGCGCTTTGCCTGAAGTTTTGTCTATCGACAGTTGCGCTATGGCGCAGTGCCCGCGCGCGCCTGGACGCGGCGCCAGCGCCTGAAGCCGAGAATCACCCCGGCCATCAGCGCCAAAGACGGCAAACGCACCGATCACGGCAACCAGGAGATCGCGCATCGGATCGATCATGATGAAATTGTCGATCCGCCTGTAGAAGCCGTTGAATTTCGCGAGCGTAGCGGGCAGCGCGAGCACAACCACGGTCACGGTTTTCGCGAAAAGCTGGAACTGTCCGTCGCCGGAGCGGTGATCGAGATGGCGGTGCGTGTGAACGACGATCAGGTGCTGCGGCCCGCGCGAAATCAGCAGCATGAGATCGATAACCCTCCACGCGAGCGGCATCTTCTTGACGGCCGCGACGTCGTCGGCATCGACCAGGAGCGCGCGCTTGTCCCCGATCAGGAGATACATGAACGGCACTTCCCAAGTGGAGCGGAGATCTTCGCCGAGAACGAATGTCCGCGCATCGTAGCGGCGCACTCCGAGCTGCGGATGGGGATGCTTCGCGCAGTCGTCGGCGCCTTCGTCCCAGGGCATGTTCCACGATGCTATCGTGACGTCGGCCGCATGCGCCGGGCCCGCGAGCAGGAGATACCGCCCTCAGCTCTTCTGCGCATAGAAGCGGCACCAGCCGTTCGGACTGATCTTTCCCGCGACGAGCCCGCATGAGGACGGCGGTTCGAAATGACTGCAATTCGAACACATCTGCTTGCCCTTCGGCTTGTCCTGATAGCCCGCGGCTTTCTGCGGCATCAGTGCAAGCGCCGGCGTCGAGGATTCGGCGAGCAGCGCCGCGCCGCCGATGGCGATCGCAACGCTGCGAAACAGTTGCCGGCGCGAGAGCCCGGCAAACATACGGAGTGCCTGCGGGCGAGTGTTGTCGGGCATCGGACGTCGTCTCCCGTTACAGACCCGTAACGTTGCAACGTGGCGGGCCGGCCTTCCGATGTTTTGCAAACGACGGCAACGATTGGCGCGTTCCAGTGCCCATGTGCGACGGATGCCCGCAAGCGGCCCACCGCCAAGCTCAGATCGTTGCGCCGCTTTCCCGCAGTATCATCGTTTCGACGCGGGAAAGCCCCTTCTCGACCTCCGCCACCCGCCGTTCGTTCTCTGCAGTCCGCAGTTCGCGTCGTCGAACGACATATACGGCGTGTGCGACGGCGCCGGTCACCTTCGCCAACGCCTCGCGTCGTAACCCGATCCATCCGCCAACGGACGAATGCCGCGCAGCGTTTTCGTCCGCAAGGCAAACCCCCGCGTGTTCCGCATTTCGATTTTCGTGCAGATACGACAAAGCCCCGCGCGCTTTCGTGTGCGGGGCTTTGTGCAGTTCGTGTGATGGCGGGTTCTGAAAAACGTTCTTTATAGACCTGGCGGCGACCGACTCTCCCGCGGCTTGAGCCGCAGTACCATAGGCGCAGGGGGCTTTAACGGCCGAGTTCGGAATGGGATCGGGTGGAATTCCCCCGCTATGACCACCAGGTCGACAAAGAACGTTTTTCTAAGACACTCAGAATGATCGTTGCATGTGTATGCCTGGACTTATTTCCAGACATGGAACGGTGCTTGGCGATCAAGCCAATCGAGCGATTAGGACCAGTAAGCTCAACGCATTGCTGCGCTTACACACCTGGCCTATCGACGTGGTAGTCTTCCACGGCTCTCAAGCGAAACCTGGTTTTGAGGTGAGTTTCCCGCTTAGATGCTTTCAGCGGTTATCTCGTCCGTACTTAGCTACCCGGCAATGCGGCTGGCGCCACAACCGGTCCACCAGAGGTACGTCCATTCCGGTCCTCTCGTACTAGGAACGGGTCCTCTCAAGTTTCGAACACCCACGGCAGATAGGGACCGAACTGTCTCACGACGTTCTAAACCCAGCTCACGTACCACTTTAAATGGCGAACAGCCATACCCTTGGGACCTGCTCCAGCCCCAGG
>Ga0335074_10006686_pt1 | contig 15988 bp, 12 predicted proteins | sample Lox_Sample_23_FD_206715 | JGI IMG/M metagenome (GOLD analysis project Ga0335074, IMG submission 206715) | Soil microbial communities from Loxahatchee National Wildlife Refuge, Florida, United States - Lox_Sample_2.3 | ecosystem: Environmental > Terrestrial > Soil > Wetlands | place: USA... | reverse complement strand
CGGGGGTATCACTCTAGGTGTGTAAAGGAGTCACACAGGGTAATCATATATCGGGCGGGGACACCCGCCGACTCGGGGGGAGAACAACGGTGAAGTCCGTGAACAGGGCAAACGCGGGGCAAGATGCCCCGGTGCGCGGTAACGGCGCGATGCCGGTGATGGCCGGGGATGGTGCTTATCGTGACGGGGAAGGCGCCGGCCCGGGCGGGCCCGGGCAGGACCCCGGGCGGGTGCCGCTGCGGCAGCTGATGGATGACCGGCTGCTGGACGAGCTGCTCGAGCGGTCCCGGGACGCGGCCGGGGGACTGCGGCTGACCGGTGAGGGCTCGATGCTGGGCGAGCTGGTCAAGGCGGTGCTGGAGCGGGCGCTGGAGGCCGAGCTGACCGCCCACCTGGGCTACGGCAGGCATGACCCGGCCGGGCATCACTCGGGGAACTCCCGCAACGGGAGCATCGCCAAGACGGTGCAGACCGGGGTCGGGCCGGTGCCGCTGGCCGTGCCGCGGGACCGGGCCGGGACGTTCGAGCCGCTGCTGATCCCCAAGCGGGCCGGGCGGGTCGCCGGCGGCCTGGACGACATGATCATCAGCTTGTACGCGCACGGCATGAGCGTGCGGGACATCCTGCACCACCTGGAGCAGGTCTACGGCACCCAGCTGTCCCATGAGACGGTCTCGCGGATCACCGACGCGGTGCTGGAGGAGGTCCGGGCCTGGCAGTCCCGGCCGCTGGACCCCGTCTACGCCGTGGTGTTCCTCGACGCGATCGTGGTCAAGGTCCGCGACAACCAGGTGGTGCAGAACAAGCCCGCCTACATCGCCATCGGGATCGACGCGGACGGGGAGAAGCACGTGCTGGGCATCTGGCTGGCCAAGACGGCGCCGGAGGCGGCCACCGCCGGGGAGGGCGCCCGGTTCTGGAACTCGGTCATGACGGACCTGCGCAACCGCGGCGTCCGCGACATCCTGATCGCCTGCTGCGACGGCCTGACCGGGTTCGAGGACGCCATCACCGGCGCGTTCCCCGGCACCGTCGTGCAGCGCTGCGTCGTCCACCTGGTCAGGAACGCCCTGCGGCCGGTCGCCCGCCGCGACGCCGGGGAGGTCGCCAAGCAGCTGCGCGCCATCTACACCGCGCCGACCGCCGAGGCCGCCTTCGACGCGCTGGCCGCGTTCTCGGCCTCGGCCTGGGGCCGGAAGTACCCGCAGGCCGCCCGGGTGTTCGAGGACGCCTGGGATGCCTTCACCCCGTTCCTGGCCTTCAGCCCCGCGGTCCGCAAGCTGCTCTACACCACCAACAGCATCGAGTCGCTGAACTACCAGCTGCGCAAGGTCACCAAGGCCCGCGGGCACTACCCGACCGACGACGCCGTGGTCAAGCTGCTGTGGCTGGCCATCATCAACATCGAGGACAAGCGCGCCCGCGAGCGCGCCGCCCGCCGCCAGGACACCGGCAGGCGCTCGGACCAGCCCGCCCGCCTGGTCGAAGGGCAGAAGGTCATGGGCTGGCGCGAAGCGCTGAACGAGCTCGACATCGCCTACCCTGGTCGGCTACGATAGGACCAGCTAAAAGAAATAATTCAAAAACATTTACACACCTGAGGTTACAAGCTCGATCCACCACGGTAAATGGAGAACCTCTCCGCCCGGCGTGGCGTTAGCGGCATCCTGTGGCGGCTGTGACGTCTGGGGCGGAGGGCGGGGCGATCACACGCTCATCGGAGGCTCGATGGTCAGCCTGCGAGAAGACCGGGCTGTCGCATAGCCGGCCGGCACACCCCTGTCTAGGGGAAGCGCTCGCACGCGCGGGGCGCTGCGTTGTCCGGCCGGTGTGCGGGTTCACGGCACCGGCCGGACGCTTGCGGCTTCCCGGAGATCCGGTCAGAACTGGGCCTTGACTTCGCCGATCTCGTGCCCGCGCTGCTGGATCTGGGCGTACGCCGGGTGCTCGCGGATGCGGCCCAGCGCCCAGCGGGTGGCTTCCGCGCGGCCGCCGGCGATGCCGGCGCTATCAGGGTGTCTACGGTCGCCGGGCCCCAGGCGCGAGCCTGGTAGTCACCCGGGGGCGAACTCGGGCCGTGCCTCCATCGCGTCAGACCGCTTGCCGGTGATCCTGGACCTGATGGGCTCGCCGTCCTCCGGCGTGGCCTGCCGGGTGGGGCTGTCGGGCACGAACTCGACCCATCCGATGAAGCCGGGCGGCTGGTCGTGCAGCTTCCTGATCGCCTCGCGGTGGGCCTCCCCGAACGCCTCCGCGGTGGCCTGGTAGTCCTGCCAGCTCTCCGGCCGGTCCGAGCCAAGGAGAACCCGCCGTGTTTACTACCGGGCGCGTCCCATTCCGTGCCAGGCTTGCCACGTCGCAGAAGATGTGCCCATGAGCGAGCGGGACGTCACGTCAGATGATGAGCCGGTGAACCAGGAAGTAAGACACCCCGCGCTCGGTAGGGGCGGGCGGGAGGTGATCCTGTCGGTCATCGATGACGCGACGTCGATTGGTGAGGTTAAGCGCCTGGCCGGTGGCCGGGGTTCCCGGACGGCAGAGCGCATCCTGGTGATTACCCGAAGCGGCACCCGGCCGGTCGTCCTCAAGCGCTTCCCTGCTGATCGGGCCGGAGCCGCCGCAGAGTGGCGAGCGCTCACCGCCGTCGAGCACTTCCCGGTTCCCAGCCCGCCGCCCCTGTTCCTCGACCACGACGGCGCCTACTTCGGTAATCCCGCTGTCGTGATGGGCGCACTGCCTGGCGCCGTGCTGCACGAGGTGCCACGTGGTGTGACATGGCTGCGGAGGGCGACAGCGGCCATGGCCCGCCTGCATGCCGTCCCGCTGAACACGGTGCCGGCCGGCATCCCGGCGTGGCCGCGCCTGCTGGATCGCTGGACCCCGGACGGATTGCCGCCAGCGCTGGGGAAGGCGGCGGCCGAGGTGATCGCCGAGCTCCGGCACCGGGCCAGGGTGGCCAGGCGTGTCTTCTGCCATGGCGATTTCTATCTCGGCAATCTCCTGTTCGCCGGCGAGGTGCTGACCGGCGTCGTCGACTGGGAACGAGCCAAGATCATGCCAGCGGGCAACGAGGTGGCCCGCTTCCGGATGGACCTGGCCATCCATCCCGGCGGCGATGCTCCCGGCGTCTTCCTCGACGCTTACCTCAAGGGGACCGCAGCCCCGGCGGTGGAAGACCTGGCGCTGTGGGACGTGCTGGCCGGGGCGGTCGGGCTCGCCGGCGCCGATCGCTCACGGCAGGGACTCCAGGAGACCGGCGTCTCGCTGGACACGGTGACCGTGGCCCGGCGGGCTACCAGCTTTCTTGAGAGCGCGCTGGCCCGGTGCTGACACGACGGTGGCGGCAGAGGGCGGGACAGACCTAGAAAGCCAAGCCCAGGGCGGGGCGTGTACGCGCGCGTTTACGCGCAGGCGTGCGCGAGGCGTGAGACGAGACAACCCGTGAGACAATCACTCACCGTGACGGCTCTGGGTAGTGACCGCGCGCCAGCGGCAACGGCTTACCTGGACGGCGCCGCCCGCTCAGCGTGCTCGGCCAGACGCCAGGGCACAGGCAATCTCTGCGAGCGCGCTCACGGCGATGGTTTCGCCGAGTACCAGGACACAGTGTGCCATAGCAACCACGGGCAGCAGATAAGTGAGCCTGACCGCGCACAGCAGGTGAAGCCAGCGGCAGCAGCATCAACGTAACCGAGATCACCATGCATCATTCAAGTCAGCGCATGCGGCGGCTGGCGGCCAGTGGCCTGCTGCCGGAGCGGGCCGGTCAGCCGGTCAAAGCGCTGGTCCATGTCACGCTGGCTGAGCTGCGGGCGACGGATGAGGGCTCGGCCCTGCAGGGGAGTGGATCACCGCGGCCCGGGTCCGGTGGGCCGCGGCCCGGGCGGCCGCCTCGGCCGGCGGCGGCGACGGCGGGGCCTGGCTGGACGGCGAGGCCGCCCGCGGCATCACCTGCGACGCGATGGTGGTTCCGGTCGTGACCGGCGATGTGGATCTCGGCCGTTTACGGTCTGTGCGAGTGTTCAGCCTGTGCGGGTCGAATCGGTTCTGGCCGCCTCCAGGGCGAGGATCGCTACGTGCAGGGAGGTCCGAGACCCGGCCGAGCTCAGGTCGGTGCCGAGAATCCGCTCGATGCGGCGGAGGCGCTCGTAGAAGGTGGGCCTGGCCAGGTGGGAGGCCTTGGCCGCCGCGGCCTTGTTGCCCCCGGCGGCCAGGTAGGCGGCGAGAACGTCGACGAGCCCGGAAGAAGGTTCCTGGGCGAGCAGCGCGCCGAGTTCCCGCTCGACGAACGTCTGCAGGCGCGGGTCATCGCGCAGCAGGTGGACAAGCCCGCGCAGGCGCAGGTCGGGCAGCCGGTAGAACGGTGGCGCGGCAGGCCGCTCCCCGGAAGCCTCGAGGGCCCCGGCAGCTCCAGAAACCCCGGATGCGCCAGAAACCCCGGCAGCGCGCGGATCGCGGTCGCGACGGCGTTCGGCGGCCACGTCGGCGACCTGGCTGGCCTCGAGGAACGAACGGCGCACGTCCCTGATCGAGCCGACCGCCTCGCCGACCCCGATCACCAGCCCGTCGGGGTCGGGGCCGAGCCGTTCATGGACCCGGGTGGCGAGCCTGGTCAGCACCTCGTCGGGCTCGGCTCGCACGCTGAGCGAGAGCATGGCTCCGGCGCGGGCGTCATCGAGCGTCCCGACCAATGAGGGGATGCGCTCGGCCCGGCACGCGGCGGCGGCCGCGTCGGCGAGGTCGAGCACCCGGGCGTGGGCGGAAAGCCCGAGCGCGCCCAGCGCCCCGCCCGGCCCGGCGGGCTCGCGGAGCCGCAGCACCATGGCGATGAGCTGGCGCCCGTCGACCGGTACCCCGAGCGCCCGTGACCGGACCGCGGCTTCGGCCGGGTCGGCGTGCGCCTGCGAGATGATCCCGCTGATCAGCGTCCGGTGCGCCTGCCGCTCCAGGCTCTCGCTGTGCCGCGTGAGCAGCCGGCCGAGCGCCAGCGTGGTGGCCGTCCGCTCGAGGAGCACGGTGTCCGTAGCGGTCGGCGGGCGATCGCAGACCAGGATCACCCGACCCCAGTCCTCGCCGCGCGCGCCCACCGGCGTGACCAGCCAGCCCGACGCCTCGTCGTAGGCCGTCCGCCCGGACCCAGAGGCCCCGGGAACCCGGCTGAGCGCGCGGCTGCGGCGGGCGAATCCGGCCAGCAGGCGAGCGGGGTCCGCGCTGCCCGGCTCGCAGGCGAGCACCCGGTGCGAAAGGTCGGCCAGGATCACGGGCCGGCCGGCCAGGGTCGCGGCCTGGCGCACGATCTCGTCCGGCGAGGCGCCCGCGACCGAAAGCTCGGTGAAGACCTCGTGCAGGCGCTCGGAGGCGCGAAGTTCCTCGAGCTGGGCGTCGATGATCATGGCGTGGACCGCCTCGGTGATCTCGACGAAGGGGACCTCGCGCTCGAAGGCGATCAGCGTCAGGCCGCGGTCGGCGGCGGCCCTGACCAGCGCGGCGGGCAGCGTCCCCACGTACCGGCGGCCGAGTTCGACCGCCAGCGCGCTCACCCCGGCGCCGGCCAGGTCCGTCGCGTACCGCGCCAGCAGGACAGGGTCAGACGGCAGCGCGATCCCGGTGGTCAGCACGAACTCGCCGCCCTGGAGCAGGTGCGCCGCGTCGGCGAGCTCGAGGACGTGCACCCAGCGGACGCGGGCGCTAAGGCCCGAAGAACCCGCCAGCACCTGCGGGCTGCCGCGCCGGATGACGTCAAGGCCAAGCAGATCGCCGACGGTGGGAAGCACAAGACAAAAATACTATGTGTAAAGCGGAAGCCAAGATGCCTTACATAGTGTCGGTTCCGCCCACGACCCGAAATCCGCGAGACTAGGACCCATGTCTGAGCTTCTCGCCCGCCATCGCGCGGTCATCCCCAACTGGGTCGGGATCTACTACGACGAGCCCATCGAGATCGTCAGCGGCCAGGGCCGCCACGTCACCGACGGCCAGGGCCGAACCTACCTGGACTTCTTCGCCGGCATCCTCACCAACATGCTCGGCTACGACGTGCCCGAGGTCCGCGAGGCGGTCCAGCGCCAGATCGCGTCCGGCGTGGTGCACACCTCGACGCTGTACCTGATCCGGAACCAGATCGAGCTCGCCGAGAAGATCGTCAAGCTGTCCGGCATCGATAACGCCAAGGTGTACTTCACCAACTCCGGCACCGAGGCGAACGAGACCGCGCTGCTGGCCGCCCTGACGGCGCGCAAGGCCAACCAGGTGCTCGCGATGCGCGGCAGCTACCACGGCCGCTCGTTCGGCGCTGTGTCCGTGACCGGCGTCGCGGCGTGGAAAATGTCGAGCCACGATCCGTTCGGGACTCATTATCTGCATGGCACGGACCGGCAGCTGCCCGCCTACCGGCATATGTCAGACGCCGAGTACATGAAGGCCTGCGTGGACGACCTGCGGGCGCTGCTGTCCGCCGGCATCCACCCGGCCGACGTCGGCTGCCTGCTGGCCGAGCCGGTGCAGGGCGTGGGCGGGTTCACCATGGCGCCCGACGGGCTGTTCGCGGCGTACAAGGAAGTCCTCGACGAGCACGGCATCCTGATCGTCTCCGACGAGGTGCAGACCGGGTGGGGACGCACCGGCGAGCACTTCTGGGGCATCTCGGCGCACGGGATCACCCCGGACGCCATGACGTTCGCCAAGGGCCTGGGCAACGGGTTCGCCATCGGCGGCGTGGTCGCCCGCGGCGAGCTGCTCGACGGGATCCGGGGCAACGGCATCTCCACGTTCGGCGGCAACCCGCTGGCCACGGCCGCGGCCAACGCCACCCTCGACTACGTGCTGTCCCACGACCTGCAGCACAACGCCGCCGTCGTCGGCCGGATCATCATCGACGGGCTGCGCGAGGCGGCCGGCGCCCTCGACATCGTGGGCGAGGTTCGCGGCAAGGGCCTGATGTTCGCCGTCGACCTGGTCGACGCGGCCACCGGGAAGGCGAGCCCGCCGCTGGCGGCGAAGATGCTCGAGGCGACGCGCGAGCGCGGCCTGCTGGTCGGCAAGGGCGGCCTCTACGGGCACACCCTGCGGATGGCGCCGCCGCTGACGCTCAGCGAGGCCGAAGCCAAGGAAGGCCTCGGGATCCTCATCGACGCCCTCGCCGCGGTCAACGAGGAGACGGCAAAGCAGTGAGCAGGCACGCGAGCGACGCGCCCGTGGGCGCGGAGAAGCGAGCAATTAAGCACATCACGCACTGGATCGGGGGCAAGCCCTGGGACGGTGAGTCCGAGCGCCACGGCGACGTCTACGACCCGGCGACCGGGCAGGTCACCGGGCAGGTCGACTTCGCCGGCCCGGCCGAGGTGGACCTGGCCGTCGACGCGGCCTTGAACGCGTTCAAATCCTGGCGGCGCGTCTCGCTCTCCAGGCGCGCCACGGTCCTGTTCGCGTTCCGCGAGCTCGTCCGGGACCACGCCGTCGAGCTCGCCAAGCTGATCACCGACGAGCACGGCAAGGTCGCCGCGGACGCCGCCGGCGAGGTCGCAAGGGGCCTGGAGGTCGTCGAGTTCGCCTGCGGCATCCCGCACCTGCTCAAGGGCGGGTACTCCGAGAACGTCTCCACCGGGGTCGACTCGTACTCGATCCGGCAGCCGGTGGGGGTGGTCGCGGGCATCACGCCGTTCAACTTCCCGGCCATGGTGCCGATGTGGATGTTCCCGATCGCCGTCGCGTGCGGCAACGCCTTCGTGCTCAAGCCCTCGGAGAAGGACCCGTCGGCGTCGCTGCTGCTGGCCTCGCTGTGGGCCGAGGCCGGGCTGCCGGACGGCGTGTTCAACGTCGTGCAGGGGGACAAGGCGGCGGTCGACGCCATCCTCGCCCACCCCGGCATCGCCGCGGTCAGCTTCGTCGGGTCCACGCCGATCGCTCGGTACGTGTACGAGAACGGCACCAAGGCGGGCAAGCGCGTGCAGGCCCTCGGCGGCGCCAAGAACCACATGGTCGTCCTGCCCGACGCCGACCTTGACCTGGCGGCCGACGCGGCGGTGTCCGCCGGGTTCGGCTCGGCGGGGGAGCGCTGCATGGCCATCTCCGCGGTGGTCGCCGTCGACCCGATCGGGGACGAGCTGGTCAGCCGGATCTCCGAGCGGATCCGGGGACTGCGGGTGGGGCCTGGCTCCGACGACCGGTCCGAGATGGGTCCGCTTGTCACCGGGCCGCACCGGGACCGGGTCGCGTCCTACCTGGACAGCGGCGTGCGTGAGGGCGCCACGCTCGCCGTCGACGGCCGGCTCCACCCGGTGCTCGGCGGAAACGCGGAGGGTTTCTGGCTCGGCCCAAGCGTGCTGGACCACGTCACCCCGCGGATGAGCTGCTACACCGACGAGATCTTCGGCCCCGTGCTCAGCGTGCTGCGCGAGCCGTCCTACGAGGCCGCGGTCGAACTGGTCAACGGCAGCAGGTACGGCAACGGCACGGCCATCTTCACCAACGACGGGGGAGCGGCCCGCCGGTTCGTGTCCGAGGCGGAGATCGGGATGGTCGGCGTGAACGTGCCGATCCCGGTGCCGATGGCGTACTACTCGTTCGGCGGCTGGAAGGCGTCGCTGTTCGGCGACACGCACGTGCACGGCACCGAGGGCGTGCACTTCTACACCCGCGGCAAGGTGGTCACGTCCCGCTGGCTCGACCCGAGCCACGGCGGCGTCAACCTCGGCTTCCCGGTCAACACCTAAACGCCAATCCCCGGGGGCCACGCAAAGACCTCCGGGGACCTACCCCGTGAACGTCGCCCGCACCCCGTGGGCGGCGGCCTGCTCGCGCCGGTACTCGCCCGGAGCCCGCCCGAACGCCCGCCGGAACGCCTTGGATAGCGACGACTCGTTCTCATAACCGACCATGTGCGCGATCTGCCGAACGGTCTTGTCCGTTGCCGACAGGTAACCCGCCGCGTGGCCCAGCCGGACCCGGGCCAGGTAGCTCATCGGCGGCTCGCCGACCAGATCGCGGAACCGCGCGGCAAACGCCGTGCGTGACATGTCCACCTTGCGGGCGAGGTCGGCGACCGTCCACGGCGTTCCGGGCTGCGACCGCAGCAGCAGCAAGGCGGCGCCCACGCAAGGGTCCCCGGAAGCCGCGGGCGGCACCGTGGCGGTCATCAGGTCCAGGCCGGACAGGTACCGGCGGACGATCTCGGTCAGGAAGACGTCGGCCAGCTTGGCCAGGACCGCGCTGGCCCCCGGCGCGTCGCGGGAGACCTCGTCGCGCAGCAGGCCGAACGCCGGTTCCAGCCACCGGCTGATCCCGCTGCTCGCGGTGTCGAGGACGAGGATCGACGGCAGCAGGCTCAGCAGGTTCTCCGGCAGCCCCGGGGCGAGCGCGAACCCGCCGCACAGCAACGAGGTCCGCGGCCCGTCACCGCCATACATCAGGCGCTCGCCCCCCTCGGGCCCGGCCTGCTCGGCCAGAATGCGGTCCAGCGGCGGGGCCGGGGAGTCGCGGTGGTCCTGCATCAGGTGCGCCGAGCCGTGGGGCAGCAGCACGAGTTCCCCGGCTGACAGTTCGGCAGGCGTCACGCCGGGCTCCTCGAGCGTCAGCATCGCTCGCCCGGCCAGCACCAGGTGGAACTTCGCCGTCGCAGAACCGTCCACCCAGAACCCCCACGGGGCGCCGAGGTCAGACAGGCAGAACACGGCGCTGCGGACGTTGATCCGCTCGAGCAGCACGCTGAGGTCGTCGTCTCGCGGCCCGGCCAGCAGTTCCAACCCGGCACCCCCCTGCGGACGCGAGACCGTGGCGTCGGCACGACCGTACCGCGCGCCCGGACGCTCGGACAAGACATCGGTCCTGCCAGACATAGACGCTCCGTGACCGGGCCGGCCACGCTCGGACAAGATCCGTATGAACTTTCCAGCCGAAGGAGATCTGTCATGCCGAGTTTCCTGGTCACCTACCACGGGGGTGGCATGCCGGCCGACGAGGAGGGCCGCCAGCAGGCCATGGCGGCCTTCGGCGCCTGGGTCGGCAAGGCGGGCGATGCCCTGACCGACCCAGGCGCCCCGCTCGGTCCGTCGATGACCGTGTCCTCCGACGGCGTGCGCGAAGGCGACGCGGAAGGCCGCGTCGGCGGCTACTCGGTGATCCGCGCGGACGACATGGACGCGGCGGTGGACCTGGTCCGCGACCACCCGTTCGTCTCCCGCGGCGGCTCACTGCAGGTCACCGAGGCGGTCGCGCCGTAGTTCCGGCGGCCCCGCGGCGTCCAGGCCCGCTCGCCGAGCAGCGCCAGCCCGGCGGGCAGCAGGACGCCGCGGACCACGGTGGCGTCGATGAGCACCGCGGCCGCCATGGCCACGCCGAACACCTTGAACTCGAACAGGGACAGCGTGGCGAAGATCGAGAACACCGCGACCATGATCACCGCCGCGCTGGTCACCACGCCGGCGCTGCGCGCGATGCCGCCGGTGATCGCGTCCCTGGCCGGCGCGCCGCCCAGCCACAGCTCCCTGATCCGGCTCAGGATGAACACGTGGTAGTCCATGCTCAGCCCGAACAGCAGGACGAACATGAACAGCGGCAGCCACGGCGTGATCCCGCCGTAGGCCGTAAAGCCGAGGGTCCTTTCCAGGTGGCCGTCCTGGAAGATCAAGACCATCAGGCCGTAGGCGGCGCCGACCGACAGCAGGTTCAGGCCGATGGACAGCGCGGGTATATATACCGAACGGAACGTTGTGCCCAGCAACAAGAACGCGAGGCCGAGGACGAAGGCGAACACCCACGGGACGGTCTTAGCCAGCTGGGCGTCGAAATCGTGGTTCCCCGCGGTGAGCCCGGCCACCGCGTAGCTGATCCCCGGCACGTGGCCCAGCGTCGCGGGCAGCGCCTGATCGCGGAGCGTGGCGAGCGCCTGGTTGGACGTGGCGTCCGTCCCGTCGCCCGCCAGCGGCACCGACACGATGAGCACCTGGTCGTGCCCGAACATGGCGGTGGTGATCGGCTCGCGGATCGCCCCGTGCGTGGCCGCCGCCTCCGAGTTCAGCGCGGCGATGGCCCGGCTGACCTGCGGGCCGCCGAGATCGGAGCCGGTCACGACCACCTCGGCGGGCTCGGGGCCGCCGGGGAAGGCGTCGGAGATGGCGATCAGCGAGCGCACCACGGGCGCGTTGGATTCCAGGTCGTGGATGCCGGGGTCCTCCAGGTGCAGGGACAGCACCGGGACGGCCAGCGCGATCAGCACGGCCGCGGCCACGCCGCCCCAGGCCAGCGGCCGCCGCACCACCGCGCGGGCCAGCAGGCCCCAGAACCGCGACTCGTGCGCGGCGGTGCGCCGCCGGCCGAGGAACGGGATCCGGCCCCGGTCCGTCCACTTGCCGAGCATGGACAAGATCCCGGGCAGGAACGTCAGCGAGCCGAGCACGGCCACGCCGACCACCATGATCGTGCCGACGGCGATGCCCGAGAACACGTCGATGCCGGTCAGGAACAGCCCAGCCAGGGCGACCATGACCGTCAGCCCGGACACCACGATGGCCCGGCCCGAGGAGCCCGCCGCGATGCGCAGCGCCTCGTGGGTGTCGTGTCCCGCCGCGCGCTCCTCGCGCGTGCGGCGCAGGTAGAACAGGGAGTAGTCGATGCCGACCGCCATCCCGACCAGCAGCACGACCGCGGAGGTGGTGCTGTCGATCGGCAGCCAGCGGCTGGGGATCGCCAGCAGGGAGATCGCCGAGATCACCGCGGTCCCGGCCAGCAGCAGCGGGATGCCCGCCGCGACCAGCGAGCCGAACACGATCAGCAGCAGGACCAGCGAGATCGGCACCGAGGTGATCTCGGCCTTGTGGAAGTCCTGATCGGTGACGCTGCCGGTCGCCCGGTCCAGGGTGGCGCCGCCCGCCTCCTCGATGGTCAGGCCGGGATGGCGGGCCGCCAGCGCCGCGACCGCGTTGGCCGCCGGGACGACCGCCTGGTCGTCGCCCGCCGGGCTGCCGGCCACGTTGAACGTGACCAGCGCCGACCGGCCGCTGACCAGGCCCCTGGTGGTGAGCGGCGACTCGATGTCGGCCGCGGACCTCGGCAGCGCCTGCAGGGCGCTGACCACCTGCCGGACCGCCGCCCGGATCTGCGGGTCCCTGGCGTAGGTCTGGCCCGCGGAGCGCCCCTGGATCAGGACGCTCTCGCCGTCGGGCTGCTGGACGACGGGCAGCGCGAGCACGCGCTCGGCCTTACCGGCCTGTCCCGGGTCGTAGCTGTTGAGATTGTCGGTGCCGAGCCGCTGGCCGATCAGCACGGCCGCGACGACTAGCACGAGCCAGCCGAATACGGCCGTCTTGCGGTGCTTGGCGGACCAGCCTGCGACTCGTTCCACGATAGGTGCCCCGTGTTTTTTGCTCATGGCGTCCAGCCTCCAGGCCTGGCCCCAGGCCGAGCTATGGTGCGACCTGCCCGACCTGTGGTGGGGTTAGCCTCACCGTGATCCGGGGGGTGCGGCTGATGGCCACCCGGAGGCCCATGCCATAGCGTCGGAGGCATGTTCCTGCTCCGCGACCTGGTGTCCGCCCGCACCTGGCTCGCCATGACCCAGCACCTGGCCGGCCTGTTCGTCGGGTTCGTGGCCATCTTCGTGTTCACGTTCGGGCTTGGGTTCGGGTTCAGCTTCGTCTTCCTGGGTCTGATCGGCATCCCGCTGCTTGGCATCACCCTTCGCCTGGCCAGCTGGTTCGCCCGGGCCGAGCGGGCCAGGTTCGCCTTCCTGCTCGGCGTGGCGATCCCGGTCTGGCCCGAACAGGGCCGGGCCGGCTACCGGTGGGGCATCATCCCGCGGTGGCGGATGTTCCGCGAGAAAGCGACCTGGGCCGAGGTCGGCTACGGGCTGCTGCGGCTGCCCGTCAGCGCGGTCGCGCTGACGCTAAGCGTCGGGGTCTGGGCGGCGGGCCTGGTCGCGTTGACCCTGCCGGCCTACAGCTCCGCCCTACCCGGCGGCGGCCCGGACTTCGGCGGCGGCCCGCATAGCGGCGTGCAAAGCGGCGCGGCGTTCCTGGCGGGATCCGCGATCCTGGGCGCCGCGCTCCTGCTGGCCGCGCCGCAGGTGACCCGCGGCCTCGCGCTGGCCGACGCCGCCATCTCCCGCCGCCTGCTCGGCCCGCGCGGCGACCTGGCCGCCCGGGTGATGGAGCTTGAGATCAGCCGCGAGCGAGTGGTCGACGCGGCCGAGGCGGAGCGACGGCGGATCGAGCGTGACCTGCACGACGGCGCGCAGCAGCGGCTGGTCGCGCTGGCCATGGAACTCGGCCGGGCCAAGGCGAAGTTCGCCGACGACCCGGACGCGGCCAGGGAACTCGTGGATCAGGCGCACGCGCAGGCCAAGGAGGCCCTCACCGAGCTGCGCAACCTCGTACGGGGGGTGCACCCGCCGGTGCTGACCGACCGCGGCCTCGACGCGGCGCTGTCCGGGCTGGTCGCACTCTGCCCGGTGCCGGTTGACATGCACGTCGACGTCCCGGTGCGCCCGAAAGCGGCCGTGGAGGCGGTGGCTTACTTCGTCGTCGCGGAGGCGCTGACCAACGTGGCCAAGCACTCCCGCGCCAGCCACGCCAAGGTCGTGGTCGAGGGCCACGGCTTCCCCGGCACGCTGACCGTCATGGTCAGCGACGACGGGATCGGCGGCGCCGACCCGCACAGCCCGGGGCTCTCCGGGCTGGCCGACCGGGTGTCCGGCGTAGACGGCCGGTTCTCGGTGGAGTCCCCGGTCGGCGGTCCCACGATCATCGCGGCGGTACTGCCATGCGCGTAGTGATCGCCGAGGATTCCGTCCTGCTGCGCGAAGGCCTGACCAGGCTGCTCACCGAGGCCGGCCACGAGGTCGCGGCGGCCGAAGGCGACGCGGAGAAGTTCCTGCGCGCGGTGGCAGCGAACGGCGCCGACGCGGTGGTCGTGGACGTCCGGATGCCGCCAACCTTCACCGACGAGGGCCTGCGGGCCGCCCTGGTGGTCAGGGACCGCTGGCCGGAAATTGGCGTGCTCGTACTGTCGCAGTGGGTTGAGGAGCGGTACGCCACCGAGCTGATCTCCGGCCGCCCGCACGGGGTCGGCTACCTGCTGAAGGACCGGGTCGCGGACGTCGCGGAGTTCCTCGACGCGCTGCGCCGGGTGGCTGAGGGCGGCAGCGCGCTCGATCCCGAAGTCGTCGCGCAGCTGCTCGCCCGCAGCCGCCACCCGCTCGGCGAGCTCACCCCGCGCGAACGCGAGGTGCTCGCCCTGATGGCCGAAGGCCGCTCCAACGCCGCCATCGCCGACGCCCTCGTGGTCGGCGGCGGGGCGGTGGAAAAGCACATCAACAACATCTTCACCAAGCTCGGGCTGGCGCCCGGTGACCGCGACCACCGTCGCGTGCTCGCCGTGCTGCGCTACCTCGGGACCGGTTGAACGGGGTATCACCATGACGCTCACGCCCGCCGCAGGCGCCCCCCGCGCCGCAGGCGCCCCCCGCGCCTCAGGCAATTTGCGGATGACGCCAGGCCGCTGGGTCGCGGTCGCCCTGGCGGTGCCGGTCGCCATCGCCCTCATCGGCTGGACCGGCTTCACCCTCGTGACCACGATCGCCCAGGGAAGCTACCCGTTCAGCTACCCGGTCCAGGTGCGCGACGGCCAGGTCGCGGTGAACGTCAACGAGGGCAACATCACGCTGCGGGAGGCCTCAGGTGGCCCGGCCCGACTGACGGGGACCGTTCGGTACGGCCTTGTCCGCCCGGGCATCACCGAGAGCACCACGGCCGCCGGAATCAGCGTGGGCATCAACTGTGACGGCATAGCCAGTGACTGCGGGATGGACGCCACCCTCGCGGTTCCGGCCCGGACCGGCGTATCGCTCGCGAGCTACGGCGGCGACGTCGCGATCTCCGACTGGGCCGGACATGTGGCCTTGTACACCGGCGGTGGCAACATCAACGCCGGCAACCTCGCCGGCACCGTACAGATCGTCACCTCCGGCGGTGACGTGACCGCCACCGCGCTGACCGGCACCGTGCAGATCTCCACCCAGGACGGCAACGTCAACGCCGACGACCTGGCCGGGACCGTGCGGCTGGACACCGGCGGCGGCGACCTGACCACCGACGGGCTGTCCGGCACCGTGCAGATCTCCACCCAGGACGGCAACGTCAACGCCAACTCGGTGTCCGCGTCGCAGCTCACCATCGACTCCGGCGGTGGCGACGTCAACCTGGTGTTTACCCAGCCGCCGACCAACCTGCAGATCACCTCGGACGACGGCAACATCAACCTGGTCCTCCCGCCCGGGGCCAAGTACGACATCGCCACCCCCAACACCGACTCCGGCAACGTGAACTACCCGCCCTCGCTGTTCAGCTCGTCGTCCCCGGACAAGATCACCCTCAACAGCGGCGGCGGCGACATCAGCATCAGCCAGGGCTAGCCAGGCTCAGCGAGTTGATCAGGGTGGCGACGGCCAAGGTTGCTTGGCACCGTGACGTAGAAAACCGCGGGCACCTGGCTGCCCGGTCCGCGACCACCGCCGCTCCGGCCTCGCTCGTCCAGGCCAGGCCCTCGCTGGCGGCGTCCGGGTAGGTCATCAGGAACGTGACCAGCCACGCCGGGTGCCCGCTGGCCTGCCTCGCGAGCACACCGAGCACACCGAGCGCAGCCGACTGCGGCTTGGCCGTCGGGGCGACCGGGGCGATGTACGCGATCATCACGGCGATGACCACCATCGCCAGCGCGGTCGCGCCGGCCAGTCGCCCCGTCATCACCCGCCTCCGGCGGGCGCCGGAGTTCCTCCGGGCTCCGCCGCAGTATCCCCATGCCGCCAGGGTAAATGGAGCGGTTGCGGCGAACAGGGCCCGCTGCCGGCGGGCAGGCCTACGCGACGGCGGGCACCGGCACGGCTTCCTCCGCCCGCACGTCTGAACGGCCGAGCACCAGATGCGCCACGAAGCCGATGGCCAGCGCCACCAGCACGCCAAGGTTGGCGTAGGCCCACGCGCCGGCCTTCCCGCCGAGG
>Ga0335074_10006685_pt1 | contig 15989 bp, 16 predicted proteins | sample Lox_Sample_23_FD_206715 | JGI IMG/M metagenome (GOLD analysis project Ga0335074, IMG submission 206715) | Soil microbial communities from Loxahatchee National Wildlife Refuge, Florida, United States - Lox_Sample_2.3 | ecosystem: Environmental > Terrestrial > Soil > Wetlands | place: USA... | reverse complement strand
CCCGGAAAACCACGCGCCGCCAGCAACATCGTCGGCAACGTCGTCACCAGCAACAACTCAACAATCCGCGGCTTAGTCAGCAAAAACAGCCCACGCAACACAACCCCCGCCGAACGGCGGCCCGCCACGACGGCCGGCGCTGCCGCCGGTCCGTCGCTGGCGGCGCCGGCCAGCTCGCTGGTCAGCTGGGTCACGCGCTGGTCTCCGGGCCGTCGGCCGTCTCAGCGTCGGCTGGGGTGGCTGGGGTGGCTGGCTGCTCGCTGTCCTCGTCGGCGGCGTCCTTCGACGCCCCGCCCGCCGAGGCCGTGACACTGCCGGTAACGTGCGCCCCGCGCGGGGCAGCGGCGCCCGCGAGCGAGATGCGCCGCGGAGGCACGCGGTGATGCGGCCTGCTGAAAAGCGCGTAGAGGATCGCGGCAATCACTATGAAGAGCAGCATCGGGAACGCGAACGTCCAGTTGTACCCGTGCGGAGTGTTGGCCGGGGTAATCGCTGCAAGAATCATTCTGTGCACTGCAGCCTCCTGCTGCCCGTTGTACGCCTCACCTGATTACTGGCCGGGATGGCCAGCCGTGCCGCCGCGGCGTCAGCAACCGGTCAAGGCCCGCCGACAGCTCCGCCGACTCCTCGTCGTTGAGCCAGTGCATCATCAATGCAACGGCGACGACGATCATCGGCGGCAATATACCCATCCACCAGACAGCACCAGACAGCTGCTGGTCATCAAGCACCGTCATGAGGTGGTGCGCGGAGTTCTGGTAGCCCGGATACAGGACCCCAGAACCGAACACCAGCATCATGCCGAATACGGTCCAGGCCGCCACCGTGCCGACCACCAGCGCCGTCCGCCGCAGCGGCGGCGTCTGCTGGCGCAGCGGGCCGGACGAGATCAGCTGGAGCCAGAACAGCAGCCCAGCCGCCACAAAGCTGGCGTGCTCCAGCAGCGCCAGTCCGACGTTGCCGCGCGAAGCGTCCGTCAGAACCGGGAACTGCCAGGCCAGCCAGACAGCGTTCGCGAGCACGACCGCCGCGACCGGCCAGGCAGTCAGCCAGCGCCGCCGTCCGGCGACCCGGTCAGCCTCAGGCAGCCGGTCGGGCAGAGCAACCGGGTCGGCCATAGCGTCTGCCGACCCGGCCGGCCCCGCTGACCCGGCCGGGTCGGATACAGCGCCGCGGGTGAAGGCCAGCCTGAACGCCGTCCACGGCGCCCCGAGGACGATCATGCCGGGACCGACAATCCCGATCAGCAGCCCCTGCAAGGCTCGGATCCACAGGTACACGCCGGACAGGTAGCCGACTGGCGACACCAGTCCAATCAGCAGGACCAGCAGCCCGCCGTAAAAGAGCGCCGCCTCCCGGCGCTGCTCCTTTCCGGCACCCGCCCGGAGCTTCCGCCAGCCGGCCAGCTGGCACGCCGCGGCTGCACCGCAGCCGATCAGCGCGGCCCAGCTGGCCGACCAGTGGGTCAGATCTGCTTCCACCAGGTTCCTACTTCCCAGCCTGGCCTAGTGCACCAGGTAGAACAGGATCCAGGCGACGATCGCCACCACCGCCAGGTAGTTCCAGGTGACGGTGAACGCGCTGAGCGCCCCCTGGAACCGCTGGACCGCGAACGCCTCCGCATAGGTAGGCGGCTGCTCCACGAACGAGATCTGCGGGATTGACCGCGCCCGCATGATCAGGATCTCCAGCCACACCATGACCGCGAACGCGATCGCGACGAAGACCGGGTAGAAGCCCACGAAGACGCTGGCGAACCCGCTCGCACCGGGCTGGAAGGCCAGGTTGTTGAGCTGCCAGACCTGCACGCCGACCGCAGCGAGGCCGAGCAGCAGCGCGACCACGGCGCCGATCTGCCAGGCGGCCTTGTTGCCCGCCTTGATGGCCTGCAGGACCAGCGTCTGGACCAGCGCGCTGACCACCACCAGGGCCATCACCACGACCCCGTACGCCATCTGCGGGTGGGTCTGGGCGGTGTACCAGAGGTGATAGCTGTTCAGCGATCGCAGGTAGAAGAAGGCGAAGATGAACGCTCCGAAGAGGAACGACAGCGCGCCGAGCGCCAGTCGCGCCCCAGTCCAGGAGGCATTCAGCGCGGCTTCGTGGTAGAAGACCGCCTCCTCCTCCTTGGCGCTGAGCGCCGCTGCTGGCGGCTCGGCAGTTGTCCCTGCCATGGCTAGGCCTCCGCTTTCACTGTGGCCGACTGGCTGATGGCGGCGGTGAGCACCCCAGGCGGCGGGTTCAGGTCGGCTACGGGCGGCGCACCCGGCACCCCGTAGTCGTACGGCCCGGACAGCACGACCGGGATCCTGTCAAAGTTGTCCGCTGGCGGCGGCGAGGCGATCTGCCACTCCAGGCCGCGGGACTCCCACGGGTTCCCCACCTCGCGCTCGCGGACGAACACGGTCGACCAGACGAAGTTGATCACGAACAGCAGGATCGAGCCGCCCAGGAAGAACGACGAGATCGAGACCCAGTCGTTCAGGAACTGAAGATTCGGTGCGTACTCGAACACCCGGCGAGGCTGGCCGGCCATGCCCACCGCGAACAGCGGCAGGAAGGTCGAGTTGAACGAGAGGAACATCGTCCAGAACTGCCACTTGCCCAGCGTCTGGTTGAGCCTGATGCCCATCATCTTCGGCAGCCAGTAGTACAGGCCTCCCATGAAGGCGAAGATCAGGCCGCCCATGATCGTGTAGTGGAAGTGCGCCATCACGAAGAAGCTGCCGTGCTCGGTCGTGTCGGCGGGCACGTCAGACACGAACACGCCGGACACGCCGCCGATCAGGAAGTTGAAGTACATCCCGAGCGCGAACAGCATCGGCACGGTGAACCGGATTTTCGCTTTCCAGAACGTGCCGAGCGCCACCAGGTAGATGAAGCCCGTCGGGATGGAGATCAGCTCCGTCGTCAGCATGAACAGCGGCCGCATATCCGGGTTGATACCGCTGTCGAACAGGTGGTGCTGCCAGACGAAGAAGCTGAGCAGCGACACGCCGATCATGCCCGCCGCGGCCACCTTGTAGGCGAACAGCGGCTTGCGGCACATCACCGGGATGATCTCCGACACGATCCCGAAGCCAGGCAGCGCCAGGATGTACACCTCGGGATGGCCGAAGAACCAGAACAGGTTCTGGTACAGGTAACTGCTGCCGCCGAGACGGGCCGTGAAGAACGCGGTCTGCGCGTTGCGGTCCATCAGCAGCATGTACATGCCACCGACCAGCACCGGCGCGGCCAGCACCATCAGGAACGCTGTGGACACCATGGACCAGACGAAGACCGGGAGCCTGCTCCAGCGCATGCCCGGCGCCCGGTAGCAGATGACCGTGACGATGATGTTGAAGCCCGCCAGGATCATCGAGATGCCCATCAGGCCGAACGCCATCGCGTAGGAGTTGGCCCCGATCGTGGCCTGGATGGACAGCGGCGCGTAGCCGGTCCAGCCAAACGGGAAGCCGCCCACCATCAGGCTCGAGAGCAGGATGAGGAACGCCATCGGGGTCAGCCAGAACGACAGCGCCTCGATCCGGGGGAAGGCCACCCGCTTGGAGCCGATCATGAGCGGCACCAGGTAGTTGCCGAACGGGCCGAGGATGACCGAGGACATCAGCATCATCATCATCGTGCCGTGCTCGCCGACGAGCTCCACGTATATCTGCGAGGTGAAGACGTGGTGGACCGGCGAGAGCAGCTCGGTCCTGATTGCCATCGCGAACAGGCCGGCCGTGCAGAAGTAGATGATCATGCCGACGAGGTACTGAATGCCGACGACCTTGTGGTCGAGGGAGTACCGGAAGTACCTGGCCAGGCCCGACGTCTCGTGCTCCGGCAGGCCGTTCGCGATCGCCGGCGGGCGGCCAGCCACCTGCCGGAGCAGGTCGTTGAATACGCCAAGCCCGATGAGCCAGCCGACGATGGCGAATACGTAGCCGAGCGTGAGGTCCCAGTTGATGTAGTCGCCCAGCGACACGTAGGCATAGTTCGCGCCTAGCAAATTGCCGAGCCAGTGGCCGAACAGATAGCCAACTACCGCTCCGGCGATAGCTGTGTGAATCGCGGGGCGCATCCACCACGGCCGCGGACCGCGGCCCCCGGTGGCTATGCCGCCGCCGGCACCTGCCGCCTGCTCGGGCTGTGTCTCGATGGCCATCCGGTCACCACCTCTTCGTTACTGCGTCGGAGACGTTTGTCACTGCGCCTGTTACCGCGCCGGACTCGGTCATGGCTGCACCGGGTCCTGTGGCGGATAGAACAGGCCGGAGGCACCGGTGATCCCCGCCTTGGCCATGGCGGCGTTGATCTGCGGGACGACCGTCGGGTCATAGGTCGAGGCGTAGGGCGGCAGAATCTTGGTCACCGAGGCAAGCACGGTCTCGGTATGGGTTGCCCAGGCCTGGAACTGGGCCACGGACACGACGTCGCCGTAATCGAACATCGCGCCGTGCCATAGCCCGCAGAGCTCCGCGCAGCGCACGGTGACGGTGCCGGTGTGCAGCGGCGTGGTGTAGGCCACGTTGTTAACGCCGGGGTTGGCGTCCGCCTTCACGCCGAGCTGGTAGGCCCAGAAACTGTGAATCACGTCGAGCGACGTCACATTGAACTGGACCGGCCTGCCGACGGGCAGCACTAGCTGGTCAGTCTCGAAGCCGCCGAACTGCGGGTACCGGTAGGTGAACTTCCACTGCTGGGCAATGACCTGCACCTGGAGGTAGTTGTCGCCCTTCGGCTTCCAGATCGGAGCCGGGCCCTCACCGGCGCCGGCGCCGGCCATTCCCGGCCAGGCGAGCTCATAGGTGCCGAACCCGGCCAGGAACAGCACGACGACCGCGGTCACCGTGATCCAGGTGGCCTGGATCCTGGCGTGCCCGAAGATCGGCGGACCGTCGCCGTCGTCTCCCGGCCGACGCCGCCAGACGATCAGCGCGTAGATCGCGAAGATCAGCACAAACAGCATGATCGGTGCGGCGAGCACTGACATGACCTTGATATCGAACTGCTGGCTCGCGGCCGTGTTCGACATGTCGCCGGGCGGCATGTGCGGCCCGTAGACGAAGTAGAGAAGCAGGTCCGCGGCCACCGCGAGCGGCAGCCATATCAGGAAGATCCGCAGGCCGTGGTTCGGCCCGCCGGACTGCGACACCTGGTCGTCCGCAGCAACTGACGCGGCCATCAGGACACCACCTCCATGTTGCCCGTCATGAAGCCGATCGTCTGCATGGGACCGCCGAATCCGTCGAGGTAGCCACCGCCGCACGGCACCCGGCACTGCCAGAAGTAGTCGCCGGTCGTCTTGGGCGACATGAAGCTGAAGGTCATCACCCGGTACGGGCTGGCAGTGGTGCACGGCGAGGTGCCGCACAGATTCGCGCTGAGGTCAGGGCTGGCCATCGGCACGTTCAGGTTGATGCCGGGGATGGAGAACGTATGCCCGACGTGGCAGCCTGCCCACGAGTTGAGCTGGGAGTACGGCTTGCCGTTGACGTCCTCGGTCTCACCGATGGTGCCGGTCACCTTCCCGAAGAACGGGTTGCGGAGCGGCGTGCAGCCGTCGTAGCCGTAGATCGTCATGTCGATCCGGCTCCCGGCTGGCACCTTGAACACGGTCGTGTGCAGCCACTGCTTGGTGGTCGGGTCCTGGATGAAGTACGACACCCAGTCCGGGTGCGTGCTTACCGTGTTCTGCGGGTCTTCCTGCATCACCACATGAACCACGGCGCCAGTGTCCGCCGTGACCCCGGCCGAGTAGTCCACGGTCTGCGTGGTCGCCAGGAAGTAGTGGATGACCACGAAGAGTGCCAACGCTACGACGGCCAGGAACGCCACCAGCAGCGTCACGATACGGGCCGGCAAAGACACCGGCCATCACCTCGCTTCTATGCCTGTGCGCACCTCGGGCCGGGGGCATGGCTGAGCTATCGGGCCAGCCGCTGCCCTCGGATGAATGAATCAGATCCTGCGGATGGCGGCCGATCAGGGCAAGAGGTCCACGATGACGAAATTGTCATGGTTGCCTACAGGCGGTGCGCGGTCGCTAACTTCGCCCCGTTGGGGCGCTGAGCTAGTATGCTCAACGATGCAATCGAATGCATAGGTTTTTCGGGAGGTTAGCGAGACTTGACCGACCTATCCTCCTGGAGTAGATCCTGTGCTAGTGGGCGGCCCTGCACGTCAGTGCGCCCAATCGGTGGTTTATAACGATCACGCATATCTGAGTAATCGAGGTCGCGTCAGCCATGACCCGCAGCCAGGCGCCCCAACGCGTGCAGCGGGGCCGCGTCCTGGTCATTGATGACGAGACCGACATCCGCGACCTGGTCAGCCGGGCACTGCAGGGTGCCGGATACGACATCGACACTGCCGCCGATGGTCAGACCGGGCTGACTCTGGCCCTAGCCCGGGACTACCAGCTGGTCATCCTCGATCTCGTCATGCCGCTCACCGACGGGCACGAGGTGCTGACCGCTCTCCGGCGGGCGCGGACGGACGTGCCGGTCCTGGTGCTGTCCTGCCAGTCCGACGTTCCGACCAAAGTCAGCTGCCTGGACTCTGGCGCCAGCGACTACCTGACCAAGCCGTTCTCGCTCGACGAGCTGCTGGCCAGGGTCCGCGTGCAGCTCCGTGGCGAGCACGGCGAGCACCAGCCGGACCAGCAGATCAGGGTGGGTCATCTGGTCCTGGACCTCGGCCGCATGTATGCCGACGCCGGGCCGGGGCCCGTGCAGCTGACCAGGCTCGAGATGCTCCTGCTCCGGGAGCTCATGGAGCACGACGGCGAGTCCGTCAGCAAGGGGTCGCTGCTCGCCTCCGTGTGGGGCATCGACTTCGATCCCGGCTCGAACGTTGTCGACGTCTGCGTGCGCAGGCTGCGTTCCAAGCTGGGCTTCGACCTGATCAAGACGGTGCGCGGTGCGGGATACCGGCTCGCTGCCTGACCATGCGCTAACCGGTGCGCCGGCGGGCCTGACCGATGACCCGCTGCGGCACCTCCGGCAGCTGTGGCACCAGGAAGTGCAGCGGCTGCGCGCCTGGACCGGGTGGCTCGACATGGCCTGGATCGTGCTGTGGCTGCTCGGCATCGTCGCGATCCTGGTCTTCGAGCGGTGGGCGGCGATACCGCTCCTCGTCTGGATCAGCTTCGTCCTTCTGTACAGCATCCGGCTGCGCGACGCCGGGCCGACGCCATGGGCGCTGGCCGCCATGATCATGACCACCTTTGCCGCCATCAGCGTCGACGTGCTGCGTGGCGAGCAGCCAGCCGAGGAGCTGGCCGAGGTGCCGCTCGTCACTGTGATGTTTCTCGTCATGATGTGGCACAGCCGGCGGCGGCTGGCTGCCGTGGCCGAGCGGATCCGGGTCAGCGAGCAGAACGAGCGGCTGCTCGCAGCTCAGCGTCGCTTCCTCCAGGACGCCAGTCATCAGCTCAGGACTCCGATCACGATCGCCCTCGGCCACTCCGAGCTGCTGGCCAGGAACCTGGTAAACAGCCAGGACCACCGGGACATCAACGTGGTCCTCGGAGAACTGAACCGGCTGCGGACGCTCAGTGAGCGGCTGCTGCTGATCGCCGCATCGGCTGTCCCCGAATTCCTGCAGCCGGAGCCGGTCGACCTCGACGCGTTCGTCGCTGAGGCGCTATGGCGCTGGCGACCCGCCGCCGACCGCCACTGGCAGCTCGGGCAGCTCGATGAGGCATCCGCTCTCGCTGACATCGAGCGGCTCGGCCTGGCCATCGACGCCCTGCTGGAGAACGCGACCCAGCACACCACCTCAGACGACCTCATCCGGCTGTCGGTGGTCCGCAACGAGGCGGCCAGCCAGGTCAGCCTGGTCGTGCAGGACAGTGGCGCCGGTATCACGCAGGCCGACCTCGAGCACATCTTCGAGCGCTTCGCGACCGGCTCGGCGCCGGCCGGGCGGCGCGGGACCGGGCTTGGCCTGGCTCTGGTCAGGGCTGTCGCCGAGGGACATGGCGGCGAGGTCAGGGCCCGCAGTACACCCGGCCTCGGCAGCCGCTTCGAGCTCGTGCTCCCGCTTAGCTCGTCGCCAGCACCGGACGGGCTGTCCGCTCCCGGCCTGGCGGCTCCGGACAAGTCCGCCGGCCCGGCGGTATCGAAGCCGGGCACCTCAGCCGAGGGCCAGTCCGGGGGCGCCCGGTGAGCGCAGCGCTGGCAGCGTGCGCGGTCCGCCCGCCCGTGCTGAATTTCTTCGCTTCCTGGTGCAATCCATGCCAGCACGCGACAGCTCTACTCGCCAGGTACTATTCCGCCATGCATGGGCACGTAATCGTGCTCGGCATCGATGCGAGCGACGAGTCTGCAGCGGCGCTGCGGTTCATGCACCGGGCAGGGGTGCGCTATCCGGTCGGGTCAGCCCCTTATCCGGCGCGTACCACAACCTCCTACGGCGTGTATGCGCTGCCGCAGACCTTCCTTCTCAACGCGGCGCACCGGATCGTCGCACACGTCGTCGGGCCACTGACGACGCGAGTCCTGACCAGGGACGTCGCGCTGATGGACCAGGATCGAGGCTGACTGACAGATGCCGTCCATGACATCCAGGCAGAATCCGCGCGCCCCGGTCCGGGCGAGCGGATGGCCGGCGCCGCGCATGCCACGGTGGGTCATAGCGGCGCTTGTGCTCTTCCTGGCAGCCTGCGTCGCGGTTGCCCTGGTGCACAAGCCGTCCCAGGCCGAGCGCGCCAGCGACATGCGCGGCTTCCTGCAGGAAGTGAACTCGGACGTCGAGTCGTGCGCGGCCGGCGTCAGCGAGTCGCTTCAGGCCCTGCACGCAGTCCAGGCCGAGCACTATGACAGCAGCCAGGACGTCACCAACGGCATCGGAGTGGCGCAGGACGGCGCCGAGAACTGTGGCCCGGCTAACAACGAGCAGATCGACGACCTGCAGAGCTATCAGGTGCCCGAGTCGCTGGACAGCTTCGGGCTGGCGAACGCTGTCAACAGTCTTGTCCAGTGGGCAGCGTCGGACGCCGCGCAGGTCCAGACCGACGTGGCTGCCGTGCTCTCCGCCACCACTGCGCAGGCCAGGAACAGGGCCGAGATAACGCTCAGTAAGGACCTGGTTACGCTGCATGCGCAAGGCGTTAAGGCGGACAGCCCGATCGACAAGGCGATCAAGGCGCTGGCCATGCACGCGTCGGCGCCCCGGTTGCCAAGCTGACAGGAGACCATGATGCCAGGCATGAACTCCGGGCTCAGCTCGACCAATCCGACGCTCGTTGACGCGTTCCGGACCGCGCTGCTGCATCAGGGGCTCATCGTTATCGGCCTGCTCATCGTGCTCGCACTGGTGCGCGTTGGTGTCAGGGAGTGGGCTCCCTCAGTCAGGGCCGGCCAGGGCCTGGCCGCCGAGCCCGCTGCGAGGCGGCTGCTCCGGATCGGCTTCGGCATTATCTGGATCCTCGACGGCCTGCTGCAAGCACAGCCCGCCATGGCCGCGGGCCTCCCGTCCCAGGCCATCGAACCCAGCGCGGCAAGCTCGCCGGCCTGGGTTCAGCATCTGGTGAACTGGGCCGGCACCTCGTGGTCGTACCACCCGATCCAGGCAGGCGCGGCGGCCGTGTGGATCCAGGTCGGCATTGGCGTCTGGCTCATCGCAGCTCCCTCAGGCTGGTGGTCGCGGCTGGCCGGCCTAGCGAGCGTCGGCTGGGGCCTCGTGGTCTGGGTGTTCGGCGAAGCGCTCGGCAGCATCTTCGCGCCTGGCCTTACCTTCCTGTTCGGCGCTCCAGGCGCGGTGCTGTTCTACTGTGCTGCCGGGCTGCTGATCGCGCTGCCCCCGGACCGATGGCAGTCGGCCCGGCTCGGCCGTCAGGTGCTGGCCGGCCTCGGGCTGTTCCTCGTCGGCATGGCCGTGCTGCAGGCCTGGCCGGGCCGCGGCTTCTGGCAGGGCACGCTGCACGGCAAGCCGGGAACCCTGGCGGCGATGGCCTCCTCGATGGCGACGACACCGCAGCCGCACTTCCTGTCCTCACTGGTCAGCGGTTTCGCTTCGTTCGATGAGGCGCACGGCATCGCCGTCAACCTGGTAGCGGTCCTCGTGCTCGCCGTGGTCGGCGCCGCCTTCCTGACCAGCCAGCCGCGGCTGGTCCGGCCCGCGCTCATCCTGCTCGCGGTGCTCTGCCTGGCGGACTGGGTGCTGATCGAGGATCTTGGCTTCCTCGGCGGAGTGGGCACTGACCCCAACAACATGATCCCGGCGGCGCTACTGGCGGCGGGAGGCTACCTGGCCCTGGTCCGCGCGCCATCGCCGGTTGCGGCCACCAAGCCGTCCCCCGTTGCTGAGACCGCCCCTGCTGCCCGGCCTCCCGCCGTCAGGCTCGCCCGCCGCGCCCTGCACCAGTTCGGCTCAGCGAGCCTGAGCGCGGTAGTTGCGGCATGGGCTATAGCCGTTGTCATCGTCGGTGTCGGCCCGCTCGCGGCCGCCCAGGCCAGCTCGAACGCAGATCCGATCATCGCGCAGGCCATCGATGGCACCGCCGCCCCGCTGAACTTCCAGGCTGCATCGTTCACGCTGACCGACCAGGACGGCAAGTCGGTCAGCCTGGCCAGCCTGCACGGCAAGACCGTGCTGCTCACCTTCCTCGACCCGGTCTGCACATCAGACTGCCCGCTGATCGCGCAGGAGTTCCGGGACGCCGACCACATCCTCGGCTCGACCTCGCGCCGCGTCGAACTGGTCGCCATCGTGGCGAACCCGGTCTACCGCTCAGTCAGCTACACGAGGGCCTTCGACAGCCAGGAGGGCCTGTCCGGTGTCTCCAACTGGCTCTTCCTTACCGGCTCGCTGCCCCGGCTTCAGCAGGCCTGGAAGAATTACGCGGTCGCCGCGGATATCCAGGCGCCCGGTGGCATGGTCGCCCACAATGACGTCGCCTATGTGATCGACGCGACTGGGCATACCAGGCGCGAGCTGAATTTCGACCCGGGACCCGGCACGACTAGCTCGGTGTCCTCCTTCGCGGTCGAACTGGCCGGCCAGGCCCAGCAGGTGATGAGTTCAGGATGAGCGCAAGCATGATGCGCGTCCCCGCGGCAGCGGCCGCAGCGGCCGCAGCCGCCGTGGCCGCGTTGCTGGCAGGCTGCGGCAGCACGCCGGCGCCGGGCCACAGCACGACCGCGGCCGCCGGGATCAGCGGCCCGGCACTCGCCACCACTGTTGTCAGCCCCGACGGAGCCGACTGGGCAATCGTCGACATGGGCGGGTCGGCCGCTCAGTACGAGAACTTCTGGGAGCTGTTCGTCCGCCCGTCCGGCACTGCCTCCTGGAAACTGGCCACCCCCGTCGGGGCCGCCAGTAACGGCGGTCTGGTCGCGACGGCCGTCGGTACCGGAACCCTTCTGAGCGGCTTCCGGCCGAGCCAGGACCTCACGTTCTCGCCGCTGGCGTCCACCGCGGACGCGGGCGTGCAATGGTCGCAGAACTCCGTTCTGGACGCGGGTCTCGCGGACGTGCCAGCCGCCCTCGCAGGCAACACCGGCTCCGGGAGTTCGGCGGGCCGGGTGCTCGCCCTCACCGACAACGGCGGCGTGGAGGTCGGCGCCAGCCTCGGCGCGAGCTGGACGCAGCTGACCACGCTGCGGACACTGGCCGCCACCCCGGCAGGTCGCGCGTGCGGCCTGACCTCGCTGACCGCGGCGGCCTGGACGCCCGCTGGCGCGCCACTCGTCGGCGGCGACTGCCGCAGCCGCGGCACGACCGGCATCGTCACCTTCAGCGCAGGTGGCTGGCACCAGGCCGGCCCGGCGCTGCCCGCCTCGCTCGCATCCGGACCGGTCAGCGTGATCGGGCTTAACACGACGGGAACGCACACGACATCGGTCCTTGCCGTTGGCACCGGCGCCGCGACATCGGTGATCGCTGCCTGGTCCGTCAACGGCGGCCGCAGCTGGGAACTCTCCCAGCCGCTGCGAGCTGGCGCCGGGCACGGCAGCGCACATGCACCGTCGGTCTCGTTCGGCTCTGATGGCTCGGCCAGCCTAGTGCTGCCATCGGGCCGCGGCGCCACGATTGGCTGGCAGTCCCCGCACTGGCAGACGCTGCCCACGCTGCCCGCGAGGACGGTGACGATGGCCTCTTCGACGGGCACAACCAGCATCCCGGAGGCGGTTGCCGTCAGCGGCGGCGGCACGCTGTCGGTGTGGCAGCTCGCGCCTGCGGCCGGCACCACATCGGCCGGGTACTGGCAGCTGGTGCAGACGGTAAAGGTCGCAATCCCCTACGGCTCGTCGAGCTGAGCGGACGGATATGAACTACATACTCGATCACTGGTCCGTCGACCCGTACCTGTTCGTCGTGATTGCCCTGGTGATCTGGCACGAGATCGGGCTGGCGCTAATGGCGAAGCGATCACGCCCGGAGGGAACCAGGCAGCCCAGGCGCCGGTCGCTGATGTTCTATGCCGGCCTCGTGGTGCTGCTCGTCGCGGTCGAGTCCCCGATCAACTACTGGGCTTACGACTACTTCTTCATGCACATGATCCAGCACCTGCTGCTCATGTTCGCCGCTCCCACCCTGATCGTGGCCGGAGCGCCGTGGGAGCCGCTGCGCGCTGCCCTGCCCGGCGGGCTCGGTAATACCGTGACGCGAGAAGGCACGACCGGCGCCCTGCTCCGCCCGATCCAGGCGGCTGGTCGCTTCATGCTCAGGCCCTGGGTCAGCGTGGCCTTCTTCAGCCTCGTGATGGTCTTCTGGCACCTGCCGGGCCCGTTCGACCTTGCCGACCACAACCTGACGGTGCACCTCTGGCTGATGGAGGCCAGCTTCCTCATCGCCGGCGTCCTGTTCTGGCTCCAGTTCATTGGCTCGCCGCCGTTCCGGATCAAGATGTCGACCGTCGGCCAGGCGGCGGCCCTGTTCGCCACTAACTGCGTCATGTGGGTGCTGGCGATGGCGATGGGCTTCCTGACCAGCGCGTCCTGGTACTCGGTGTACAACCACGTGCCCGGAGTCACCCTGCCGGCGTTCGCCGACCAGCAGATCGGCGCGGGGATCCTCTGGATCTGCGGCGACTTCTGGGCGATTCCCACGATGGTGTTCGTGATCAAGAAGCTGATGTCCGAGGACGGCAGCGTCAGCAACGCGGTAGACAAGATCCTGGGCCGCGGCTCGAGGCGCTACAACTGGGCCAATCGCGCCTGATCCGCCGTCACGGTCACAGCCCGCACAGGACCGGAAGCACCGGCCTTAGTGCCGAGCTGGAATCCGCCGAACAGCACCGACAGGATCACCAGTAAGACCAGCAGCGCGATGCTCCAGATTGCGCACCCAAGCGGCGTGGGCATCAGGCGGCGGCGCTCGCGATAGCGCCGGTGCCCTCTCCCCGGGTGATCAGCCATGCTGCCTCCAGCCCGCTGATCGGCCGCCTGGTGGCTACTGCCGCCGCCATCCTCGCCGTGGTCGCACTGCTCGTGGTGCTGTCCGCAGTGCACCTGCTCCCGCAGCTTCGCAACCCGTTCAAGACCACGACCACCGTCAGCAGTCAGCCGCCGTTGCTGAAGTCGATCACTGCGCTGAGCCGGTACGAGGCGGCGAGCTCAAGGGCAGCGCGATCACGGTCACAGCCGGTCATACCGTCACGCTGACCCTGCCGCCCGCCCAGCTAGAGCCAGCCGTGCTGAATGTCCATCAGTCCTACGTTTTCGCTGAGCAGCAGGGACTGGTCAACCGGGTCGGGAGCTTCTTCTCCGGCAACCCGAACAGCCAGCAGGCGGTCTACATTCTGGCCGCGCAGAAGATCAACAACGCCGCGCCAGTTCGCTGCGTTCAGATGCGCAACGCAACACCACCGCGATGCTGGACGGCATGCTGACATCGCTCGGCTTCCGCCACATCACGGTGGCGTACGACGCCGCCAGCTAACGCGATGCGCTCCGGGAAGAAGCTCCCGCTCACCTTGCCGATCACCGCGGCGGACGGACCAGGCAGCAGACTCAGCGCGCCGGGCAGACGCGTCCATTTGCACGGCTCAGACTGCTGCGGTTGTCGCGACCTTAGATAACAGCGGCAGCGGCCATGAAGTAGCTGACAAGCAGGAATTCCTGACCCTGTTGACTCGGAGGCTTGACGGCCTAAAGTGAACGAAGTACGCGACTCGTTCCCGTTACCCAAAACGACGAGGAGGCACCGATGGGCTCGACGCTCGGGCAGCGCCTGCGAGCGCTTCGGATCGAGCAGGGCCTCAGTCAGGCTGACCTGGCGGGAGACCTGGTGTCTCCGAGCTATGTGTCGTTGATCGAGGCAGACCGCCGATCTCCCGAGCGGGACGTGCTAGACGGGCTGGCGCGCCGGCTCGGCAGCTCCCCCGTGTATCTCGAGTCCGGGATCGCGCCTGAGCAAATCAACGAGCAGCGGCTCAAGCTTCAGTTCGCCAAGATCGCGCGAGCCAACGGCTCCCTTCCGGAGGCTCGCGATCAGTTCCGCGAGCTGTCCCTGACCGCGACCGGCGAGATCCGGAACGAGGCGATCTGGGGCCTCGCCCGCACCGAGGAAGCGCTCGGCAACCTGCACGAGGCGTTGACTCATCTGGAGTCGTTGCTCGAGGTCGCGCGGCTGGGTGAGCCCGTCCCGCCAGGGCTGCTGACGCTGCACAACGCCAGGTGCCGTGTTTACCGCCTCGCCGGCGACGTGACGCGCAGCATCGAGGTCGGCGAGTCGGCACTGCGTGAGGTACGAGAACTCGGTCTCGCGGGGACTGCTGACGAGATCAAGCTGACCTCGACCCTTGTTGGCAGTTACTGGGCTAGAGGGGACTTGTTCTCTGCCGAGCACCTGGCCAGTCAGGTCATCCAGCGCGCTGAGCGGACGGGCGATCGGGAGTCTCAGGGCAACGCGTACTGGAACGCGGCCGCCGTAGCCGCGGCACGCGGCGATCTGCCGCGAGCGCTGGAGCTTGCTACCAGGACGCTGGCGCTGCTGTCGGAGTCCGCGCCGGACCGCAACCTGGCCGCCATGCGGATCACCTACGCCTGGCTTCTGCTGCGCTGCGATCCGCCGCGCATTGACGAGGCAGATGGCCTGCTCGCTCAGGCTCATACCGTCCTGTCTGAACTCGCGGCAAGTCCTCAGCTGGCGACCTGCAGGACCGAGATGGCACGGTCCGCCCTGATGCGAGGCGACCTGGATGCGGCATCGGATATCGCGGAGCAGGCAATCGCCAGCTGCCCGGACCGTGCTGCCGAGCTCGCGCAGGCGCAGGTCGTCAGCGGGCTGGCACTCATCCTGAGGGGCGAGCCCCGTGAGGGCGCGGCAATTGTGTCGGCCGCGGCCGACCGGCTGGCGGAACTCGGCACGGCACTGGACGCAGCGCAGGCCTGGCGCGAGCTGGGCGAGGCTCTGCTGCAGGCGGGCGAGCCTGCGCAGGCACTCGATGCCCTCCGGCGCGCCGCCGACCGCGCTGGCGCACCGGCGACAACGATCCGCGCAGACCTGTCCGCGCCGCGCCTCGCTGTGGCCGTCGGAGACTGATCCAGCACGCGGCCATGGCATGCTGTCAGGCCGGCTCGGCCCCGGCGGACAGCCGGCGGGCCAGGAATTCGATGGCTCGCGCCCGCAGGCCAGCGACATTCTGTGTTCGCTGGTACTGATGCCCTTCGTTCTCGAACACGACGAGCTCGCAGTCCTTTCCGGCGCAGCGCAGCGCCTCAGCGAGGCTGATGGCCTGGCTAACCGGGACGCTCCTGTCCTCGCGGCCGTGGAACAGCATGACCGGCGCGCGGATCTTCGCGGCCCGGTTCACCGGCGAGGCTGCCATCAGCCTGTCGTGGCCGCCCACCGGATCCCCGATTCTGGCGGCTTCAGCCACCCTCGCGCGCCCGCCGAGTGTCATCAGCCCGCTGACATAGCGAACCAGGTCCGCCGGAGCGGACGCAGCGACGACGCCGGCCAGCGGTACCTGCGTTTGTGTCGCTAGCATCAGCGCCGCGTAGCCGCCGTAGCCATAGCCGGACGCACCGATCCGCGTTCGGTCGATC
>Ga0335074_10006684_pt1 | contig 15990 bp, 14 predicted proteins | sample Lox_Sample_23_FD_206715 | JGI IMG/M metagenome (GOLD analysis project Ga0335074, IMG submission 206715) | Soil microbial communities from Loxahatchee National Wildlife Refuge, Florida, United States - Lox_Sample_2.3 | ecosystem: Environmental > Terrestrial > Soil > Wetlands | place: USA... | reverse complement strand
TTTCAGCCAATGCAGCCGATCCCGTTCCGGTTGGCTCATCTGGATTCGTTCCACCTTTCAACTTCGCTTGTTTGGGTAGGAACGTTCTACTTGGCTCTAATAGGAACTTCTCATGTGGCCGCGACAGTGTAGAAAAAATGTCGAGAATTGCTCAATGGTTTGCTAGAATGGCGAGGTATGCCAGAGCCGGCGATCGGCGAACAACGGCCTGAGATTCCTGACAAGCTTTATTTTCGTATCGGTGAAGTGAGCCGTCTGGCCGGAATCAAGCCGTATGTGTTGCGCTTCTGGGAGACGGAGTTTTCTTCCCTGGGACCGAAGAAATCGGGCAAGGGTCATCGGTTGTACCGCCGTAAAGACGTAGAATTGGTGCTCGAAATAAAGCGCCTGCTGTACGACAAGCGTTACACGATCGAAGGCGCTCGCAAGTTTCTGGACTCCCGTCCGCGGGAGTTGGCCGCCAAGACCGAGGGCGCCAAGAGCGCACGTCCCCAGCCCGAGTTATTCGCTGATTTCGCTCCGGCTCTCGATGTAATCCGCAAAGAGCTTTCCGAAATTCTTCAGCTTCTCAGTTAGCCCGCCCCGCTCAAACTCCCCGGATGCGGGCCGATAAGCAACTTGGAAGCATCCATGATCCGGCTCACGCGCATCAATCGGGTTCCATTGGTGTTGAACTCGGACCTGATCGAATATGTCGAGGCGACGCCGGACACGGTGATCACCCTGACGACCGGTCAAAAGCTGGTGGTGCTCGAGTCCGCTGCTGAAGTCACGCAAAAAGTAATCGAGTTTCGGCGCGCGATTGCGGCCCCGGTGGAGGCTGCGGCCGCACTCGATCGGCAACGGACCATGGCTTAGGAGGGATGACGTTGTTATGGCGGATCAAGCGACACCTCTAGCTGCGCCTCGAAGTGTGCCGCATATCCAATCTCCCAAACCCACCGCTGCACGTCCTGATCTTGCGACGCTGAGCGGCCTCGTGCTGGCCTTTGGCGGAATCCTCGGCGGCCTCATCATGGAAGGCGGCAAGATCAGGGACGTCTCTCAAATCACGGCCGCTTTCATTGTCCTCGGCGGCACTTTGGGCGCGGTGCTCATCAGTACGCCAGTGCCCATCTTGATGGGCGCGGCGCGGCGGATCGGGCACGTATTTGCCGACGCCTCCGATCCTCCCGACGGCGTCATCGAGCAATTGATCGGCTTTGCGACTGCCGCTCGCAGAAACGGACTGGTGGCGCTCGAGGACGAAGCTTTGAAGGTCGAGGATCCGTTTCTGCGCAAGGCGCTCAACCTGGCTGTGGACGGAACGGATCTACAGGAAATTCGCGGCATGATGCAGCTGGATATCGAGGTCTCGGAAAATCGTGCCTTCGCCGAAGCGCGCGTATTTGAGTGCGCTGGAGGCTATTCACCCACCATCGGAATCATCGGCGCCGTGATGGGTCTGATTCAGGTGATGAAGAATCTGGCCAATATCAACGAGGTTGGCCACGGTATCGCCGTAGCCTTTGTCGCAACCGTCTATGGGGTCGGCTTGGCCAATCTTTTGCTGCTGCCGGCAGCCACCAAAATCAAGGCCCGGGTCGAAAGCGAGACCCTGCTACGGGAATTAAAGCTGGAAGGAGTTGTGGCCATCGTGGAAGGACTGAATCCGAAGCTGTTACGCGACAAGCTGGAAGCGTATTTGCAAGCCAGCGGGAAACCGGGTGGGCGCCGTGCTTCCGCCGCTAGGGGATCCTAGCCGTCAAAGGCTGCGCCGAAGAATGCGGCGCAGGGACGAAATTATGCCTCGCAAAAGACGTCAATCTGCTCCGAATCACGAGCGCTGGCTCGTGTCTTATGCCGATTTCATCACTCTCCTCTTCGCCTTTTTTGTGGTTATGTTTGCCACGGCGCAAACCGACAGCGCGAGAGAGAAGGCGGTCTCAGAATCGGTCAAGAACGCGCTGCAAAATGATTCCTTCAAAAACGCCGTCGCCATGCTGCTGGGCTCCGACAAGCCGAAGGGCCGGGACGTGCCGCCGATACAGACCATGGACGCGCTCAAGAAAGCTGCCGCGCACAACAATCCAACGCTGGCGGAGTTGATGCCCATTCTCGAAAAGGAACTGCAGCGCGAGATACAGAGCAGACGCTTGTCTGTTCACATGACCTCGCGCGGGCTCACCATCAGCTTTACCCAGGCGGCGCTCTTTCCCTCGGGTGAAGACGAAATCGCGCCGGATTTCTATCCCACCATTCAAACCATCGCCGACGCCATGAATCAGGTGCGTAATCCCGCCCGCGCGGAGGGGCACACGGATTCGGTGCCCATTCATAACTCGAAATTCCGCAGCAATTGGGAGCTTTCGGCGGCGCGCAGTATCGCTCTCGCGCAACTCCTGATCCAGGATGGCGTGGCTCGCGATCGGCTTTCGATCGCCGGGTATGCCGACACCGATCCGATCGACACCAACGACACCGCGGCCGGACGAGAGAAAAACCGGCGCGTCGATATCGTGATACTCAACGCAGCCGGAGCGCAGGGAGAACCAGAACGGTCCCCACCGGCCGGTAAATGATCCGCGCCTACTTCCCCCAATCAGCCAGACGGCGCAAAATTTCCTGAGCCGCCTTCTGGCCAGCGCTCTTCTTGGACATTCCCTCCGCCCGGCTTACCCAGTCGCGGCCCACGCGCGCTTCTACTAAAAACATCTTGGCGTGTTCGGGACCGTGCTCTTCTACAATCGCGTAGCGCGGTTGGGGCAGCTTGAGGGATTGCGCCAACTCCTGCAATGCACTTTTGTAATCGGCAACCGGTGACGATTCGCCCAGCGGATCGGACTCGCCAACCACTTGCTGAAGAATGAACCGGCGGGCGGGCCCGATCCCACCGTCCAAATATAGAGCGGCGATGACTGCTTCCAGAGCGTCGGCGAGCAAGGCCTTCTTTTCGCGGCCGCCGCTCATTTCTTCTCCGCGGCCAAGCAACAAGTGCTCGCCTAGATTCAAACGCACCGCCACTTCGTGCAGATGCGACGCGCTTACCAGATGAGCCTTCAGCTTCGAGAGCTTGCCTTCGGGATATTCGGGATGGGCGCTCACCAAAGCATCGCTCACGACGAAACCCAGGACTGCATCGCCCAGAAATTCGAGTTGTTCGTTGTCCGCAACGGAAGCCGAGGCTCGTTCATAAGCGCTCGACCGGTGCGTAAGAGCGCGAATCAGAAGCTCCCGGTCTGTGAACGAGTGGCCGAGCTCGGCTTCCAATGCTTCCGCGTCCAAGTCTCTCCCGGAAGGCCGCTACGGTTGTTTTGCCGGGGCGGGTGCGGGCGCAGGAGTTGCGGGCTTAGCGGCAGCAGCGGCTTTGCGCCTGGCGACATCGTTCTTCATCGATTCCGCGATCGATTTCACTTGCTCGGGAACGTTGGGCGTGTTGATGGCCTTGTCGAGCGTGAACGTGGCATTGTCATACTTGCCGCCATCCTCATAAGCCTGTGCCAAACGCACCATAGTGGCGGGATTTGGCGTGGCGCCCATCTCGATCGATTTCCGATAGTCGTCGGCAGCGGCGTCATAGTTCTTTTTCAAGACGTCCGCCATGCCTAGCGCGACGTATCCCTGGGCTTCCAAGTCTTTCTTCAGACCTTCCCATTGTTCATCGGCGATGTCGGTGCGCGTTTTCGGCATGTTCTTCGCAGCCTCAATGCCGTCCTTGGCCCATTTATCGATTTTCGCCAGTTTCTCGTCCTTGTCGAGATCGAACTCTCGGGTGTGGCGAGCCGTCTCCGAGGCCAGCGTGACCAGCGCGAAGGCATTATTCGGGTCCGCTTTCAGCAGCCGATCGCAATAAAAGACCGTCTGGGCGAAATCGTTCTTCTGTTCTTCGGTCTGGATAGCCATTTGCAAAAGCGGCACCTTGAATTCGGTGTCGGCAAACTTCGTCAGAACATTCTCGATGGCCGCGATTCGCGCATCCGGGGTTGCAGCCTGCTGGACGGCCACAATCGCATCTCTTTCCTTCGCCGATTTGGGTTTTTGAGCCCACAGCAGCGAAGAGCCGGCAGCCAGGGCGGCGCAAGCCAGCGCCGCGATGTTTTTCATTGTTATTTTCATCGTTGATCCTTGTTCAATATTTTCGACGCCGCCTTGCTCCACGCGCAACTAGCGTTGAAACGGCTGCGCGAGTCCTTTCTCGGCGGCTGCCCTCACTTGTTCGGGCGCTCCACGAATCGCCAACGCGGCGCGATATTGCTTCTCGGCTTGTTCGCGCTCGCCGGCGGCATCCGATAACCGGCCCAGATATAAATATGCCCACGACTTGGTTGCATCGTCCGGAGACATCTCCAACGTTTTTTGGAACAGCTTCTCGGCCAGCTCCGGATTCCGATTCAGCGCCGCAATGCGCGCCAATCCATAATACGCCCTCGCGTGCACCGTGTTCTCGGCCGGCTGCGCGAGCAGTTCCCGGTAGCGATCCTGGGCGGCGGCGAGATTCCGGGCGGCATACAGATCCTCGGCCTCAGCAAGCACCTTCTGGGACGCGCTCAATACAGGCGCGGGCGGCGGGGGAGCATGCGGCGCCATATGCGCCGGCGCTGTTTTGACGAACTCCACTCTTTGCAGCCGGCGCTCCTCGCGATCCAGATCGATTTGTCCCAGCAGGTCCGGAAAGTAGAGGCGCAGCGACTCGGGCTGCTGCTCGTACATCTCCAGTCCATCGGCCAGCCCGGCCGTCAAAACGAAGCCTTCGCTGACCGCTTGATTCACCAGCGCGATCTGGTTCCGGGCGCCATGCGCCAGCCGGCTCTCCACGGCCTTAATGACGCACTCGGTGGCTAGCAGGATGAAATCGTTCTTGTAGGCATCGTCCAGGGCGGGTGCGGACTGCGCATAATCCGCCAGAGCCTTGTCGCGACTCCACTGCTCGAAATAGCGCAGGGACAGCGGATCGAGCAGATAGTGCAGATACGCGTGGCGCACCTGATCGATTTCGGGATCCACCGACGGAGTCAAGACCACGTAGTAATTGTCCTTGTAACTGCGGGTCTGGATTTGGTTGGGCGGGCCCAGCAGATCCAGATAAATTTGGAAGCGGCGGCCTCGAAAACCGCTGGTCGCGTTGCGCAAATACCCATTGCACTCAAGCACCGCCTGCGTGACTCCGGCGTGGTAGGCCTGGATCGCCTGATTCAATGCAGGCTGCGACTGCTTCCAAAGATCGTGAATATCCGCTTCACGATAGAAGGCGGCCATCAAATCATTGAGCCCGTCGAGCTTGCGAACATCCGGCGGAATCTCCTCGGGCTGCAGCCAATAATGGAAATCGGGCGGACCTTCCACGGACAGCGCGAAAGAGATGTACTGGTTCAAGTCGGCTTCGGTAGAGTCCTGACGGTGATCGGCGACGAATTTCTTTAGCGCGGCCAGGGAATTGAGGTGCTTGCCCGCGAGCGCCTCGCGTACTTGCTTGCGAACTGGCGAATTGGCGGTGGAATCGAGATCGGCGTCGTATCCAGCGGCATTAATGGCAGCTAGCACGGTGAAGAGCGCCTCGTTGCCGTCGAGTTGCCCTTGTGTGGTTTGGGGCGCCGGCCGGGGCGCTCTACGGGGAGCAGCTGGCGGCTGCGCGTGCAGTATTGCCGCGGACAAAAGGATGGCGATGGGAAATCGACGAACCAAAGCTTGTCCCATTGTAATCATTTAGCGGTCCCGAATTCGACCTCGGCCAAAATCTTGTGGCGCCGGAGGTTGGCAAATCGGCAGCGCGGTAAAATACAGGGGTGCGGCGTATTTTGTGGACCTGGCTTGGCGTGTGCCTGATTCTGTCGCCGGTGCGAGCCGCTACCTATCTGGTTCTGCCATTCTTCAATCTCTCGAAAGATTCGAACCTCGATTGGATGGGCGAGAGCATGGCCGATTCGGTCCGCGAAGCGCTATCTTCAGAAGGTTTAATGGCGCTCGACCGCGATGACCGCGTGGAAGCTTATAGCCGGCTGTCGTTGCGCCCCTATACCCTGCTCACTAAGGCGTCGGTGATTAAGATCGGAGAAGAGCTGGACGCCGAACAAGTGATCTTTGGCCAGTACAATGTCCAATCCGCGCCGGGAGCCCCGCCGGCGAAAGGGGCGGCCTTAAACGGGGCATCTTTGTCGATCACAGCTCACGTCCTCGATTTGAAGCGCATGAAGGAAGGCCCGGATTTTCACGAGGTGGGTGCGCTCGAAGATCTCGCTGCGCTCCAGGAACACCTGGCCTGGCAAACGTTGAAATATTTTAAGCCGCAAGGCGCACCCTCCGAAGCGGAGTTCCGCGAGCGTCATCCGTCGGTGCGCGTGGACGCCGTCGAGAACTACACCCGTGGGCTGCTCGCTTCCAACGCCGAGGAGAAACACCGCTTTTTCACGCAGGCCGCGCGGTTGGATAGCCATTATTCGTTGCCCGATTTCCAGCTTGGGAAACTGATGTGGAGCAAGAAAGAATACAAGGCCGCCGCGGACTGGTTTGCAAAATTACCGCCCGGGGACGTGCACTTTCACGAAGCGAATTTCTTCTTGGGCTTGTGCCGCTATAACAGCGGCGATTTTGCAGGCGCAGTTGCAGCGTTCCAAACCGTGGCGCGGGTAATTCCGTTGAGCGAGGTGTACAACGACCTGGCGGCGGCGGAATCGCGATTGAATCAGCTCTCTTCCTCAGTTGACGATTTTCGCAAGGCTCTGGAGGGGGACCGCAGCGATCCGGTCTACCAATTCAATTTGGGCTACGCGTTGTGGCGCGCCGGTAGCTTCACCGCGGCAGCGCAACGTTTTCACGCGGTGCTGGATCATAATCCGGACGATCCGCAGGCTGCGCTCCTGTTGGCGCGCTGCGACAAGCAGAGCGGTCCACGCCCGGGCGATTCCCAGACCGAGGGTTTGGAACGCCTGAAGACGAACTATGAAGAGAGCGCGTACTTGCAGTTGAAAGCCGTCCTCCAGCCTGAGAAGCCGTGAACGACCGAATGGCCCTTCACGGGCGTAACGGGTTAAATTCCTGAAACGGTATAATCCATAAAGCTCATGCTGGAAGCTTTCGGTCTATCCGATCCTGGCTGCGTTCGCCAAAACAACGAAGACTTTTACCTGATTTCCCCCCGCGGCGTTTACATTGTGGCGGACGGCATGGGAGGCGCGCAGGCAGGAGAACACGCGTCCAAGCTGGCCGTGGAAACCGTTGCATCTGTGATTCAGAAGGAGCCGGCGCCGGACGGCGAGACCCTGTTTCAGGCTTTCCGTGAGGCGAATTCACGCGTCATGCGTGAGGCGGCGAGCCATCCCGAGCTGGAGGGTATGGGAACCACGCTGGTGGCGGCGCTCGAATCCGGTTCGGAATTATTGATCGCCAGCGTCGGCGACAGCCGCGTTTATCTGTATGACGGCAGCGAACTTCGCGGTATCACCGAAGATCAGACCTGGGTGAACGAGGTGGGACGGCGTCTGGGGATCGACGAAGCCAGCCTGAAGACCCATCCGATGCGGCACGTTTTAACCATGGCGATCGGCGTCAGCCCGGAATTGCGCGTGCACACCTACACGGTCCACCCGCACGCCGGCGAGTTGATCCTGATTTCGAGCGATGGCTTGCACGGGGTGATCGACTCGGGCGTGATTGCCGAAAAGCTGTCGGGCAACGGTTCCCTGCAGGCTAAATGCGAACGCCTGATCGAAGCCGCGAAACAGGCCGGCGGCCCGGACAACATCACCGTCGTGCTTTTGCGGGTCCTCTAGGCCTTCTCGATTTGTAAAGGCGCGTCCATTTACCCTCTTTTACATCGATTCTGGTAACGGCCACGTTGTGAAATGCGATCCTCTAGTATAAGTGTTCCGGCTTTTGACAATTTTGGTTCTGGGCGTGTTGCTATCCGCACAGAGTACGGTCACGTCCGCAGGGACCGTCAAGTTCGGCGGGCAGCCTGTGCCGGGTGCGACCGTTACTGCAACCGAAGATGGCCATCGTGCGGTGACCACTACCGATGAATCCGGCAACTACGAATTTCCTGATCTTGCGCCGGGAACCTACCAGGTGGAAGTTCAGATGTTCGGGTTTGAGGCCGCGCACAAAGAATTGAAAATTGGTCCGGGATCGCCCGCCGTGGATTGGAGCCTCAGTCTTGAGCCGCCGCAGCGGGAATTCGCCCAGCGTCCCCAGCGGCAGCAACAGCAACAGCGACAGCAGGCCGGATTCCGTGCTACCGCGGAAAACGACGTGGATCAAATTGCAGCCGCTCCGCCGCCCGAAACCGCATCGCAGAATGCATCCAGCGCGAACGAAGCATTTCTGGTGAACGGAACGTTGAGTACCAGCTTGCAAAACGGCCAGAACGATTTTGGACTGCGCGGACCTTTCTTGGGAGGGCAGGGGCTCCCCGGCGGCGCCGCGGGCGAAGGCTTTCCCGGACAACCCGGACAGCCCGGCGTTCCAGGAGGACCCGGCGGAGGCGGTCCGGGATTTGGTGGAGGAGGCGGCAGAGGATTTGGCGGCGGGGGTGGGTTTGGCGGAGGCGGGCGCGGAGGGTTCGGCGGGCAGCGCCGCAATCGAGGGAACGGCAGATTCATCGGCAATCGAGCAAATCGCGGCCGCCAGGGCATCCGCGGCAATATTTCCGTTCAGTGGCAAGGTGCGGACACAAACGCCAAGCCATTCTCGTTGAGCGGCCAGCCGGCGCCGCAGCCCAACTACAACAACTATCGTTGGAGCGGCGTGCTTGGCGGCCCGCTCCGGATTCCCCATCTGCTGAAAGGCGATTCCACTTTCTTCATCGTGACGTACTACGGCACGCGCGGCCAGAGCTCGTCTTACAACGTAGGAACCGTGCCGACTGCGGCGGAACGTGACGGCGATTTTTCGCAGACGCTCGTCAACGGCATCGTTCCCACCATCTACAATCCGGCTACGGGCACGCCGTTCCCCGGTAATAATATTCCGAGCAGCCTTTTCAACCCGGCCGCGGCTGGCTTGCTGCAGTACATCCCGCTCCCCAATCTTCCCGGCACGGTGCAGAACTACGAATTCCTTACCGTGGTGCCGGCGGATACCGACAACGTCAGCGTGCGTTTGAACCAGAATTTCGGCAAGGACGACCGGGTGGCGCTGAATGAAAGTTTCCAAAGGCGCAAGAGTGAGAACGCACAACTGTTCGGATATCTGGATCCGGGCAACGGATTCGGCGACAACACGAATCTGAGTTGGACGCACAACTTCGGCTCCAATGCCCTGAACACGGCGCAGATTACCTTCAATCGCAATCGAACGACACAAGATTCATACTTTTCGTACGGGCCGAACATTGCTGCAGAGCTCGGCATTCAGGGAACTTCGCAGGAACCCATCAACTACGGACCACCGACGCTCAACTTCACCAACTTCGCCAGCCTCACCGACTCAATCCCCTCAGACTCCGTTGTGCAATACGTGTCCGAAGGCGACTCCTACACGCTGGTGAAAGGCGATCACACGCTCACGTTTGGAGGGGATTTCAAGCGGCAGGATCGCAACACCATCACCGATCAGAACGCGCGCGGCACATTCACCTTCAGCGGAATCGCCACCAGCGCCTTTAATGCGAATGGTCAACCGCTTCCCAATACAGGATTGGATTTTGCGGATTTTCTACTGGGCCTGCCGCAATCCAGTTCGGTTCAATTCGGCGGCGACAGCACATATTTTCGCCAGAACGCGTGGGACACGTTTGTGAACGACGATTGGCGAGTGAATCCGAATCTCACCCTTATGTTTGGGCTGCGGTACGAATACTATTCGCCTCTCTCAGAGAAATACGGACATCTGGTGAATCTCGACATTGCCCCCGGCTTCACGGCGGTGGCGCCCGTTCTGGCCGGAGAGTCAGGTCTATACTCGGGCGCCTTTCCAAACAGCCTGATCGAGCCGGATCGCAACAATTTTGCTCCCCGTGGCGGCCTGGCGTGGAAACCGAGTGCCAAGCACTCCACTGTGGTGCGGCTGGGGTATGGCATTTACTACAATCCGACCGCGCTCAACCGCCTGGCTACGGAACTTTCCGAGCAGCCGCCCTTCGCCGAAACGCAAACCTTGACCACCAGTCTGTCCAATCCGCTTACGCTGCAGAACGGCCTAGCCACCGCTCCGACGAATGCCACGGTGTTGAACACCTACGCGGTTCAAAAGAACTACAAAGTCGGTTACGCGCAGAGCTGGAACGCGACGGTGCAACAGAATTTGAGTCGCTCCTTCTTTTTTGAGTTGGGCTATATCGGGACCAAAGGGACCGATCTGGATACCGAGACGGTCCCGAATCGCGCAGCTCTCGGTTCATCGCCGCTCACATCGCAGGGCAGCCTGCCAATCGCGAATGCTGAACAGTTCATCTATGACAGCTCCTGGGGAAATTCGATCTATCACGCGGGCCAAGTGCGCCTGATGCGCCGCTTCGCGCGCAACAAGTCGTTCAATATCCTGTATACGTATTCCAAATCGATTGACGACAGCTCCACTTTTGGCGGGGTCGGTAACGTGGTCGCACAAAATGCGTTCGATCTGAGCGCGGAGCGCGGGCTGTCGAGCTTTGACCGCCGTCACGTGCTAAACCTGAACTATGTGCTGAGCACGCCGGTAGAATCCAGTTGGTGGAGGCGCAATTGGACGCTCAGCGGATCGATGCTGCTCGAAAGCGGAACTCCACTGACCGCCAGGCTTCTGGGTAATCTCTCGAACGTCGCGGGAACGGGGGTAGTGGGCAGCGGGCGCGCCGAAGCCACAGGTTTACCGGTGGAAGATGGAAGCGGGTACTTTAATTTGGCGGCTTTTACGATTCCGCCCGCCGGTGAACTGGGCGACGCCGGCCGTAACACCATCCCAGGGCCGTGGACCTGGGCCATCAATACCGCGTTCGGCCGCTATTTCACCATCGGGGGCGAGGGGAGCCGCAAGCGTCTCGAACTTCGTCTGGAGACTACCAATACGTTGAATCATGTGAACATTACCAACGTCAACACCGTCGTCGGTTCCACGCAGTACGGCTTACCCACGTCGGCCGGCGCCATGCGAACCGCCGATATCAACCTCCGGTTTCGCTTCTAAATCATGACTGCGCACTCTACAGTTCGAATCGTTGCCGGGACGCTTCTTTGCGCGGGATTGTTGGCGCAGGTTACGCCAACGTTTAAAACCAGCACCAATCTGGTCATCGTGAACGTTACGGTGCGGGATAAGAGCGGCAAGGCGATCGAGAATTTGAAGAAGGATCAGTTCACGCTCCTCGAAGACGGCAAGCCGCAGAAGATCGCGGTATTCGAGCTGCAGCACCTGAACGATCAGACTTTGCCCGCTTTCGAAGTGCCCGCGCCCACGCTGAAAGCTCGCGCACCCGCAGCGAATACACCCCTTGCCGAGCCAAAGCCGGCTTTGAAAACGGACGAACTGAAGGACCGCCGGTTGATCGCTTTGTTCTTCGATCTGTCCTCCATGCAGCCCGCCGAACAGATCCGCGCGCGCAATGCTGCCGTCAAATTTATCGAGACCCAGATGACCGTGTCAGATGTCGTGTCCATCATGACGCTGACCAATGAGCTGCGCGTGATCCAGGATTTCACCAACGACCGCGATACGTTATTGGGCGCGATTCAATCGCTCCGTATCGGAGATTCGAGCGAATTGGCTGGACTGGCCGCAACCGGCGCGGATGCCACCGACGACAGCGGCGAGTTCACTGCCGACGACACCGAGTTCAACATCTTTAACACCGATCTGAAGCTGAGCGCTCTTGAAGACGCGGCGCGCAAGCTGGCGCCATTTCCGGAAAAGAAAGCGCTGGTCTACTTCTCGAGTGGCATCGGCAAGACCGGCGTCGATAATCAATCGCAGATTCGCGCCACCGTGAATGCGGCTGTTCGCGCGAACGTTGCTTTCTACCCGATTGATGCGCGCGGATTGGTGGCCTTCGCTCCCGCGGGCGATGCGACGCAAGCCTCGCCCAAAGGCACGGGGGTCTTCACCGGCAACGCGCAAACCTCCGCCCGGAGCACCTTCCACGATTCGCAGGACACCATCTTCACACTCGCTGCCGACACCGGAGGAAAGGCGCTGCTCGACAGCAACGATCTGACGCTCGGTATCAAAGCCGTGCAGACCGACATCAACAGCTACTACGTCCTCGGATACTACAGCGCGAATCCCGCGCAGGATGGCAAGTACCGTCATGTGACGGTGAAGATTGCGGCGCTACAGGAGTCCGCGAAACTCGATTACCGCCGCGGCTATTATGCGGCGAAGGTCTGGGGCAAAATGAGTTCGAGCGACAAGGAACGGCAGCTCGAAGACGCGCTTACGCTGGATGATCCGTTCACCGATTTGCCGCTGGCTTTGGAAGTGGATTACTTCCAGACCGGCCGCGAAAAATACTTCGTGCCCATCACCGTCCGGATTGAGGGCTCCTCGCTGGGTCTGTCGCCCAAATCGACCACCGATCTCGATTTCATCGGCCAAATCCGTGACCCTAAGGGAAAAATGCTGGGCGGCATCCGCGACGAAATCAAGCTGAAGCTGACCGAGCAGAACGCCGCGCAGCTCTCCCAGAGGCATGTCGAATACGACACGGGCGTCACACTACCGCCGGGCGATTACAATTTGCGATTCCTGGCGCGCGAAAATCAGAGTGGCAAGATGGGTACGTACGAGATGAAATTTACCGTTCCCGATCTGAGTAAACAATCGACCGCGGTGCGCATGAGCTCGGTCGTGTGGAGCAATCAGCGCGAGCCGCTCTCGGCCAGCATTGGCTCCGCCACCAATAACAAAAGGCTGGAAGCGGAGCATCCGCTGGTGGAGAACGGCGAGAAATTGATCCCGGACATCACGCGCGTGTTCCGCAAGAATCAGAAGCTCTATGTGTATTTTGAAGTTTACGATCCGGGAACCGCGGCATCCCCGAGCGTTTCAGCCGAGCTAACGATGTTCCGCGGTAAATCCAAGGCGTTCGAATCAGCGCCGGTGCACGTGACGAAGCCGAAATCAGGACGAGCGAACACAGTGGCGCTCGAGTTTGAATTGCCGCTGGCCAATATTCCGCCGGGACAATACACTTGCCAGGTAAGCGTAATCGATGAGCAGGCGAGGAAGTTCGGATACGCGCGTGCGCCGCTAGTTGTCTTACAGTAAGCGCGCCTTACCTGACGTTATATTTGAAGGCAAATTGTAGCCGAATTTGTTGTCCCTTGAACTCATTGGGCAGCGGCGGAAACGGGACCGACGCACTGATTCCGGCCACGGCGGCTCGATCGAGCGCTTGCGAGCCTGAAGGCGTTGCGATCACCAGCTTTGGCACCTGGCCCGAACGATCGATGATAAATTGCAATTGAACCGTTCCGCGATTGCCGAGCCGCGCGCTTTCCGGCCACACAGCGAACCAATTCTTCCGAACCAAGGCCAAAATTTGGATCAAATAAGGTTTGAAATCCACGCCCATGGGATCGCTCATCAGCTCCAGGCTGCTCCCGGTCCGTCCGGGCGCCGCCGGCAGGTGGATGCTTTCCGGCAAATCGGGCGGCTGATTCAGATCGCCAACCACGATGCTGCTCTGTCCTCCGCCGCCGTGCTCCATTTCGCGCACCACGCTTTGGACATCCGCCTTGGGCGGCGCCAGCTTCGCCCGGCCCTTGTTCTCACTGGGACCGGCCTGCCCCGGCGTCTCAAAAGTAAGCTTCGGCTGCTCCACCGCTTGGATCTGCGGCGGTGGAGGCGCTTTGGGAGTCCCGGACAGCGCAGGCAATACCGGCGGAGTGTTTTGCGCGGTTAGCGGCGTCTCGATTTTCGGAGGCTCGGCAATGCGGGGAGTGCCCGGCTGCGACCGGGGCCCGGGCGGTTGAGGCGACGGCGGCCTGAAGGCGCGAATCGCAGGCGCGGGGGGCAAACGCTCTTGCGACGCCGGGCGCGGCTTCAAATCCTCGACATTCACTTCCTTTGCCACCTTGCCTTTATTCGGTGCTTTCTGCGTGAGGTCGGCCGGAAGGATCAGGCGCGTGGCCTTGCTGAAATCCGGGATAATTTCGGTACCTTGTTTGGGCGGTGGACCACTTAAGCTTCCAAGCGCGACCGCCAACACGATAACGCCGGCGTGGAACACGAGCGAACCGATGCCCGCGCGCCAGTGCCGCTGCGAGTCGTCGGGCTCGTGCCAGTCCAGCACGAAATTGGGACCGGATTCCGCTCCTGAACTCATGATGGCCGAATGAGAGACGTGGAAGGCGCGTCCGGCGTTGCTAGCTAAGGGATTGAAGCCGTTGCGTAACTATCCTCGAATGCTCCTCAATTTTATCAAGAATTGCCCGAGCCGCTTCGAGCGCGCGAAGCCCATCCTCGCCCGAAACCACGGGACGTCGCCGGGTAGCGACCGCCTCCAGAAACGATTCGATCTCAAGCCGCAGCGGCTCTTCCTTGGTCACCGGGAGCGGCTGAAAACCGATCTGTTGGTTTGCGCCGACTGTGAAGGCGACGGCCTCCTGCTTCTGATAATCGAGTGAAATGTACTGATGCGGCTGGAATAGACGCAGCTTGCGGACGCGTTCGGTGGAGACCCGGCTCGCGGTCAAATTGGCGATGCATCCGCCGGGAAATGACAAGCGGGCGTTCGCGATATCGACTTTATCCGACAGAATGGAAATTCCGGCCGCGCTGATTTCCTCCGGTTCGGCTTCGGTCAAGGCGAGCACGATGTCCAGATCGTGAATCATGAGATCGAGCACCACGTCCACATCGAGACTGCGGGGGCTGAACAAGCTGAGGCGATGAATTTCGAAGAATAGTGGAATGGTCCTGATCTTTTGAAGTGCTGCAACGGCTGGATTGAAGCGCTCCAGATGGCCGATTTGCAAGATCCGTCCGTATTCGGTCGCCGTGTCGACCAAACGTCTCGCTGAAGCCAGATCGGCTGCTATGGGCTTCTCCACCAAAACGTCGATGCCGGACGCCAGCAGCTCGCAGCCGACTTGCGCGTGAAATGAGGTAGGCACCGCTACCACCGCCGCATCAATGTTGCCTTCCAGTTCGCCCAGCGTGGCAAAGGTGAGGCAATTGTGCTCGGCCGCGGCTTGCGCTGCACGCTCCGGGTCGGCATCCACCACACCGACCAAAGTGGCGTTCAACGATTGGCTCAAGACGCGCAGGTGGTGGCGTCCGAACACACCTGCGCCAACGACGGCGACTCGAATCTTAGTCAAACCCTAACTTATCACGGCTGTCCGGGCACGATGCTGAAACTCACAGGAACCTCGGGGCGCGTGCGGAGGTGAGCGAATTTTAACGGGTGCCCGCGAGAGTTGTTCTCTCGAACTGCGTTTACAAGGATAGGAGGAGCCAAATGAAAACTGCATTTGCCGGAATCGCGGCGGCCGCGATGATGTTGAGCGCCGTGGGCGCGCTGCACGCGCAGGAGATCCAGCAGCGCAAGGAAAATCAGCAGGACCGGATCGCCAACGGGGTGAAAAACGGATCTCTGACGCCGCATGAAACTGCGAATCTGGAGCGCAAGGAATCTGCTTTGAATCGCGAGACGCGCCGTGATCGCTCCCGGAACGGCGGGAAGCTGACGAACGGGGAAAAGGCCCGGATCAATCATCAGCAGAATGGCTTGAGCCGGAACATTTACCGCGACAAACATAACGCGGCGCGCCAATAGGGTTCAGAGGAGGAGCGGCTGGCGCGCACTCAGCGCAGAAACTGGTTGAGGCGCGCCATAGCTTGCTCCAGAATCGGACGATCGGCGGCATAGCAAATGCGGACAGATCCTTCGCCGCCGGCCCCGAATGCGACGCCGGGTGCGAGTCCCACGTGAGTTTCGAGCAGCAACCGTTTGCAAAAGTCGAACGAATCGTGCGCGCTTGCGATCCTGGGAAACAGGTAGAAAGCGCCGTCGGGTTTGGGCACCGTGACCCCCGGCATCCTGGCGAGAGCGTCCATACAAAAATCTCGATTTTGTTTTAAGCGCAGGAGCATTTCGGC
>Ga0335074_10006682_pt1 | contig 15991 bp, 13 predicted proteins | sample Lox_Sample_23_FD_206715 | JGI IMG/M metagenome (GOLD analysis project Ga0335074, IMG submission 206715) | Soil microbial communities from Loxahatchee National Wildlife Refuge, Florida, United States - Lox_Sample_2.3 | ecosystem: Environmental > Terrestrial > Soil > Wetlands | place: USA... | reverse complement strand
GGACTATCGGCGTCCCGGAGCCTGTCGTAGCATGCCGCGGTGTTTGGAAGGAATTACGCATGAGAGACGATTCAACTGGACTTTCGCTTCCGCTCGGTCATCTGCCGGGCACGCGCTATCCGGATGCAAACATCACCGTACTGGACAAGCGGTTCCGCCGGCAAGGCAATGCCGCGATCGAGCGAGTCGCCACCGGCTTTCGCTGGGCCGAGGGGCCGGTTTATTTCCGAGACCTCGGCTGTCTCGTCTGGAGCGACATCCCGAACAACCGGATGATGCGCTGGCTGGAGGACGACGGGCACGTGTCCGTGTTCCGCGCGCCTTCGAACTATTCCAACGGCAATACCCGCGATCGTCAGGGGCGGTTGATCACCTGCGAGCATGATATGCGACGGGTGACTCGCACCGAGCTGGACGGGCGCGTCATTGTGCTGATCGACCGGTTCGACGGCAAGCGGTTGAACGCGCCAAATGATGTCGTGGTGGCGAGCGACGGGGCGATCTGGTTCACTGATCCGGGCTATGGGATCGACGGAGAATACGAGGGCCACAAGGCCGAATTCGAGTTGCCGGCAAATGTGTACCGGCTGGATCTGCGGACGGGCACGGCGCAGGCGGTGGCCGGCGATTTCGTGCGACCGAACGGGCTTGCGTTTTCTCCGGACGAGAGGCGGCTCTACATCGTTGATAGCGGAGCTACGCATGGCGGCCCGGCGCATATCCGCTGCTTCGACGTGTCAGGCACGCGCCTGCGCGGCGGCAGGGTGTTCGCGGAGGATTTCGCACCGGGCATGACCGACGGCGTTCGAGTCGATATGGAGGGCAACGTCTGGTGCAGTATGGGCTGGGGGGACCCGGCGGAGGACGGCGTACGCTGCTACGCGCCAGATGGCACGTTGATCGGCAAGGTGCATCTGCCGGAGACCTGCGCGAACCTTTGCTTTGGCGGGCGCAAGCGGAACCGGCTGTTCATGGCGGCCAGCACTTCGATCTATGCCCTGTATCTCGATATGGAGGGGGCGATGGTGCCTTAAGGGCTGCCATGGCGGGCGGAGCGAAGCAATGACAGCGGATCGTCAGCTCCCTCAGGAGATGGTCACGCCGCTGTCCACCGGTAGAACCTGGCCGGTGACCATGCGGGACTCATCGGACGCGAGATAAATCGCGGCATTGGCGATGTCGGCGGGCTCGATCAAACCGAGTAGGTGCGAGCGCGCCAGTCGATCGATCGCGTCGTTGCCGGCCATCAGCTTGCGCACGCGGTCGGTCATGGTGGCCGAGGGAGCGATGGCGTTTACCCGCACCTTCTGCGCGGCGAACTCGACCGCGAGCGAGCGCGTCAGCGCGGCGATGCCGCCCTTGGCCGCGGTGTAGCAGTCGCGCCCGGCAATCCCCATCAGCGCGAGATTGGATGACATGTTGATGACCGAGCCGCCGCCGGCACGGATGAGCTCGGGAATGCCGAACCGGCAGCCGAGGAACGTGCCGAACAGATCGAGCCTGATGACGCGCCAGAACTCCTCGAGCGGCGCGTCCACGACGGTGTTGTCCTCGGGTGTGGATCCGCCGGCATTGTTGTGCAGCACGTGTAGCGCGCCGAAATGATCGACCGCACAACGGATCGCGGCTTGCAGGCTGTCGGGATCGGTGACGTCGGTGCGTATCGCGATCGTGCTGTTGCCGGCCAGATGGGCGGTTTCCTCGCCGGCCGTGGGATTGATCTCGGCGACGGTCACACGGGCACCTTCGCGGGCGAAGCCGATGGCAGTGGCGCGGCCGATGCCTGCACCAGCGCCGGTGATGAATGCGACCTTGCCGGCGAGACGATCCATCTCGGTGTTCCTCCTGAACGCCAGATTATGGACTGTATCGATGCTCCGACAACTCAGCTTCATCGAGATGGACGCAGCCGCCGCGATACATCGGGCGGCGTACGACGATCGGTTGCCGTGGCTCGCCGGCCGTCATTCGCCGGACGAGGATCGGTGGTATTTCCGCGAGCGTGTGTTTCCGGCCTGCGCGGTCTGGGGCGCGCTGGAAGACACAGCCCTCGTGGGCATCATCGCGTTCCGTAAAGACTGGATCGACCAGCTTTACGTATTGCCGGCTGCACAAGGGCGCGGTTGGGGAACGGCGCTGCTGAACGTCGCCAAGTCCGCGTTCCCGCGCCTGCACCTATGGACCTTCCAGCGCAACCATCTGGCGCGTCGGTTCTACGAAGCACGCGGCTTCGTACTGATCCGGCAAACCGGCGGCGCGGCGAACGAGGAAAAGGAGCCGGATGCGCTTTACCTATGGAACCGGTTGGCCCGGAACCAACAGGTCATCGTGGCGCATCGCGAAACCCCAACAACCGGGCGGCCGGCCCAACGGTCCATCCCTGCACGATCAGCGATACCACCACCAGCATGAAAATTGCCGCGAAAAATTCTGTATCGCGTTGCGGATCGGCTAGCGCCGGCAGAAAGCTCAGATAAATCGGCACGGCACCGCGCAGGCCCACCCAGGATGCGAACGCCGTTTCGCGAAAGCTGAAGCGGAACGGCAGCAGGCAGGCGAACACTGCGACTGGTCGGGCGATGAAGATCAGCACCGCCGTGGCAGCAATGGCGGGACCGAAATACGGCGGCAGGGTGGGCAGCGAGATCAGCAATCCGAGCATCAGGAACAGTACTATTTGGGATAGCCAGGCGACGCCATCGAAAAACCGCTGTAGATCCTCGCGCCGCTGCGGCACAGCAGCTCCGGTCACCACTCCGGCGAGATACACGGCAAGGAACCCGCTGGCGCCCAGCAACTGCGCCAGCCCAAACAGTGCGAGCGCACCGGTCAGCGCCAGCACGGTGGCGAGCGAGGCCTCGATCGGCAAACGGCGCAACCCCCAGGCCAGCAGCCAGCCACCACCAAGGCCCAGCACGGCGCCGCCAGCCATCTCCTCGACGAACAGCCAGGCCATGTGACCGACGCTGATCCAGGCCGGGTCGGCGATGACATGAACCAGCAGGATCGTCAGGAAGATCGACATCGGGTCATTCAGGCCGGATTCGACCTCCAGCAGCGCTGATAACCGCTCGGGCAGCACCACGCCGGCCCGGCGCAGCAGGACGGCCACCGCGGCGGCATCGGTTGGAGCCGCGGCGGACCCCGCCAGCAATGCGCCGGCAAGCGGCGCGGCCGTCAACAGCGCGATGGCGCCGCCAACAATGCCGGCGGTCAGCGCCACTCCGACCGTGGCCAGAATCGCGGCCGGCCAGAAAGCAAGGCGAAAGATTGCCGGCGGTGTGGTGAGTCCGCCTTGGAACAGGATTACCGCCAGCGCCACGCTGCCGATCAGATAGGCGGCAGCGAAATTATCGAACGCGATCCCCCCAATGCCGTCGTCGCTGGCCAAGATCCCGAGCGCCAGAAACACCAGCAGTACCGGCGCGCCGATTCGCCGGAACAACAACCCGGCCAGAATGCTGAGGACGCCAAGCGCGCCGCCCGCCAGGATCAGACCATGCGCATTGGCCATCGCGCTATGGCCGAGGGCCAGGAGCTGTGCGTCGGTCATGATCGACCCATCACCACGGACCATTGATGAACACTGCTTCGTCCTCTCCGGGCCAGGGGGGCATGGTGACGCCGATCGCCGATAGCGGCTCGGTGCTGTCGCAACGAAACTGGAACTGCGTGCCAAGCGGGATGTTGAGCGATACGCCGGGGGCCAGCTCGGTCACCTCCTCCTGCTCGCCAAACCGGCGCCACATGCGGCCGGTGCCCGAGACGATGTACCACAACTCCTCGACAGTGCGGTGCACGATCGCCTTCGACACCGCGCCGGGCGATAGCGTGAACATCGCCATGGTGCCGCGGGCGGCTGTGCAGAGCACGCGGACCTCCGATCCGTCAGGGGCGATCGCGTCCGGTGTGGCGCCGATGTGCCTCGTATCGAAGCTCATGCCGACCTGCTGCGGAAAAATTCCTGAGGTGAAAACGCTTGATCGCACTCGGCATTCGGGTCAATGTCGCTTGTGCTGGAAAGAACCGGGCGGCGAGGGGAGGACGGGCGTGCGCCTGCCGAAAGCGTGTACCGTCATCGCCCTGATTTTCCTGGCAGCTTTAGGCGTCGCGCCCGCCGTTGCACAACCGGCTACACCACCAACATGGCCGCACAGCATCACCGAAGGTGGGGCCGGTGTCACCGTCTATCAGCCGCAGGCGATCTCCTGGCCGGATCGGAAGACCCTAACAGCCCGCGCGGCCATTGCGATCACGCCGGCGGGTGCGAAGGCGCCGATCCTGGGTACCATCGAGGTTTCGCTCGCCACCACCACGGACGCGGCGACCGGGATTGTCACCCTGTCGGACCCCAGGCTGGTTGCGAGCCATTTTCCTTCGCTGAACACCGACCAGGCAACCGCACTTGAGCAGAAGATCCGCGCCGCGCTGCCGGATATGCAGATCCACCAGGTACCGCTCGATTCCGTGCTGCTGAGTCTGAAGCAGAACCCTGTCTCCTCGGTCGAGGTGAATAACGACCCGCCGACGATCTTCTATTCCGATCGTCCCGCCAGCTTGGTGGTGTTCGATGGCGACCCGGTGCTGGCACCGGTGGGCAAGACGTGGCTTTCCTTCGCTGTCAATACGAACTGGGAGGTGTTCGTCGATCACGGCACCTGGTACTTGCTGAACAACGGCCTCTGGCTGTCGGCATCCGCCGCCGCGGGTCCTTATACGCCGGTCGCTCGGCTTCCCGCGGCATTCAACGCATTGCCGAACGACGCCAATTTCGCCGATGCGAGGAAGCACGTGCCGGCGCGGCCGCCAGCCGCGGGTTCGCACGTGCCGGCCATCTTGGTCAGCACAAAGCCAGCGGAGATCATCGTCACGGCCGGTCCGCCGAAACTCGAGCCAGTGCCAGGCACCAGCCTGCAGCGGGCGACCAACACCGCCAGCGCGCTGTTCTTCGATCCGGCGCAAAAGCTGTTTTACGTGCTGTTCTCCGGACGCTGGTTCTCCGCTGCAAACCTGAACGGGCCGTGGAGCTTCGCGACCGACAAGTTGCCGCCGGAGTTCGCGATGATCCCATCCACCGGTCCTGCCGCGGCAGTGCTGGCGTCGGTGCCAGGGACCGTACCGGCGCAGGAAGCGGTGCTGAAGGCGAGCATCCCGACCACGGCAACGTTGAAGCGAAGTTCGGCAACTTTGACCGTCGTGTACGCCGGGCCGCCCAAATTTGCCCCCATCCCCGGCACAACGATCCAGTATGCCGTCAACACGGCCGACCAGGTGCTGAAGATCGGCGACAGATATTATGCCTGCTACCAGGGTGCCTGGTTCGCCTCGAGTGCGCCGACCGGTCCATGGGTACTGGCGGACAGCGTGCCCGCGGAGGTCCGGACCATTCCTCCATCCAGCCCGCTCTATAACGTTACGTATGTACAGGCTTATGGCGCGACGCCAACGACGGTGACCTATGGCTACACCGCGGGATACCTGATGGGCTTCGTCACCGCCGGGGTGCTGGTCTATGGCACCGGCTATTACTATCCGCCGGTCGTGCTGCCCGGGCCGGTGCCGATCTATTATCCTTATCCGTACTCCTATGCCGGCAGCGTGTGGTACAATTCCACGACGGGCGCTTGGGCGCGCGGCGGGTCGATCTACGGCCCATATTACGGAGCCTCGGCAGGACGTTATTACAATCCGGCGACGGGAGGCTGGGCACAGGGCGCTGCCGTCTATGGCCCCTATGGCGGCGCCGGTGCATGGTCCGCTTATAACCCGCACACCGGCACTTATTCCCACAGCAGCGCCGTGTGGGGCGGCGGCAGCGGTACCGCCAATGCGAGCTTCTACAATCCCCGCTACGGCGTGTCCGGTTCCACCACGCAGAACGTCAACCCGTACGGACGGTGGGGCTCCAGCACCGTCAGCGGGCCGAACAAGACGATCAACACTGCGAGCGGCAGCAATGCGCGCGGCAGCGCTGGGGGATTCAGTTCCTCTACCGGCGCCGCGGGCGCCGGCTACCACAACCGCGTCACCGGCAACAGCGGCGGCGCAGTGAAGGGGGCAAACGGCGACGTCTATGCCGGGAGGGACGGCAACGTCTATCGTCACACGGATGATGGCTGGTCGAAATGGAACAACGGGTCCTGGAACCCGGTGCAGACCCCGTCGAACGGCGCTGGTCGGCGAGCGGGCTCGCAAGGCGGCGGGTATGGCGGCACACAGGGTGGTCGTTTCAGCCGGATCGACAGCGGCAGCTACGGGCAACTGGAACAAGACCGCCTCGGGCGGCAGTTCGGCGCAGGACGCTTCGGAGGTGGCGGCCGATTCCGGTGACAGGCGGCTGTCGGGGCGAACGGGAAGGAGTGCGACAGTGCAGCGAATGAGCCTCAGCGTGATTGCGTCGGTGCTGATCGCACTCTGCGGGCCCGCGCTTGCCCAACAGCCGACGCAAGCGCAGGCCAACGCGATCCGCCAAGCGTGCCGGGCAGACTATCAGACGCATTGCTCGAACGTACCCACTGGTGGCTCGGCGGCGCTCTCCTGCCTGCAGCAAAATGCGTCTAGCCTGTCGCCGGGCTGCCAGACGGCATTGGGCGCGGTCAGCCATGGGAGCGCGGCGGCTGCGGGGGCGGCCTCGGCGCCGCCCGCCGTCGCGCCGGCGCCTGCCCCGCCAATGTCGAGGCGACAGGAACTTGCCCAGATGCGCCAAGCCTGCGGCCCGGACTACCGCGCTTATTGCCGCGGCGTCCAACCGGGTGGCGGTCGCGCTCTTGCATGCCTGCAGGACCACGCCGACTCGCTGTCGCATCAATGCCGTTCGGCGCTGATGGCGGCACGCGAGAGTCGCTGAGGGACACGCGAGCTGGACATGATCATCGATCCGCCGTACGGCATTCGCTTCCGGGGGCGTGCCGCCGCCCTGGCGGTCGGCGCCGCGCTGACGCTGTTAGCCGGCTGCAAGAAGGAAAACGCTTACGTGCCGCCGCCACCGCCGCAGGTGGGGGTGGCCCATCCCCTGTCGCGCAACGTAACGCCGTACCTCGACGCGACCGGTAACACCGCCGCCTTCAACCAGATCGATCTGGAAGCTCGCGTCGAGGGCTTTGTGCAAGCGATCGACTACACGGACGGCGCCTTCGTGAAGGCGGGCACGACGCTGTTCGTCATCGAGCCGGCTCCCTATCAGGCCAAGCTGCAGCAGGCCCAGGCTTCGCTCGACGCCGCCAACGCCGCCGTGGCCCAGTCCGGACCAGAGTTCCAGCGGCAGGCGACTCTTTTGAAGCAGAACGTCACTGCACAGAACACCTATGACCAGGCCAAGGCGAAATACGATTCGGACAAAGCCAATGTGCTCAACCAGACCGCCGGCGTGGCGCTGGCGGCGATCAATTTCGGCTACACTCATGTGACAGCGCCGTTCGACGGCGTGGTCACCGCGCATCTGGTCTCCGTCGGCGCACTGGTCGGCGTCAGCGGCCCGACCAAGCTGGCGACGATCGTCCAGCAGGCGCCGATCTACGTGAACTTCAACGTCAGCGAACAACAGGTGCTGGAGGTCCGCGCCAATCTCGCCAAGATTGGCGTGACGGCGGCTGATCTGAGGACTAACATTAACAAGGTGCCGGTCCAAATCGGCCTGATGACGGAATCGGGTTATCCGCACAACGGCAAGCTTGATTACGCAGCACCAGCTCTGGACACCTCGACCGGGACACTGGCGGTTCGTGGGATTTTCGACAACGCCAACCACGAGCTGTTGCCGGGCTATTTCGTGCGGATCCGCATCCCGCTGCGGTATATGGCAGGGCCGGCCCTCCTGGTGCCGGACGTTGCACTCGGCACCTCCCAGGCTGGGCGTTATCTGCTGGTCGTCAACAAAGACAACGTGGTCGAGCAGCGCAGCGTGCAGACGGGCCAGCTTGATGGCGCGTTGCGTGTGATCACCAAGGGGATAAAGCCAGACGATGAGGTGGTGATCACCGGTTTGACGCGTGCCATTCCGGGGGAGAAGGTCTCGCCTCAGCCGGCTACCATGCCCGAATCGTAAGCGGCGCATCATGGCAAAGTTCTTCATCGACCGGCCAGTGCTCGCCAATGTCCTGGCCATCCTGTTCGTACTGATCGGCGGCGTCGCGCTATTGACGCTCCCGGTGTCGCAGTACCCGAATGTGGTGCCGCCGACCGTGTCGGTGACCACCAGCTACCCCGGAGCCTCCGCCCAGACGGTGATGAACACCGTTGCGCTCCCGATCGAGCAGCAGGTCAATGGCGTGCAGGACATGCTGTACATGCAATCGACCAGCGCGTCCGACGGCACCTATAACCTCACCGTGACATTTCAAATCGGGACAGATCTGAATTTTGCGCAGGTGCTGGTGCAGAACCGAGTGGCCAGCGCCATGGCGCAACTTCCGACGGCTGTGCAAGCCCAAGGTGTGGTCGTCCAACAAAAATCGACTTCGATCTTGCAGATCATCTCGTTGACCTCTCCGGATAATCGATATGACAGCCTGTTCCTGAGCAACTACGCGACAATCAATCTGGTCAATGAGCTTGCACGCATCCCGGGCGTCGGGAATGTTAATGTCTTCGGGGTGGGTCAGTACGCTATGCGGATCTGGCTCGATCCGCAGAGGCTATACACCTACGGCCTAACGCCCGGCGATGTCATCAACGTGGTGCAGCAGCAAAGCCAGCAAGTCGCCGGAGGGCAAATCGGTGCACCACCGGCGCCCACGGGCCAGGCATTCCAATACACGGTAAATGTCCAGGGGAGGTTGGCTGATCCACAACAATTCGGCGCTATTATCGTCAAGTCGCAGAACGGCGCGATCGTAAGGCTGCGGGACGTTGCCACCATCGAGTTGGGAGCGCAGACCTACTCGCAGGCGTTTCGGCTGAACGGTCAACCGGCGGCCGGAATAGCAATCTTTCAGAATCCCAATGCCAACGCACTCGCAGTCGCGAACGCGGTACAGGCGAAGATGGCCGAACTGGCACGTGCGTTTCCGCCTGGACTGACATACTCGATCCCGTTCGACACCACCGGGTTCGTCAAGACCTCGATCCACGAAGTCTACAAAACACTGATCGAGGCCGGCATCCTGGTGCTGATTGTTATTCTGGTCTTCTTGCAAGACTGGCGGGCCACACTGGTACCGGCGACGACGGTGCCGGTAACCATTATCGGCGCGTTTGCCGCGATGGCGGCGCTGCACTTTACCGTCAACCTCTCGACTCTGTTCGCCATCATCCTGGCGATCGGCATCGTGGTCGATGACGCGATCGTGGTGGTGGAGGGCGCGGCTCACCACCAGGAGCGTGGCCTTTCCGCACATGACGCGGCAATCAAAGCGATGGACGAGCTGTTCGGCCCGATCATTGGCATAACCCTGGTGCTGATGTCGGTATTTATCCCAGCCGCCTTCCTACCCGGGCTGACCGGGAAAATGTACGCGCAATTCGCGTTGGTGATCGCCGCGACGGCGCTGATCAGCGCCGTCAACGCCGCGACGCTCAAGCCGACCCAATGTGCGTTGTGGCTAAGGCCGCCGATCCCGCCGGAAAAGCGCAACATCTTCTTCCGGGGCGTCAACTACGTATATAATCCAATTGAGCGCGCCTATGCCGGTCTGATCGGCCGTATGACGCACCACAGCCTGCTGATGGCCATCATCGCCTTGTTGCTGGCTTGCGTTGCCTTCTGGGGAATCGCGCGGCTGCCAACCGCGTTCATTCCGACAGAGGACCAAGGCTATGTCATGGTTGCAGTGCAACTTCCGGATGGTGCATCTCTGGAACGTACGCAGAACGCGATTGCGGAGGTTACCAAAATCGCGCTTGCCACGCCTGGTGTCGCTCAGGTCGTGGGAATCAGTGGTCTGTCTGTGCTCGATAACAGCGCCAGCCTGTCAAGCGCCGGTGTCGCCTACGTCATCCTGAAGGACTGGAGCGTGCGCGGCAAGGCAAAGGGCCAGGATTTACGTTCGATCTATAACCATATGCAAGGCCAGTTGAATCGGCTACCGGATGCCACTGCGTTGGTGCTAGTGCCTCCGCCCATCCAAGGGATCGGGAACGCCAATGGCTTTACTATGGAAGTCGAGTTGCGCGACGGCAATTTCGATTGGGAGAAGCTTGACCGCATTACTCACACTATTGTTGCCGACGGATCGAGCCAGAGCGCGCTGCAGCACCTAAGCACATCCTACCGCTCGGACGTGCCGCAGATCGAGGTCGATGTGGACCGTACCAAGGCCGAGACGCTGAATGTTTCCGTAGGCGACGTGTTCAACGTGCTCAACGGCTACATCGGCTCGAGCTACGTCAATCAGTTCAATTTGTTTGGTCGCACCTTCCAGGTTTACGTGCAGGCGGATGCACGCTTCCGTTTGCGACCGGCCGACCTCGAATCGTTATACGTCCGAAGCACCAACGGCAACATGGTGCCGCTTGGCTCATTGGTGACTGTCCACCCGGTGGTCGGCCCAGCATTGGTGACGCTGTATAACTTGTATCCCGCGGCCACCCTGATCGGGCTGCCGGCGCCAGCTTTTAGCTCTGGCCAGGCGATATCGCTGATGGAGGAGATCGCGAACCACGTGCTGCCGCCTGGCACCGGCTTTGAGTGGACGGCGATGTCTTATCAGGAGAAGGCGGTCGGGGGGCAGATCTACGTCGTGTTCGCGCTGGCGATCGTGCTCGTGTATCTGTGCCTGGCGGGCCAGTACGAAAGTTGGATCGCGCCGCTTGCCGTCATTCTCGCGGTGCCACTGGCGCTGCTCGGGCCCGCGCTGGCACTCGGCGGATTGGGGCTGGCGAACAACCTCTATACGCAGATCGGCATCGTGCTGTTGATTGCACTGGCGGCCAAGAACGCAATCTTGATTGTCGAGGTCGCCCGCGAACGACGGGCCGAGGGCGAGCCCATCCTGCAAGCTGCCGTCGATGCGGCGAGGACGCGGTTCCGGCCGATTATCATGACGTCGTTCGCGTTCATTCTCGGCGTCGTGCCGCTGGTCACCGCCACCGGCGCCGGCGCCGCCGCGCGGGTGTCCTTGGGCCTTGCCGTGTTCAGCGGCATGATCGCATCCACCTGTCTTGCGGTGCTGTTCGTGCCGTCGTTCTTCGTCGTGCTGCAACGGCTAGAGGAACGGATGAAGCAGCGGAAGCAGAAGGTTCCCGCGCACGGGCTGGCGGAGTAGGCTGACGCCGCACATTTGCGAGAGGGGGCTCTGCGTCCATGCTCGACATGACCGGCAAGGTCGCGATCGTCACCGGTGCCGGCTCGGTCGGGCCGGGTTGGGGCAACGGCAAGGCGACGGCCACCTTGCTTGCCCGACAAGGCGCCTCGGTGTTCCTGGTCGATATCAACGAAGCCGCCGCTCAGGAAACGCACGGGATCATAGAGAGCGAGGGACACACCTCCGCCGTGCATCGCTGCGACATGATGCAGGCGGCCGAGGTGGAGCGGATGGTGCAGGCGTGCCTCGATCGCTTCAAACGCATCGATGTGCTGGTGAACAATGTCGGCGGCTCGGCGCCCGGGGATCCAGTCAACATGCCCGAGGAGGTCTGGGACCGGCAGATCGACTTCAATCTGAAGACGGTGTTCCTTGGGTGCAAATATGTGGTGCCGGTGATGCAGACGCAGGGCAAAGGCGCTATCGTCAATGTGTCGTCGGTCGCCGGGCTGCGCAACGACGGTCATGGTGGACGCCAGCACGTCGCCTACAGTGCGAGCAAGGCCGCGGTGATCCAGTTCACCCGTGCCACGGCCGGCGCTTTCGTCAAGCAGGGCATTCGCTGCAACACAGTGGTGCCGGGACTGATGCACACGCCGCTGGTCGAGCAGCGGCTGGCTAAGACCGTCGCCGGCGGCGACGCCGAGGCGCTGATCGCCAGCCGCAACGCCCGCTGTCCGATGGGGCATATGGGCACGGCATGGGATGTGGCGCACGCGGTGCTGTTCCTCGCTTCGGACGAGGCGAACTATATCACTGGAACCGAAATCGTCGTCGATGGCGGGCTGATCCTTGCCTCACCTTGAGCAAAACGGAAGGAACCAAGCGATGGCTGAAGGACGATTCAAGGAACTGACGCCGGAGACGATGACGCCGGAGCAGCGGCGTGTGGCGGACTCGATCCAGGCCGGACCGCGTGGCGCGGGTCTGCGCGGTCCGTTCAATGCATTGCTGCGCAGCCCGGAGCTGGCGGATTATGTGCAGAAGGTCGGCGAGTACGTGCGGTTCAAGACTTCGATCCCGGCTCGGCTGAACGAGCTGGCGATCATCATTGCGGGACGGCGCTGGACGGCGCAATACGAGTTTTATGCGCATCGCCGGCTGGCGTTGCAGGCGGGGCTGAAACCCGAGATCGCGGATGCCATCGCCGAGGGCCGGCGACCGGAGGGTATGCAGGAGGACGAGACTATCGTCTATGACTTTGCCACCGAGCTGCTGCAGACCGGCCAGGTGTCGGATCCGACGTACCAGCGCACGCTTGCTAAATTCGGTGAACGTGGGATTATGGATCTGGTCGGAGCGGCAGGGTATTACAGCTTGGTTTCGCTGGTGCTGAATGTGGCCCAGGTTCCACTACCGCCCGGAGAGGCGCCTCTGCTAAGGCCGGTACGATGACAACTAACCGTCCCGGCGATTGATATTCGTATCTCGGCGGCGGAAAGCGCTTCGCGTTTCCGCCCTACGGGGAGGGTGCATGCAGGGCGGAAAAGCGAAGCGCATTCCGCCGCTCAAAAGCACGCCGCTATCAGTCCCCGAAAGGCGGCCCCTCGCCGAGCAGCTCGGGCCGGTACTCGAAATGCATCGTGTCGAAATGCGACCATCGTCCACCCCAGATGAAGCCGTGACGCTCGAAGATCGCGACAATTTCAGCCGGAATCCTGTTCACATAAGGGGGCATCGCACCGTCGCGGCCAACGCGCCATAACCAGTAGTCCGCGTACGCAGTGTTGATGTCGATAGCGGCGCCCCAGCCATGCATGCTGATCTGGCCGGTGTCGGCGACGCTGCGGCAGTTATAAGTCCCGCCGATCGGGTAGAGGTATTTCTTATCCTCCGCCGGGAGCTCATCCAGCTCCCGCGATATTTCAGCCAAGTGCTGGTCCACCCCGTTCACCGAGGTGATCCTGACAGTGTGCCCCCAAGTGGTCGGCAGCCACACGACTGGGACGAGTTTCGGGACCACCTCGCCGGCCCGGCAGTCGCCATACATCTTGTCGAAGAAGGCCTGGTTGCGAATGCGTCCGGGATCCCCCATCGGCGGCAACAGCGGAGCGCCGCTCGGGTATGGGAAATGGAACTGGTCCAGGATCGATCCGTTACGGATCATCTCATCCAGACCCTTATTCGGACGGCCATCGCTGACCGGCATGCGCGTCCCGTCGCGCCAGATCAGGTTGGTGCCGTCGAAGCCCGCAAGCTCGTCGGGATACGCTCGCAGCAGGGCATCGATCGGGCCGGCGGCATCTGCCCGGCCGGCAACTGCAAGCAGCATGGCCAGGATCGCGATGCGCAGCGCGGCGATCATGCCACGACGCCCGCTATCAGATCCCCGATGCGACGGCGGAACTCGTGGATTCCGGTTTCGCGATGCCGTGTCGGATGCACGCGGTTCGTCAGCAGCGACCACGCAACGCCACGCGCGAAATCGACCCACAGCCCCGTCCCGGTGAAGCCGGTATGGCCGATCGTCGTATCCGAGCAGAGGTCGCCTCCGGGCCAACCCGGATGTCGTGCCTCCCACCCCAAAGTGCGGGTGGGTGACTGACGTGTGCGGATCGGCGTCAGCGCAGGTTCGGTTCCCCGCAGGAGACCAAGCGCGAAGTCGAGCACGCCATCGATGGTGCCGAACAACCCCGCATGACCGGACGCGCCGCCAAGGGCGAAAGCGTTCTCGTCATGCACCTCCCCGCGCAGCACTCGGCCCCGCCAAGTGCAATGTTCGGTTGCGGCGCAGACGGCGGGATCGGGACGGAATGTCAGACCCGTTGGCAGCCTCTGATCGGCTAAACAAACGCCGGTCAGCCGTTCGATGGCAATACCCAGCAGCATGAAATTGATATCGGAATAGACCGGCGGCCCGGCTTGCCAGACGCGTTGCAGGATGAAGGCGCGCAGGGTCGCCGGATCCTGGCCGTAGGTATAGAGCGGCTCCACTGCCGGAAGATGAGTCTGGTGCGCGAGACATTGGCCGAAAGTCAGTCGCCGCTCCGCCGCATTCAGGTCGTATTGCCGTAGATCAGGGATCGCAACGGTCAACGGACCGTCCAGCGCGATGGTGCCCTCGGCGACCAGACGCAGGATCGCGGTGGTGGTGAAGATCACCTTGGTGAGCGAAGCAAGATCGAAGCACGTGCCGCGCTGCATCGGCGCCAGCTCCGGCACAAGCTGGGCATGGCCCAGCACGAGCACCGCACGATCCCCCGCGGCGGTGATCACGCCGAAAACGGCGCCCGGCACAGACCCGATGGCTTGCTCCACTGTGCTGCTGCAAGCGGCCAGGATTGTTTCGGCGTTCATATGTGATAAAGCGGAGGCGTCAATGGCGTGCGCCTCGTATTACATCGGAGGGCGACGCCAGCAAGGGAGGAATCTCGATGACCCACTTCGACATGACCCGGCGGGCCGTGGTCGGCGGCATTGCGGGCACGGCTGCCCTGGGAGCCGCCTCGGTGCGGGCCGCCACCCCCCCGCCGCTGCCCCGCTCTCCGGTCCGGCTCAACGTGATCGATGTCGCCGGTCAGCTCCAACTTACGCAGGGCGCGATCCAGAGCTTCATTCACGCCAATCCCAAGCTGATCTCCAACGCCACTTTCACGCAGGCGCCGGCGCCGGAGCTGCCAGGCAAGCTCAAGGCGATGCAGGCGGCCGGGCGCGTCGATCTCGACCTCGTGATGACCGGCACCGACGGACTGTCGGCGGGCATCGACTTGAATCTGTGGGTTCCGTTGGTGACCGATTACGCCGCGCAATTGCCCGACCTGAACTCGATCTACCTGCCCGGCGCGCTGAAGATGCAAGGCCTGGCGGCGAACCAGGCGGTCTGCGTGGTGTTCTGCCCGGCCGGACCGATCATCGAATACATGCCCGACCCGGTGAAGGTGCCGCCGAAGACCGCGCAGGAGTTGCTCGATTGGGCAAAGGCGCATCCGAAGCGCTTTCTCTATGCACGCCCTGCCAATTCCGGCCCCGGTCGCACATTCCTGCAGGGCCTGCCGTACATCCTGCACGACAAGGACCCGATGGACCCTAAGAACGGCTGGGACAAGACCTGGGCCTATCTCATCGAGATCGGCAAATACATTGAATATTATCCCAGCGGCACCACCGACACATTCAAGGAGCTGGCCAACGGCACGCGCGACATTATCGCCTCGCATGTCGGATGGGACGTCAACACGCGCATCCTTGGTGTGGTCCCGAAGGAGGTGCAGGCCGGTACCCTCGAAGGCTTCCATTGGGTGACCGATGCCCAGTACTGGGCCGTGCCGAAGGGCGTGCCGCCCGACCATCTCGCCGTCGTGCTGGAGATGACGAAATATATGACGTACGACAAGGGGTATTTCTATCCTGGTCCGGCGGTGAAGGACGTGCCGCTGTCGATGGCGCCGCCCGACGAGCAGAAACTCATCACCGAGTACACTCGCCCGTTCTACACGAAGCTGTTCGAAGAGGTGCCGTCCGAAGTGCCGCTGCCCGCTGACAAGCTGGTCTATGCGTTCAACCGCTGGGACCAGCAAGTGGGCTCGCGTCCGGGCAAATAACCGCCATGCCGTCCGCGCCACACGATTTCCGCGAGCTTCGGCTTGAAGCGATCAGCCGTGAGTTCGGCCAGAGACACGCGTTGCGCGGCGTCACGCTGTCGGTCGCGCGGGGCGAGTTCGTCGCCCTGCTCGGCCCGTCAGGCTGCGGCAAATCGACCGCGCTGAACTGCATCGCCGGACTGTTGCAGTTGAGCGGTGGGGCGATATGGC
>Ga0335074_10006681_pt1 | contig 15994 bp, 16 predicted proteins | sample Lox_Sample_23_FD_206715 | JGI IMG/M metagenome (GOLD analysis project Ga0335074, IMG submission 206715) | Soil microbial communities from Loxahatchee National Wildlife Refuge, Florida, United States - Lox_Sample_2.3 | ecosystem: Environmental > Terrestrial > Soil > Wetlands | place: USA... | reverse complement strand
AGCACCCCGTACGTGATGGTCAGCCGCAACCGCACGGTCCGGCGCGGCAGGATATGCCGCCCGATCTCGTTGACGAGGCGGCGCAGAAGGCGTGCCGGCGTCGTCGAACCGGCCTGCTGAATCATCATCAGCCCAGCATGCCTGGCCGTACCTAACAACGGGGTAACGGCTGGCGTTCGGGCCGTGTTAGGGCCGCTCCCGTACAAACCAGGGGCATGGACACAACCATCGAAGTGAGCGGCCTGCGCAAGCGGTTCGGGGCAACCGTGGCGCTGGACGGGATGACGTTTACCGTGCCGCCGGGGCAGGTGACCGGGTTCATCGGGCCGAACGGCGCGGGCAAGTCCACCACCATGCGGGTGATCCTCGGCCTGGACGCCCCCGACGAGGGCCGCGCGCTGGTCGGCGGGCGGCCCTACCGGACCCTCCGCCGGCCGCTGACCCGGCTCGGGTCGCTGCTGGACGCGTCGGCGCTGCAGCCCAGCCGCAGCGGCCGCAACCACCTGCTCTGGCTGGCCAGCTCCCAGGGCCTGCCCGCCACGAGGGTCGACGCGGTGATCGAGCAGGCCGGGATGCAGGCCGCGGCCCGGCGCAAGACCGGCGGGTACTCGCTCGGGATGCGCCAGCGGCTGGGGATCGCCGCGGCGATGCTGGGCGACCCGGCCGCGGTGATGTTCGACGAGCCGTTCAACGGCATGGACCCCGAGGGCATCATCTGGATGCGCGGGTTCCTCCGCGCGCTGGCCGCCGAGGGCCGGGCCGTGCTCGTCTCCAGCCACCTGATGGGGGAACTGCAGGACACCGCCGGCCACCTGGTGATCGTGGGCCGGGGGAGGGTGATCGCGGATGCCAGCACGGCCGACCTGCTCGCGGCCGCGTCCGGGGACCGGGTCACCCTGCGCACCGCCGCGGCCGCCGATGCGGCCGCGGCGGTGCAGCGCGGGGGCGGCACCGTCGCCGCCGTCGGCCCGGACACGCTGACGGTGACCGGGCTGGCCGCGGACAAGATCGTGATACTGCTCGGCGAGGCCGGGGTGCCGTTCTCCGAGGTGGCCGCGCACCGCGCGTCGCTGGAGGAGGCGTACCTGGACCTGACCCGCGACGCCGCCGAGTACCGGGCGGCGGTGCCCGGCGCTCCTGGTACGCCCGCGGACACGGAGGCCGCGCGATGACCGCCACCGTCGCCCGGCACCGGCCGGGCCAGGGCCGGGAGGACATCGGACGCGACGGCTTCGGCCGCGTCCTGCGCGCCGAGTGGATCAAGTTCCGCACCGTGCGCGGCTGGGTCATCGCGGTCGTGATCGCGGTCGTGCTGATGGACCTGGTCGGGCTGTTCGCATCGGGATCGGTCAACACCACCTGTGACAACGGCGGGGGCCGGGTGCTGCACGGCGCAGCCTGCGTCCCGCAGCAGCCGCTGGGGCCGGGCGGCGTGCCGGTGAACGACAGCTTCACCTTCGTGCACCAGCCGCTGGCCGGCAACGGTGGCGTCACCGTCCGGGTGACCTCGCTGACCGGGCGGTACGGCGGCGGTGCCGGCCCGGCCAGCCAGGGGCCTGTGGCCGGGAGCAAGATCGGCGTCCAGCCCTGGTCCAAGGCCGGGATCATCATCAAGCAGAGCACCCGGCAGGGATCCGCCTACGCCGCGATGATGGTCACCGGCAGCCACGGGGTCCGGATGCAGTACGACTTCACCCACGACATCGCCGGCCTGGCCGGCCCGGTGTCGGCCCGCTCGCCGCGCTGGCTGCGCCTGACCCGCTCCGGCGACACGATCACCGGGTACGACTCGGCCGACGGCCGCCACTGGACCGAGGTCGGCGCGGTCGCCCTGGCCGGGCTTTCTTCAACCGCCCAGGCCGGGCTGTTCGCCACCTCGCCGGCGTACATGACTTTGTCCCAGGTCTTCGGCGGGACCACCGGGCAGATCGGCCCGAGCCTGGCCACCGGGGTCTTCGACCACGTCCGCCTGTCGGGCGCCCGGCCCGGCGGCTCATGGGCCGGCGCCGACATCGGGAACCAGGACGCCTTCGGCCCGCAGTCGGGCCAGCTGCAGGGCTTCCAGCACGCCGGGGGCCGGTTCACCGTGAGCGGGTCCGGCGACATCGCGCCCCAGGTACCCGGGATCGGGGGCGGCGACCCCGACTCGACCATCGAAGGTCACCTCATAGGCGCGCTCGCCGGGCTGATCGTCCTGGTCGTCATCGGCGCGATGTTCATGACCGCCGAGTACCGCCGGGGCCTGATCCGCACCACGCTGGCCGCCACGCCGCGCCGCGGCCGGGTCCTGGCGGCCAAGGCGATCGTGATCGCGTCGGTCACGTTCGCGGCCGGCCTGATCGCCGCGGTCATCGCGGTCCTGGTCGGCGTCCGGCTGTCGCACGACCAGGGCACGTACGTGTTCCCGGTGTCCTGGCTGACCTGGGTGCGGGTGGTGGCCGGGACCGCGGCGCTGCTCGCCGTGGCCACCGTCCTCGCCCTCGCCCTCGCCACCATGCTGCGGCGCAGCGCGGCCGCGGTCGCCGCCGCGATCGTGGTGATCGTGGTGCCGTTCATCCTCGGGATCGCCCAGGTGCTGCCGCTGGGGCCCGCCGAGTGGGTGCTGCGGGTCACCCCGGCCGCGGCCTTCGCCATCCAGCAGAGCGTGCCGACGTACTCGCAGGTCAGGGCCAGCTACACGCCCCCGATCTATTTCCCGCTCTCCCCGTGGGCCGGCTTCGGCGTGCTCTGCGGCTACACCGCGCTCGCCCTGGGCCTGGCCTTCGTCGTGCTGCGCCGGAGGGACGCATGAGCGCGCTCGAAACCGGCCGGCCTATCCGGCGGCCCGGATTGAACACACTCCGCGCCGAGTGGACCAAGTTGCGCACGGTGCCGGGTACGCCCTGGCTCCTCGCCGCCACCATAGTGTTGACTGTGGCGGTGAGCACCGCGGCGATCGCCGGCACCAGATGCCAGGTCGGCGCCCCGTGCCCGGCGGACACCACCAAGCTCAGCCTCACCGGCGTCGACTTCGGCCAGGCCGTCGTGGCCATCCTGGCCGTGCTCGGGATCAGCAGCGAGTACAGCACCGGGATGATCCGCGCCACCTTCGCCGCGATGCCGCGCCGGGCCGCGGTGCTGGCCGCCAAGGCCTGCGTCACGACCGGGCCGGTGCTGGCCGCCGGGGTCATCGCGGTGGCCGCGTCGCTGCTGGCCGGGCGGCTGATCCTGCCCGGCCACGGCTTCACCGCCGCCCGCGGCTTCCCGCTGATGTCCCTGTCCGACGGCGCGGTGCTGCGGGCCGCGGCCGGGTCGGTGCTCTACCTGGCCCTGATCGGGCTGCTCAGCCTGGGCATCGCCGCCGCGGTCCGGGACTCCGCGGTGGCCATCGGCCTGGTGCTCGGCCTGCTTTACCTGTTCCCGATCGTCGCCAGCCTGGCCGTCAACCCGCACTGGCAACGGCATCTGGAGCAGATCGGGCCGATGACGGCCGGCCTGGAGATCGAGGCCACGACCGGCCTGCATAGCCTTCCGATCAGTCCATGGGCGGGCTTGGGCGTGCTCGCCGCCTGGGCGGCCGCCGCGCTGCTGATCGGCGGATTGCTGCTGCGACTGCGGGACGCCTGACAGGGGGGTGGCCGTGAGGTCTAGGGGGGTGGCCGTGGTGTCTTCGGGCCCGGCCGTGCCCGGCACCGCCGTCGCCGACCTCGGACCGGTGCCGGACCGCGTGCCGTGGCCGAGGCGGCGAGTGTTCCCCCTGCTGGTCATGGCGGCGCTGATCGCGGTGTCGATGGGCTCCACGACCTGGTGGGGCCCGTTGATCACCGGGGCGCACAGGTGGGGGCTGCCGGACGACCTGTGGGGCACGCTGACCGCCGCTCAGCGCCTGCTCCACGGCGATATCGGCGGCCTGTACTCCCGGCAGACCGGGCTGGTCGGGTTCCCCGGCGCGGCGGTGATCCTGGTCCCGGCGGCCGCGTTCATCGATGCCGCCGGGATCTCGCTGCAGCTCCCGGGCGCGCACAACGTCCATCCGACCGCGTGGCTGCTGGCCGGGCCGTATGAGATCGCGATCTCGTCGGTTGTGCTGTTCGCCGCCGACGCGCTCGCCGAGCGGCTGGGCGCGGACCGGTCGAAGCGCGCGGTGCTGGCCGCCGCGAGCGCGGTGGGCCTGTGGTGCGTGGCGGTGGAATGGGGTCATCCCGAGGACGCCGTCGGCGTGGGGCTGCTCTTGTTCGCGGTCCTCGCGCTGTCCCGCCGGAAGGCCCCGCGCTCGGCCTGGCTGCTCGGCGCGGGAATCGCCGTGCAGCCGGTGGTGCTGATCGCGCTGCCGCTGATCCTGATCGCCCTGGAGCCGCGGCGGGTGGCGGGCTACCTCATCCGGGCGGCCACCCCGGCCGTCGTCGTGCTGGGCGCCGCGACCGCGGCCAACTGGCGGGCCACGGTGCGCGCGGTGACCAACCAGCCCAACTGGCCGAAGGTTGATCACCCCACACCGTGGACGTCGCTGGCCCCGCACCTGAGCGGCGGGGCGGTGGCGGCCGGCCCGTTCCGTCTCACGGCGATCGGGGTGGCCTTCATGGCGGCCGTGATACTCGGGCGGCACTTCAGCGCCGAGCGCGGCCGGGTCTGGACCCCGCAGACGCTGCAGGAGTTCCTGTGGTGGACGGCGCTGGCCCTGGCGTTGCGTTCGGTATTCGAGCCGGTCATGGTCGCCTATTACCTGTGGCCGGTGCTGGCCGTGGCGGTGATCGCGGCGGTGCGCGACTGGGCGCGCCTGGCCGCCACGTCGGTCCTGGTCGTGGTCATCACGTTCGGCTCGCAGGTCTCCTGGCACGGCCCGTGGGCCTGGTACGGCCCGATGATCGCGGGGCTGGCCGTGACCCTCTTCCTGGCCCGGCTCCCGGCGCGCCTCACCCCGGTACCGCCCCGCCTTAGCCGGCTCCGGCCGTCCACCGCGGCACCCGCTTCGTCCGGCTCGACCGGCTCGTCCGCCTCCGCCGGCTCGTCAGCGTCCGCGGCCTGCGCTGGCTCCGCGGCCTCCGCCGCCTCCGCGGCCTCCCGCACCGCCTGGGCGGCCCGGGAACGTTAAAGGCAGGTTCCCCGCCCCCAGTTGGCGAGGAACCTGCCGTCTTGGTCGCGAGCGGCGGCCGCCCCCGTCAGGGCGCGCCGATCGCGTGGTTAGGCGGTCCGTTGGTAATCAGCCAGCAGGGATCTTGCGACCGGCCGAGCCTGATCACCACGGCGTCATCATGCGGGTTGTTCCAGGTGGCGTCGCGGAAGTCGTTCCAGGCCGTCGTCATCGTGTTCGCCGACGAATGGACGATCACCTGCACGATCTCGGGAATGATCCTGGTGAGATCGTCGAGCGGGCAGCCCTCGAGCACGTTACGAAGGTGGTCCCATTCGAGCTGCTCCAGGAACTCGGGCTCGGCGGGCGGGCTGGACATCCAGAGGGTCCCCGCCGGCCATTCTGGATCGGCCGCGGGGCTAGCCCTGGTACTGAAGAGGTCCGTCCGCTGGCGCCGGGCCAGCCGGCCGATCCCGCGTCTCGAGCGGTGCCGAGGCTGGTACCCGGCGTCCCACAGCAATAGGAACGAGGCGAGCGATGTCACGACCATCCGCGTGACCCCCATGCCCGGCGCCGGGCGCGCCGCCGTCGATTCCGGCCGGCCCGGATGGACGTACGAGCGCGATCTATGCCCTTTAGGTGTTCGCGTCCCACGCCGCTAGACATCCCGGGAATGGCCGCCGTCGTGCGCCAGCCATAGAGACAGATCCGCATTAGCCTCAGCGTTGGCAAGCTTCTCCAGGACTTCGGCTTCCAGATAGCGCCTATGTCCGCCGAGCGTCCGGACCGAACTGAGTTTCCCTGCTTTGGCCCACCTGGTAACGGTTTTCGGATCGACGCGAAACGCGGCCGCCACCTCCGCCGGGGTAAGCAGCAGATTCGCCAGGTGTCCGTCATGAGTTGATGGCACTTTCCTGTTCTCCTCTTTGTCACAGTTGTCGAGTGGAGCTGTCGTGCTGTCCTGCTCGTCGTGCTCGTCCTAGGTATCGGCCGCCGCCGGTTCGGCCCACTGAACTGCCGGCTCATCGCGCTCGCGGGTGATCGCCGCGACCGGCACCCGCAGGACCCGGGCAATCCGGTGAATGGTCGCCGGGCGTGCGCTGCGCTTCTCTCGTTCGATGTTGGAGAGCGCGGACTGACTCATCCCGACTTTCCGTGCAAACTCGGGCTGATGCCAGCCATCCTTCTCGCGAAGGCTGCGGATTGCCGCGCCGTTCTGCCGGAGCCTTCCTAGGGTCCGGCCGGGGGGCTCTCTCGAGGTCGTCGTGACCGTTTGTGTCATGCTCATGCGCGTAACTTAGCCAAGCGCCCAGCGGGGAGCAAGGCATTCGTAGACATTGATGGTCACCAATGGTCCACAATGGATGGCTGACGGCATGCGGAGTAATAGCGCCCGGGGAGCCGGAGGGCGGCGCCGCCCCCGGCGGGGAACATCTGCCCGGACCGTACTGCCTGGTAGCTACGTCGGCTAGGCGAGGCCGCGTCCGCGTCGGCAACAGGCCGTGGCCGTGGCCCACCGAGTGCATATCCGCAGATCGCAGGCTCGGCCGTAGCGAATCAGGTGGCCGGCCCGTGCCGTCTGCGCGGTCCTGACACCGGATTGACGGCCGGCCGGGCCGGCGGTCCCGGCGCGCCGTGATCCGGCTGAGGACCATTTACATGTATGTTCAGTCGCGATCTGGCAAGCTATGTCCAGAACGATCCGCGCTTTCCGACCACTCCCGGTGGACCCCGATGGACACATACCCTTACGACGCCTGGCTTCGGCTCGGGCGCATGCTCGAGCGCCGCCGAGGCGAGCTCGGCTACGGGTTCCGTCAGCGCGCCCGCTTCGCCAGGGAACGCGGCAACGGAAAAATCTCCGTCAAGACCATCAGCCGCCTCGAGAAGGGCGAGCGCGATTCCTACCCGGAGTCCACCGTCGGCACCGTCGAGAGCATGTACCAGTGGGCCCCCGGCAGCATCGAGTCGGTTCTGGCCGGCGGGGAACCGAACACGCTCTTGATCGCGCCGGCGTCCGGCCGGAACCCGATCACGACCGGGCATGCCCCGGCCACTTCGGGCGAGCGCCTGGCCAGCTGGGTGTTCGTGCGAATGAGGCAGCGCGGCTACGACGATGACGTCATTCATGACTTTCTGGCCGCCGAAGGGCTGCCCTGCGAGCCGACCACCATATCGGCGGTCACCCGGATCGCCGACGCGGCCGACGCCAGCGTCGCTGAGGTCCTGGCCCTGCTCGGTGTCGAGGACATGATCTCCCGCCGATCGCGTCCCGTGGCCGAGCGCGAAAATCAGCGGCATGGCTGGGGAACTGGCCGCTGAAGCCAGGCCCGGCGGCGGACCGGGTCTTCCCGGCCCGCCGCGGGCGGGCCTTGCCGTCAGGCGAGGGCGATCACGCGCTTAATCGGACGCTCCGCAGGCTCTTCTGGGCGACGACGACCGCCGGCGGCCTGGAATCGGATGCGGAGGCCGCCTGGCAGCCATGCATGAAGCCTCGTCGCCACGCGCACCACGGATCGGGGACGAGCAGGGCGATAAAGCCGCCGCCGGTCAGCAGCGCGGCGGGCAGGGCCATGGCGATGGCCTGCTGGGCACTGATCGCGTTCGAGGCGCACACGATCACGGTGGCGACATCCAGGATGACGCCCGCTACCACGGACCAGAGTGCCCGCCTCGGTCGACTTAAGTGCATCCGATCAGATCGCTGCCGACGAGACTCGTTGTCCATCACTGCTCGTCTCCCTCCGGGCGGGGGGGCCGCCCGCTACCAACATCCCCCCTCGAACCTTCCGGCAGATAAGCCCCAGCTGTCTCTGCCGACTTGCAGTACTTTAGTTGGGGATATCGGGGATCTCGTAACCTCTCTCTGGCGTGTTGCGCAACATGTTCTGTGCACGTTGAACAGGGACTGTGTCTGGATTTCAGGGAGCTAACTGGAAGTGCCGATGGGGCTAAAGTGGCCAAAGTGACGAGCTAGGGCAGTTCGTGGCCGCCGCCGTGTGCCCCCCGCTCTCGGTGGTGCTCGGCTGCCTCCGGGCACTGGCTCAGCGGCTGCCGAAGGGCCTCCTCGATTCTCATCGGCATGGAGGGAGGCCGCGCGAATGCAGCAGCTGAGCAAGAAGCTGATCAGCTGGGCTTCGATTCTGGAGGACGGCACCCGCGAGCAAGCGGAGCGGACCGCCACCATGCCGTTCATCTTCCCGCACCTCGCCCTGATGCCGGATGCGCACCTCGGCCGCGGCGCGACGGTCGGCTCGGTGATCCCGACCATCCGCGCGATAATTCCGTCCGCGGTTGGCGTCGACATCGGCTGCGGCATGATCGCCGTGCGCACCCAGTTCAGTGCCGGGGACGCGCAGGCCCGCGGCGGCCTGGCCGCGCTGCGCACGGCCATCGAGCGCGCGATCCCGCTGTCGGCCGGGAAATACAACACCTCTCTCTATGACGCCGAGACCTCCCGGCGAATCGAGGCGCTCGAGGAACGCGACGGCGCGGACAGTGCCGACAAGATCGCCCCGAACTGGCGGCTGCAGCTGGGCAGCCTCGGCTCCGGCAACCACTTCATCGAGGTCAGCCTGGACGAGGAGGAGCGGGTCTGGCTGTTCCTGCACTCCGGCTCGCGCGGCGTCGGCAACAGGCTGGCCCAGCGGCACATCAAGATCGCCCAGGACCTGGCGGCCACGTGGTGGATCCAGCTGCCCGACCCCGACCTGGCCTACCTGGTCGAGGGCACCGACCAGTTCTGGGCCTACATCCGCGACCTGCGCTGGGCCCAGCACTTCGCGCTGCTGAACCGCGAGGAGATGATGCACCGGGTCGCGGACTGCGTCCGGCGCTGGATCGGCCGCGACGTCGAGGCGAGCGAGACCGTGAACACCCACCACAACTACACGGCCCAGGAAACGCACTTCGGCGAACTGGTGTGGCTCTCGCGCAAGGGCGCGATCGACGCGTCGGCGGGCCGGCCGGGCCTGATCCCGGGCTCGATGGGCACCCGCTCCTACGTGGTGACCGGCAAGGGCAACCGGCTCGCGCTGAACTCGGCGCCGCACGGCGCGGGGCGCCGCTACAGCCGGTCCAAGGCGCGCAAGACGTTCACGCGCGGCCAGCTCGACGCGGCCATGCGGGGCATCGAGTGGCGCCGGACGGACAAGTTCCTGGACGAGATCCCGGATGCGTACAAGCCGGTGGATGTGGTGATGGACGACGCCAAGGACCTGGTCGAGATCCGGCACACGCTGCGCCAGATCGTCAACGTCAAGGGCGACTAACGGCGGCCTGGCCGGCCAGGTATTCGTTGCGCTGCTCGATCAGCCGCCGGCTCGTACTCGGTGATCCGCGAGGTCATCGTCCAGGCCACCCCGAAGTCGGGCGGCGCCGGGATGAGAGTCACGCACGCGAACCGGGCCGTCACGGCAACCGTCCTCAGAGCAGTCTTTTACGCTCCGTCTCGCCCCGATCGATCAGGCGTGGATGACGTCGGTGTGGTGGCAGAAATGCAGCCGGGCCGCGCCGGTGGCGCGGATCCGCGCCCGCGACGCACGCCAGGCGGCCTCGTCGGCCGCCTGGCCGGGCGGCAGCTCCTGGTCGTCCGGGCCCTGGTACACCTGCGGCGTGTACACGGCGTCCCCCGTCAGCACGTCGGGCGGGCCGTCGCCGGACTGGACGACCACGCACTGGTGGCCCTCGGTGTGCCCGGGGGTGGTGATCACCGACAGCCCGGGCAGCAGCTCGGTGTCCCCGTCCAGCAGCTCGAACCCGGCGTTCATGAAGTCGAACCAGTCGTACAGCTCCCGGGCCTCGCGCTTGGCCCGGGCCAGTTCGGTGCGCTGGACGTAGATGGCGGCGTGCTTGAAGACCGCGTTCTGGCCGCAGTGGTCGAAGTGCAGGTGGGTGTTGATCACCGTGTCGATGTCGCCCGGCGTCATGTCCAGGCCGGCCAGCGCGTCCGCGACGGTGGTGTTGACCACGCGCCAGTCACTGAGCACCTCGTCCGGCCCGCCGACGCCGGTGTCGACCAGCACCGCGCCGCCCGGGTGGGTGACCACGAAGCCGTGTACCGGCCACTCGCCGCCGTTGTCCGGAGAGCGCAGGCGGGCCAGGTGCAACCGCTTGATCTCCAGGGACATCGGCGAACCTCCAGATTCGTGACCTTGACGGCGATCGCGGGCGGGTCCCTCATCGTCGCAGTATCCGGGTTCCGCGGTCCAATAGAGGGGTGTGCACCGCCATCCTGAGCATCGAACCGGGCGCCCCGGTCCTGCTGGCCGGCGTCCGGGACGAACTGGTCGACCGCGCCTGGGAGCCGCCCGGGCGGCACTGGCCGGATCATCCCGGGCTGATCGGCGGGCGCGACCTGCTGGCCGGCGGCACCTGGCTGGCCGTGGCGCCCGGCACCCGGCGGGTGGCCTGCGTGCTGAACGCGCGGGGCCGGAGGGCGCCGGATGCCTCGCGGCGCACCCGGGGCGTGCTGCCGCTGCAGGCCGCCGAGGACGCGAAGCTGGACCGGTCCGGGCTGGACGGGTTCGACCCGTTCCACCTGCTGATCGCCGATCCCGGCGCCGCGGTGCTCTGGAGCTGGGACGGCGAGCACCTCGCCGAGCGGGAACTGAGCGCCGGGCTGCACATCGTGGTGAACAGCGGCCTGGATGACGCGGCGGGCGACGTCCCGGACCATGAGCGGGCCCGGATCGCGCATTTCCTGCCGCGGCTGCGGGCGGCGCCCCGGCCCGTCCCTGGCCCGGGCGGCACGACCGCGCAGGCCTGGGGGGCCTGGATGGCGCTGCTGAACGGGGACGGCCTCGCCCCCGACGACACGCGGGCGCTGATCGTCCGGCGGGATCTGGGCGCGGGGCGAATCTGGGGGACGACCTCGATCTCCCTGGTCGCGCTGGGGGCGGCCGGACCGCGGTACGACTTCACCGCCGCTCCCGGCGATCCGCGGGCCTGGTATCAGGTACCGGTTGGCTAGCGCAATCGTTCGCGACGTGAAACACTTCGGTGGTCTGGTGGCCGGTGGTGAAGGGCGTTCACGATCATGGCTCAGCCCGAGGACAGCTCCGGTGTCCGCGTAGCTCGTTCAACCGTCCGTGGCCTGACCGCCGCACCCGGAGGCGGACCCACGGTGCTGCGCCGGTTGCTCGGCGCCCAGCTTAGGCGGCTGCGTGAGGAGCGGGGGATCACGCTCGAGGACGCCGGCGACGTGATCAGGGCCTCGGGCTCCAAGATGAGCCGGCTCGAGACCGGCCGGGTCGGCTTCAAGGACCGCGACATCGCCGACCTGCTCACCTTCTATGAGGTGACCGACGAGGAGCAGCGCACGGCCCTGCGCGATCTGGCCCGCAGCGCCAGCGCGCACGGCTGGTGGCACGACTACTCCGACGTGCTGCCGTCCTGGTTCGAGGCCTACGTCGGCCTGGAAGAGGCGGCGACGAGCATCCGCGCCTACGAGGTCCAGTTCGTTCCCGGGCTGCTGCAGACCGAGGACTACGCCCGGGCGGTCACCCTGCTCGGCCATCACGGGGCACCGGCCACCGAGATCGAGCAGCGGGTCGCGCTCCGGATGGCCCGCCAGGCGCTGCTGGCCGGGCCCGCGCCGACGCACCTGTGGGCCGTGCTGGACGAGGCGGTGCTGCGCCGGCCGGCGGGGCGCCCCGGCGTCATGCGCCGCCAGCTTCAGTACCTGCTGGAGGCCGCGGAGCGCCCGAACGTGACGATCCAGATCATCCCGTTCGCGGCCGGCCTGCACGCCGCGGCCGGCGGCCAGTTCAGCATCCTGCGCTTCGCCGAGCGCGACCTGCCCGACATCGTGTACCTCGAGCAGCTCGCCAGCTCCCTGTACCTGGACAAGCGCGAAACCGTCGACCACTACATGGCCGTGATGGACCGGCTGTGCCTGGAGGCGAGCCCGTCCTCGGCCACGGCCAAGACGATCAACGCGATCCTGCGCGACGGCTGACCGCGGCCGTCACCTCCCGCGTCGTCAGATGTTCACAGGCGCTCGAGGATCGTGGCCGTGGCCATCGCCCCGCCGGCGCACATCGTGACCAGAGCCGTGCTGGCGTCCCGCCGCTCCATCTCGTGCAGCGCGGTGGTGATCAGCCGGGCCCCGGTGCAGCCGACCGGGTGGCCGAGGGCGATCGCGCCGCCGTTGACGTTGACCCGCTCCGGGTCGGGCCGGTGCACGCTCATCCAGGACAGCACGACCGAGGCGAACGCCTCGTTGACCTCGAACAGGTCGATGTCGGCCAGAACCATGCCGCTGCGCTTAAGCACCCGCTCGGTCGCGGCGACGGGCCCGTCCAGGTGGTAGTACGGCTCGGCGCCGACCAGGCACTGGGCGATGATCCGGGCCCGCGGCTTCAGGCCCAGCGCCCGGGCCCGGTCCGCGTCGGCGAGCAGTACCGCGGCCGCGCCGTCGGATATCTGCGACGACGTCCCGGCGGTGTGCAGGCCGTCCTCGAGCACCGGCCGCAGCCGGGCCAGCGCGTCCAGGCTGGTCTCACGCAACCCCTGGTCGCGGTCGACCGTGGCCGTCTGCCCGGTCGGCCGGTGGTCCGCGTCCAGGACCGGCGCCGTCACCGGCACCGTCTCGTGATCGAACCGGCCGTGCGCCCAGGCCAGCTGGGCCAGGGTCTGCGAGCGCAGCCCGAAGCGGTCGATGTCCTCGCGGGAAAGCCCGCGCCGCTCGGCGATCCGCTCCGCGGCGAGGTACTGGTTCGGCAGGTCGATGTCCCAGGACGCGGGCCGCGGCTTCCCGGCCGCGCTGCCGACGTTCGCCCCGAGCGGTACCCGGCTCATCGCCTCCACGCCGCAGGCGATCCCGACCTCGATCGCGTCGGCCGCGATCAGGCCGGCCACCACGTGCGCGGCCTGCTGCGCGGAACCGCACTGGGCGTCGACGGTCTGGCATCCGGTCGCGTAAGGGAGTCCGGCGTGCAGCCACGCGGTACGGGTGATGTTGCTGGATTGCTCGCCGGCCTGGGTCACGCACCCGCCGACAACCTGCTCCACGTCGGCCGGGTCGATGCCGGCCCGCTCCAGCAGCCCGCTCTGCGCGCGGCCGAGGATTTCCGCTGCGTGCAGGCCTGCCAGCACGCCGCCGCGTTTGCCGATCGGGGTCCGGACCGCCGCCACGATCACTGCACTACCCACCGCTGTCCCCTTGTCTGTATCCCCGGCGCCCCCATCGTAGAACGCGTTACCGGCTCAGGCACGGAGCTACGTTCACGAGCGCGCCGCAGCGTGGTTCAATCAAACTAGAACACGTTTCAGTATCTGTTGACCAGGTGAGCGTGCGAGCCGATGACGGAGGCAGCCGTGGCCGAATCGTGCATCCCGCCGGGTTTCGACTTCACCGATCCCGACCTGTATGCCCAGCGCGTTCCGGCCGAGGAGTTCGCTGAGCTGCGGCGCACGGCGCCGGTCTGGTGGAGTCCGCAGCCCCGTGGCGCGGGTGGCTTCGATGACGACGGCTACTGGGTCATCACCAGGCACGCGGACATCGTGGCCATCTCCCGCGATAGCGACAACTATTCAACCTGGGAGAACACGGCGATCATCCGTCATGCGGAGGGCTCCACCCGGGAGCAGATCGAGCTGCAGCGGTTCGTGCTGCTGAACATCGACCCGCCCCAGCACACCAAACTGCGCGGCATCGTGTCCCGCGGCTTCACGCCGCGGGCGATCGGCAGCCTGCGGGCGGCGTTGTCGGCCCGGACCGAGCGGATCGTGACGGAGGCGGTCGCGCGGGGCGGCGGCGACTTCGTCACGGAGGTGGCCGCCGAGTTGCCGCTCCAGGCGATCGCCGAGCTGATGGGAGTGCCGCAGGAGGACCGGCGCAAGGTCTTCAACTGGTCCAACGACATGGTCGGCTACGACGATCCCGAGTTCGCCGGCGATCCGGAGACCGCGGCCGCCGAGATCCTCGGCTACAGCATGGAGATGGCCGAGGACCGCCGGAAGTGCCCCAGGGACGACATCGTGAGCAAGCTCGTGCACGCCGAGGTGGACGGCGGGCACTTGTCGCCGGACGAGTTCGGGTTCTTCGTGATCCTGCTGGCCGTGGCGGGCAATGAGACCACGCGCAACGCGATCTCGCACGGGATGCTGGCCTTCATGGAGCACCCCGACCAGTGGGAGCTGTTCCTGGCCGCGCGGCCGCCGACCGCCGCCGACGAGGTGGTCCGGTGGGCGACGCCGGTGACCGTGTTCCAGCGCACCGCGCGCTGCGATGTCACGCTGGGCGGCCAGCAGATCAAGGCCGGCCAGCGCGTCGGCCTGTTCTACCGGTCGGCGAACTTCGACGAGGACGTGTTCGACCAGCCCGAGCGGTTCGACATTCTCCGCAGCCCGAACCCGCACCTTGGCTTCGGCGGCAGCGGCACCCATTTCTGCCTCGGCGCCAGCCTGGCCCGGCTGGAGATCGAGCTGATCTTCAACGCGATCGCCGACCACATGCCGGGTATCCGGCTGGACGGTGACCCGGTCCGGCTGCGCTCGGGCTGGCTGAACGGGATCAAGCGGCTCCCGGTCCGCTACGCGTGAGCAGCTTCGGTGCGTCAGCCGGGTGGCGGGCGGAAGGCGAAGCCGATCGCCCGCGCCTGCCGCGACATGGCCTCGATCTCGGCGATGCCGTGCTCGTCCGCCGCGGTGCGGGCGAGCAGGTCCATGTGCTGCCCGTGCAGTTCGGCGATCCTGGCTTCCTGCTGCCGGTCCCGGTAGGCGGCGTCCGCCCGGCGGACCTCGTCCGCGAAGCGTTCCAGCGCATCGACCCGGGCGGCGATGCTGGATTCCGCGAGTAGCGCGGCACGGGCCTGGCGGCCGAGCGCCGCGGCGGCGGCCGGAGCCGCATCGGTCGCGGAGAACTCGGCCCGCCCGGCCCGGAGCCGGGCCTGCGCAGGCTCGCATGCCCCGCGGCGGGGTGGCTCCCCGGGCGGTCAGTGTCTCGATCAGCCATCCGCCGGCTCCTGTCCCGGTTGCAGGTCGCGAAAGCGAAGTAGCGAGCAAGAGGGCTGTCTTCAGGGTAACGCCGGGGCCGGGAGCGGCAAAGATACGGGTGTGCCGCCGGCCTCATCCGGGCGTCGCGGCCACCACCCACATCGAGAAGTACTGGGAGCCGCCGCCGTAGGCGTGCCCCAGCGCGGTCCGGGCTCCCGGCACCTGATGTGCCCCGGCCTTGCCCATGACCTGCAGCGCGGCCTCCGCGAAGCGCAGCAGCCCGGATGCCCCGATCGGGTTCGAGCTGAGCACCCCGCCGGACGGGTTGACCGGCAGCCGGCCGCCGATCTCGGTCTCGCCGGCCTCGGTGAGCCGCCAGCCCTGGCCCTCGGCCGCGAAGCCGAGGTTCTCCAGCCACATCGGCTCGAACCAGGAGAACGGCACGTAGATCTCGGCGACGTCGATCTGCTCCAGCGGATCGGTGATGCCCGCCTGCCGCCACAGCGCCGCGGCCGCGTCGGCGCCGGCCCGCGGGTTCACGTGGTCCTTGCCCGAGAACATCGTCGGCTCGGTGCGCATCGCGGTGGCCCGGATCCCGGCCACCGCCCGCCCGCCGGCCTGCGCCGCGTCGGCCGCCACGCGGTCACCGATCACCACGGCGCACGCGCCGTCGGACGAGGGGCAGGTCTCGTCGTAGCGGACCGGGTCCCACAGCATGGGGGAGGAGCGCACCGACTCCAGCGTGATGTCGGGCTGCTGCAGGTGGGCATAGGGGTTCAGGCTCCCGTTGCGCCGGTCCTTGACCGCCACCATCGCGCCGATGTGCTCGGGCGCCCCGCTGCGCCTGATATAGGCGCGGACGTGCGGCGCAAAATAGCCGCCCGCCCCGGCCAGCAGCGGCATGCTGAACGGCGGCATGATCGACAGCGCCCACATCGCGTTCGACTCGGACTGCTTCTCGAACGCGACGGCCAGCACCCGCCGGTGCCGGCCGGCCTGGACCAG
>Ga0335074_10006680_pt1 | contig 15995 bp, 13 predicted proteins | sample Lox_Sample_23_FD_206715 | JGI IMG/M metagenome (GOLD analysis project Ga0335074, IMG submission 206715) | Soil microbial communities from Loxahatchee National Wildlife Refuge, Florida, United States - Lox_Sample_2.3 | ecosystem: Environmental > Terrestrial > Soil > Wetlands | place: USA... | reverse complement strand
CTGCGGGGGACGTTGTCGGCCGGCGTGATGAGGTGGCTGCGTGGGCTGACCTCGAACCTGAGCAGCGGCCGGACTTCGCGTCCCTGAACCTCAGCGAGGATGGCTGGCAGGAGATCGCCGCACTGCTGGACGAGGCTGACATCGGCGTCGAGGTCGGCGTGTGGTCAGTCAGGGACGCGGAGCTTGCGGTCACCGACGCGCCAGTCGACTGGCTGCGGATCCTGCTCGAGATCAGCCACGCCACCGCCGCGGAGGCAACGGGCCGGGCCGACGAGATACTCAGCAGGCTCGAGACGCGCCCAGTCACCGCACCAGTACTGCTGCACGGCGAGGGCGAGAGCTGCTGGCCGCTGGTCGCGCACGCCGGACGCCTCGGCCTGGCGACGCGCATCGGCCTGGAAGATGTCCTGGCCGGTCCCCGCGGCGAGGCTGTCACGGACAACGCCGAGCTAGTCCGGCTGGCCCTCGTCGAGTGGACCGTCGCACCGAGCGGCTGACCGGCGCCGCGTCGGCGAGATACCCGGACGGCTGTCCGCACAACGGAAGCCCGTGTCGCCAGTTTGTGCCTTGCGCCGCCGCTGCGGCCCCTTCCGCCAGCAGGGCGCCGGGAATGCTGCTGTCCGCCATGCGGACAGCGCCGCTGAGGCGCTACAGTCGGCTCGGCCTCGCATACGCGGTAACCAGGCCGGCCGGGGTCAGAGCAGAGCCCGCCAGGAGTACCGAGCAGGAGAACGCGAATGGCACGGCGGGACACCAGCCCTGACTTCATCGAGGCACTCGCTCGCGGTCTCGACGTGCTGCGCGTATTCGAGCCCCGCCAGCCCGTCATGTCCCTGGCTGCCGTCGCCAAGGCGGCCAGCCTGCCGCGTCCGACCGCGCGCAGGGTACTGCTGACGCTGGAGGCGCTCGGCTATGTCCGCGCGACTGAGCGCGGCTACGAGCTCACCCCCCGCGTGCTCGAACTCGGCACTAGCTATGTCCTGTCCCGCGGTCTGTGGGAGGTTGCCAGGCCGCACATGGAAGCCATGGTGGCGCGCACGCACGAGTCCGCATCCATTGCGCAGCTCGACGGGTCCGACATTGTCTACGTGGCGAGGGTGGCGGTGCCGAAGATCGTCGCGCTGGCGGTCACGATCGGCACCCGCTTCCCGGCCATGCAGACCTCGCTCGGGAAGGTCTTGCTCGCGGCACTGCCGCCGGACGAGGCCGAACGGGTTCTGGCCCAGCCCAGCCGGTCCGGCATCGACCCGCGGTGGCAGCCAGACTATGCCGAGCGGGCGGCCGAGCTGCGCGAGGTCCGCGCCCGCGGCTGGGCCCTCACCGACCAGCAGCTCGCCCTCGGCATCCGCTCGGTTGCCGCCCCGCTGCGCGGCGGCGACGGCCAGGTCATCGCCTCGCTCAACGTCAACACGCACGCCGCCGAGACCCCGGTCGAGGTCCTGACCGGCGAGTACCTCCCGATCCTGCTGCAGACGGCCGGTGCGATCAGCGCCGACTGGGCAGCTTGCCAGTCAGTCCCGCAGGTGACCCTGAAACCGGCAGAACAGAACACCGGGCCGCTGCGGCCCGCTTCCGACGACCTGACTTCCGTTACCCATAACGGGAACGAGGCCGTCCCGCCCCCGGCAGCACGCTAGGGCGCGGGCCCGGTGCTGCTGGCCTGCGCCGCTGGCCTTCGCCGCTGGCCTGCGCTGCCCCCGTCCCGCGCGCAGGCGGGAACACCGCGGGAACAGCCCGCGCCTACGTTTCCTGCATCGGCTCACCGAAGCCGGGTTCATATCGCAGGAGAGAGTCATGTACTTCGCCCATGTCCTCAGCGCGGCTGAGCGCCCGCGGACAAGAGAGGAACAGCTGGCCTACAACACTCGTTCCGGCGAACTCGCCGCCAGGCTGCGCGATCTGCGCAGGTCAGCGGCGGCGGCCCGGCGGGCCGCCTCGCCCTCCGCGTGGCCGCGCCGCCGCCCGCCGTCACCAGTAGTTCAGGTAACCAGCCCTGGCCAGCGCTGCCGCGAGCTCGTCGGCAGCCACTCCGGGCTCGCCGGTGTCCCAGAGCGCGGAGGCTGCTGAGACCAGCGACCCGATCTCGTCCGGCAGTTTCTGCTGCGCAGGGACGAGGAGCTGCCGCGCCGCCGCTACCGCCTCGCCGACCTGACCGGTCGCGAGGCGGGCGGCGACCAGCAGGAACGTCAGCAGCCATTGGCTGTGCGTCGCCGACTCCACCCACGTAGGAGCATGGCCGGTAGCCTGCGCGGCCAGGGTGATCACGTCGTCTGGCCGGCCGTCCTGCCAGGCGAGCCAGGCCAGGCCCGTGATCGCGCCGTCGAGCAGCCGCTGGTCTCCGAGCCCCTCGCAGGCTTCCATCGCCTGCGGGGCCAGCCTGCGCACGTCTTCGACATCGCCGCGGCGCAGGGCAGTGAGGGCCAGGGCGAGCAAGGCCTCGCCGCGAAGCAGCGCCTCGCCGACGCGGTCAGCGATCGACAGGGCTGCGGTGAGCTGTTCGCGCGCGGCCACCAGGTCCCCGGCCGCGAGCAGGAACCACCCGACGAAGTAGGCGGCATAGCCCTCGTCCTTGTCTTCCTCTCCGTCCGCAGCCGCAGCCAGGCTCAGCCGCATGCAGGCAACGTCCTCCTCGTCCACCTGCATCCCGTTCCTGATGAAGCGCTGGAGCGCGAGGAACTGGTAGAAGCCGTACCTGCGGACCGGACGCCCGGCAGCTGCGAGGACCGGCCGTGCCGTCTCGAGCGCGGCCACCGCCAGGTCCGGCTCGTTCAGCGCCACGTACAGTCCCGCGCGGCCGTCCACCATGAGCTCCAGCCACTGGTCAGCCGCCGCCAGGTCGGCGCAGTCCGGCTCGTCGCCGAGCAGGTCCGCGGCCGCGTCGAAGGCCGCGGCGGCCGCGTCGTGGTCGAAGTCGTTCATCGCCAGCCGGCCGAGACGGGTGAACAGGTGCGCTCGCTGCACGACATCCGCTCCGCCGGAGAACAGCAGTGCCTGCTCGAATGCCTCGCGGGCTTCGGCCCGCCGGGCGGTACGCCAGAGCACGTTGGCGAGCTTCGCGCACAGCCTCATCACCGCGGCGGCGATCCCCTCGTCGCCGGCCGGCTGACCGTCCGCGATGGTCAGAGCTCCCCGGTACGAGGTGATGGCCTCGTCGTTGGCGAAAACACCGGTCGCGTGATCACCCGCCAGCTCGAGGTAGCGGAGGGCGTGCTCAGTCTCGCCGGCCGCGGCGAAGTGCCGGCCGATGACGGCGGCATTCTCTTCCAGGTGGCATTCGCACAGTGCCTCGAGCGCCCACGCGGCCCGTCCGTGCAGCCGCTCCCGCTCGGCTCTCAGCAGGCCGGCATATGTCGCCTCCTGAATGAGCGCGTGCCGGAACCGGAACTCCTGTTTCTCGCGTCCGCCGATCTCCTGGAACAGGTCCCTGGCGCACAGTTCGTCAAGCGCCGAGCCGAGCGTGGCCGTCTCACTGACAGCCGCGAGCAGTGGCGTGGTGAGGCCGGTGCCGAGTGCCGACGCGGTCCTGATGACCTCCTGCGCGGCCGGGGTGAGCTGGTCGACCCGCGACCGGATCAGCCGCTCGAGCACCTGCGGGACCGGCGCCTGTGCCTCGCCGCGCAGCCGCCAGACACCGAGCTCGCGGACCAGGGTGCCGGTCTCTAGCAACGACGAGAGCTGCTCCTCGAGGAACAGCGGGTTACCCTCCACGCTGCCCAGGACCTTGTCCATGACGTCCTGGTCAGCCGCGGTCCCGATGAGCGATCTCGCGAGCTCGCGCTCGGCTGGGGGCGGCAGCGGGCCGAGCTGGATCTGGTGCACGGGAACGTCGTCGCCGATGGCAGTCCGGGTGAGACCGGTTCCCGCCTCCGCTTCCTCCGGACGGCTCGTCAGCAGTATCAGCAGCGATCGCCCGGCGGCAAGCCCGGCGAGGTGACGCGTCAGCTGAAGTGACGTCGGGTCGGCCCAGTGCAGGTCCTCAAGGACGATGACGGTCGGTCCCGCCTCGGCCAGCCGCGAGACCACCGAACGCAGCGCGCCGAACGTCGCACGCTGGAGTTCCTCGGGCCCCATCCGGCGCGCCAGGCCGGACGCTGCTAGCGGCTCGCCAGGCAGGCCCATCATCCGCGCCAGCACTGGCAGCAGATCGGCATCTCCCAGTGTCTCGACGAGCGCCCGCTCGAGGGCACGGCGCAGCACTGGCTCATGCTGGTCCGGCGCGACTCCCGCCCAGCTGCCAACGAGCTGCTGATAGACGCCGTAAGGAGTAGTGGCCGAATAGGAGGCGCAGCGGCCCTCCAGCCACCGCGGCAGCCTGCCGCTGCCGGCTCCGACGAAGGCCATGAACCGGTTCCGGCATTCGCGCACCAGCCGCGTCTTCCCCAGGCCGGGGTCGCCGGTAAGCAGCACGACCGATCCGCGCCCTTTCACCGCGTCGCGCAGCGCCGTGTCAAGCGCGTCAAGCTCATCGGTCCGGCCGACCAGCGCACCGCGCCCGCCGAAGCGCGGCCGGCGACTGCCCGCTGACGTCCTGGGCTCGCCCAGGTAGGTAGCTGCTACCGGGCCGGAGTCGCCGCCGAGCTCGACGTGCTCATTCGGTCCCCAGCTGAACAGGTGGTCGGTGGCGGCTCGCGTCATCGGGCCCACCAGGGCTGCCCCCGGCCGCGCCGACGACTGCAGCGCGGCCGCGATACGCACCACCTCGCCGGTCGGCGCGTACTCCACTCTGCTGCCACCGCCGACTGGGCCGAGCACGGCCGGCCCGCTCTCGATCCCGATGCGCAGCTGCGGCATCTCGCTGCCAGCCCTCGCGACCATCGCGGCGAATGCCCGGAAGGCCGCCCTGACCGCGCGCTCAGGATCGTCCTCATGCGCCGTAGGCGCACCGAACATTGCCTGCATGCCGTAGCCAGACACGGAGGTCAGGACACCGCCGAGCGCCTCGACCTCACCGATCACGGCGGCGAGGCAGCCGCCGACAACGTGCCGCAGGCCCTCGGGGCCGAGCCTGCGGGCGAGGGCATCCGGAGCCGTCACGTCGGCGAAGAGCACGCTGACCGTTCGCAGCTCCTCGCGCAGCGGCAGCAGTTGCTCGTCAGCTTGCAGCAGACCGGAGGCCCTCGGCCCGAACGCGACGCCCGGACCTTTTCCGAGGGTGGCACCGGACCCGGCTGCGCCAGCTGAGCCAAGCGGGATCGCCGCGGCAAGGGCCGGAGCTGTCAGGGTCGCTGCGGTCGCCGTCGCGTACACGGCCGCCAGCGACGGGGAGATCCGCAGGCCGAGTTCCCCGAGCGCCGCGTCGCACCGCTCATAGGTCGCGGCGGCGAGCTCACGGTGACCCCGCGCGGAGTAGGCGCGGATCAGCGCGCCGGCTGCCTCCTCGCTGGCCGGGTCGTGCTCGAAGCAGTCCCGCCACGCCGCCAGGACCCCCTCCGCGCTGGCGTGACCGGCGCCTTTCGCCCGGTCTCTGGCCAGTGCGAAGCGGGCGTCGCGGCGCAGCGACTCCAGCCGGTCCCGCGGGCCGGCCGCCCAGCTCGCGTACGGCTCATCGGCGATCAGTTCGCTGGCCTCGGCGAGGGCAGCCGTGAGCGTGTCGTCGCGAATCCGGCCCGGAGTCATCCGGAGGCCCGCATTCAGTGCAGCCTCCTGCGCGTCCGCGTCCACCTGAGCGGCGGGCGACGCCCAGATGTGGCCGAGGTCGGCTTCGAGCAGCGACGACGCCGGCTCGCCAAGCTCCGCCAGAGTGGCCCGAGCCATCGACAGTGCCTTCGACAGCGAGCGGGCGGCAGCTCGCGGGTCGAGGCCGGGGAACAGCTCGTCGCAGGCGAGGTCACGGCTGACGCGGCGGCCAGGGCTGGCCAGTACTAGCTCGCAAAGCCGCCTGGCGCTCGGCCGCGGCCACTGGCCAGTACTGCGGCCGGCGACGGTGACCTCGAACGGCCCGAGCAGGCGGACGCGTACGAGCCCGGTCTGGTCGCTGCCACCCTGGTGTGCCGCGGCCACGCTCCCCGTCCTCTCGCGGTCATGAATGCCGGTCTGCGTCGCTATAACCACACCAGCCCGGCATTCATGCCAGACCAGCCCGCGGTTGTGGCGTTCACCTTCGCGCTGGCAGTGTGTCCGTCGTGACCAGCGGCCTTGGCGTTCCCCTGTCGGTGCTCGACCTGTGCCCGGCGCCGACCGGCGAACTGGCCGCCGAGGCGCTCCGCCGCAGCGTCGACCTCGCCCGCCACGCCGAGCAGCAGGGCTACCGGCGGTACTGGGTGGAGGACGACCACAACATGCCGGGGATCGCCAGCCCCGGCGCCAGGGATCCCGCCGAGCGCCTGGGGTTGCCGGGGATAGTCCACCGGGTCCGGTGACACGGACTGCACGCTGTCGGCCGAGCACATGTCCGCCGGGTCGAAGGCCACGATGAAGGTCGTGTCGTCGAGGTGGCCGTTGTCAGCGAGCGCGTGGCAGGCTTCGGCGATGAATTGCTCGGCGAGCCGGAAATCGCCGCGACATCTTGCCGTCAGCCAGATACCTCGCGGACCCGATCGTTCCCGTTGTCGAGCACGAGTATGTTGTTGCCGTAAGCGGCGACCCCGCACGGGTCGTTCAGTTCGGCGCTTGTGGCCCGTCCGCCGTAGCCGGAGTACCCGGCCTTCCCGTTGCCGGCGACGGTGTAGATGTGGCCGGCTTTCATCTTGACACCGTAGAAGGTGCCCGATCGCTCCGCGACCACCCGGACCCGGTTATTGCCGCTGTCGGCGATCAGCAGGTTGCCGGCCGCGTCGACCGCGACCCCGTCTGGCGCGTTGAGCTCCGCCTTCATCGCCCGGCCGCCGTCCCCGGAGAAGCCAGACGTGCCATTGCCTGCAACTGGATAGAAGTGGTGCGGATACATCTTGATGCCGTAGAACGTGCCCGCCCTGACCGCGATGACGCCGATCTGGGAGTAGCCGCCGCTGACTACCACGAGGTTGCCGGCGTGGTCGATCGCGACGTCCTGAGCCGTGTTAGACGGCCCGCCATGCTTCAGGATGTAGAGGTAGCCAGCCTTCATATGAATGCCGTAGAACGTGCCGGTCCGTTCGGCTATCACCTTGACTCGGACGCCGTTGGCGACGATCACGTTGCCATTGCGGTCCACGGCCAGGCCTGAGGGACTTGACCCGGCGGTTATCGCGGGTATGCCGCTAGCCCAGGGAGCGGCCGTGCCAGGGCCGGCGATCGTATAGATGTCCCCGGCGGTCATGCGCTGCCCGTAGAACGTGCCGGTCCTGTTCGCGATGACCCTGATCCGCAAGTTGCACTCGTCGCCGACCAGGATGTTCCCGGCGTGATCGACCGCTACCGCGCCCGGCCAGCACAGACGGGCGCGGATGGCAGGGCCGTCGTCACCGCGAAAGCCCTGCACACCGGTGCCTGCAACGGTGTAAATATGCCGGGCGATCAGTTTCATCCCGTAGAACATTCCGGTCCGGCCGGCGATCACCCGGACCACATTGTTACTGGTGTCGGCTATGACGATGCTGCCGTCAGGCCCGACTGCCAGCTTGCCGACCGGGACGCCAGGGTTGCTCCCTGGGATGAGGAGCGACATCTGGGCATCCGTGGCCAGGCCGCCGTTGCCTGAGTAGCTCGCGTGCCCGTTCCCGGCGATCGTGTAGATATGCCCGGCGGTCACCTTCTGGCGGTAGAAGGTGCCGGATCTCTCCGCCACCAGCCGCAGGCGGTTGCTGCCCTGGTCGGCAATGGCGAGATTGCCCGCGCTATCAAAGCTGACTCCGGCCGGGCTGACCAGCCTGGCTTGGATCGCGGGGCTGTCGGTGCCCGGCCCGCTGGTGCCGCCGCCGGCGATGGTGTAGATGTCGCCAGACGTCATCTGCTGCCCGTAGAACCTGCCGGTCGCGGCCGCCACCACCCGGACGCGGCCGTCGCTGGTGTCGGCGATGATCACGTTTCCGGTCCCGTCGATCACCAGGCCGTGCGGCGAGCTGAGCGTGGCCTGGCTGGCGGGCCCGCCATCGCCGAGACCGTCGGTTCCGCCGCCTGGGCCGCCGCCCGCAATCGAGTAGATATCGCCGGCGGTCATGCTCACGCCGTAGCAGACCGCGCTCGCGGCGGCGATCACCCGGACTACGTTGTCGCCGCTGTCGCTGATCAGGACGTTGCCGTGCCGGTCGACCGCAAGGCCCCACAGCGCTTGCCCGAACGTCGCGTCCAGGGCCGGGCCTCCGTCGCCGCTGAGCCCCGGCGCGCAGCCGCCCGACGGCCCGCCCGGGCACTCCTGCCCGGCCAGCGGATAGATCCGGCCGGGTACCATGTGCTGCCCGTAGAAGGTGCCCTTCGCGCCGGCCAGCACGCTGACAACCGCTGTCCCGCCATCTCCGTCACCCTGAGTAGTCTGCGAGGCCACCAGCAGGTTCCCGTGACTGTCCACGGCGAGGGCAACCGGTGCGGCAAACGACGTGCCGCCGACCACATACGAGTGCCCGGCGCGCATCCGCATCCCGTAGAACGTCCCGTTGCGGGCTGCGATCACCCGCACGTCGCCGCCGGCGAAGATCACATTCCCGGCCCGGTCCGTCGTCACGGCACAGGGGCTGCTCAGGCTGCGCGGTCCGCCGGTCGGCCCGACCCCCGCCACAGTGCCCAGCACGCCGCTGCTCAGATTCAGCCGCCGCACGAGGTCGTTTCCCTCATCTGTGACGTACAAGCCCTTGGGGCTGCGGTCAGCGGTGACGCCGCACGGCTGATTCACCGAGACCGTGCGTCCGGCGGCTGGGCCACCCGGCCCGCCACCGACCGTGATGATGATCCCGGCGGCGCCAGCCGTCCCGACAGCGCCAGCTATCCCGGTGAGGCCAGAAACAAGCAGCACCGCACCAGTCAGCGCGGCCAGAGCGGGCAGCGCCACTCGCAGCATCGTCTTCCTCGTCACCGCTCCTGCCCAGAACACCAGGTCAGTATCGGCACCCCGGCCATATCGAGCGCAAGGGAAGGCCTCCCCAAGGGATACGCCCGCAGCCCCGGAGTCCACGGCAAGCCTTGCGGCGGACGACCTGCCGCGCAGCCGGCGACCTGCCAGACCGCGACTAGAGCGCGGACGTTGCCACCAGGTCCGCGGGAATGCTGCCAGGCAGCGCCTGCCTCACCGGGCAGCTCGACGTCGGCCTGTATCAGCTGATAAACGGCCGCCGGCAGGTTGCGCACCGCGAAGCCGGTGACCGGCCCGGTGGTCAAGTGCTCCTTGCGTGGACCGCTACTCAGCGCGGAATGCGGCAGGATGGCTGCATGCCCGGTGCAGCGAGTCCAGCGGCCCTGCCGGTGATCGACGTGAGCCCGCTGGTCGGCGGCGGGCCGCTGACGGGGACGGAGACAGCCGCGGTCGCGGAGCAGATCCAGGCGGCCTGCCGGGACCGGGGCTTCTTCTACGTGACCGGTCACGGGGTGCCGGGCAGCCTGCTCGCGGAGCTAGCAGATGCCAGCGCCGAGTTCTTCGCGCTGCCGCTGGCCAGCAAGATGGAGATCGCCATGGACCGCGGCGGCCGGGCCTGGCGCGGCTACTTCCCGGTCGGCGGCGAGCTCACGTCGGGCCGGCCAGACCTGAAGGAGGGCCTGTACTTCGGCACTGAGCTGCCCGGCGATGACCCGCGCGTGCTAGCCGGGCTTCCGCTGCACGGCAGCAACGTGTTCCCGGGTCAGGTGCCGCGGCTGCGCGAGCTCGTGCTGGCGTACCTCGATGCGCTGAGCAGTGCGGGCCAGGCCGTGCTGACCGGGATCGCGCTGAGTCTCGACCTGGATGCCAGGTACTTCGCGGATGGTTACACGGCCGACCCGACGATCCTGTTCCGGATCTTCCACTACCCGCCATCGCCCCCGCAGGACGACGGCTGGGGCGTTGGCGAGCACACCGACTACGGCCTGCTGACGCTGCTGGCCCAGGACGACAGTGGCGGCCTCCAGATCGCCGCGCTGGAGGGCTGGATCGACGCCCCGCCGATCCCCGGAACGCTGGTCTGCAATATCGGGGACATGCTCGACCGGCTGACCGGCGGCTGGTACCGCTCGACTCCGCACCGGGTCCGTAACCTGAGCGGCCACGGCAGGCTGTCGTTTCCCTTCTTTCTTGATCCGGGGTTTGGCGCCGAGGTACCGCCGCTGCCTGACCGCGCCGCCGCCGCGGACGACGGAAGCCGGCGGTGGGACGGTCAGGACCTGCGGGCCTTCAGCGGTACCTACGGCGACTACCTTCTGGGCAAGGTGTCTAAGGTCTTTCCGCAGCTCAGCCGCGATGCGCTCGGTTAGCTTGTGATGCCCGCGCAGATGCTCGAGCGGATCGCAGTCATCTCCGACGTTCACGGCAACGTCACCGCCCTGCAGGCCGTGCTCGCCGACATAGCCGCCAGGGGAATTACCCGCGTCGTCAACCTTGGCGACGTCATCGGCAAGGGCCCGCGCGGATCCGAGGCCGTGCGACTCGTCCGCGAGGCGTGCGAGGTCAGCGTGCGCGGCAACTGGGACTCCTACATCGCTAGCGACGCCGTGCACGGATCTCTTGGCCAGTGGACCCGGGACGAGCTGTCCGATGACGACGTCGCCTGGCTCGCCGCTCTGCCCGGCACCTGGGAGTTCCTGATCAGCGGCCGCCGGGTCCGGCTGTTCCACGCCTCGCAGACCAGCGAGCTCGTCCGGGTCCGCGCTCGCCACACGGATGCGGAGTTCCGTGGCATGTTCACCAACACCGAGTTCACCGGGCCCTTCCGGGCCGGCCAGGCCGCCGGCGCCGACGCAACCCCGGACGTTGTCGGCTACGGCGATATTCACGAGCCCTACCTCAAGGCCCGCGACTGCCTGACTCTGTTCAATGCCGGGTCCACTGGCAATCCGCTGGACGCGCCGACAGCCCCGTACGTGATTCTCGAGGCACTGTCGGGTCCCCTGAAGCTGAGCCGTTCTCGCTGAGCTTCGCTCGCGTGGCCTACGACATCGAGGCCGAGATCGCCGTCGCCCGCGCACTCGGCATGCCCGAGGCCGACGCTTACGCCCGTGAGCTGCTCGACGGCATCTACCGCGGCACCGTCAGCCGCTGAGGCCAAGTAGCCGAGGGACGGGCAGGCGTGAGCATTTGCGCGCCTGGCCGGCGGCTGGCTGGCCGGCGGTTAGACTTTAATCACCTGCCGTCCGCGATAGCCCTCGGTGCGCCGCCAAGCACCGCTGCCGATGAGCGACCAGTCTGCTGAAGTTGCCGTGGAGCGTCTCGTGAGCCGGTGAGCGGCTGCGCGGTGCGTGTCCGCTCGCGCGCCGATATCGCCCTCAAGCGGCGCTCCCGCGCGCACGGATGCTGGGATCACATCATCGCCGCGCCGCTGTGGCCGATGCACGGTGCAAACCTGGGCACGCTGCTGCGCACCTGCGACGCGGTCGGCGCGTGCCTGGCGGTGCCGCGGCTTCCCTGGGTCCCAGACGCGCTCACCCGCGGGAACACCCTGCGCCGCCGCGCCTGTGTTCACTGGACCGGCCGCGACGTGACTGGCTGGCTGGCTTGCGGCGCAGCGTGCGGCTGACTCATGGATCGTCGGCGTGGAGTTGGCCGACGAAGCAATCCGGCTCGCCGACCTGCCGGTCGCGAGGCGCCGCACCATAGCGGTCCTCGGTCACGAGCAGTCCGGCATCCCGCCCGAGGCCGCCGAGCTCCTGGACCTGGCCGTCGAGATCCCCATGATCGGAACCGGGGCCAGCCTCAATGTCGCCGTCGCCGGATCACTCGTCCTCTACCGGCTCGCAGGCTTCCTGTAGCAGCGCCGGGCGGGTCCGCTACGCTCTGCGACTAATGCGGATCTGCCGTTGAGGAGTCCCGTGCCCGTACCGCTGCCGGCCGAACTGCTTGAGCTGCTGCGCCGCCCGAGCCTGTGCTTCGTCGCAACGATCATGCCCGACGGCTCGCCGCAGCTCACCCAGACATGGGTCTCGACCGACGGCGAGCACATCGTGATCAATACCCCGGAGTGGTCGCAGAAGGCCCGCAATGCCGCCCGTGACCAGCGCGTGGCGGTCAACGTCGTGGACGCTGATAACACCAGGCGTTATTTCGCAGTGCGGGGCCGCGTCATCGCCGCCACCACCGAAGGCGGCGCGCAGAGTATCGATGAGATCTCCGGCAAGTACCTCGGTCGGCCATATCCGTGGTTCGGCGACCATCCTGAGGCCCGGATGATCCTCACGATTGAAGCCGACTCTGTGCGCGGTATGGGCGGACGTTAGCAGCCCGGCACGCCCGAAGCCTGCCTTCGCGTTCGCGCATCGGATGTCGTCCCGCTGCCCGGCGCTTTCGGCGCACCGTTAGAAGGCGCCCTCAGGACTGGCTGCAGCCAGACTTCTGAGGGTGCCCGCAGTGCGTCTCCAGGTTGCTAGAGACTCATCAGGCATTGAGCGCGTGAGTCGATGCGGCGGCCCGCCGGCGGGCCAGCGACCTCGAAAGACCGGGTGCTGGCGCGCCCACTGGCCGGAGACGGCCACGTTTCCCTTCCACCTGGAGGATGCGCCGGTTCCCTGCACGCTTGCCCGCCGCTACCACAGAAGGAGGTAACCGAAGGAGGCAGGAATGACGGGCTTTCACCACGCTGACGTGATCGGCTCGCTGCTGCGGCCGCAGTACCTGTCGGATGCGCAGGCCGCGCGGGCGGCCGGACAGCTCAGCGCGAGCGAGTTCAAGCGGATCGAGGATCGCGCGGTCGATGCGGCGATCGCCATGCAGGAGGGCTGCGGGCTCGACGTCGTCACCGACGGCGAGCTGCGCCGGTTCTCGTTCCTCGACCACCTGCTCGGCGACCTGGACGGGTTCATCGACCAGCCCGGTGCGCAGATCACCTTCCACGGGCCCGGTGGCGTGACCTGGGACTGGGCGCCGCCGACCACTGTGGCCGGCAAGCTCCGCGCCAGGCACCAGATGACGCTCGAGGAGTTCAGCTATTCCCGCGGCCGCGCCCGCGCCGCACTGAAGGTCACCTTCGTGAGCCCTGTTGTGCTGTACACGGCCTGGTCGCCGGAGGTGTCGACGGCTGCGTACAAAGATGCGTACGAGCTGTTCGCCGACGCGGCCGCCATCATCCGGGACGAGATACGCGCGCTGGCCGCGCTCGGCTGCACCTACGTGCAGATCGACTCGCCCGACCTCGGCACGCTCGCCGATCCGGAGAACCGCGAGCTGCGCGAGTCGCTCGGGATGCCGACGGAGCGCACCCTGACCGAGGGCGTCGAGATCATCAACTCGGTCGCCGACGTGCCGGGAGTCACCTTCGGCCTGCACCTGTGCAAGGGCAACAACCAGAGCATGTGGATCGGCAGCGGCGGCTACGACTTCACGGCCGAGGCGATCTTCGGCCGGATGCCCGACATCGACGTGTTCCTGCTGGAATACGACGACGAGCGCTCCGGCGGGTTCGAGCCGCTGGGCAAGGTGCCCGACGACAAGGCCGTCGTGCTGGGCCTGGTCTCCAGCAAGACCAGCGATATTGAGCCGGCTGAAGTTGTCGAGTCACGGGTGCGGGAGGCGGCCAAGTACACCGGACTGGAACGGCTCGGCCTGTCAACGCAGTGCGGCTTCTCGCCGGTGTCAGTTGGCGCCAATCACATCAGCGAGGAGACGCAGCAGCACAAGCTGGAACTCGTGGGTCAGGTGGCGCACCAGATCTGGGGTTAGGTCTGCTCAGGCGCTGCCGCGGTTGCGGATGAAGCCGACGAACTCCACGCCCTCACGGAGCCGCCGTTTCATCACCTGCGGGCTGCGCAGCATCTCGGCCGACATTTCCGCGATCTTGCCGGCCCGGAAGTAGAACTGCTTGTAGAAGGTCTCGACTGACTCGTAGATCTCGGTCCGGTTGAGGTTGGGGTAGCTCAGCATTGCCGTCTGCACGCCGTGCTCGTCGATCAGCGTGGAGTCGTCCTCAGGCAGCCAGCCATTCTCCTTGGCCTGCTGGTAGAGAGCCGTTCCGGGATATGGCGCCGCTATCGAGACCTGCAGCGACTTCGGGTTCATCTCCTTGGCGAACTTGATCGTCTCCTGGATCGTCTCCCGAGTCTCACCCGGCAGGCCGACTATGAACGTGCCGTGGATGGTGATGCCGAGATCGCGGCAGTCCTTGGTGAACTGGCGTGCCCGCTCGACCCGGATGCCCTTCTTGATGTTGATGAGGATCTGCTGGTTGCCTGACTCGTAGCCGACCAGCAGCAGGCGCAGCCCGTTATCCTTCATGATCTTCAGCGTGTCGTAGGGCACGTTGGCCTTGGCGTTGCAGCACCAGGCCAGGCCGAGCTTGCCCATGCCGAGGGCAATCTCCTCGACCCGGCGACGGTCATCGGTGAGGGTGTCGTCGTCGAAAAAGACCTCCTTCACCGTGGGGAACATCTCGCGCACGGCAGCCATTTCGGTAAGGACGTTCTCCACGCTCCTGGTGCGGTACCGGTGCCCGCCCACGGTCTGCGGCCAGAGGCAGAAGGTGCACCGCGACCGGCAACCGCGCCCGGTGTACAGCGAGAGGTACGGATGCTTCAGGTAGCCGTTGTAGTAGTGGTTGACGTCCAGGTCGCGCTTGTAGACCGGCGTCACGTACGGCAGCCGGTCCATGTCCTCGAGGATCGCGCGGTCGGGCGTGTGCACGACCCTGTCGCCGTCGCGGAATGAGATGCCGTCAATCTCGGTTAGCGGCTTGCCCTCGGCGACCTCCTTGATCGTGAAGTCGTATTCCTCCCTGGCCACGAAGTCGATCGCCTCGGATGCCAGCAGGGATGTCTCTGGCTCGACCGCTACCTTGGCGCCCACGAAGCCGAGCTTGAGCGCAGGGTTCTCCCGCTTGAGCGCCTCGGCGACCTTGACATCCCCGGTGAACGACGGCGAGCTCGTGTGCAGCACGGCGAGCTCGTAGTCACGCGCGTACGGCAGCACATCGCTTAAGGTCAGGTCGGCCGGAGGAGCGTCCACCAGCTTGCTGCCCGGCACGATCGCCGCGACCTGCGCCAGCCAGGTCGGGTACCAGAATGAGCGGACCTCGCGCTTGGCCTGGTAGCGGGATGCCGCGCCACCATCGAATCCCTGATAGGAAGGCGGGTGCAGGAACAGCGTCCGCATCATGGGGGCAGCCTCCTCATATTCGGCTTTTTCAGGGTAACGCCGCAGTCCGTATCCGCAGCGGCTGGGCACCCTATCCAGAAAGAACTGACAGGAACGACGCCTCCCACTCGGCCTGCGACCGTGTCGGCCCGGCTGGTCGCGGCTTGACCCGGTCCAGCGTGGCGAGCGCGGTACGCACCACGTCGGCCGCGCCGGGCGAGGTCACCGCCGCGTCGCCGAGCTCAAGCTCGTGCTGCACGTTGTCGCGGCCGTGGCCCTGGATGACGTCGAGCAGCAGCAGCGGGCGCCCGACCGTCCGCGCCTCGACGCAGGTGTTGCTCCCGGCGCTGGTAACCACCAGGTCCGCTGCCGCCATCAGCTCAGGAACAGCGTCGGTAAAACCAAACGCGTGCAGCCGTTCCTCGTGCGACGCCGCAGCACGCAGCCTCCGCTCCAGCGAGCCGTTGCGCCCGGCTACGGCCAGCACCTGCACGCCTGCCGCGGCCAGCGCCTCGGCCGCTGCAGCGACAGGGCCGAGGCCCCAGCCGCCGGACATCAGCAGCACGCACCGCTCGGTCAGCGGGACGCCGAGCCGGGTGCGCGCCTCCGCCTGCGAAAGGGGCTGGTAGAAGCCTGGCCGGACGGCGGGCGGCAGGATGTGCACTCTGGCGTCCGGCTGGAACCTGCGCACCGCGGCCTCCGCGACGGACGAGGTGACTAGGTAGAGATCGACGTTGTCGTGCACCCACAGCCGGTGCGGGGTGACGTCGGCGCAAAAGACGACGTGCCGCGTCGCCGGGTACGAGTCGGCGAGCGCGCTCATCGCGGAGGCGCCCGTCGCGAACAGCGAGATGGCCAGCTCGGGCGGATTCTGGTCCAGGTAGGCGCGCAGCCGGGGGAC
>Ga0335074_10006679_pt1 | contig 15997 bp, 12 predicted proteins | sample Lox_Sample_23_FD_206715 | JGI IMG/M metagenome (GOLD analysis project Ga0335074, IMG submission 206715) | Soil microbial communities from Loxahatchee National Wildlife Refuge, Florida, United States - Lox_Sample_2.3 | ecosystem: Environmental > Terrestrial > Soil > Wetlands | place: USA... | reverse complement strand
GTCGATCTGGCCGGGGTTGGTGACCGGGAACGCGGCTCCGCCGCCAGCCGCCGCGATTTGCTGCATCGCGCTGATGTTGCCCTGCGTTCCGAGCACGATGATGATCAGCTCAACCGGGCGGTCCGGTTTGTACAGCGACTTCAGCTCGGTGACCAGCTGGGTGACGGGCATGTCGCCTGGCGTGTTTTCCACGCCAGCGGTCAGCACGATCAGCGCGTTCGTGATGCCCGACTGGTAGCCGTCCACCATCTTGTTGTATTCGTCCAGGATGGCCTGGTTCAGCTCCGCCGGGCCGGACTGCGGGCGCAGCGTGGCGTCGATCTGCTCGATCTGCTCTCGTCTGCTGATCAGCCCGATCTCCCCGGGCAGCGGGCCGACCGAGACCAGCGATCTGTACGGGAGGCTCCCGGTGGCGCCCGTACCGACCTCGGACAGGCCGAGCTGAGTGCTGTCCGGGAACAGCGCCAGCCCAAGCTGCGCCGCCTCGGTCAGCTCCTGCTCGAGCGTCAGATTGGGCAGCCCCGACGGTGCGCTCATCGCCGATGACACGTCGATCATGGCGAGGTCGCGCGAGCCGCTCTGCAGTCGCTGCCAGGCCTGCAGCGCCGTCTGCGCCTCACCGGGCTGCGGCTGCGTGGCTAGCTCCAGCGGCTGCTCGGCCAGCCCGTCGCCGGCTGGCAGGATGCCGCCAACACCGTTAGCGGACCGGAACCCGTAATGGTGGATCAGCGCGACCGCGTAGGACTGCCGCAGCATCGCGCCGAACTGCTTGGCCGCCGCGAGCTCAGCCGGGTCGGTCGAGGTCACCACGTAGGGATAGTCGAGTTCGGGCGTGGCAAGCGCGGCGCTGGCGGTGCCCGACGGGTACCTGGCCGCCAGCGGCGCCGACGGGTTGGCCGCGTCGTAGGCAATGACCGCCTGCTCAGAGGTCACCGTCACCGGGCGGGCGTCCAGCGGTGGGTCGGCCTGGATGACGAACGCCGCCAGCGAAGCCGGGTCGTCGAACTGCGCGGATGCCTGGGCGCTGAGTACGAACTGCGTCAGCAGCGTCCGTGCCGACGCCCCCGAACCGAGCAGCCGGCTGACCTCCACCAGCGCGGCAAGCCCGGTCGCGCTCTGCGTCGGGTCGGGGATCTCAACGTGCACGCCCAGCGCGGCCGGCGGCCCGCCGGCCGAAGCCGGCAGCAGGAAGCTCCAGCCGACGGTGTTGTTGTACTGCGGGATCTGGGCCGCCGCGGTCGGCGGCATCACCAGCATGAGCGGAGACTGGGCCACGCTGATGCCAGTGGGCTGAACCACCTTCGCGCCTTCTGGGAAGGTACGGGCAACGTCCACCCACAGGGTCGAGTCCGGGACCCAGGCGTCGACAGTGGTCTGACCCGTTCCGGAAGCCTGGCCGTCGACCTGGGCCGCGACTCCGGCCGGCTGCTCCGCGGCGACCTGAACCTTGGCGCAGCGTCCGTTGGCCGTGTGACCCTGGCCGTTGTACACGTCGGCGACGCGCTCGATGACGGGGGCAATGTCCTCGGACGCGGCCACGTGGAGCACAAGGGGGTGGTCGGTGCATGAGGTGTGGGCCAGCACAGCCTGGGCGGTCAGGCCGCCCATGATGACAATCGGGATGGCAATGGCGATCGCGAGCAGCAGCCGCACGCTCACATGCCGTTCACGGGTGCGTTTGCCGACGCGGCCTCGTCGTTCGCCTGGGTTTGTCGCGGAGTTCACTGGAATCCTCGGGTCGTGCGGTGGCGCCGTCGGCGCCGACGGCGGCCGTCCTGGCCCGTCCCGACTATAACGGCATGCAGGACGTGATCAGGCGACTTGTCCCGATCTCCGCGCCATCTCGTGCCAAAGGGCCGCGGTGCCGTCTTGTACTGAGGAAGGAGGGAGCCGTGCGACCGACTGACGAGGGAAAGACGGCGCCCAAAAGCGGCCCGGAGGCACAAAGCAAACACAGTCTGGTTCATGCGAGTGACGCGGCCGACCCGCGGCTGGCGGACTATGTCCGGCTGACGGACGTGCATCTGCGCCGGAGCCTGGAGGCGCCCAGTGGGCTGTTCATCGCCGAGGGGGAGAAGGTCATCCGCCGGGCGATGGAGGCCGGGTACCAGCCGCGCTCGATGCTGGTGACCACGGACAGGGCGGCCGGGGCCGCGGAGATGGCCGGATCCTGGCCCGGTCCTGTGTACGTGATTCCGCCCGAGGTCGCCAAGGAACTGACGGGCTACCGGGTGCACCGCGGCGCTCTGGCGTCGATGCACCGGCGACCGCTCCCCTCGGTGGCCGAGGTGACAGGCCAGGCCCGGCGCATCGTGGTCCTCGAGGATGTCGTGGACCACACGAACGTTGGCGCGATCTTCCGGTGCGTGGCCGCCCTCGGTTTCGACGGGGTCGTCCTCGCGCCGCGCTGTGCCGATCCGCTGTACCGGCGGGCGGTGCGGGTATCGATGGGCGCGGTGCTCAGCGTCCCCTATGCCCGGATGGACGACTGGCGGCAGGGGCTCAATGACCTGCGCGGGGCCGGGTTCCGGCTGCTGGCGCTGACACCCGCGGCCGACGCTGTGCCGATCGCCGCGGTGCCGCCCGACGGCCGGCTGGCGCTGCTGCTGGGCGGTGAAGGCGACGGCCTGTCGGCTCGGTGGCGCGGCCAGGCGGACCTCAGCGTGCGTATCCCGATGGCCCGGGGGATCGACTCGCTGAACGTGGCGGCCTCTGCCGCTATCGCCTGCTACGTGCTCGCCTGACCATGCGGGGACCTTTCTTAGCCGGATCGGCTTGCTGAGCATGACCAGTCCGCTTACTGGGCACAGGTATCATCACGCGCAGGCTCAAGCGAGTGCTCAGTCGTGCCGGGCGGTGCGGTCCCCCAAAAACCCGCCGTCACCGGAGGTTTCCCGACGGAGCTGTCGGGGCGAGGCCAGCGTGCGACAGCGTCGTACGCGCATCCATATTTCGTGATTTGATTGCCCGATCCATCAAACCGACGTGGCGGCGAGGTGACGAGTCGAGTGGAAGCACCGCGTACCAAGGAAGCGGCCAATGCCGCTGGGAGCGCCGAGGCGAGCCAGATCCGCGGTGACCGGCAGATCCAGTGCGACGTTCTTGTCGCGCTGGCAGAATGCCGCAACCACCGGAAGTGGTTCGCCGATTTCGCAAAGCCGTACCTGGGCGAGCATCCGATCGAGATCGGCAGCGGGCTAGGCGACTACGCACTGCAGTGGATTCCGCAGGTCGAGAAGTTCACGGCCACCGATGCCGACCCGGTCCTCGTCACCGAACTGAAGAAGCAGATGGCCGCGTACCCGAGCGTCACGGTGCAGCAGATCCTGCTGCCGACCCCGGAGCGCGCCGACCACTCGTGCCTGATCTGCTACAACGTCCTCGAGCACATCGACGACGACATCGGCGCGCTGACGAGCATGGCCCGGCTGGTGCGCCCCGACGGCTACCTCGTCCTGGTGTGCCCGGCCTTCCCGTTCGCGATGAGCCCGGTCGACGTCGCTACCGGGCACGTTCGCCGGTACACCAAACGCACCATGAGCGCGGCGCTGAAAGCTGCCGGCCTGGACGTCGTCGACGTCCGTTACGCGAACTCGCTTGGGCTGGTCTGTTATTACGCGTTCACCAGCCTGCTGAAGAAGCAGCCGTCGACAGGCGGAACGATGATCTTCTACGACCGCCTGGTGGTGCCGGCGGTCCGGGTGATCGAGCGCCTCATCGGCCGCCCGCCGTTCGGCCAGTCGGTGGTGGCAGTGGCCCGGGTCCGCGAGGACGCTGACACCGCGGATTAGCCCCGCCGCTCTCCGGGCGGTTCTGCCCCCGGCACCCGGTTAGAGTCACTCAGGTGACACTGGTGCAGGACCAGAAGCTGAGGGTGCCGTCGGCGCGGTTGATCAAGTGGGAGCTGTTCGCCGTCTTCGCGGTGTCGCTCGGCGCCAGCGCGCTGAACGCACTGCTCAGCCTCATCGGCGATCTGCTGTCACGGCAGTCCCTGAGCAGCCAGCACGCGCAGCTCAATGTGCCGCTGGCGGTCAACAACTGGCTGGACCTGGCACTGCAGCTGGCTGCCATTGCCGAGACCCTGGCGCCAGTCGTGCTGGTGTTCTACCTGCTGGCCAGGTCGGGGGAGGGGCCGCGAGACATCGGCCTGGACACGACGCAGCCTGGCCTGGATGCCGCCCGCGGAGCGCTGCTGGCCGCGGTTATCGGCGGGGCTGGCCTGGGCCTGTACCTGGCCGCGCACCGGCTTGGGATCGCCCTGACCGTGGTCCCGGAGTCGCTGCCCGCTGTCTGGTGGCGGATACCGGTGCTGATCCTCGCGGCCGCGCAGAACGGGATCCTCGAAGAGGTCCTGGTCATCGGGTACCTGCTGCGCCGGCTGGATCAGCTCGGCTGGACGCCGTGGAAGGCGATCCTCTTCAGCGCGATCCTGCGCGGCTCCTACCACCTGTACCAGGGCTTCGGCGCGTTCATCGGGAACGCGGTGATGGGCGTGATCTTCGGTTTCCTTTACCGCCGGTGGGGCCGGGTAACCCCGCTGATCATCGCGCACACGCTGATCGACGCGGTCACGTTCATCGGCTACGCGGCACTCGTCGGCCGGGTGTCCTGGATCCCCTAGCCGTCGTCGGGAACCCGGACGAGATCCGGATCCGGGTTGCTGAGCTCGACCGACAGGATCATCTCTTTCGCCTCGTCCCGGAACTGGTCGATGAGTCTGCGCGCGCGGTCATCAGCCCGGTCCAGCTCCCGCAGCGGCGGCAGGATGTAGGGGGCAAAGAGGTTTTCCATCTCGGCTTTCCGCTCTTTCCCTTGGCGCGCGGCTGCCTTCGCTGCCCGCTCAGCCAAGGCGCTGGGGTCCAGGCCGAGGAACTCGGCGATCCCCTCGCAGAATGTCCGCAGCTCGGTGTCGTCTGCGCCGGCGCCTGCCAGCTCGAGCAGCGGCGCGCTTACCCGCCAGAGCGCCTCCCACTCGAAGTGCCGGGTGTACGGGTCGGGCTGGTGCTCCGGCCATACCTCGAAACAGTGCGCATAGTGGACCGCGCGAGCGTAATGCCGCGCGGCGGCAGCAGGCTCGCCGTCGTGGCGGTCGATGTCCCCGAGCAGCCGCTCGGTGATCGACAGGATCTCGAAGTCGGGGTCGGCGTCGTCGTTCTGGCCTTGCTGCCGGGCCAGCTTCAGCGCTTTCTGCGCACTGTCCCGCGCGCTGCTGATGCACGCGGCTTCGCTGCGCCGGAAACCAGCCGGCGACCGGCGCCGCGCCCGCGCCGCGGTGAGCAAGGCGTCGCCGAGTTCGGACCACACCCATGGCTGGTTCCAGTCGTCGCCCTGCTGCCTGGCAATTGCAAGCGCCGACCGGTGATGCCGCTCGATATCCCGCAGGATCTGGTCGGTGAGCACTGTCTCGCCGAACAAACAGCGATCGCAGTCGGCAAGGTATATATGCAGCAGCTTGGCAATGTCGAGTCGTGAGTTCGGCCGGGCATCGTCGGCATTCCCTGCGGCCGCGCCGGCCTTAGCCCACTGCCGCACAGTGGCGATATCGTCATCGACGGGGATCTCCAGGTACTTCGCAATATTGCCCAGCGCCTCCTTTGTCTCGGCCCACGCAGCCCGGGCCGCCGCCGGGGGAGGCGGTGCGTCGAATTGGCCCATCCGCGGATAGGAGTCGCTGAGCGTCCGCAGCGCTTCGGTGACAGCGGTCAGTTCATCGCCCTCGGTGGCGGGCGACCAGTCCACCGCCTTGCTGGCCATGTCGCCCAGCAGTTTGCTGAAGCCGAACGGTATGTAGCAGTCCCACCACCAGTGCGCCTTGAGGACGATGCGGGCAAGCTCCTCAGCCGCTCGCCGCCGGTTATCGAGATGCGCGAGCTGATAGATCCAGTTCGAGATCAGGGCCTGGCTGCGGTGATCCTCCATGAGCTTGAACCAGCCCTGGTAGGTGAGATCGTTCTCCAGCGTGCTGTCGACCTGGTCATCTAGCCACTTGAACGCGTTAGCGCTGAACTGGGCTGCGCCTGGACCAGGCTGCCCGTCGTCGCCGTACCTGTGCAGGTCATCCCAGTAGAACGGGTGCAGGGTGTACCCCTCACTCACCGCCCCCGCCGCCTCAGCTCCGGCGGCGGGCCCGGCCGGCTCGATGTACCCGCGTGCGGTCAGTGTCTTCAGCGCCTCCGTGGTCGCCGCCGCTGTAAGCCCGGATGTCGCTTCGATCAGTTCGGCGGAGAACGCGAAGGGCTTAGGCAGCAGCACCCCGGCCGCGCTGAGCAGGAGCTGCGCCTCCTCGGGCAGGCGCCGTCTCTGCCGCTCGAACGTCTGGTGCATCTGGTCCCGCCCGGACAGCTGGCCGTTGAACGCCTGCGCCGCGTGCCGCAAGTACCTGTGCTGCTCGTCCGGGCTTTCAAGCTCGTCGAAACTGCGGGCGCAGTCAGCCAGCAGCGGCGGCCAGCAGCCCGCCGCCCGTGCCGCATCCGGGCCGTACCTTTCGCAGTGTTCGCAGTCCTCGTGCAGCCCCCCATTCACCAGCAGGAGCTGCAGAGCTGACGTGAGCGTGAAGTCAGGCACCTTGATGTGGCCATCAGGGGACAGATCGAGATAACGGCGGAGCTGGCCGCCGACCCGTTCCTCGGGCACCTTGAAGATGAGCGTACGGCGCAGAGCCAGCGGGTCAGTGCTGGCGAACGAGCTGCGGATGATGTCCTCGACCTGCCCCGGGCCGTCGTGCAGGGTACCGGGGTCAAGGACGGAGGACATCGTCACCACGAGCAGGTGCCGGGTCCCTGACGGCGATGTCCTGATGACCTCTAGTTCGCGCTCCGCCTGCTGGCGGAAGCCCTCCGCCGAGGCCGGGACGCTGAGATCCACCGACAGCTGTGTCGCGGGCATGGCATAAACGCGCGCCACATCGTGGTCCGCGGCCAGCGCCTCCGCCAGCGTGGACTTCCCGGTGCCATAGAAGCCGGAAACCACCGACGTCCGCCCGTCCAGGACCCGTCGCTTCAGCTCCCGGTAGGGATCGTTACGGTTGACGAAGATCACATCTGGGCGGGTGGCGCGCAGGCGGTGCGGGCGAGCGTGGCGTTTCAGCCAGTCAGCAAGAAGCTTGACCACTTCCTCCGCTAGCTTGCCCGGCTCCTGAAGCGGCGCGTCGACGTCAAAGGCGGTGCTGTGCTTGCGGACTCCGTCCCGGAAATCCTGCTCACGTTTCCGGTCCCAGTAGTGCTGGGATCCCGCCTCCGGCGCGTCTGCGGCGAGCATGAACGCGTAGACCGGGATCCCGTTGCGCTGAGCCGCTGAGATCTCCTGCTCGGTGAAGGACTGGCCGGTACCGGCCCGGCTGCCGAGCTCGCGTCCGATCAGCAACACGACCAGGTCGCACACCTCGAGTTCGTCAACCGACAGAACCGTCGCGTCGGGCGTGAACCAGGAGTACGTGCCATCGTCAAGCGCGACAAGGTCAATCCAATTCGCGAGTTCGTCGCGGTTGAACCGGTTAATAATCGCCCGGCGGTATACCTCCATTTCCTGGAACGTAGAACTCAGGAAAACGCGCCAGCGACCGCTGTCCTCGGGCATTTGTCCCCCCCATGTAATTCCGGCCGCATTTTCATTGGACATTTACGGGCAACTCCGGCCGGTGAAATCTTCCTCCCCTAAAGCAGATTGCATCGTAACATTATTACAAAACGATGTCCATAAGTTGATCCATTCAAACGCAGCCACGCGTGGGCTGAGACTGATGTGCCTGGAGTGCCATCCGGGCCTGGCCCGGTGCATACTCATGGGGCGCATCTCGCGCGGCCGGTACTCAGCCGGCGCGGCCAGCGTTGGAGGAGTAATGGCAGGCTCCGCAACCGAGTCCGTCGCAGTTCGCCCGCTTGACCCAGCGGACAGCGAGCAGGTAACTAGCTTTTACCGGACTGTCCTGGTGCCGCACTTCATTGCCGACGAGCTGGACACCGAGGAGAACTTCGCTGCCGGCCTCCGGCTTGGTGGCAGTCGCGCCCTGGTAGCAACGGCGGACGGCGGCACGATCGTCGGTGGCGCGGTCACCGACTGGTTCGCCCGCAGTCACGTACTGCTGCTGTCTTACATAGCTGTCCTGCCAGCCCACCGCGGCACAGGCGCGGGGTCCGCGCTGATGGCGGCGGTGTCCGGCAGCGGGTCGGCCGATCTCCGCCCGCTGCTGCTGGTCGCTGAGGTCGAGGATCCCCGTCACTTTACCAGCGACCCGGCTCACGGCGACCCCTGGGCTCGGTGGCGGTTCTACCAGCGGCTCGGCGGGCGCACACTCCCGCTGCCGTACATGCAGCCAGCTCTTGGCCAAGACCGCAGCCGCGTTGCGCATCTGCTGCTGATGGTGCTCGGCGGCAGCATGGCGCCGCCTGACGCTGAGCACATCGACGGCGAGACCGTCGAACTCTTCCTGCGGGAGTACTTCGAAGGCTGCGAGGGTCCGGTGCAGCCCGGCGACTCGCAACTCCAGGAGCTGCTGGCAGCCTGCCGCGCGCCTGGCGGCCTGCCGCTGCTGCCGCCGGGCGACCTGCCAGAACCGGGCTGAGCACCCGGCCAGTACCGCTAGGCCGGAATTTCATCCGAGTGGGTAGCCAGGACGGCATACCAGTCGGTCGCCTCAGCCAGCATGAAGGAGCCCAGGCTCTCCGCCTGCGCGCGCAGGTCGCTGAGGGAGGCGACCCGTCCGATCGCCGGGAGATAGAGGCTGGTCAGCTGATACGTCGACGAGCGGTGCCGGATGGAGAGCCGGCGATGCTCGGCGGAGGTAGCCATGCTGCCGAAGGCCGCTGCGACGCCGGGCACGCCGAGCGCGACGAAGTTCAGGGTGTCGTCCATCTGCGCCCCGGAGGCGAACACGTGGACCAGTGCGGCGAGCACAGTAATCACGAAGAGGGCCGTGACAACTACAAGGAACCGCCGGTGGAGGCCGGCGTGCTGCCTGCCCTTGCTCTGGTGGTACAAGCGCTGGCTGGCGACCCACTGCTGGAGCACGCCTTTCAGCGGCCGGACGTCAGCGTCCGACCACGGGTGCCCCGCTGGCGGCCGGTGCCACCACAGAGCGAGAGTTCCGCTGCCGAACCAGGCCGGGCCGACGAACTCGTTCAGCGCCAACGGCGTCAGCGACGGCGGTTCCCCGCTGATCCGCGGGTAGATCACCGCGAGAAACATGTGCATCCGGAGGTACTCGGCCATGGCGCGGAAACTGAGCCAGCGGTCGCGCAGGTGGCCACGGACGTCGCCGATCAGGATCGCCGAGATCGTCGCCAGCACGGCCAGGTCCAGGAACGTCACGAACGCCGCGGGTGCTGACCCGGGCGTGGTCCAGATCGTCCGGATCGCGGCCAGCACCACCGACACCGCAGCGAGCACATAGACCGACTGATCAACGAAACGGAACGCCTTCTGGTAGCGGCCCGCGAGCCGGTCCGCGCGCAGGTACCGGGCTGATGCCCAGGCCTCGACGTTTCTCGCCGCCTCCCGGATCGCTGCTGCGCTCCCGGCAGCATCGCCGGCGGTAGCGGCACCGTCCAGCGCCTGGCGGGTCAGCGCGCTGAAGCTGCCGTCCGGCTTCGGTCCCGGGCTCGCGTTGAAGCGCCTGACGTGCCGGACAGCGAGCCCGAGCACACTGCGTCGCAGCGCCCGGCCTCCGGCGGCGTTCAGCGGCCATGACCTGACTGGCCGGCTGGACTCCTCGCTGCGGTCCTGCCGGTGACCGGCGTCGAGCAAGGGGGGCTTGCTGCCGTGCCCCCCGCTCACCCGCAGCCACAGGCCCAGGAACGGATTGGGGTGCTCGCTCGCAAGCAGAAGCTGTGCGGGCGGGAAGCGATGGCCGGGCTCGTAGGTGCGGTCCGAGCGGGGCGCGGGGATCACGATCACCGGGATCTCGCGCGGGTGGCCCAGCGTGTAAGCGACGATGGCCGCGGTTCCGGGCGACGGCACGCCGTCGGCGTCTGGGGGTGGCGGCGGCTCCCCGTCCCACAGAGCCAGCAGCACGTCGCAATGATCGGCCACCCACACACCGAGTTTTCGGAACCCGGCATCGTCGGCGGTCGTCCCAGGGAGCACGGTGACAGCAGCAGAAGCTCGCAGCTTGTCATAGTTGCTCAGGCCGTTGTCCGGGTCATCCTCGGCGATCGAATCCCGGTAACGCGCCTCGTCTGACGGTACCGGGACGACCAGCGTGGTTCCGGCGACCGGCAGTCTGGCGACGACCTCGGCCACCTTCTGGTCGGCCCCGGCCGCCAGCGGCGTGAGCATCTGGAGGCAGACTGGGCTGCGCTGCGAGACGTTGCTGAGACGAAGCTGACCGGCCAGCCACTGCAGAGCATCAACCACCTGCCGCAGCGTCGTGTCAGGGTCGCTGAGCAGACGGTGACCGCTGACCCCGATGCGGAGCGTGAGCGGAATCCCCCCGGTCTTGCGCAGGGCGTTCTCCGCTGCGGCGTCGTAACCGCGGATCTTCAGGTCGGGTATGCGCTGCGCAGCCGCTGCTTCCTCACCGGGGCTGGTCACCCGCACTGGTTGCCCTGCTCTCTTGCCGTTGCTTCCCCGGTGCATGCCGGCCGTCCCAGGCATGCTCCGCCTAACGACATATGACTCCCTGATCCGGCCCCCGGAGTACGCAGCGGCGCGCCCGGCTCTACGCCGCAGCGCGCGGCCAGTGCGACCCCGCCTGCGACAGTTGTAGCGCGCGTGTGAACGGCTGGCAACGATTTCCGTGGCGCGCCGGCTACTGGCGTGCTGGGCCGGCGGGCGGGGACGACCTGAGCGCCTCGGCGAGCGCTTCCATCGCGGGGACGGCCTCCAGCAGGGCGGCAGCGGTCTGCGGGGTCAGGCGGCCCAGGCACTCGGACAGCACCCGCGCCCGTTGCTGCTTGACCCGGTTGTGCACCTGCTCACCTTCTGGGGTGACCTCCACCCGCGCGGCCCGCAGGTCGCTGGGATCAGGCAGCCGGCTGATCAGGCCCTGTTCGTCCAGGGCGCGGACCACGCGCGACAGCATCGTCGGGTTCAGCCCCTCCAGCTCGGTCAGCTCGGCCAGTCCCAGCGGGCCGCGGCCGCGGATCAGCCCGAGCACCGAGTACTGCGTCGGTGTCAGGCCCTCGCCGGTGGACGTCTCGTTCAGCTGACGGGCGAGCCTGCTGATGACCGCGCGCAGCCGGCCCACGAGCTCGTCGTCCATCGGTTCTCCGGTTTGGCTTGATTGCTTGCCAGCAAGCAATTAGTGTGAGGATACCTGACAGGACCGAGGACGTTGCGATGACAGCCCGGTGAGCGCCGTTGAGCACGACCGTCCCCTGGCTGTCGGCGTCCCAAGGGAGCCCGGCCCCGCGGAACGTGGCCCTGCGGATCCCGGCACTGCGGTGCCTTCGGCCACGGTGCCTGCTACCACGGGGCCGCTGGGGCGCCGCAAGCTGATCTTCGCCATCGTCTCCATCGGCCTTTTCATGGCCTCGATTGACCAGACCATTGTGGCCACCGCGCTGCCCGCGATCGAGCGGGAACTGCGTGCACCCATCAACTGGAGTGGCTGGACGATCTCGGTCTACGCGCTGGGCCAGGTCATCGCGATGCCGATGGCCGGGAAGATCAGCGACATGTACGGCCGCAAGAAGGTGTACCTGATCTCGGCCGGCGTGTTTACGCTGTCCTCGCTCGCCTGCGGCTTCGCCCCGAGCATGCCGCTGCTGCTGCTGCCGCGGTTCATCCAGGCGCTTGGCGGCGGCGCGTTCATGCCGTCGGCTACCGGGATCGTGGCCGACCACTTCGGCCGGGATCGCGACCGCGCGGTGGGGATGTTCACCTCAATCCTGCCGGTAGGCGGCATGGTCGGTCCTGTCATCGGCGGGGTGTTCGTCAGCTACTGGTCGTGGCGGGGCATCTTCCTGGTGAACGTGCCTATCGGGATCGTCCTGATCGCGCTGGCAGCGAGGTTCATCCCGGCGTCGTCCGTGCGCCGCGCCAGCCGTATCGACGTCCCCGGGATCTGCCTGCTGGCCACCGTGATCGCGGCCGGGATGACTGGTATCAGCTACCTGGGCAGCGGGCGGGTACCGCTTTACAGCCCGGTGTTCCTGAGCTGCGAGGCGGTCTCCGCCGTGGCGCTGGTGGCGTTCGTCCGGCACTCGCGGCGCGGCGCAGCGCCGTTCGTCCCGTACCGGCTGCTGCGCGGGCGCGGCTTCGGCATCATGAACCTGATCAACCTGATCTACGGTGCCGCCGCTCTCGGGTTCTCTGCCCTCGTCCCGCTGTATGCGCAGGAGCGGTATCACATCGCGCCGCTCGCCTCGGGCACGCTGCTCACCGCGCGGGCGGTCGGGATGATCGCGGTCGCCGGCGTGGCCGCGATGGCGCTGCGGCGCACCGGCTACCGGCTGCCGATGATCGCCGGGTTCGCCGTGCTGGCGTGCGGCCTGCTGATGATGGCGGCCAGGCCCATGTTCGCTGTCTACGCCTGGCTGACGATTGCCGCGGCCGTCACTGGCTGCGGCATGGGGCTGTCGGTGCCCGCTTCCAACAACGCCAGCCTGCAACTGGCCCCGGATCAGGTGGCGGCGATCGCCGGGCTGCGCGGGATGTTCCGGCAGGCCGGGGCGATCATCGCGGTCTCGGTGACGACCGCGTTCATCGCCCGCTCCGCCGATCCAGGCCCGGTCCAGGCGCACGTGTTCGTGGTGTTCGTCGTCCTGCTCGCTCTCACCGTCCCGCTGGTCCGCCTGGTCCCCGAGAACCACGGCACCTGGTGAGCCCCGGCCACCGGAGCAGGCCCGGCCCCGACCTGGGGCGCCCCGTTACCCGCCCTCAACAAGCCCGCCACCCGTGGATGTGAGTTTGCTGTAGTCGGGTGTGCACTAAATCGGCATTCATGCCGGGCGAAGGGCGGGTCAGCGGGCGAGACCGTCCAGGACGACTGCCCCGGGAAGCCGGGCGAGCGTCTCGCCCGGGAGGACCAGCTTGGAGCGGCGTACGCCGCTGCCGATGACGACCAGCGGGCTGGCGGCGACGGCGGCGTCGACGAAGACCGGCCAGTCAGCGGGCAGGCCTACGGGCGTGATCCCGCCGTACTCCATGCCGGTCTCCGCGACGGCGACGTCGGTCGCGGCGAACGACGCCTTGCGCACGTCGAGCTGGCGGCGGACCACACCGTTCACGTCGGCCCTGGTCGTGGCCAGGACCACGCACGCTGCGAACCGGGTCTCGCCGTCGCGCCGGCCGGCCACCACGACGCAGTTGGCTGACTCGGCGGGGGAGACCCCGTAGCGTTCGCAGAACGCTGCCGTGTCGGCGAGCGATGGGTCGATCTCGGCTATGCCGACGGCATCAGCCGGCAGAGTTCCGTTCAGTGATTCCAGTGCTGAGACGACTGCCGGGGCCAGCAGATCCGGTCGACCTAGCGCCGGCACCGCGTCCAGACTGCCTATGCGCGTGCTCACCCGCAGGAGTCTAGGCCCCGGTCACACTGTGGCCCTGCGGTAGAGACGGAGCGACACCGCGAGGAACACCAGGAAGATGCCTCCGCACCAGGCGACGGCCTGCCACAGGTCGTGGTAAACAGGCCCACCCTCGAACAGTGCCCGGACCGAGTCGATCGTGACCGTGGCCGGCTGGTTCCGCGCGAACGGCTGAAGCCAGCCAGGCATGGTGGATACCGGGACCAGCGCGGAGCTGGCGAAGAACAGCACGAACATCGGCAGGATCGACGCCATCTGGGCCGTCTGCGGATCCTTGACCGCCAGGCCGATCGCGGCGTAGGCCCACGTCATCGCGTAGCCGAACGCGAGGATGAGCGCGACACCGGCCAGGCAGGCACCGGCGCTGTTGTGGAACCGGAATCCGACGGCGGCGCCGAGGCCGATGAGCGCGGCCAGCGCGATCACGCCGCGGCTGAGGTCGGCCAGCGTACGGCCGGCCAGGAACGCTGAGCGCGCCATCGGCAGGCTGCGGAAGCGGTCGATCATCCCGGACTGCAGGTCCTGCGCGAGCGCGAGCGCGGTGGTCATGCCACCGAGCAGTACGGCCTCCAGGAAGATGCCGGGCACGACGTAGTCGACGTAGTCGACGCCGGGGATGTGGATGGCCCCGCCGAGCACAAAACGGAACAGCAGCAGGATGATCGTGGGCTGCAGGATCGAGACGAAGACCAGCTGCGGCGTGCGCGCGATCCGCAGCAGGTTGCGCCTGGTGATGCCGCCGATGTCGCGAAGCGCCAGCCGCATCGTCAGCGGCACCGGCTGCGTCGCCTGCTGCCCGGCCGCCAGCCCAGTCATCCCCGTTACCCCGGTCATGCTGTCCGCTCCTTGCGGCGCCGGCCCGTTCGTTCGTCGCCGTTGCCTGGCCTGGCCGCGTGCCCAGTGAGCGCGAGGAACACGTCGTCAAGCGAAGGCCGCCTGATGCCGAGGTCGTCGAGGGCCACTCCGGCGTCCTCGAGCGCCCGTCCCGCGGCGATCAGCTCCCCGGGCCCCCCTTTGACTGGCATGCTCGCCTTGTTCAGCTCCGGTTCGAGCCGCGGGGCGGCGCTGCCGGTGCCCGCGATCAGCGCGGCCGCCCGCTCGAGGTCAGCGCGGTGCGTCACCCGCACCTCAAGGACGTTGCCGCCGAGGCGGTCCTTGAGCTGGTCGGCCGTGCCCGCGGCGACGACCTGCCCGGCATCAAGCACGACGATTGCGGCGGCCAGGTGCTCGGCCTCGTCCATGTACTGGGTCGTGAGCAGCACGGTTGTGCCTTCGGCGACGAGTTCGGAGATCAGCAGCCACAGCTCGTTGCGGGTCCTGGGGTCAAGCCCGGTGGTGGGCTCGTCCAGGAACAGGACCGGCGGCTGGCGAATGAGGCTGGCGGCCAGGTCGAGCCGGCGCCGCATGCCACCCGAGTAGGTCCTCACCGGCCTGTCCGCCACGTCGGTGAGCGACATCCGCTCCAGTGCCTCCCGGGCGCGCAGCCGGTAAACCGGCTTGCCGAGGTGGTAGAGCAGCCCGGCAAGCTCCAGGTTCTCCCGGCCGGTGAGCAGCTCGTCCACGCTGGCGTACTGGCCGGCCAGCCCAATGACCGACCGGATCGCGCTCGCGTTAGCTACCACGTCGAACCCCGCGACCCGGGCGCGCCCGCTGTCCGGCGTCAGCAGCGTGGTGAGCACCCGGACGAGAGTGGTCTTCCCCGCCCCGTTGGGCCCGAGCAGTGCCAGCACCTGGCCTGCTGGAGCGCGGACGGTCACGTCGTCGAGAGCGAGGGTGCTGCCGAACCGCTTGGTGAGCGCTTCGGCCTCGATCATCGGGGCTTGGGTCATGGGGTCTCCTGAGGTTCTGGCACGGGAGCCGTCACGAGCGGGATGATCACGTCCTCGAACACGCTCCGGATGTAGGCGCGGTCGATTGACTGGCCGGTCATGAACCGGAGCGCGTTCAGGCCGAACAGGACATCGGGCACCAGCGTCAGGTCGCGAGCATGGGGAATCTCGCCACGGGCGACGGCCCGGTCGAGGATCTCCCTGAAGCCCTGACGCGGGCGCGCCAGCGCGTGCTCGCGCAGCGCGGACGACAGTTCCTGGTCGCGGCTCGCCGCGGTCGCCAGGCCGAGCAGGACGCTGACGATGCTCCGGTCGCCGTCATCGAAGTCGGGGACGTTCGCGATGATGGCCTCAACGTCACCGCGCAGCGATCCGGTGTCCGGGATCACCAGCGGGCCCATCTGCTCCCGCCACCAGACCATCGCGGCCGTCGCCACAGCGGCCTTGGACGGCCAGCGCCGGTAGATCGCGGCCTTCCCCACGCGCGCCCGCGCGGCGATGTCGTCCATGCTCAGCCGGTCGTAACCGATATCGGCCAGCCCATCGAGCGTGGCCCGCAGGATGGCGGCGTCGCGCGACGGGTCGAGGCGACGCGGGCCCGCGCCTGCCCTGCGCCGCCCGTCCTGGCTCTCGTCACTGGCCCTGACCACGATGCTCGCTCCTCTTGTCCTCCGGCTCCGCGAACTCGTCCCCCGGCTCCGC
>Ga0335074_10006678_pt1 | contig 15998 bp, 14 predicted proteins | sample Lox_Sample_23_FD_206715 | JGI IMG/M metagenome (GOLD analysis project Ga0335074, IMG submission 206715) | Soil microbial communities from Loxahatchee National Wildlife Refuge, Florida, United States - Lox_Sample_2.3 | ecosystem: Environmental > Terrestrial > Soil > Wetlands | place: USA... | reverse complement strand
CCACGAACACCGAGCGGGCCAGCGCGGACAGCACCAGGATCTGGCGCCGCGACCAGCGGTCAATCAGCACCCCTGCGAACGGGCCGATGACCGAGTACGGCAGGTACAGCACGGTGAACGCGGCGGCCGCCGCCGTCGGGTTCGGGAATGTGGTCGCGTTGAAGAACACGTACGTCCCGACCCCGGCCGTCACGATGCCGTCACCGGCCTGCGAGATCAGCCGGGTCGTGAACAGGCGGCGGAACCCGCGCTCCGCGAGCACCGTGCGCAGGTCGGATACGAAGGCCGAGCCCGAAATGCGGCGCCACGGCCTTCCCCGGCCGGAGACCGGCCAGGTGCGGCGATCCGGCGGGCTGGACACGCTCCTCAGCCTACGGCGCCGCCATGCCGGCCGGCGATACCGGCAGGCCGAGCAGCACGGGACGCGGTGCGTCCGGCCAGATCCTGCGGGGCGGGCGCCTGCGGGGCGCTTGCGGACCCCGCGTCAGCGCTCGACCTCGCCGCGGATGAACTTGTCCACCAGGTCGCGGGCCACGTCGTCGCCGTACTGCTCGGGGGGCGACTTCATGAGGTACGACGCGGCCGACAGGATCGGACCGCCGATCCCGCGGTCGAGGGCGATCTTCGCGGCGCGGATGGCATCGATGATCACCCCGGCCGAGTTCGGCGAGTCCCAGACCTCCAGCCGGTACTCCAGGTTCAGCGGCACGTCGCCGAACGCCTTGCCCTCCAGGCGCACAAACGCCAGCTTCTTGTCGTCCAGCCACGGGACGTGATCGGACGGGCCGATGTGCACCGAGGCCCGCTCCATCTCGTGCGGGATCTGCGAGGTGACCGACTGGGTCTTGGAGATCTTCTTGGACTGGAGCCTGCTGCGCTCCAGCATGTTCATGAAGTCCATGTTGCCGCCGACGTTGAGCTGGTACGTGCGGAGCAGTTCGACCCCGCGGTCCTCGAACAGCTTCGCCAGCACCCGGTGCGTGATCGTGGCGCCCACCTGTGACTTGATGTCATCGCCGATGATCGGCACGCCCGCCTCGGTGAACTTGGCCGCCCACTCCGGGTTGGAGGCGATGAACACCGGCAGTGCGTTGACGAACGCCACGCCCGCGTCCAGCGCGCACTGAGCGTAGTAGCGGTCGGCCGCTTCCGAGCCCACCGGCAGGTACGACACGAGAACGTCGGCCCGCGCGTCCTTGAGAGCCTGGGCCACGTCGACCGGCTTCTCGTCCGACTCGTCGATGACCTGCAGGTAATACTCGCCCAGCCCGTCGAGGGTCGGCCCGCGCTGCACCGTGACGCCGGTCGGCGGCACGTCACAGATCTTGATGGTGTTGTTCTCGCTGGCGACGATCGCCTCGGCGATGTCGCGCCCGACCTTCTTGGCGTCGACGTCGAAGGCGGCGACGAATTCCACGTCCCGCACGTGGTAGGGCCCGAACTGCACGTGCATCAGGCCTGGCACCCGGCTAAGCGGGTCGGCATCCTTGTAGTACTCCACGCCCTGGACGAGGGAACTCGCGCAGTTCCCGACGCCGACGATGGCTACCCGTACCGAACCCATTCGGATTGCTCCTTTTTCTCATGCCATGCGGGTGTCAGGGAGGGCCGGCCTCAGCCGACCGTGCCGCCTGAGCCGCTTTCCGTGTGATCCCCGGCGTGCCCTGTGGGCCCCGGGTCAGCTTGCCGCTCCGATGCGATTAGTTCGTTGAGCCAGCGGACTTCCCGTTCGACCGACTCGAGGCCGTGCCTCTGCAGTTCGAGCGTGTAGCTGTCCAGCCGCTCCCGGGTCCTGGACATCGCGGCCCGGAAGCTGTCGAGGCGTTCCTCGAGCCGGCTGCGCCTGCCCTCGAGGATCCGCATCCTGATGTCCGCGCGGGTGAGGCCGAAAAACGCGAAGTGGACGCCGAATCCGTCGTCCTCCCACGATGCCGGGCCGGCCTCGCCAAGCAGGTCATTGAGGCGTTCCTTGCCCTCGGCGGTCAGCCGGTACACGATCTTCGACCTGCGGCCGGCCAGCGGCTTGGCGGTCGGTCCGGCCGGGGCCTCCTCGGCGATCAGGCCCTGCCGCAGCAGCTCCTTGAGACACGGGTACAGCGATCCGTACCCGAACGCGCGGAACGCGCCGAGCACCGAGTTGAGCCGCTTCCGCAGCTCGTAGCCGTGCATCGGGGTCTCGTGCAGCAGCCCAAGCACGGCCAGCTCGAGTACGCCGGACCGCTGACTCGTCATGCGCGCCGAACCTCCTTGCCGGGCGCTGGCCCTACCACCGCACCACGTCTAACATGCATGCTTAAGCAACGCCTCGGGGCGACTGTCTCGGAACGATGTATCGCCTCGATACATCGTCAAGATATGCGGTCCGTGGTGGGAGCGCAAGTCCCCCGTGCGCGGGTGCGGTGCGCCCGGAAAGTGCCTCGCGGCCAGCCAGGTCTCGGCCTGGCCGCGGTTCCGTCGTAACCTGTCGGGCATGAGGCGATCGGTCGTGGACTACGGGCTCGCGCGTCGCGCGACGCTCGCGTCCGTGTTCTCCGGACGCACCACGGTGACCGATGTCTGCGATGCTCACCCGTATCTGCTGCGGGCGGCCAAGTTCCACGGAGAGGCGACCGACCTGTCCTGTCCGATCTGCAGGAAATCCAAGCTCACGCACGTGACATACGTTTACGGTGATGAGCTAGGCCGCTATGAGGGGCGCGTGAAGCAAGCGCCGGAGTTGGCGGAAATGGCCGCTGAATACGCGGAGTTCAAGGTCTACGTCGTCGAGGTCTGTCAGAGTTGTGCCTGGAATCATCTCGCGTCGTCCTATGTCCTCGGCACAGGCGAACCGCAGACCCGGCGCAGTCGGCGCGCCCGTGCTGGTGACTGAGCGAGCTGGTCGCACGGTTCCTGCCTCAGGGTGCGGCTGCACGGTGACGGCGAGGTGTTACTCGCGATATGTGCCGGGACAGTAGGTACCACCGGGTACCTTGAGGCTCTCGACGGGACCGCTGCGCTCGCGACCCCTACACCCGACCAGCGAGGACGCTTGAGTAACCAAGATTCTCCAGAGCCGTACTGGCAGGAGCCGTCAGGCGCCGGCCGACATGGCGCGCGAGGCGCGCCCGGCAGCGGGGATCCGTATGGCCGCGACGGCCGTTATGGCCGTCCGTCCGGTCGTGGCTACGCTCCGCAGCCCGGTAACGGCCGTAACGGAAACGGTTCGAACGGCTACGGTTCGAACGGTAACGCTCGCCCGAACGGAAACGGCTCCAACGGCGGCGGCTCGAACGGTTACGGCCACTCGAACGGCGGCGGGTACCCGGCCGGCAACGGCCAGCGCCGGGCCGATGGCAGCGGCCGTCCGCGCGGGGGCGGCGCGCCAGACGGCTACGGCCGCTCTTCTTCCGGCCGCCCGTCTGCCGGGCGTTCTTCCGACGGTCGCTCGCCTGCTGACGGCGGTTACCCGGGCGGCGGTTACCCGGGCGGCGGTTACCCGGGCGGCGGTTACCCGGGCGGCGGTTACCCGGGCGGCGGTTACCCCGGCGGCGACGGCTACGGCCGGGGCGGCCGCGGTCAGGACCCGGACGATTCCCGCGGCGCGCCAGGCGGCCGTGGCCGGACGGCCGGGGCAAGGGCGCGCGGCGCCCAGATCGGCAACGACCTGAGGTCCAGGCTCGGACTCGGCGGCGCGGCCGCCGAGGGCAGCCCGGCGGCGCGGGGCACCCGCCGCGCGGGGGTGGACACCGATCTGCGCGCCCGGCTGGGCCTGCGCGGCAGGGCCGGGGCAGCGGCCGGCCAGTCCTACCCGGGCCCGGGCGGTGCCGCGGGCTACCCCGGTGGCTACGACGGCAACGGCGGCGACGCCATCGACTACGCCTCGCCGGCCGGCCCGCGCGGCGGCACCGCGCTGCGCGAGCGCGGAACCGGCCGCTTCACCGGGCGCCGGGGCGGCGGCTTTGACGACGGGTCCGGCGGCGGCTGGGACGGAGGCGGCCGGCAGCGCCGCAAGGGCGACTGGTGGCGACACTGGACCTGGCGCAAGGCCCTCGTGCTGGTCGCCGCCTCGGGCGTGGGGATGGTGCTCCTGCTCGGCGCGGCCATCGTGTACATGTACGAGAAGACGCCGATCCCCACTGATGTGTCCGAGGCGGCGCTGCAGCAGTCGTCGACCGTCTACTTCAGCAACGGCAAGACCCAGGTGGGCACGTTCACCACCGGCGGCATCGACCGGCAGATGCTGGCCCCGGACCAGATCCCGGACGTGATGAAGAACGCGATGGTGGCCGCCGAGGACCGGCACTTCTACTCCGAGGGCGGGATCTCGGTCAGCGGCATCCTGCGGGCCGCGTACGAGGACATCAAGGGCGGCGGGAACCTGCAGGGGGGATCCACGCTCACCCAGCAGTTCGCGAAGAACTACTACACGACGATCGGTACCTCGCGGACGATAAGCACGAAGATCAAGGAGATCTTCGTCTCGATCAAGCTGTCGCACAAGGAGTCCAAGGACTGGATCATCACCCAGTACCTGAACACGGTGCCGTTCGGCAATAACGCCTACGGGGTCGCCGCGGCGTCGCAACTGTACTTCGGCGAGCCGGCCACGAAGCTCACCGTCGCCCAGTCGGCGATGCTCGCCTCCATGGTCAACGAGCCGGGGTTCTTCAGCCCCAACCCGAGCGCCGGGCTCGCCTACACGTCGCTGGTCAAGCGCTGGCATTCCGTGCTGACCAACATGGTCAGGGACAACGCGATCACCCAGCAGGAGGCCAACGCCCAGACGTTCCCGAAGGTGCTGTCGAACAACGCGCTCGCGACCAGCTGGACCGGCTACAAGGGCTACATCATGCAGCAGGTCGAGAGCGAGCTCGAGAACACCTACGGCTTCACCGAGCAGGACATCGACACCAAGGGCCTCAAGATCGTCACCACGTTCAACCTTGGCATGATGAAGGCGCTGTACCAGGCGGTGAACTCGAACGTGGCCCAGATGCGCGAGGACGGCACGCCGCTGCCGTGGTACGCCCACGTGGGCGCCGTCCTGGAGCAGCCGGGCACCGGGAAGATCCTGGCCATGTATGGCGGCCCGAACTACGCCGCGAAGAACTGCGCCAGGATCTTCTGCCAGCTCAATATGGCCACGCAGAACCGGGAGCAGGTCGGCTCCTCGTTCAAGCCCTACGTGCTGTCCACAGCCGTGTCCGAGGGCATGGACGTGCAGAACAGCATCATCAACGCGATCGAGCCGATGTGCATCCCCCCCGACTCGACCCCGGAGACCCGCTCGGCGTTGTCGCAGCCCACGACCAACTGCCCGTCCCCCTCGTTCGAAGTCAACATTCCCGGCGAGAACTCGGGCCCGCTCAGCGTGGCGAAGGCGGCCGCGATTTCGTCCGACCCGGGCTTCGAGGATCTCATCCACCGGGCGGGCACCCAGGCCACGGCGAACATGGCCAAGGCGTTCGGCGTCAACACGGTCGCGGCCGGCCTGGTGGCCAAGAATCCCAAGGCGGGCAAGGATGGCGAGGTGGGCGAGGTCGGGATGGCGCTCGGCATCGCCTCCCTCACGGTGGAGGAGCAGGCGACCACGTTCGCGACCCTCGCCAACGGCGGGCAGTACGTCACGCCGCACGTGATCGCCCAGATCAGCGAGAACGGCAACACGATCCCGCTGAAGATCACCCGCCGCCAGGTGCTCAGCCGGGCGCAGGCGGCCGACGTGGACTACGCCCTCTCGTTCGACGTCAACTGCCAAAGCGGCGCCTGCGGGACGGCCGTCCCGAACGGCGAGCTGAGCCCGGCCCGGCCGACCATCGGCAAGACCGGCACCACCGACGACGAGAAGTCCGCGTTCTTCCTCGGTGCCATCCCGCAGTACGCGCTCGGGGTCGGGATGTTCACCAACCAGCAGAACGGCCTGCACGCCGGCCAGACGCTGAGCAACCTGGCCTCGGTCAACGGGCAGCCGGCCGGTGACGGCGGCAACTGGCCCGCCACCATCTGGCGCACATTCATGCAGCGGGAGTTCGCGAACCTGCCGGTCGAGCAGTTGGCGACCCCGGACTACGCCGGCTTCACCAAGTGGGATCAGGTTCCCACGCAGCCCAAGAAGCCGAAGAAGCACCAGAACCCGACGAACCCGTTCTGCCCGGGGCACCACCACTTCGGTGCCTGCCCGAATCCGACCCAGCCGCCGAACCCGTTCCCGACCCCGAGCCCGAGCCCGTCGCCGAGCCCGAGCCCGTCGCCGAGTTCCACCGGCCCGCCCTTCGGAGGCGGTGCCACGACGACCAACACGGTCGACGCTGTGCCCTTGGAACTGGTGGCCGAGGACCCGTCGGCACAGAAACCGGGCGGCGGCTAGCCGCCGCCCGGCCGGACGCCGGCTAGCCGGCGCGACCGCTCGCGCTAACCCGCGAGCCGGTCTCGCAGCCAGCGGATGTCGCTCGCCGGATCCGGCGTCTCGCACACGGCAGGCGCGCCCGCGGCGCTGAGCACGTCGAGGATGAGCTTCGGGTCGATCGTGCCCGACTCCATTCCGGCGTGCCGGTCGCGGCCCGAGCCGAACTCGTCGCGCGAGTTGTTGCAGTGCACCAGGTCGATCCGGCCGGTGATCGCCTTGAGCCGGTCCACCACCGTGCCGAGTTCCTCGCCTGCCGAATTGGCGTGGCAGGTATCCAGGCAGAACCCGACCTCCCCGCCGCCGTCCGCGGCATCGGAGACGACCTCCCAGAGCCTGGCGATCTGGTCGAAGCTGCGCGCCATCGCGCCGTCCCCGCCGGCGGTGTTCTCGATCAGCATCGGCAGTGGCCGCTCGATCCGCTCGACGGCTTTGCGCCAGCTGTCGTACCCCTCCTCGGGATCGACGCCCGCCGTCACGTGACCGCCGTGCACGATCAGCGCCTTGGCGCCGATGGAGGCGGCGGCGGCCAGTTGCTGCTCGAGGAGCTTGCGGCTCGGGATCCTGATCCTGTTATTGGGCGAGGCCACGTTGATGACATAGGGGGCGTGCACGTAGGCGTCGATCCCGGCGGCTGCGAATGCGTCACGGACCTCGGCGGGCTCTCCGGGGAACGTGGGAGCCTTCCACCCTTGCGGGTCACCAAGGAAGAACTGCGCCACCTCGGCACCGGCGGCCTGTGCCGCCGGCAGCGGATCTTCGTCGTGGAGGTGCGCTCCGATGCGGATCGTCATGGTGCCGAGCCTAACGGGCCGCACCGTCAGACAGGCCCGGTCGCCCGGGCGCCGCGAATCAGGCGAAGCCGCCGTGCGCGACGCTGAGGCCCAGCCCCACGAACGCGCCGATGATCCCGGCCATGATGAGGATCCGCTGTTCCGTGGTGTTGGACACCATCTGCGCGTAGAGCCCCACCAGGAACCCCACGATGCCGAGGACCAAGCCGGCGAAGTGCAGGCTGACCACGAAGCCGACCCCGAGCGCGGCGATCCCGACCACGAAGGTGAACGCGGTGAGGACGTTCTCCGCCGGGTGGCGCTGACCGTCACTGTTGAGCGTGACGCGCGACGCACGGGCGCGGGATTGAGGCCTTGTGGCCATGGCGCTGACCCCCTTGACGACTGCCGGGCGCTGGTGTCGCTGAGCCTGTTTCCGCGCCGGGCGGGCCGGCATGGTAAGGGAAATCGTACTGCCGTTCCATGCCGGTCAGCGAGAGCGGGCCTCGCGTGCTGCGCGGCGTCGCGCAACGGATCCACCGGGCGTGCATCCTACGGCAAACGTGATGAACGGCGGGCCGCCGCCACGGTTCCTGCTGGTAGGCTGTCTCAGCCGTGCCCGCCACCTTCGTGGCCTGGCTCGGCCCCTCCTGTCACGGAGAGACCGTGACCGCGTTAGTCCAGAGGAGGCAGGTAACCGCATGCGCCACTACGAGATGATGATCATCCTCGATCCCTCGCTTGAGGAGCGCACCGTCCAGCCGTCGCTCGACCAGTTCCTGAACGTCGTCACGACCGGCGGCGGCACCGTGGACAAGGTAGACGTCTGGGGCCGGCGACGGCTCGCCTACGAAATCGATAAAAAGTCAGAGGGCATCTATACCGTCGTTGACATGACGGCAGAGCCGGACACCGTTAAGGAGCTTGACCGCCAGCTCAACCTGAACGAGGCGGTCCTGCGAACGAAGATCGTCCGGCCCGACCACAAATGACGGTGCGGGCCGGGGGCGAGCCCGGTCTGATACCACCCGAGCGACCGGGAGGACCCCGATGGCAGGCGACACCCAGATAACCCTCGTCGGCAACCTCGTCGACGATCCCCAGCTCCGCTACACCCCGACCGGCCAGGCCGTGGCCAACTTCCGGGTGGCCTCCACCCCGAGGTTCCGCGACAACAGCACGGGCGAGTGGAAGGACGGCGACTCGCTGTTCCTTTCCTGCAACGTGTGGCGCCAGGCGGCCGAGAACGTGGCCGAGTCACTGCAGCGCGGCATGCGCGTCATCGTGCAGGGCCGGCTGCGGCAGCGCTCGTACGAGACCAAGGAAGGCGAGAAGCGCACGGTCTATGAGATCGAGGTGGACGAGGTCGGTCCGTCGCTGCGCAACGCCTCGGCCAAGGTCACCAAGTCCAGCCGGTCCACCGGCGGCTACGGCGGCGGGCAGTCCGGCGGCGGGCAGTCCGGCGGCGGTGGCCAGTCCGGGTATGGTGGAGGCGGCGGGCGGCCCTCTGAGGACCCCTGGGCCTCCGACTCGGGCGGCGACGGATTCTCCGACGAGCCCCCGTTCTGACGCCCCGCCGCTCTCGCCAGACAGACAACTGACCTAATTACGTCCCACCGACCATCCCCGCCGCAGGCGGGGCTCTGCCAAGGAGCACCACGATGGCCAAGCCGCCTATTCGCAAGCCCAAGAAGAAGGTTTGCCTGTTCTGCCAGGAGAAGATCGCCCACGTGGACTACAAGGACACGGGGCTGCTGCGGAAGTTCATCTCCGACCGCGGCAAGATCCGAGCCCGGCGGGTTTCCGGCAACTGCACGCAGCACCAGCGCGACGTCGCCACGGCGATCAAGAACGCGCGCGAGATGGCGCTGCTGCCCTACACGAGCACGGCCCGCTGAGGCCGAGGGAGGCAGCGCACCGATGAGCGGTACGCCGATGAAGCTCATCCTGACCCAGGAAGTGAGCGGCCTGGGCGCCCCCGGCGACGTGGTCGAGGTAGCGGGCGGCTACGGCCGCAACTACCTGGTCCCGCGCGGGCTCGCCATGCGCTGGAGCCGCGGGGCCGAGAAGCAGATCGACCTGATCAAGCGCGCGCGGTCGGCGCGAGAGATCCGCGGCCTCGACGACGCGAGAGAGGCCGCGAGCAAGCTCGCCTCACTCCAGGTCCGGCTGCAGACCCGGGCCGGCAGTGGCGGCCGGCTCTTCGGATCGGTCTCGCCCAGCGACATCGCCGCCGCGGTGAAGGCCGCGGGCGGGCCCGAGCTGGACCGGCGCCGGATCGAGATCAAGAACCCGATCAGGACCGTAGGCGCCCACCAGGTGTCCGTGCGGCTCCACCCCGACGTGACCGCCACCCTGGACGTCGAGGTCGCCAGCTCCTGACCTCGGGGCGCACGTAGCGTCGAGCTCACGTCGTCCGTGGATTCAGCCCCGGGCCCGAGACCGGGCCCGGGTTCATGCCGGGCGGGAGCGGCCGGGCCACCCGGCACCCGCACGCCGCGTGGCCCGCTGGCGTCCACGTCCGGCCGACGTCAGTCGGCCGCGCTGAGATAACCGGGTACCCGTTTGGCGAGTTCGGGATCGGCCTCGGCGAGCATGGCCCAGATCTGGGCCAGCCGGGCGGCTGGCGTGTCGTCAGGCGCGGCTGCCGGTGCGTCCCCAGCCGCGCCGTCTCGTCCTAGCGCGTCCGCGGTGTCCGGAACGTCCGGCTGACCGGCCAGCTCCTCAATTGCCCGGCAGATCCGTGCTAGTTGGACGGCCGTTATCGAACACACGCTCGAATACTAGAGGCCCCCTGTTCTGCTGTCCTCCAAACGAGCGCATCCGCCGCAGCCCGGCCCGCAACCCGGGGGTGCCCCCTGCGGCCGCGACCGGGCTGCCACGACGCTGACATGTAACGTCGCACGTGAAATTCCCAATGTGGATAACTTCCGGCCATTGTGGACGGACACGGACCGCCGAACTTTTTCCTGCGCACACCCAGTGGATGCCGTAATCGCAGGCAGGGATGCCGTTGTGGATCCTCGCCCGCGAGTATCCACAGTGCTATCCCCACACTGCGCACAGCGACGGCGGCGTGTCTGCACAGGCTATCCACAGGCCTGTGCACAGCACGGTTGGACGTGTGCGAGCGCCGGGAGAAGACTGTCGGAGCCGTCCGATAGAACGGTCACAATGGCCCGCGCGGGAAGCCGCGGGAACGCGCCGGAATGGGGGAGGTGCCTGGTGAGCGTCACGGAGATCGCGCCCCGTGGCGGTGACGAGTTCGAGCGCACGCCCCCGCACGACGTCGCCGCGGAGCAGTGCGTCCTCGGCGGCATGCTGATGTCGAAGGACGCCATCTCCGACGTGCTCGAAGTGATCCGGCCCGCCGATCATTACCGCCCCGCGCACCAGATCATCCACGAGATCATTCTCGACCTGTACGGCCGCGGCGAGCCCGCGGATGCCGTCACGGTCGCGAACGAGCTGACCAAGCGCGGCGAGATCGGGCGGGTCGGCGGCGCCCCCTACCTGCACACGCTGATCGCCTGCGTGCCCACGGCGGCGAACGCCGGCTACTACGCCCGGATCGTCAGAGAGCGGGCCATCCTGCGCCGCCTGGTGGAGGCCGGCACCCGCATCGTGCAGCTCGGCTACTCCGGCGACGGGGACGCCGATGAGATCGTCGACCGGGCCGAGGCCGAGGTGTACGGCGTCACCGACCGGCGCGTCAGCGAGGACTACCGCCCGCTGTCGGAAATCATGCCCGGCGCGCTGGACGAGATCGAGGCCATCGGCAGCCGGGGCGGCGCACTCACCGGCGTGCCGACCGGGTTCGCCGACCTGGACGCGCTCACCAACGGCCTGCACCCGGGCCAGATGATCGTCATCGCAGCGCGACCCGCCCTCGGCAAGGCGGTTGCTCTTGATACGCCGCTGCCGACGCCGGCCGGCTGGACCACGATGGGCGAGGTTCGGCCCGGCGACCACCTGATCGGCGCCGACGGCAGGCCCACCCGGGTGCTCGCGGCGACCGAGATCATGACCGGCCGGCCGTGTTACGAGGTGACGTTCTCCACCGGCGAGGTCATCGTGGCGGACGCCCGGCACCAGTGGCTCACGCACCGCGGCACGGCCGCTGAGGTGCTGACCACGGAGCAGATCGCGGCCCGCGCCGGCGCCGGCCGGCCCGGCCTTTCCGTACCGGCCTGCCGACCGCTCGACCTGCCCGATGCCGAGCTGCCCGTCCCTCCGTACGCACTCGGTGTCTGGCTCGGAGTCTTTTACGCTCAGCAGCGGGGTAGCGCCATCCCCGAACACGAGATCGCGATGCGGGTGGAGGCCGAGGGCGTTCCCTCGCTGTCCGACATCTCGCTGCCCGGCCCGGCGGCCGGCCGGATCCCGGAGCAGTACCTGCGCGCGGGCGAGAGCCAGCGGCGAGCGCTACTGGCCGGGCTCCTCGACGTTGCCGGGATCGTGCTCCGCAGCGGCGAGATCATGCTGCGGGCGGCAGCCGCGGGGCTTGCCCGGGACGTCCGGGAGCTGATCATCGGCCTCGGCTACCCGTGCCCGGCGCCGGCCGCTCGCGGCGGCGGCCAGACTCCGGCCAGCCATGCTGTCCGGTTCGTGGCCGGCGACCAGGTGTTCCTGCTGAGCCGCAAGCAGCAACGCCACAAGGAGCTGTCGTGCCACGACCACCGATCGACCCGGCAGCGCCGCATCGTCGACGTCCGCCCGGTGCCGTCGCGGCCGGTGCGCTGCGTCCAGGTGGACAGCCCGGACCACCTGTACCTGGCAGGTCGCGGCATGATCCCGACCCACAACTCCACCCTCGCACTCGACCTGGCTCGCGCGGCATCGGTCAAGGGCGGGCTGACGGCCGTGATCTTCAGCTTGGAAATGGGCCGCAACGAGATCACCATGCGGCTGCTGTCCGCGGAGGCCAGGGTCCCGCTCCACTCGATGCGGACCGGCCAGATGGGTGAGGACGACTGGGCCCGGCTGGCCCGGCGGATGAGCGAGGTGGTGGACGCCCCGCTGTTCATCGACGACTCGCCGAACATGTCGATGATGGAGATCAGGGCCAAGTGCCGGCGCCTCAAGCAGCGTCATGACCTGCGCTTGGTGATCATCGACTACCTGCAGCTGATGAGCTCACCCAAGCGGGTGGAGAACCGCCAGCAGGAGGTCTCCGACCTGTCCCGGTCCCTGAAGCTGCTCGCCAAGGAACTCGACGTGCCGGTCGTCGCGGTCGCCCAGCTCAACCGCGGTCCCGAGCAGAGAACTGACAAACGGCCGCTTTTGGCAGATTTGCGCGAAAGTGGGAGTATCGAGCAGGACTCGGACGTAGTTATACTCCTGCACCGCGAGGATGCCTACGAGAAGGAGTCACCACGGGCGGGCGAGGCCGATTTCATCGTGGCCAAGCACCGGAACGGTCCCACCGCCACCGTGACCGTGGCGTTCCAGGGCCACTACAGCCGGTTCGCGGACATGGCCGCGATCTGACCAAACAGTTGAGCCCGCCTACCCCTCGCCGGTCCGGACCTTGAACAGGGGCAGCAGCAACTGCACGAGAGGGCCGATCGTGACCGCGTACAGAACGGTGCCGACACCGAACACGCCGCCGAGCGCTATGCCCGCCACCACGACACTGACCTCGATCGAGGCGCGCACGATCCAGATGGGCCGCCCGGTGCGGCGGTGCAGGCCGGTCATCAGGCCGTCGCGCGGTCCGGGACCGAACCCGGCGCCGATGTACATCGCGGTCGCGACCGCGTTTCCGGCGATGCCGGCGGCCATGAGCGCGATCTGGCCGGGGAAGGCGTGCGGAGCCGGAAGGACGGCGAGTCCCAGGTTGGTCGCCAGGCCGACGATGAGCGCATTGGACAGCGTGCCCAGCCCGGGGATCTGGCGGAGCGGAATCCACGCGAGCAGCACCAGCACGCTGACCGCGATCGTAACGATGCCGATGCTGACCCCAAGATGGGCAGCGATCCCCTGGTGCAGCACGTCCCAGGGGGCGTTCCCCAGCCGGGAGCGGATCAGGCAGGCGCCCGTGAGGCCGTAAAGGACCAGGCCCGCGTACAGCTGCAGCAGGCGCCGGGCGAGCCGGCCGGCGCGCAGCTGCTCGACCGGACCGAGCTCAGCGGACTGCGCGTGCCGGGGCGGCCGGAGCCTCTGCCGGGTACGGCGGCTCTCTGGTGCGAGATTGATCACGGGGCCAGTGCATCAGTAATTGGTTCTTCTGAAAATGGCCAATTCTGCGAGACTGGTTCCATGCAGCGCGCCGCCACCGTGAGCCAGATCGCCGCCCTGGTATCGGGCTTCGACCCAGTCCCCGCCTACCGGGGCCTCGCCGAAGCGCTGCGGGTCGTCATCACCGACGGCAGGGTCCCCGTCGGGGTGCGGCTGCCGAGCGAACGCCAGCTCACCGCCGCGCTGGGGGTCAGCCGGACGACGGTCACCCGCGCCTACGCCGAACTGCGCGACCACGGTTTCCTCGTCTCCCGGCAGGGCTCGGGCTGGGTGGCGACGCTCCCGGAGGCCCGCGGACGCCGGGGCGACCACCTGCTGCCCGTCGGCGACCAGAGGCACGGCAAGATCGATCTGACCATGGCCGCGCATGCCGCCGATCCGTGCATCCTGGATGCCTACCGCTGCGCAGTGGAGCAGTTGCCCGGCTATCTGGCGGGCGCGGGCTATCATCCAGCCGGCCTGCCGGAGCTGCGGGAGGCCGTGGCGTCGTCCTTCGCCGAGCGGGGCCTGCCCACTGACCCCGACCAGATCGTGATCACCCCGGGGGCGCTGGCCGGGGTCGCCATCGCCGCGCGGGCCCTGGTCCGGCCCGGGATACGGGTTCTGCTGGAAAGCCCGACCTACCCGAACGCGATCGCCAGCTTCGAGCGCGCCGGGGCTCGAGTGTCCGGCGTCGACGCCGGGAACGGCGACCCCGGACCGGACCATCGCGGGCAGGTCTGTTCCGCGCCGGAGTGCTCCGGACTGACCTGGGCGGGCGACGTGACCGCGGCCGCGGAGCAGCTGCGGCCCGCCGCGGCCTACCTGGTTCCCGACTTTCACAACCCGACGGGCGCGCTGCGCTCCGACCAGGCCCGCCAGCAGGTCGCGGACGCGCTCGGGCGGGCCGGCACCACGGCGGTCATCGACGAATCGTTCGTACTGCTCAACCTGGACGGCAGCTCCATGCCTGCCCCTTTCGCCTGCCATCACGACGACACGCTGACCGTAGGCAGCCTGAGCAAGTCGTTCTGGGGCGGGCTGCGGGTGGGCTGGCTCCGGGTTCCGGCACCGCGGATGGATGCAATCGTGCGGGCACGGCTAAGCCTGGACCTGGGCTCTCCAGTGCTGGAGCAGCTCGCCGGGACCCGGCTGCTGGAGAGCCGTCACCTGCGCGGCCAGCAGCTGCGGCACCGGCTTCGGGCCTCACGCGACGCCGCCCTGGCGGCCCTGGCACGCCACTTGCCGGACTGGTCGGTCCGGCGACCGCCCGGCGGGCTGTGCCTGTGGTGCGGGCTCCCCGAGGCCCGCTCGTCCGCGCTCGTCGCCAAGGCGGAGGAGCACGGCGTCCTGCTCGCGGCTGGTCCCGAGTTCGCCCCGGAGGGCGGCCTCGACCGGTTCGTCCGCATCCCCTACACCGAGCCCGAGGATGTCCTCGCCGACGCGATCGCGCGCCTGGCGGCCGCGTGGCGCGACACCCTCAGCGACCCCGCCGCGCCGCGCCGGGCACGGGCGGTCCGAGGTTCCACCGCGCTCGTCAGCTAATGCGAGCGGTCCTAGTGCCGTAGCAGGTAACATTCGCCGCCCGGCGTCAGCTGCCTGCCGACTCGGCGCGGCTGCGGTCCTCCGGGCGTCTAACGTAGCTTGCAGCGTTCGGCCAGCTTGTGGCTCAGCCCGCGGCTGGCGCCGCTGTGCAGTCCTGGCCCAGGGCGCCCTCGTCGGACGCGATCCGTGCCTCGTCTACGATCTGCGCTGTGCCGCTGTTGTAGATCGAGGACTGCACGTCACTGTCGAGCGCTTGCAGGTCGAGGCGGAGGCGCCCAGCCTGTGCCACGCTCGCGGCCTGGGCCAGGATTGCCTGGTCGGCCCGTGGCGGCATCGTTGGGTTGGCCAGGCTCCAGGTGGTGAAATCCTGGCACGCAACCACGGCCGGCGGTTCGGGCGGTTCGCCGGCCAAGGCGATCTCTGCTGTCAGCAGGGCAGCCATGGTGCCGACCGTGAGCGCTGCGACCGCGAGGATCCGCCACCCGCGGTAGAAGCCGACAAGCGCGGCGCCGGCTCGAGGCTGCCCCAGGTCATCAGCCATGCGGCGCATGGTCCGGCCGACCGGAACCGATGCGACCAGCAACCCGGCCATCAGGTCGGCGAGAACAAGCAGGCCCTCGTCCGGTGTGATCTTCTCGCCGTTGCGCGTCACCAGCAGTCCGGCCCAGGCCAGGGCGATGACCGCCAGCCAGGCCCCGAGCAGCATCAGCCAGAGCCGCCGCGGATTAGATCCCCGGTCGAGATACATCCAGCGTGCGACGACGGAAATAGCCGCGGCTACCGCCACGAGGAGCAGGATCCACGTCGGGTAACGGTCCAGGTCTGCCACTTACCGCTCCCCGTCCGGCAGGTCAGTCAGAGTCTGCACTATCTGGCTCATTTCAGCCAGTGAGGGAACGCGCGCTTTCGGTCGCTGGTGACCATGGTCAGGCTGATGAGTTGTCGGTGCACAGTCCCTGGGCAGTCGCCCACTCCGGGCCAGCCGAACCCGGACAGCGCGCTGGCAGAATCGGATCATGCCGATGCTGGAGCGGGTGCGCACGGACGAGGTGATCGTCGGCTCCTTTTCGCACGAGCCG
>Ga0335074_10006676_pt1 | contig 16002 bp, 19 predicted proteins | sample Lox_Sample_23_FD_206715 | JGI IMG/M metagenome (GOLD analysis project Ga0335074, IMG submission 206715) | Soil microbial communities from Loxahatchee National Wildlife Refuge, Florida, United States - Lox_Sample_2.3 | ecosystem: Environmental > Terrestrial > Soil > Wetlands | place: USA... | reverse complement strand
CTGAGCCCGGGCCGGGAAACCGCGGACCGCCGGGCGGGTGCGCCACCACGGGCTGGCGAACACCGGGTGCAGGCCACGGAAGCTGATCCCGTGCCTGCTGCACGGCGCACCGCAGACGTTAAGTGGCTGCCCGTACGCCATTCCTGGCACGAGCCGGGGCCGCACCGGGCACGTGGCCAGGATCAGCTTGCTCATCCCGGGCCATGGGTAGGCCTCGTTCATCGCTGTCAGCGCGGCCAAGCCGCGTGCGTTCAGCCGCAGCGGATGCGCAGTCTGCCTGACCTGGCCCGCATCTTCCTGGGTGGCCGTCACATTGCTAGGAACGATGCCACCTTCCACGTCGTTCAGGGTGCCAGCAGGCTGTAACACATGACATACCAGACCGCACGTGACGTCGTCAGCGGACACGATCTCACCGGGATGAACGTGATCGTCACCGGCGGAACCTCCGGTCTCGGCGCGGAGACCGCGGCAGTGCTCGCCGCCGCCGGGGCGAACGTTGTCGCGGCCGGGCGCAGCCGGGGGACGGCCGGGCTGCCCGCGTCGGTGGAGTTCGAGCACCTCGATCTGGCCTCGCTGGCGTCGGTGGACGCCTTCGTCCGGCGCTGGAACCGGCCGCTGCACCGCCTGATCAACAACGCCGGGGTGATGCGAACTCCGCTGCGCCGGACGGCGGATGGCTTCGAGCTGCAATTCGGCACTAACCACCTTGGCCACTTCGCGCTCACCACCGGGCTGCTGCCCGCGCTGCGGGACGCGGGCGGGGCGCGCGTTGTGGTGCTGACCTCGCGCGGGCATCGCCGCAGCGATGTCAACTTCGACGACCCGAACTACCTGACCCGGCCCTACGACCCCTGGGAGGCGTACGGGCAGTCGAAGACCGCGAACTGCCTGTTCGCCGTCGGCCTCACCCGGCGGGGCCTGCCAGCGAACGCGGTGGCGCCCGGGGCAATTCAGACCGGCCTGATGCGCCATATGCCGCAGGAAGAGCTGGCCGAAAGGGGCTGGCTCGACTCGGCCGGTAACCGCATCAACGGTCCGGGCCCGGAATGGAAAACCGTTGAGGAAGGCGCGGCCACAACGGTCTGGGCGGCGGTCGCGCCGGAACTCGAGGGCGTTGGCGGCAAGTACCTCGACAATTGCGCTGTCGCTGAGCCGTGGACCGGAGAAGGCGAGGTGCCGTTCGGTTTCTACGCGCCGTACGCCCTGGACCCCGGTCACGCCGAGCAGTTGTGGGCACTGTCCGAGAAACTCATCGTGGGTTAAATGGGTGACTCTGTGCGATGCCGAGATTTTATCGGTCAGTTTCGCGTAGCTTCTGATCCGTGACAGAGGCAGCGCAGGCTCCGGACCAGGCGAATGTTACATCAGCGGTCACGACGTCATTCGCATTCGGCTGGCAGATGGCAAGGCTTTACAGCGGTCCGCTAAGCGCGATCGCGAAGCCTGGGCTTGACGATGACCTGCCAGGACTGAGTGAGCTGCCTGCAGCCCAGCAGGTCACACTGGGGCTGGCGCAGGCCGACAAGGCGCTGAGCCGGCTTAAGGCTTTCCTTGGGGCCGACGCGCAGCTTCCGACCACGGAAGCGGTGCGGGCAGAGACGGAAAAACCTTTCCCGGACGCCAATGCGATCCGCATAGCGATCTTCGACCTCCATGTCGCGATCCTGCTCCAGCTGACGGCCGCCGACTACCGGCTGGGCAAGGCCTACGGCCTGGGCCGAGTGCTGGCGGACACGTGTGCGCCGGTGCAGGGTTTTGAGACCGGACGCCGGCAGGCACTGGTGCATCACCTGGAGCCGCACCGTGCGCAGGTGATCGTCGGGTGGCTTGACGATCTCAAGACGGTGCTGCCGGCGCACGCCAGCGAGGCTGTGGCCGACTCGCTGCTGCTGTGGGAACGCTGGGCCGGAGCAGCCGACCTGCCCAATGCCTCTCCTGCGGTCGTCAACAGCACGACGCGCGCGCTGCACCGTTGCGGGCAGCGGTGGCGAGCTGTCCTTTCCGGCGAGAAAGCCGCGACGGATGTGCTGGAGATCAGCGACTACGTGAACGCAGCGCGGGGCACCGTGGCTCAGGCCGGGGCGATCGCCTGGTCGCTGGCCAGACGGCTGTGGGCACCCCTCGCTGTGGCGCTGGCCCTGATAGGCGTGGGCATCTGGCTCATCATCGCCAACCACAGCAATGCTCAGGTAGTTGCCGGCCTGGGGACAATCGCCGGTGGCCTGGGCATCACGTGGCGCAGCGCTTCCGGATCACTCAAGCACCTGTCCCTTGATTCTCTCGATCTGTTCAAGCCGCTATGGGGAGCACAGATCGATCAGGTAGTGGCGGCCCGCCTGACCCCGGCACAGCAGCTTGACTACCGCCCGCCATCGGAGCAGCCCGATGACCCGTGGCGCCGGGCGTGGCAGAGCCTCGAACGGCTCATCCCCTGGCGCCGGCCGACGGCTCAGCCAGCCCAGACACCTGACCAGCGACAATCTGCTGACTAGGCTGGCCGGCATGGCCTACGACACCGAACTCGCTGACCGGATCCGGTTCCTGATCGGCACGGGGCCTGGCATAACCGAGAGGAAGATGTTCGGTGGCCTGGCGTTCCTGATAGGCGGCAACATGGCGATCAGCGCCAGCGGCCAGGGCGGTGCCCTCGTCCGGGTCGACCCGGCCGAGACCGGCACTCTCGTTGCGGCAGCGAACGCGACAGTGGCGGTGATGGGCGGCCGCGAGATGCCTGGGTGGCTGCGCGTGCGGGCCGAGGACCTGGAAACCGACGAGCAGCTCACCGAGTGGGTCAACCGGGCAGTCGGTTACGCCCGCTCACTTCCGGCCAAGCGGTAGCGCGGCCGTCAGCGCTTAGCTGGCGAGCCGGGTGTCCCGGGCAAGTTTTTCCCAGGTGTCGACGTCCGCGCGGGTGCTGTCGAGGTGGCTGAGGATCGCGTCGACCGCGTGCCTGCTGCCGCCAGGCCAGCGGAGCCCGCTAACCGGCCCGCAGCCTACCGGCTGGCAGTGCCGATGAGCCCGTTCCTTGTGACCAGTGAGGCCAGCTCGTCTTCGCCCATCTCGTCGGTGCCCTCGGCCTGCAGCGGGAGGACCAGGTAGCGGGTCTCGGAGTTAGCGTCCCAGACCCGGATCTCGGTGCTGTCGGGCAGCTCGAGCCCGAACTCGGCCAGCACGGCCCGCGGCTCGCGCACCGCCCGCGACCGGTAGGCGAAGCTCTTGTACCAGCTCGGCGACGGGCCGAGCAGCGCTGTCGGGTAGCACGAGCAGAGCGTGCACACGATCATGTTGTGTACGGTCGGCGTGTTCTCGACCGCCTTCAGCAGGTACCCCTGGGTGCCGGGGCCGAAGCCGAGTTCGGCGGCCGCCGCGTTGCCATCGGCCAGCAGCCGGTCACGGTAGGCCGGATCCGTCCAGGCCCGGGCGACCATCTGCGCGCCATTGACCGGCGAGGCCGAGGTGAACACCCGCTCGAGAATCCCGTCGAGCTCGGCGTCGGTGGCCAGCCCGGCGGCGATCAAGCGCTCTTCGAGCCTGCGGACCCTGGCCGCCACGGGAAGCTCGCCGTGCTCGCCACTCACGGCGCCTCCTCCAGGTAGGACTCCCACATATCGATGATCACTGAGTGCGACCCCGAACCCCACAGTTCAGCCGCGGGGAAGCGCACAGCGTAGACCGGCTCGGCGCGGGAAACGCCGCGCACGGCCTCGTCCGGAAGCTGCCAGGTCGCCCGGACCTCGTTGACCTCGCCGATATGGCCGCGGGCATACCCCGGCAGCCTGGTGTGACCGTCAGGATCTGCCGCCCGGGCCCGCACCCTCGCGCCAGCGGTGAACCTAGTCACCGGCCAGCAGCTTCCGCTCGGCCAGCAGCATCTCGGTCGCCTGCAGCCACCGCTCGTAGTAGGACATCGTCAGGTACTCGGCAGGCGGGATCCGCTCGATAGCGTCGCGGAGATCATCGAATGCGGCGTTGATCACCCCGCGGCGCTGCAGCACCCGGACAATCGCATACACCCGGGCTTCCCAGTCAGCGTGGAAGAACTTCCCGTCATCCTCAGTGGGGACCGGCCCGAACCCCGTCTGACCGCCCATGTCGTGCACCCTGCTCACCTGGCCTACGCTATCGCGGTCTTGCCGTCATGACCGCGCGCCGCCTGCAGGCTCGCCGGCGGCCTCCTCGGGATCGGCGACCCAGGCCGAGAACATCGCCAGCCCGTGCCACGGGTTGGGCGGTGCCGGGCCGGGGCTGTATTTGTGCTCAGCGTCTCCCACCGCGACCACTGCGAACGGGTGGCCGAACCGCAGTTCCGCGATGCGCCGTACTCCGGTCTGCGGGACTTGCGCGCTCAGCTGGACACCGAGGGCGCTGACCGCTCCGGCTTCGAAACCGGCCCGGGTGTACCGGGCCATCACGGCCTGCCTGGCATCCCACGGGTCGATGGGGTCCAGCGCGTGCCGCACGGTTGCGAACCCCAGCCGCGGGTCGGTGAGCTGGTGGGTATTGTGAGCCGACCAAGCAGGCAGCACCGCGGTGCACTGCTCCTCCCAGCCGCCATACGCGGTGATCTCGGCGCGTTCCTCTTTGATCGTCCACGCCGGGGCCTCGCCGAGCGGCAGATCGAACAGAGACCGGCGGGTCAGCGGGCGGCCCGTGGCAAGCGCCGTCCCGACGTGATACGCAGCGGACATGACGTCGGGTGCCGGGACCTCGGGAGCGGCCGCGACCGACACCACCAGCAGGCCGCCCCGGGCGCTGGCGGCATGCACGGCCACGTCGCCGGCCACGTCGGTGACGGCGATGAACTGGTTGTGCCCGGGAACCCACCCAGTTGTGTCTCCGCGAGGGGTGCGCAGCACCCTGGTCAGGGTGGCTGCCCACGGGCTGGCGGAACCGAGCGCTGCGGCTGGCGCCAGGTCGAACGGCCGTTCCCAGGAAACCCGGGCCGCCAGCGTGGTCGCCAGCAGCCAGATCGCCGTCTCGCCGCCCTCGAGCGGGAACCGTTCGATCAGGCCCGAGGTATGCCGCCTGGCCCATGCGTCCAGTTCCGCCTGGCCGGGCACCGGGCCGGTGCCGACCTGTGGCGGCAGCCCAGCCTGCCAGGAAGCGAGCCGGGCGTCAGCAGACCCGTTCCCGCCCCACACCGCCGCGGCCGCATGAACGAGCGGGTGCGGGCCCGCCAGCAGCTCAGCGGCGAACCCAGCCGCTACGCCCGCATCAGCCCCAAGGATCTCCTCCAGCTGCCGCGCGTCGTCACCGGCGCACGCTGGCCCGGCCAGCGCCAGCAGCAGCCAGGCACAAAGCGGGGATGCCACGTGATGCCCAGCACCAGCCACCTGATGAAAACGCCGCGCATAACGGGCTAGCGGGGCGATAAGCCCAGAACCAGTCTCAAGCACACTGCCCGTTTTACTGTTTGCCGCTCCGGAACGCCACCCGCCCGGCAATCGCTTCAATCAGCAGCGGTGACGGGGGACGCTCGCTGATGTCACCATAACTATCGGATGGCCAGAAAGGCTCATCGCTACCCAGGGATAGGAGATCAGGTGAAGAGACTGCTCTTAAGCTCGTTAACTGTCTCAGCAGGGGTCCTAGCCTTCCTTGTGGCGCAGTCGGCGGCACCTCCGGCTGCGAGCGTGACGGCTAAGGCGCACGATCCGGCTGTCGTGGCTCAAGCCCGGGCCGCCTTCGAGAAGCAGATGTCGGCCCACGCCCCGCGCGTGTCCGGCAATGGTGGCTGGGTTTCCCCGTCTACCAAGCTTCCTGGTGCCGCCAGGCCGGTTAGCGGCACTGTCAGCTCCATGCCCAGCCTCAACTGGTCCGGCTTTGCCGACACCTCGAGCACGAGCACCGCGGACGACTTCACTGATGTCAGCGGCCGCTGGACCATCCCGGCCGTGGCGTGCCCGCCGGGCCCTTACCGGACACAGGGCGCTTACATCGCGAACTGGGTCGGCATCGACGGATTCAGCGACCAGACAGTCGAGCAACTGGGGACGGCCGCCCAGTGCTTTGAGGGCGTCCTGTACTACTACGTGTGGTACGAGATGTTCCCGGCAGGGACGGTCGAGGAAGGCACCACCGCCTGTATCAACGATAACGTTGACTGCCCGCAGCCCGGTGACCAGATCAGCGCTTCAGTGGCGGTCACGCCCGGCACCGGCGGCAACAACAACTACACGCTCTCGCTTACCGACTACACGCGGCACCAGGAGAGCTTCTCCGTAACCGCGTCGTGCGCGACAACGACCTGCACGGACTCAAGCGCCGAGTGGGTCGTGGAGCGACCAGCTTACGAACCGATAGCGGGACTATTCGAATTCGAGCCACTGGCGTACTACGGCCGGACCGGTTTCGAGTCGGGGACCTTGACCGCGAACGGCCAGCCGTCGAGCATCGGCAGGTTCAAAGGTGCCGTCTACTCCATCCCGATGATTGACGACAGCACCTCCTACTACCTCGACTGTCCAGGTCAGCAGGGGCCGCCTGGCATAGTGCTACCGTTCACCGCCGCCAACTGCCCGGCGGTGCCGCCATTCTTCGGCGGCAGGTTCAGCGTCACCTGGGACAGCAGCTTCTGACCGAGAATCGCTGCGAGTTTGCCCCCGGACCTGGCAAGTAACAGGTCCGGGGGCAAGCCGGCTCAGCGAGGGCGTGTCTCAGCGAGGGCGGAAGCGAACCCAGGTCGCCATCATGATCGCTCTGACCTTGCCGTCGGCCGCCAGCTCGGATCTCACAGTGATCCGGTGCGGGTCGATGCTTTCAGGCGAGGCGGTGAGCCGCACGACGGGACCCAGGGGAGTGGGGCGCTGGAACTTCACGTCGAATGACGCGGTGATGAACGGGGCGGGTGCGCCCGCAGCGCCCGCCCAGCCCCGTTGGGCAACCGCCCACATGACAGCAGCCGCGCCGTGACAGTCGAGGACGGTCGCGATGATGCCGCCGTTCACGAAGCCGAACCCGTTGTCGTGCTCGGGACGGGGACTGAATTCGGCCAGAGTGAGGTCGCCTTCCTGGTAACTGCGGAGGTGGAATCCGTGCGGGTTCGCGTGGCCGCACCCGAAACAGGTCAGCTCTGGGTAGAGCGACTCCTGAATGCTTGAGTTCGTGCTCACGGCCATCCTCTCGTCCTCGCGCTCGTCACCGGTTTCGCGACGCGGTGAGCAGCGTCCGGAGCTCACCGACCGCCGCGATAGCGCTCTCGGCGTCGCCGGCGCAGGGGATCACATTGAACGCTGCGCAGTCGGCCTCGATGTAAGGGAACAGGAACTCTGCGACGTCCTCGGGCGTGCCGTAAGGCGAGTAGCGCTCGAACGGCTCGAAGGGCATCTGGTAGAAGGCCTGCATCTGGGTGGCTAGCAGCTCGCGTGCGGCCTCACGGGTGGGGGCAAAGCCGCACCAGATGTTGAGCGCGTGCTCGAACCCGCTCGCGTCCCGGCCGGCCTGCGTGGCTTGCAGGGTGATCTGATCACGCACCGAGGCGAATCGGCGCGGGGAGACCCAGATGCCGAGCCAGCCGTCGCCGAGCCTGGCGGCGCGGCTGACGGCAGCGTCCGACCGTCCGCCGACGATCAGGGGTACCGGCGGCGAAGGCGTGGGCACGACCAGCGCGTCCTTGAGCGAGAAGAACTCCCCATCGAACGTAACCGGCGTGCCGTCGGCCAGGTTGCGCAGGATCTGAAGGCATTCGTCCATCCGGCGTCCGCGCGAGCTGGGGTCAACGCCGCAGATCTCGACCTCGTGCCGGTCCTCGCCACCGATGCCGACGCCGAGCGTGAGACGGCCGGGGGCGAGCAGCGCGATCGTGGCGAGCTGCCGGGCTACCGGAACCGGGTGGCGCAACGGCAGCAGGTACAGCCCGACGTACACCGGCAGCTCACCCTGACAAGCGAGCAGGGAGGTCGCGGTGATCAGCCCGTCCGAGCCCGCCCCCACAAAGAAGCTCACGTGATCGCCGACGCACAGGTGGTCGACTCCCTCACGGGCAGCGCGGGCCAGCGCCGGATGCAGCTCTGGGCCGCCGGCGATCTGACCGACTGGGGGGAACAGCCCGACGCGGACGTTAGCCATCGCTCCTCCTGTTCCGCGCCCGGCCGACGAACAGGGGCCGGACGATCGGCGGCATCGCGCGCCATGACGCTTCGCTGACAGCTTCGAGCTCGAGTCCGCAGGCCACGATCATCTCGGCGGTAGCACGGTTGCAGCGGCAGCCCACGGCAAAGTGACACCACGGCCTGGCCAGGCGGTCCTGCCAGCCGGCGAGCGACGGCGAGTCTGAGCGGACGTGCTCGATGAACAGCAGCTGACCGTCGGGGCGCAGCACCCGTGCTATCTCCCGCAGTCGCCGGTGTAGTACGGCAGGTTCAGGCCGGTGCCGCCGCCAATCTCCAGCGTGCACCCGCGCGCCTGGCTGAGCAGTTCCTTGCGGTGACCGCGCATTCCGGCCCGTTCGGCGGCCCACACGAAGGGGTCATACAAGGCCGCGAAGACCCGCGCCCAGGCAAGGGAGCCGCCCGGCGCTGCTACGTGCGTGATCGCGTTGTTCATGACGCCGACGGTACGGACGCCGGGGTTTCAGCGCATCGCTCGGCCGGGCCATCTGGCCAGCATGGCCCGTTCCGGTGACCGGCATAACAGCAGGCCCAGGCGTGCCGCCTCAGCGACCGCAGCGGTACGGGAACCGCGCCCGAGTTTGCGGCGGATGTTGGCGACGTGCCTGTGCACCGTGTGCGGGCTCAAGACCAGCTGCTCGGCGACTTCCTGGTCGCTCAGCCCGCTTGCGACCAGCGCCAGCACCTGACGCTCCCGGCCAGACAGCAGCACCGCCGCAGGCTCTCCGCCAACGCGCGCGTGAGCTTCGGGCGCCAGGACCGATCGCAGCGCGCGCCACCGACAGCGCATCACCGGCCCACGGGAAATGGGCGCTCCCGTCAAGCGGGATCAGCGTGGCCCCCGGGATCGCCGCCGCGAGCTCGCGGCCGAGATGGTAAGGGACCGCGCGATCGCCACGGCGGTGCACGACCAGCGTCGGCGCACGCACCCCGGCCGACTCCGCCCGGACATCATTGCGGTACAGGAGCTCCAGCAACGCCGCCGCCGTCTCCGGGCTCGCCGCCGCGCGCTGATGGCGCGCCAGCCGCTCCTGCTCCGCACTGCTGGAATCTCCGAGGAAGATGTCGGCCAGCACACGCGACCCCAGTCCCCAGTGCGAGCGCAGGGTCGCGACGATCGCCTCGCGCACCTGCGGCGGGGCGATCAAGGACCCGTCCGGATACGCGCCGTACAGCAGCAGCCGGTTCACCCGCTCAGGGAAGCGAGCCGCAAACGCGACAGCCGCGCAGCCGCCCGACGAGCCGCCGACCAGCACAGCCTCGCTCAGGTCCAGCTCGTCGAGCACGGCACGCAGCAGCTCAACCTCGCATTCGAGTGTCAGGTCCTCATCGCGCAGATCGCGATCAGACATGCCGACACCGAGCCGGTCATAACGCACCACGGTGTAGCCGTCGGCTACCGAGTTCCAGAACTCCCGGAATGCCTGATCTTTCCAGTCGAGCTCCAGGTGACTGACCCACCAGGCCGGCGTGACCAGCGGCGGCCCGTCGCCGGTCACCGCGTACGCGACACGACGACCACCGAACCGCAAGAACCGGATCTCAGCCTGCTCTGTCATCAACGCCGACAGTACCGTTGCTCAAAGGAGGCCCCACTAGCTGCCGGAGGTCGCCGGCCGTGGGGTGAATGCTGCGACAACCCGGGCGGCCAGGTCGTGGATCTCGGTAGCGATCATCGGCCGACCTTGGATGAACCCCCGCAGGTAGATGGGGCCGGCCAGCATGTCGATCACAGCCCCCGGGTCGGTGTCCTGGGGAAGATCGCCGCGCTGGATCGCTCGCCGCGGGATGGCCTGCGCCTCGCGCAGCCGGTCTACCCAGAGCTGGGTACGGACGTCGGACAGCTCGGTGGAACCGGGACGGTCGGCGACCAGCGTGTACAACAGTGCGTGAGCCTGCGGGCGGCGAAGGTCGCTGTCTAGGGCCTGGCCGAAGAGATGCAGGTCACGGTACAGGTCGGCGGTGTCGGGGATCGTCAGCTGACCAGCGGCGTAGTCGAGCAGGGCCGCGAGCACGAGAGAGCGCTTGTCGGGCCAGCGCCGGTAGATGGTGGTCCGGTGCACGCTGGCCCGCTCGGCCACGGCCTCGATGGTCAGGTCGGCGTAGCCGGCGGCGGCAAGTTCATCCAGGGTCGCGGCTTGCACCGCCGCCCGCACGCGCGCGCTCCGCCCGCCCGGCCGGGCGCCGGTAACCCGCTGACCGGTCGCCATTACCCCATGCTATCGCATCACCATGTTGCTTTTTGGTGCCGACCGTGAGAGGGTCATTATCGCATCACAGTGTCGCTATAGCTTCCTGGAGGCACCGGTGAGTCTCGATCCCGCAACTCCGACGCGAGCGCAGGCTGAGAAGGCGGCGAGCGCGATGCTGAGTGCCGCGAATGCCAGGGGAAATCTGGCAACCCGGCTCAGGGTGGCCCAGTACGCCACCTGGCGTGCCCGTTTTGGGGAAATGAGAGGCTCCCATGCCTCTGCGGGGATCGCCAATGCCAGGCTGTTCCTTGGCACCGAGGACATCCTGGTAGTTCTAGCCGATATTCCGGGCTTCCGGGAAGCGCTGGCCTGGGCGGAAGGCCGCTGGAGAACAGCCGCGTGGGTGGCGGTATGACCAAGCCGAGTATCTTCCGCGGCAGCGAAGACGCAAACGACCTGCTGGTGCCCCGGCATCACCAAGAAAGGCACCCGATCCAATGGTCAGGAAGAAGTTCTACTTCGACGACATATTCGCCGACATTATGCTCGTGCACACGCTCAACCACGCCACGTTCAAGGGTGCGGAGATTGGTGAATGCCTGGCCGCCGCTGCCAACGTCACCGAGGGTGATGCCGAGAGCTGGCGGCGGGCCTGGCAGGAGCAGGGGGAGAAGGCCGAAGAAGCGGGCAGGCAGGCCGACGATCGCGGGCATGAGGTCAGCGCCAGGGAGGCCTACCTGCGCGCCGTCACGTACTACTACCACGCCTGCCTGGCGATCGGAGTCGACGATCCGGCCTACCGCGCGGGCGTGGAACGCTATCGTTCGCTCTTCCAGCGGTTCGCGGCGCTGAGCACGCCCCCGATAGAAGTCATCGGCGTTCCCTACCAGGGCACGCGCCTGCCCGCGTATTTCCTGCGGCCGGCCGCCGACGGCGAGGCGCGCCCCGCTGTCGTTATCGGTGACAACACATCCGAGGAGCTGTACTACTGGGTGGGACCGCCGGGCGTGGAGCGCGGGTACAACGTGCTCTTGGTCGACCTTCCAGGGATGGGCCTGAACACCTTCCATGGCCTCTACTTCCGGCCCGACACCGAGGTCGCCATCGGCGCCTGTATCGACTACCTCAGCGAGCGCGGCGACGTGGATCCCTCCCGCATCGCCTTCTACGGCGGGGGTGAGCCCGGAGGATGGGTGGCGGTCCGGGCCGCGGCCCGCGAACCCCGCATCGCCGCCTGCGTCGCCGACCCCTACGTGGCCGACAGCGACGCGATCCTGTCAGTCTTCCGGCGTCCCGACGTCGCCGCCCACATCGAGGGACCACAGACGGTGCCGGGACAGGCCCAGCAGACGGCAAGATTCTACGAAGGCGAACCCGGGCGCGGGTACGCCAGGCTGGAAGCCGAGCCGCAGAAGATCCAGTGCCCGCTGCTGTGCCTCAACGACCCCAGCGACGATGAGGAGTTGCGCCAGCAGGCCGCCGCCGCCGTCGAGGCGGCACCGAATCCGGCCAGCCGCCATCGGGTCTTCACACAAGAGGACGGCACCGTCCTCTACCGCCAGCTCGACAACTTCAGTCTCAAGCACCGGGTCATGTTCGACTGGCTGGACGAAGTGCTCGGCCAGCACTGACCACACCTGCTGCGCGGCCAGCCCGCTTGGCGCGGGCATGGGCTCGGGCGTGTGAGGGGCCGATGGACCGGGCGGCAGTGGCGAGGGCGCGGATGCGGGCGTTCTCGTGTGCGGTGCACCAGATCAAGCCGAGCGGGATGGGTGGCAGGTCGCAGAACGGGATCTGCGCGCCCACGCCTGGGAACAGACCAGCCTCAGCACCAGCTTCCCCAGCTGAAGCCGCAAAACCTCGCCCACGAGCGACGATTCTGCCGCCGCGGCGCAGTCTCACTGGTGAACAACCACCACCGGCTAACCGAGGAGACAGCTGATGAGTGTGGGTCAGGCAAGCGGCATCTGGCCGCAGGTGCACGCCGAGCGAGCTGCTGTGGCCGCTGACCTCGCGGACCTGGCCGGCGGGCAGTGGGCGACACCGTCACTGTGCACCGGGTTCACCGTGCGCCAGGTGCTGGCACACCTCACCGCCGGAGCAAGCCTCAACCCCGTGCGGTGGCTGGCCAGCGTGATCCGCTGCCGGTTCGACTTCGACAAACAGGTCGCCATGCGGCTGGCCGAACAACTCGGCGCCACCCCGGCCGAGACGCTCGCACGGTTCAGCTCCGTCGTTACCAGCACCATCAAACCGCCTTTGCCAACGGAGGCGATGCTCGGCGAAACGATCGTGCACGCCGAGGACATCCGCCGGCCGCTGGGCATCCACCGCGACTACCCGATCACCACACTTACCCAGCTGGCCAGCTACTACCAGGGCACTAACCTCCCGGTCCTCACCAAAAGGCGGATCGCCTGCCTGCGGATACACGCCGTCGACGGCCCGTTCGCCACCGGCTCAGGGCCGTTGGTATCCGGCAGCACCCTGGCCCTGATCATGGCCATGGCCGGCCGCGTGACCTACTGCGACGAACTGGACGGCGACGGTGTCGCCACCCTCCGCGCGCGCTGTACGACACCGTGACCACGGCGAAGGCACCAACCCGAACCACCGCAGTCCGGCGCTTGGGCGATCATCACTTGGCGGTGTCGTGGACGTCGTGGTAGTTCCACCACTGGTACGGCGGTGTTTGCGGGTAGCCCTCCGGCGAGTCCTCCCACGTCTCCTGACGGCCCAGAGCGGTGATGTCGAGGTAGTTCCAGGTGTTGCCCATCTGCTCGTCGCCTCGAGTGTTGATGAAGTAGGTCCGGAAGACCCGGTCGCCCTCGCGGATAAAGGCGTTGGTGCCGTGCCACTCGCTGACGCCGAAGTCTTTGTCGAAGTCGTCAGTGATCGTGTACCAGGGGATGTGATTCCACCCGTGGCGCTCCTTCAGGCGCCGGATCTCGGCCTGGGGGGCGCGGGAGGCGAAGGCGAGCGTAGTGTCCCGCGCGTGCAGGTGACCAGGATGCGCCACCTGATCCGCCCCGAAGGAACAGCCCACGCAGGCCCGCTCCGGGTACGAGCCACCCTCGGCATACGTCGTCACCTCGGGTCCGTAGAAGGCACGGTAGACAATCAGCTGGCGACGCCCCTCGAACAGGCCGACGAGGCTCACCCGGCCAGCCGGGCCCTCGAACCAGTACTCCTTGTCGACCGCTAGCCAGGGCATTCGCCGGCGTTCCGCCGCCAGCGCGTCGCGGGCATGAGTCAGCTCCTTTTCCTTGGTAAGAAGCTGCTCGCGAGCGGCATGCCATTCCTCCGCCGAGACGATCGGTGGTGTCTTCATCGGGCCGTCCTCCTTCACAGTCAGGAACTCGGAACCATCACGAATACAGACGCCGGGACGGCGCCAGACTCACCGGTCCTGGACCAGCAACGCGAAGTCCCGCGCAACGGCTCGCCCGAGTCCTGGCGATGGCGGACTCCTACCCGCCATCACCGCGCACTAGAGACCCCAGCTCCCCCGGGGCACGCCGTCAGCCCGGCACCGGGCGGTACCGCCCGTGCCGTGCTGACGTTAGCGCCGGGTTAGCTTTCCGCTTCCCAGGTGTTGCTGGCCTGGCACGAAGCCTTTCACGGTGCCACCCGGGCGGATGCTGGTGGTGCCGTGATGCGCTGCGGGCGCTGCGCTTGCGCCTCCAGCCGACACCGTGAGCAACGAGCCGGATGCCAGTGCAGCGGGCTTCGTAAACGGCTTACTTCCCGATTTATCGGATAACGACCACGGGTTGCCCCGCCCCCTCGCTTGTCCCATAGTCAGGCCATGACCGGACTCCCGCTCGACGTGGATCTCGCCGCGCAGGAGGTTGCCAAAGCGAGGGAAGGGAACGACGCGCGGCTCGAAGGAGCCGCGCTTTCTATGCTCGCCCAGGCCCTGTACGAGGCTGGGCGCGAAGACGAGTCATATGAGACCTCGGTACAAGCTGCCCAGGTGGCCTGGGGGAGTTCATCTCGTCGCGACATCCGCCGGTCCCAGGCGGCGGTACTCCTGGCTCACGCCGCGAGGATGGAGGACGCGGCAGGCCCGAAGCCATCGCGAAAGGCCACGGTCTCGAGCAGACTCCCCGACGAAAGCTGGTATCTGCTGCTTCGCGGCGCAGCACATGCCTACCTCCAGGCAGAGAGAATCTCCTACGACCAGCCAGAGAGAACTCCCTACGAGCTGGGCACTTACAATGGGTCTGCGGACGAAGCCCGCAACGGATATCACAGAGTTTGGGAGCAGGCTCGGCCGTGGATATACACAAGCCTGGCTCAGCGGAAATTCCCGGTGTACGACGAGGCCGAAAAGCGATTTCCTGTCTGCTCCCTCGGCCCTTTTATCGAAGTATTCGCGCGGCAACTGGGTCAGCAATTTAAGGAGTTGGCAGCCAGCGCACTCGGGCGTCTTCATCTGAGCCAGAATCTTCTAAGCGTGAGCCTCCCCGGCAGTGAAACGACCCTGGTGCTGCCACGCCGGCTCACGGATACGGTATGCCGAGGGATCCTCAACCTTCATATGACCGGCACCGATGTATGTGATGTCACCCTGTACTGGGACCGTACGGCAGCCGTCTGGCGCCAGGCGGAATCCGATGAGGACGCACAGGCACTAAGCGATCCCACCCGCGGCTGCTGGATTTTCCGTTACGCCTGGACGGTCACCGATCCGCAAAGAGGACACCCAAGATATACCTACAGCAAAGACACTCTGTGCGAGACGCTCCCTGAGGCGGAGATAACCGCGCTGAATGGGGCGTGGAGTGGGGATGACGGCGTTTCCCTGGCCGAAATCCAGGTCCGCCAGGTGCCTGATGGTGCCTGGCAGCGGAGCCGGATGCAGCGAACCGCAGTGAGCCGGCCATCACCGAGCCTGCCACCAGACATGGGTCGAAGGTCGCTGTCAGGCGAGAAATGACTCGATCAGCGGGACGAAGGCCTTCTCGTCCTGGAACAAGAACGCATGGCCGGAGTCGGGGTAGAGCTTGAGCCTCGCGCCCCTGATCAGCTGGGCGAGGGCATAGTCGTTGGCGACGGGGTCGAGCCGGTCGATGGTGCCATCGGCGATGAGCGTGGGCGCGGAGATCGTGGCGGTCTCCTGGCCGGCGGGGTCGGTGGCGCCGGACCATACGTCCATGGCGTCGCCCTGAGCGGCGATCGCGGCAGCCGGGGCCGGGGCGTGCGGCGGATAACCGGCGATCGCCGCCTGGTACGCCTGCCGCGCCGCGGGCTGGCTGGCGGGGAAGAGATCAGCCATCACTTCCTGCACGTTACCGCTGGTGAGCGCCTGCACCGCGGCCTGCGAGGGCCGGTCTGCTCGGCCGGTACCGGGGAACGTGGCGCACAGCACCAAGCGGTTGACCTGGGCCGGGTGCAGGACCGCCAGCGCCTGGGCGATGGTGCCGCCCATCGACCAGCCCAGCACGTCCGGCCTGCCCAGGCCGAGAGCGGTGATGAGCGCACTGGTCTGGCTGGCCATGGCGTCGATGGTGAGCGGCGCCGGCAGCGCCTGGGTGCGGCCCACCCCGGCGTTGTCGAAGATCACCACCCGGTAGTGGCCAGCGAGCGCGCCGACGAACCGCGGATCCCAGCTGTCCATCGTGGCGGTGTAGCCCGTGATAAGAATCAGCGGCGGGCCGGTCCCCACCAGCCGGTAGCCCACGGTACCCAGCCTG
>Ga0335074_10006675_pt1 | contig 16002 bp, 18 predicted proteins | sample Lox_Sample_23_FD_206715 | JGI IMG/M metagenome (GOLD analysis project Ga0335074, IMG submission 206715) | Soil microbial communities from Loxahatchee National Wildlife Refuge, Florida, United States - Lox_Sample_2.3 | ecosystem: Environmental > Terrestrial > Soil > Wetlands | place: USA... | reverse complement strand
TACGTTTCGCCAGTTCCGTGGTGCTGCTGAGCGCCTGGCCGGACGTGGTCCCGACGGCAACCGGAGAAAGATCCAGAACGGAGAGGGGCACCTGAGTCACATAAGCAGGCAACCCATGGTCGTCGAGGTTTCTTCCGCCGGGGGCCTTGGGCGGCCGGTCATGGTGCTCCGGGTTTCTTCCGCAGGGCCCTTGGCGGCCGGGCCGGATCCGCGTCGAACGCGGCGGTGCCCCGGCGCACTACGTCGTCGAGCCGGTCCGCGATGAGCTCGATCACGCCGAGGGCGCGCTCCAGATCCGCCGCGGGTATCTCCCCGACCAGATCGCGGGCCAGACCGCTATAGGCCTGCAGCAGCCGGGCAAACGCGGTCCCGGCGGCGGGGGTGAGTGCCACGATCGTCGCGCGGCGGTCGGCCGGATCGGCTTGGCGTGCGACCCAGCCGTCGGCCTCCAGCGCGTCGACCAGGCCGGTGATCGTCCGCGGGGTGACGCCAACCGCGTCACTCAGCTTGCGCATCTTCACCGGCCCCAGGGCGTGCAGCGCCGCCACCACCCGGCCGCGCGCGTAGCTCATCCCGTACTCGCGCGCTCCCAGGTCCTGGATCTCGACCAGCCGCGGCGCGAGGCCGAACAACCGCCCCATGACCCGTTCCGGCAGGTCCATCCCGAGCGCTGCGGACAGGTCCGCCCGTGCTGGAACCTGAGCCTCAGCATTTACTGTGTCAGACACATTGTGAGCCTACTTCATTAAGTGTTAACCTCACAATATGACCGCTCCGGCCAGGGACCTTGCGATAGAGGCATCGGGCGTGGTCAAGTCGTTCGGCACCGTCCAGGCGCTGCGCGGTGTGGACCTCACCGTTCCGTCCGGCTCGCTGACCGCGTTGCTCGGCCCCAACGGCGCGGGGAAAACGACCCTCGTCCGCATCTTCGCCACGCTGCTGCGGCAGGACTCGGGCACGGTCCGGGTGCTCGGCCGCGACGTGTCAGCCTTCCCGTACGCGGTGCGCTCCGGCATCGGGCTCACCGGCCAGTACGCCGGGCTCGACGAGGCGCTGCGCGGCCGGGACAACCTGGTGCTGATCGGCCGGCTGGCCGGGCTCGGACGGGCCGAAGCCCGGCGGCGGGGCGGCGAGCTGGCCGAGCGGTTCGGCCTGGCGGACGCGGCCGGACGGCCGGTGCACACCTACTCGGGCGGCATGCGCCGGCGCCTGGACCTCGCGGCCAGCCTGATGAACCGGCCCGTGCTGCTGATCCTGGACGAGCCGACCACGGGGCTCGACCCGGGCAGCCGGGTCGAGCTCTGGGCCGCGCTCAGGGAGCTGCGCGACGCCGGCACGACCATGCTGCTGACCACCCAGTACCTCGAGGAAGCCGACCGGTTCGCCGACGCGGTATACGTCCTGGCCCGCGGCCGGATGATCGCCGCCGGTACCGCGGCGGAACTCAAGGCGCGCGCCGGGGCACAGGTCGTGGACGTGCTGCTGGCGGGCCAGGACGCGGCACCGGCGAGAGCGGCGCTGGCCGCCCGGTTCGCACCGGCCGACCTGCACGTAGACGAGGCGTCCCGGCGGCTGGCCATCGTGGCGCGCGATGGTCTTGGCACCCTGCTCGCCGCGGCCGAGCTGCTGCGAGGGAGCGGGATCGCCGTGGCCGACATCCAGCTGCGGCAGCCCTCTCTCGACGAGGCGTTCCTGGCCCTGACGGCCGGGACCGGGGCGACGGCCATGATGACCGGGGTGGAACCAGGATGACGCAGGCCAGCTTGACGGGTCCCGGGCCGGTGCGGGCGGTCGGGCAGCGGGACGAACGCCCAGGCATCGACAGGCTGGTGCGCGACAGCGCGCTGATCGCGGGCCGCTACCTCCGGGTCCTGCGGGCCAGCCCGGCCCGGCTGATCTACCCGCTGCTGCAGCCTGTGCTGATCATGGTGCTGTTCGTGTCCGTGATGGAGAACCTGGCCTCGTCGGTGGGAGGGGCGAGCTACCGGCAGTTCCTCATCCCCGGGATCATGATCCAGAACGTGGTGCTGACCGCGCCCGTCACCGGGCTGGCGATCGTCAGGGACGCCGCCACGGGTCTCGCCGACCGGTTCCGGTCGCTGCCCATGCCGCGTAGCGCCGCGCTGATCGGCCGGTCCGCTTCCGACACCGTGGTCTACTTCACCCAGGCACTGGTCATGATCGGCGTGGGCTGGCTGCTCGGCTTCCGGGTGCACACCGGCCTGGCCGGGATCGCCGGGATAACCGCGGTGGCGATCTGCTTCGGCACCGCTCTCGGCATTACCTGCTCGTGGCTGGCCCTGCTCATCGGCGACGTGGAAACCGCTGAGCGCGCCCTGTTCTTCCCGTTCATCCCGCTGGCGTTCGTCAGCTCCGCCTACGCGCCGGTAGACCGGCTGGCGGGATGGATGCAGCCGATCGCCAGGGTCAACCCGGTCTCCTCGGCCGTCGCCGTGATCAGGGCCCTCGCCAACGGTGGCCCGCTCGCGGTGCCCGTGCTGCACCTGGCTGCCTGGACGCTCGTTCTCGCCGCGGTCCCCGGCGTGCTCGCGGTCCGCCGCTGGCAGTCAACGCCATGAGGCCGGTCCGGCCTACGAAACGGCCGGTCCTGACGACATGAGGGACGTGATCGGCACAGGGTGGGCCGGGGCGACCGGGTGCACAGCCTCTCCCCACCGGCTGAAGGCGGCGAGTTCCCGATCGGCGCCGACGCCTGCCCGGTAGCCGACCGGCAGCGGCAGCCCCGTGGCCATCACATAAAGAATGGCCGGCTGTCCTTGCGGGACGCCGGTACTGGCCGCCGCCACGCCCTTCACGCCGATGACGGCCTGGCCGTCCACCGTCTGGGGACCCGTCGAGGTGAGCGTCCCGGTCGGCGTGAACTCGGCCAGGGCCGAGCCGAGCGTCAGCCCCTCGGTGATGTCCGCGTAACCAGGATCGCCGGGCCCGGCGGCGATCCACCGCCCGGCGAACTGGGAGGCCGGCTTGCCCGGGAGGATCCGGGCCAGGGCTCCCGCGCTGGCCCGGAAGTAGCCCACCCCGCCGACCATCCGGGCGGTCACCGTGCCGTGGGAATTCCTGATGACCTGGTTGCCCGCGTCAGACGAGGCGTTCTGGACGTCCGTGGTCTGGCCGGCGCCCGACCCTCCGGTCACGGTGAAGTGCATCGAGCCGGCCGCCGTGGCCGCCGCGAGAGCCTTGGAGAGGATCTGGGCGGGCGGCAAGCTGGCCAGTGAGGCGGCGCTGGACGCCGTGGCGGCCGACTTCACCGCGTGAGGGGACGACGTGCTGCCGGTGCTGCCACCGGCGCATCCGGCAAGCAGCGCCGCCGTCGATAAGACGGTCGTGGTCGTGACTAACACCCTGGTGGCATGTTGCGAACCCATAATATTTGCCCCCGTTGCTATTTGTTGGAAATGCGACAATAGCAGATAAATGGCGCATACCACAACCCGTGGCAAACTTGGCGATGTACCCGTGACCCGAGCCGCGCTCAGGGCGGCAGGATCTCCAGGCGGCCGTCGCGCACCGCACGGTCGACGCTCCTCCGCAGGCTGGAGCAGGTGTCGATCAGCGCGGTCTGCTCACCAGCCGCGGCCCGCGCGCTGAACTCGGCGCAGGCGCGCACCGACTCGAAGTCCCACTGCACGCTCGTGTGCTGCGGGCTGAACTTGGCGACCAGCGCGGTCGCGCCGCACCGCTCGCACACGACCGGCCGGAACCCGGCCTCCCGCTCGTCGGCCGGAGGATCGACGGTGGTCCGCTCGGCTTCGCTCACGCCCCGGACGCCCCGGACGCCCCGGATGCCCCAGCGGCCCCAGCCGCCCCAGCGGCCCCGGCGGCCCCAGCCGCCCCAGCCGCCCCGGCCGGCTCATCCGGCCGCGAGCCGAGATTCGCCGCGACCTCGAGTTCCCATTCAGCCACCGCGCGGGTGGTGTCCACCTCGAACTCGTAGCGCTCCACCATGTACGGCTTGATGTGCTCGACGTCGTTGTAGAACTGCTCATACCAGCGGCGCAGCTGGTAGACCGGGCCGTCCTCGGCGCACAGCAGCGGGTTGTCGACGCGGGTCTTGTGCGTCCAGATCGCGACGTCCTGCTCGAAGCCCAGCCCGATGAACGTGGCGAACTTGCGGGCGAACTTGCTCGCCTGCTCGTCGGACAGCCCGGGCAGCCTCTTCACGATCACGCCCCACTGCAGCAGGAACGAGTTCGGCGTGACCGGATAGTGGCAGTTGATCAGCACGCTCTCGATGGCCATGCCATGGTAGTCGTGCCACAGGTAGTCGATCATGTACGACGGCCCGTAGTAGGACGCCTCGGAGCGCAGCGTGCTCTCGCCGCCATCCGCGTAGTTCGAGCCGCTCCCGACGTCCGGCCGGGCCCGGGTGTTCAGGTACTGCGACGCGATGTGGCCCTCGAACACGTTCTTGAAGTACGTCGGGAACGCGAAGTGGATGTAGAAGAAGTGCGCCATGTCAACGACGTTGTCGATCACCTCGCGGCAGTTCGCGCCGTCGACCAGGAGCGAGTCCCAGGTCCATTCGGACCATTGGTCGGAGAACGCTCCCTCGATCCGGGGGATCGTCACGTGCTCGGGCGGCGGGTTCCCCTGCGGGTCGTTCCACACGAACAGCTGCCGGTTCTGCTCCAGCGTGAGCCAGGACCGGGTCCGGGCGGCCGGCGGAACCCGCGCCGCGTACGGGATCCGCGCGCACCGGCCGTCGCCGCCCCAGCGCCAGTCGTGGAACGGGCAGGCCACCTGGTCCCCCTTGACGGTGCCCTCGGTCAGGTCGCCGCCCATGTGACGGCAGTACCCGTCGAGCACGTTCAGGTGCCCCCGAGAGTCCGCGAAAACCACTAGTTTCGTGCCGAACGCCTCCACGGCGTGCGGACCTGGCTCCCGGAACCGGTCGGCCAGGCCGAGGCAGTGCCAGCCGCGCGCGAACCTCTCCGGTGGCGGTCCGGCGATGATGCCGCGGACACCGTGCCGGTCGGTCATGTAGGCCTCCATGCTCTGCTGCTACCGCCTAGACTAGAACATGTTCTAGTCTAGGGATACTGCGCCGGGCCCCCGCGCCGGCGCGATCGGAGGCGTCACCGTGGGCGAGAACACCGGGCAGGCCGTCGTCGCTCGGGTCACCGAACTGCTGCCGGTGCTCCGGGACCGGGCGCAGGAAACCGAGGACGCCCGCTCGGTGCCCGCCGAGTCGGTCAAGGCGCTCGCCGAGGCCGGGTTCTTCCGGCTGCTGCAGCCGTCCAGGTACGGCGGGATCGAGGCCGACCCGGTCACGTTCCTGACCGCCGTCCGGCTGATCGCCAGCGCCTGCGGCTCGACTGGCTGGGTCGCGTCGGTCGTGGGCGTGCACCCCTGGCAGCTCGCGCTTTTCCCGTCGCAGGCGCAGGAGGAGGTGTGGGGAGCGGACGCGGCCACCCGGATGTCCTCGTCCTACGCGCCGACGGGCCAGGCCGAGACCGCGCCCGGCGGGCACCGGCTGAACGGCCGGTGGAGCTTCTCGTCCGGGTGCGACCACTGCACCTGGGTGCTGCTCGGCGCGATCGCCAAGGACGAGGAGGGCAACCCGGCCGACTACCGCACGTTCCTGCTGCCCCTCAGCGACTACGCGATCGACGACGTGTGGGACACCGTCGGGCTGAGCGGCACCGGCAGCAACGACATCGTGGTCTCGGATGCCTTCGTGCCCGAGTACCGGTCGCTGTCGTTCAACGACGTGTTCCGCTGTGCCTGCCCGGGCCAGGAAACCAACCCGGCGCCGCTGTACCGCCTGCCGTACGGGTCACTGTTCTCCTACGCGATCACCACACCGATCATCGGGATGGCGATGGGCGCCTACGAAGCGCACGTTGCCTACCAGCGGGAACGGGTACGTGCCTCCTACGTTGGCCAGAAGGCGGCGGAGGATCCGCACTCGCAGGTGCGGGTCGCCGAGGCAGCGGCCGAGCTCGACTCGGCGTGGCTCGCGCTCGAGCGCAACATGGCCGAGCTGATGGAGCACGCCCGGGCCGGCACGAAGATCCCGCTCCCGCTCCGGCTGCGGGTCCGGCGCGACCAGGTGCGCGGCACCGGCCAGGCGATCAGGGCGGTCGACCGGCTGTTCGAGAACTCGGGCGGCCGGGCGCTGAAGCGGGGCACCCCGATCCAGCGGTTCTGGCGGGACGCGCACGCCGGCCGGGTGCACGCGATCAACGACCCGGAGCGGGCGCTGACGATGTTCGGCCGCAACGAGTTCGGCCTGCGCATCCAGCCGGACGGCATGATTTGACGGGGGCCGAACCGATGGTCGCCGCGGCCGCGGGTGAGGAATTCGCCGCGACCAGCCGCTACATCGACGCGGCCGGGATGCGGCTGCACTACCACGAGGCCGCCCCGGCCGACACCCCCGAACCCGCGCCGGCCAACACCCCCGACCCCGCGCCGGCCGACACCCCCGACCCCGCGCCGGCCAACACCCCCGAACCCGCGCCGGCCGACACCCCCGAACCCGCACCGGCCAACACCCCCGAACCCGCACCGGTGGTGGTGCTGCTGCACGGCGGCGGGCACGGCGCGTCGGCCTGGAGCAACTTTGGACGCAACCTGCCCGTGTTCGCGCAGCGGTTCCGGACGCTCATGATCGACCAGCCGGGCTTCGGTCATTCGGACAAGCCGCCGGTGACCGGCAACTACTTCACGTTCGCCGCCGACGCGATGGCCGGCCTGCTCGACGCGCTCGGGATCGACCGGGTGCACCTGGTCGGCAACTCGCTCGGCGGCGGAACCGCGGTGCGCTTCGCGCTGAAGTTCCCGGAGCGGGCTGGCCGGCTGGTGCTGATGGCGCCGGGCGGCCTCGGCCTGAACGTCTTTTCCGCTGACCCGACCGAGGGCATCCGGCGGCTGATGGAGTTCGCCGCACCGCCCGGTCCCAGCCGGGAGAAGATGGCCGCCTTCCTCCGGACGATGGTCTTTGACCAGCGGCTGGTGACCGACGAACTGGTGGAGGAGCGGTACGCGATCGCCAGCACCCCCGAGGCGATCGCGGCAATGGCCTCGATGGGTGCGTCCTTCTACGACCCTGCCCATGCCGATGACGGGCTGCTGTGGCGTGAGGCACACCGGCTGCGCCAGCGTGTGCTGCTGTTGTGGGGCCGGGAGGACCGGGTCAACCCGCTCGACGGCGCGCTGGTCGCGCTGAAGCAGATCCGCCGTGCACAGCTGCACGTGTTTGGCGGCTGCGGACACTGGGTCATGCTGGAGAAGTTCGACGAGTTCAACCGGCTCGCGATCAGCTTCCTGGAAGGGGAGGGCCGATGAGCCCGATCGCGTCACTCGGCTACCTGCGGATCGAGTCCGCCGACGTCCCGGCCTGGCGTGAGTTCGGCACGCGCGTCCTTGGCATGGTCGAGGGCCGCGGCCCCGACCCGGACGCGCTGTACCTGCGGATGGACGAATTCCCTGCCCGGCTGGTGATCCTGCCCGGTCAGCACGACCGGCTGCTCGCCTCCGGCTGGGAAGCGCCGGGCGAGCCCGAACTGGCCGAGGTAGGCCGGGCGCTGGATGAGGCCGGGGTCGCGGCCAAGGCAGGCACGGCGGCGGAACTCGCGGAGCGCCGCGTCGGCCGGATGCTGCGCTTTGACGACCCATCGGGCAACGCCCTCGAGGTCTTCTGCGGCTCGGCGCTTGAGCACCGCCCGGTGGTCAGCCCGTACGCGAACCGGTTTGTGACCGGCCCGATGGGCATGGGCCACGTCGTGCTGCCGGTTTCCGACGGCGATGCCGCGCTGCGGTTCTACACCGACGTCCTTGGGTTCCGGCTGCGGGACTCGATGCGGATGGCGCCGGAACTCTTCGGCCGGCCAGCGGGCGAGCCGCCGCTGTGGATGCGCTTCCTCGGCTGCAACCCGCGGCACCACTCGCTCGCGCTGGCACCGTTCCCCGCGCCCGCCGGGATCGTCCACCTGATGGTCGAGGTCGACACCATCGACGACGTCGGCGCCGCGATGGACCGGTGCGCCCGCCGCGGCGCGACGATGAGCGCGACGCTGGGCAGGCACGCCAACGACCTGATGGTCTCGTTCTACGTGGCCACGCCCGGTGGGTTCGACATCGAGTACGGCACCGACGGCCGGCTCGTCGACGACGCGACGTGGATCAGCCGGGAGACCACGGCGATCAGCCTGTGGGGGCACCGGTTCGCGGCGGGCGCGCATTGACCGCCGAGCCGGAGGTTACAAACCCAGCCGGGTTCGAGCCGGAACCCCGGCGGTTCCGGCAGGTACTCGGTCACTTCTGCACAGGGGTCACGGTCATAACCGCCCTGGTCGACGGGGCCGAGCCCGTCGGGTTTGCCTGCCAGTCCTTTGCCGCGGTCTCGCTGGAGCCGCCGCTGGTGCTGTGCTGCCCGAGCCGCACGTCGGCGACCTGGCCGCGTATCGAGCGCGCCGGTCACTTCTGCGCCAACGTGCTCACCGACGGGCAGCGGGACCTGTCGCGCGGGTTCGGGGTCAGCGCGGCCACCGGGGCGGACAAGTTCGCCGGGCTGAGCTGGTCACCATGCTCGTCGGGGGCACCCGTCCTGGAGGGCGCGCTCACCTGGATCGGATGCGCGATCCAGGCCGTGCACGAAGCCGGTGACCACTACGTGGTGATCGGCCGGGTGACCGAGCTGGGCGAATGCGCCCCGGAGTCACCGCTGCTCTTTTACCGCGGCCGCTACGCGGTAACCGCCGCCAGATCACCCGCCGAAGGCCCGCCCGAGGTCGTCGACACCCTTCTGGCCTGGCCCCGCCACGCCGACTGGATCTGACCCCGCCACCGACTCGATCTGACCCCGCCACCGACTGGACCTGACCCCGCCACCGACTCGATCTGACCGCCACCGACTGGATCTGACCCGCCATTCGCGACTTTTACTTCGGCTCGTGGTCACATTCCGGACATATAGTTCGTTCAAATGGCTGAGTCGAAGTAAAAGAAGCAATGATCATGAAATGGCTGGGGTGGAGCTGCGGTGGAGAGGACGGGCGTGGACGTTCTGTGGGCGCGGCACGGGGAGAACGTTGCCAATCTCACGAAGACGCTCTCGTTCCGGATCTTTGACGGCGACCTGACCGACGCCGGCCGGCAGCAGGCGCGGGACCTGGCCGAGCGCCTCACCGCCAGCGGCGGCGACAGGATCGGCCTGCTGGTCTGTTCGCCGCTGCGCAGGGCAAGGCAGACGGCCGGCATCCTCGGGCAGCGGCTGGGGCTGCCGGTGGCGATGGAACTCGACGACCTTCGCGAGGTCAACGTCGGTGACCTGGATGGACGCAACGATGCGCGGGCGTGGGACATCTACGCTCGCGTGCTCGCAGCGTGGCGGGCGGGTGACGCGAGCGCGAGGTTCCCCGGCGGCGAGAACCGCGACGAGCTATGCGCGCGGCTGCTCCGGGCGCTCACGGCGGTGGCAAGCACCGCCGTGGTGACGGGACGCTCGCTGGTCGTGGCGCACGGCGCGAATCTGCGCGCGGCGCTGCCCGGCCTGACGGGTGGTGGCGATCCCGGTGCGGACCTGCCGACCGGCGGGGTCGCTGCGCTCCAGGTCGTGCCCGGCGCCCTCGCCGGCCCGTCGGTGCGGCTGGCGAACTGGCCCGGCGCGGGGCCGGGCTGAACGGGCGCCATTGCCAGCCGCCGCCCTTGTCCGGGTGCCGGATAAGGGATTAACTTTCCGATAACCCACGTATTTTCCCGCTCTGTGAGCGAAGACTAGGAATGGTATGGCTGGCCAGATCCCTGATGGGCGGCGGCGCGCCTTAGCAGGCCATGTGCGCCACCGATCTCCAGGAGAAAGAGGACGCACATGAAGGTGAACAGACCGCGAGTCGCCGCGATGGTGATCGGCTCCGCAGCCGCCCTCGCCATGGCGATCGCAGGCACGGCCGCCGTGACCCTCGCCGCGGTCGGCCAGCACGGCTCGGCGCGTCCCGCGCACGCAGTGGCCACCGCGAGCAAGGCCGAACTGTCGGCGAAGGCGCGGATCGCGCTGACCCGCCTGCTGCGTGAGGGGTACAAGCCGAGCGCCGAGCTGGTCAAGCCCGGCGAGGTGAACCTGAAGGCCGGGGGGAACGGCACCACGTCGGTGGGCAGCTACAACTGGTCCGGGTACGCGGACAGCTCCGCCACCCCGAACACCTTCACCGGTGTCTCGGCGACGTGGCGGCAGCCGGCCACGCAGTGCAGCCCGGAGCAGGAACTGACCGCGTACTGGGTCGGCCTCGACGGCTACAGCAACGAGACCGTCGAGCAACTGGGCACGCTCGCCTACTGCTTCGAGGGCGTGGCCTACTACTACAGCTGGTGGGAGATGTACCCGGGCGCCTCGGTCACGGTCGGCTCGACGGTACAGCCCGGTGACGTGATCGCTGCTTCGGTCAAGCGGTCCGGCACCTCGTACACGCTGTCGCTGACGGACTTCAACAACCAGGCGAACAGCTTCTCGACCGTGCAGTCGTGCACCACCTGCACCAACGAGAGCGCTGAGTGGATCGCCGAGCGTCCCGCGTTCCCGATCGGCATCACGCCGCTCACGTTCTTCCGCACCTGGAACCCCGTCGGCGCGGTGCAGACCTCGAACGGCGCCAAGGGAACGATCGCTGCGGGCCCGAACCCGACCCAGATCACCATGTTCGACGCCACTCAGACCTACCCACTGGACAGCGTCTCGGGACTGATCGCCGGGGGGTCCAGCTTCGCGGCGCACTGGCTCAACAGCTACTGACAGGCCGGCAAGTTCACGACCGTGTGGCGGGCCGGGGACAACCCGGCCCGCCGCCGGTTTGGCCCGCGGCGCGCGTGGTTAGGACGACCTTGAACCCCCAACCACGAAGGGGAAAGGAGCAGCGCGATGGCTCGCACGCCCGAGGAAGTGTTCGCACACCACGCCCAGGCTCTCGGCGCCGGTGACCTGGACGCGATTGTCGCCGACTACGCCGACGACGCGATCTTTATCACGCCCGGCGGGGTGCTGCGCGGCCTCGACGGCGTCCGGGAGGGATTCGTCCGGCTGCTCGCGGACGTCCCCAATGCGGCCTGGACGGTGCCGACCCAGATCTACGAAGACGACGTGCTGTTTATCGAGTGGACGGCCGACGCGGAGAAGACCAGGGTCGAGGATGGCATCGACACGTTCATCTTCCGCGATGGCCAGATCCGGGTGCAGACGGTCCGCTACTCCCTGCAGCACAAGGTCTGAGCCCGCCGCTCACGCTGGCGCAGCCGGGAGCGGGATCGCGCCGGGTGGCGCGGTCACCTGCACCGCCTCCCGCATCCGCTGAACGCCGTGGTCACCTTGCTCGAGCGGTAGACCCCCGTGCAGCTGACCGGCAGCGGTCGCCCAGCGCCGCGACGTCCCGGTGCTTTCCGCCCGGGCCCCCGCGGGTGCAGGATCGGAGGTGGCGCCAACCCCGAGAGGTGGCGACCAGAAAGGAACGGCAATGCCCGACGTCATGGCCTGGCCCGCCGACCGGCGGATCACGATCAGGGACCTGCAGACAGCCACGGACCGGGGCGAGCGGTGGTCGATGCTTACGAGCTACGACACGCTCACCGCGGGGATCTTCGAGCAGGCCGGGGTGCGCGCGCTGCTCGTCGGCGACACCAGCGCGGAAATGGTGCTCGGCTATCCGGACACGCTGCCCGTCACCATGGACCAGCTGATCCCGATGGTGCAGGCCGTCGTCCGCGGCACACGCTCCGCGCTCGTCGTCGCCGACCTGCCGTTCGGCAGCTACCAGGCCGGCCCGCAGGCGGCGCTGGCGAACGCCGTGCGCCACCTGAAGGAGGGCGGCGCGCAAGCGGTCAAGCTGGAGGGCGGCAGGCGCGTCGTGCCGCAGGTGCAGACGCTGACCGGCGCGGGCATCCCGGTGATGGGCCACCTCGGGCTGACGCCGCAGAGCGTGAACGTGCTCGGCGGGATGCGGCGGGTGCAGGGCCGCGGCGATGCGGGCGAGGAACTGCTCGCCGACGCCACGGCGCTCGAGAGGGCCGGCGCGTTCGCGGTCGTGCTCGAGTCGGTGCCGGCGGACCTGGGCCGGCGGGTGTCCGAGGCCCTGCGCATCCCGACGGTCGGTATCGGCGCCGGACCGCACTGCGACGCCCAGATCCTGGTCTGGCAGGACATGGCCGGCCTCACCACGGGCCGGCTGCCCAGGTTCGTCAAGCAGTACGCCGACACGTCCGGCGGGCTGCTGGACGCGGCCCGCCGGTTCTCCGCCGACGTGTCCGCCGGCCGGTACCCAGACCAGGCGCACAGCTATGCGTGACGGCCCCTTGTACGACACGATCGGGCGGGGTTACCCGGTCACGCGGCGCACCGAGCCGCGGATCGCCGCGCCGATCTGGGCTGCGCTCGGCGACGCCCGGACGGTGCTGAACGTCGGCGCGGGCACCGGGTCCTACGAGCCACCGGACCGCGACGTGACCGCGGTTGAGCCGTCGGCCGTCATGCGCGCGCAGCGGCCTCCGGGTGCGGCGCCGTGCCTGTCCGCTCGCGCGGAGCGTCTGCCGTTCGCCGACGGCGCGTTCGACGCGGCGATGGCCGTGCTGTCCGACCACCACTGGGCCGACCCGATCGCGGGACTGCGCGAGATGCGCAGGGTCGCCCGCCGCGTGGTGGTGTTCCAGTTCGATACCTCCGACCGGGACTGGTTCTGGCTCACCCGCGACTACCTGCCCGAGTTCGCGCTGCTCTCGGCCGGCGGCCCGACGCTGACCGAGCGGGCCCGCGCGATCGGCGCGCGGATGCAGCCGGTGCCGATTCCGTGGGACTGCACGGATGGCTTCTTCGCCGCGTTCTGGCGCCGTCCCGGGGCCTACCTGCGGCCGGAGGTCAGGCGCGGCACGTCGGTCTGGGCCAGGGTGGGCCCCGAGGCCGAGCACCGGGCGGTCGCCAACCTGCGCGCTGACCTGCAATCCGGTTACTGGCCTGAACGCAACGCCGACCTGCTGGCCAGCCACACCGCGGAACTCGGCGCACGGCTGCTGGTGGCCTGAGGTGGCCCCCGCACCTTCGTTCGCTAGCGCCGCTGCCTATCCGGACAGGCGGGGCCTGTCCGGAGCGACGCGGTAGTGGTAGCCGTGGTGGTCGGCGAAGCCGGCCTGGCGGTACAGCGTCCTCGCAGCGGAGTTGTCGTCCAGGACCTGCAGGTACAGGTTGGCGGCGCCACGGTCGGCCGCCGCCGCGGCCAGGGCGCCGGTGATCGCGCGGCCCAGGCCGCGGCGACGGCGGGCCGGGTCCACCTCCACCGCGGTCAGGCCCGCCCAGCCGTCCGCCACGGCCAGCCGGCCGACCGCGATCGTGCGCCCGGCCTCACGCACCGACGCGAACCTCTGCCACGGCGCAGACACCAGCAATCGGCGGGCGATGGGCGGCAGCGCCTGGCCGCGGAACCGGTAACGCGACAGCCACGCCTCGTCGGGCTCGGCGTCCAGGTCGACGCGCACGGCCAGGGCAGCATCGGCCGCCGCGTCAGCGATTGCCGCTGACGGGGCGGTCATCACGGTCGCAGCGCCGGAGCGCACCGGCCAGCCACGGCCCGCGAGGAACCGGTCGACCGGGTCGGCGTGCGGATCGCCGGTGGGGTAGGCGACCGAGATCATCGCGGGCAGCCCGCGCGCGGCGTACCAGCGGCAGACCTCGTCGACCGTGTCGGCGAGCGGCAAGCAGGGGTCGCCGGCCGCGAGCGCGCTGTTCGCCCGCCCGGTGAAACCGAGGGCCGCGCGCAGCAGCCAGCCGCCGAGCCACGCTTCCTCCGGCGCCCGCCATCCTCCGGCGGCGGCCTCCTCGAGGTCTCGGATTGAGATCGGCATCGGAGCCAGCCGGGATCCCTTCAAGCTCGGCTAGGCGTGGACGACGTCGCTGTTGTGGCAGAAGTGCACTCGAGCGGCGCCGGTCGACCGGATCCGGGCCAGGGAGTTCCGCCACGCCACCGGGTCGCTCGCCTGGCCGTCGGGCAGCTTCTCGTCGGGCGGGCCCTGGTATAGCTGCGGCGTGTAGGCGGCGTCCCCGATCAGCACGTCGGGCCCGCCGTCGCCGGACTGGACCACGACGCACTGGTGGCCGACGGTGTGCCCGGGCGTCGTGATCACCGAGAGGCCCGGCAGCACCTCGGCGTCGCCGTCGAGCAGCTCGAACTGAGCGTCCATGAAGCCGAACCAGTCGTAGAGCTCCCGCGCCTCACGCTTGGCCCGGTCCACCTCGGCCCGCTGCACGTAGAAGGGGGCGTGCGGGAACACGGCGTTCTGCCCGCAGTGGTCGAAGTGCAGGTGCGTGTTGATCACAAGGCCGATGTCACCCGGGGTCATGTCGAGCTCGGCGAGCGCGTCGGCGGCCGAGCGGTTGACCACGCGCCAGTCGCTGAGTACCTCGTCCGGGCCGCCGACGCCGGTGTCAACCAGCACCGCGCCGCCCGGGTGGGTGACCACGAAGCCGTGCACCGGCCATTGCGTCCCGTCGAGACCGCGCAGCTTTGCCAGCTCCAGCCGCTTGACCTCCAGCGTCATCGGCGACCGCCTTCCAGACGTATGCCCGCGGCGATCTGCCTGCGGGCACCTCATCGTCGCAGCATCCGGGCTTCGCGGTCCAATAGAGGCATGTGCACCGCGATCGTGAGCGTCGACCCCGCCGGCCCGCTGCTGCTCGCCGGGGTCCGCGACGAGCTTGTCGACCGGTCCTGGGAGCCGCCCGGCCGGCACTGGCCGGATCATCCCGGGCTGATCGGCGGGCGTGACCTGCTCGCCGGGGGGACGTGGCTGGCCGTGGCACCGGCGACGCCCCGGGTAACCTGCGTCCTCAACGCCCGGGGCCGGATGGCACCGGAAGGATCGCGGCGGACGAGGGGCGTTCTGCCGCTGCAAGCTGCGGAGCATGGGAAGCTCGAGCGCACCGGGCTTGCCGACTTCGACCCGTTCCACCTGCTGATCGCCGAGCTGGGACGAGCCGTGCTGTGGAGCTGGGACGGCACCAACCTTGATGAGCGCGAGCTGCAGGCCGGCCTGCACATCGTGGTGAACAGCGGCCTTGACGGCGAACTTCGGGGGGCCATGGATCATGAGCGGGCGAGAATCGGCCATTTCCTGCCGCGGCTTCGAGGTGCCCGTCGCCCGGCCCCGCGGCCCGGCGATCCCGTCCCGCTGGCCTGGGGAGACTGGCTGCCGCTGCTGAACGGCGACGGCCTCGTCCCCGGGGATCCGCGGGCCCTGATCGTGCGGCGCGACCTCGGCGACGGCCGGATCTGGGGGACCACATCGATCTCGCTGGTCGCGCTGTCGCGCGAAGGGCTGCGGTACGACTTCACCGCCACGCCGGGCAACCCGGAGGGCTGGCGGCCGGTTCCTGCCTAGGCGGTGCGAGAGGAAATGACCGATCTGGCCCGCGATCAGCCTGGCACAAAAGCGGCGGACATGGGACACTGCGGTGGTCTAGCTGCCGGTGAGGGATACCCATGATCATGGCTCGGCCCGCGGAGAGTCCGGGCTCCGGCAACGGCAGTCCCGTAGCCCCTATCGGCGGCCTGCAGAGCAGTGGGCCCACGGTGCCCCGCCGGCTTCTCGGTGCCCAGCTGCGGCGGCTGCGCGAAGAGCGTGGCATCACGCTCGAGGACGCCGGGGAGGTGATCAGGGCGTCCGGTTCGAAGATGAGCCGGCTGGAGACCGGCCGGGTCGGCTTCAAGGACCGTGACATCGCCGACTTGCTCAGCTTCTACGGGGTCACCGACGAGCAGCAGCGGGCTGCGCTGCATCAGCTCGCCCGCGGCGCCAGCTCGCATGGCTGGTGGCACGATTACTCCGACGTGATGCCCGCGTGGTTCGAGTCCTACGTCGGCCTGGAGGAGGCCGCGGTCAGCATCCGGACGTACGAGATCCAGTTCGTGCCCGGGCTGTTGCAGACCGAGGATTACGCCCGCGCGGTCACGCTGCTCGGCCATGACGGCGAGCCGTCGGCGGAGATCGAGCAGCGGGTAGCGCTGC
>Ga0335074_10006672_pt1 | contig 16004 bp, 10 predicted proteins | sample Lox_Sample_23_FD_206715 | JGI IMG/M metagenome (GOLD analysis project Ga0335074, IMG submission 206715) | Soil microbial communities from Loxahatchee National Wildlife Refuge, Florida, United States - Lox_Sample_2.3 | ecosystem: Environmental > Terrestrial > Soil > Wetlands | place: USA... | reverse complement strand
GGTGGCGGCCACGTACAAGGTTTCTGGGACCGAGGGGTTGCCTTCGAACGGCTCGCTGTTGCCCCTGACGGCGAGCACCCGATGGCCCGCGATCGTCTTGCCCGGAAGCGCCTTCACTGTGCCTTGCATCTCCAACGGCGCCATCGTCGTGCTCAGCGTCAGGCCAGCCGCGATCTCCTGGTACTCCGGGCCGCCGGGCTTGTCCGAGAGCCACTTGCCGGCCTCGGCCGCCGCGGGTGTGCTCTTGAAGTTGAGCACAGCCTCAAGCCCCACAGCGTCACCGTTGACGAAGCAAGTCTGGCCCACGTCCGCCTCGGCGAGCTCGGCCGAGGCGCTCTGCTCGCTGATGACATATGTCTGGTAACCGTCCGATTGCCCGGCTTGGGTGGTGATCACGATCGAGGCACCACCGACCTTGCCCTTGGACACCCAATGGACCGACGACTGCGCGTCCGCCGCGGCCAGCGCCGCCTTGACCAGACCGGCCGGTGACTCGGCAGTGCCCGAAGAGGCGGCCCCGGCCACCCCTGCGCTCGCACCCGTGGTCACCACCAGCGTCCCCACCAGCAAAAGCGTTGCGCCGACAGCCTTGCACCTCATCGTTTCCCCTTGGTCCTCCGTGGATTAGCTGGTACGCGCCGATCCCTGCCGGGCAAGGATACTGCGGCTACTCGCGCTTAGAAGAGGTGCCCGAAAGGGCAGACTTTTCGTCCCAGGAAAACGAGCGCGTTCATTGAGCGCTCCTTGAGCGGACGCGGAACGCGCCCGTCCACAATGCCCACGCTTTGTGCTACCACCAGGGAGCGCCAGACAGAGAGGAGCGGCATGGTGAGTCGCATCCCCGTCATGTTGTACGCCACCGACCCGGTTTCGGAGATCGGTATCGCCGGCCAGCTACGCGCCCGGCCGGAGGTCCGCCTGCTGAGTGATGGCGACCCCGAGGCGGCCGAGGTCGCGGTGCTCGTTTTCGATGCCATCGACGAGGAGGCGGTGCGTGTAGTGCGCAAAGTGCAGCGCAATGGCTGCCTGCGCACCCTCTTGGTGGTCAACCACCTCGATGAGGCTGGCATGCTCGTGGCCATCGAGGCCGGAGTCTGCGGGTTCCTGCGCCGCACCGATACTCGCCCAGAAACTCTCGTGGACGCCATCCGCGCTGCGGCAGCCGGCGACGGCACGGTGCCTCCCGACCTGCTCGGACGGTTGCTCAACCAGGTAAGCCTTATCCACCAGCAGGTGCTGGCACCCCGCGGGCTGTCATTTTCCGGTCTGAGCGAACGCGAGGTCGAGGTGCTCAGGCTGCTCTCGGAGGGGCACCCCACCTCCGAAGTGGCGCGGCGCCTGTGCTACTCCGAGCGCACCGTGAAGAACGTGCTGCAGGACATGACCCGCCGCCACAACCTGCGCAACCGCACGGGGCTGATCTGAATGGCCATGCTCGATGCCAAGCCGGTACGCAGTCCGGTGGACGAGCTCGAACGGCAGGTGGAGCGGGGCAGCATGTTCACCCAGGCGGTTTTCCAGAAGAGCTTCACCAGGCTGAGCCTGGTCGAGGCGGCGGTCCGCGAAGTCGTCGACGTGCTGGTCGCGCAAGGCGTGGTGGACGGCAGCGAGCTTTCCCGCGCCCAGGCGGCTCTCGACGAGTCACGCCCACCCGCCAACCACGAAGCGGGCCCCTACACGAAGTTGCCCTGGCCGGCCGTCGCCATCCGGGTCGACCCCGTGGACGAGCCGCTTCCCGAGCCGGTTGACTGCGCGGCGCGCCTTCCCATCTGCCAGGCGGTCTGCTGCCGCCTCAAGTTCGCCCTCAGCCAGGAAGAAGTCGAAAAGGGCGCGGTGAAATGGGACATCGGTCACCCCTACATCATCCGCCAGGACAGCACCGGCTACTGCTGCCACAACGACGTAGCCAACCACCGCTGCACCGTCTACGAGGACCGGCCGCAGCTCTGCCGGCGCTATTCGTGCCGCCATGACAGCCGCATCTGGAAGGACTTCGACGCCATGGTGCTGAACCAAGATTGGATCGACGACCACCTCGCCGAGGGCGATGCCATCCTTCTTGTGGACGCCGAGGAGGCCGACGCCGCAGACGCTGGCGAACTCGCCCCGGCCGCCGTGCAGTGATCCACGACGTCGACGAGTCGCTGCGGGCCCTGATCCGGCGCGACGCCTTGGCAGGTACCGAAGTCGAGGTGCTGCTCGACGCGCCCACCCGAGAGTGGGCGGCGCGGCGCAACTCGCCCACGCTCGACATGTACCTCTACGACATCCGCGAGGACCTGCGCCGCCGCGAGAACGGGATGATCGACGTCTATGACGACGAGGGCCGGATAACGGCGCGGCGCCGGCCGCCGCGCTACTACAAGCTTTCCTACCTGGTCACTGCGTGGACCCAGCGACCTGAGGACGAGCACCGGTTGCTCTCGGCGGTCATGGCGTGCTTCCTGCGCCAGGACAGCTTGCCTGCTGAGGTGCTCGCCGGCCGGTTGGCCGGGACCAGGTTGCCGATCGCTGTGACGATCGCCTTGCCCCCGCCTGAAGACCGCGCCCTTTCGGACGTGTGGTCAGCGCTCGGCGGAGAACTGAAGCCATCGCTCGACCTGGTTGTCACAGCCCCGTTCGAGGCGGGTGGGGTGGACACGGCGGCCGAGCTCGTGCGCGAAGCACTCCACGTCAACATGGCCATACGCCATTACCTCGACCCCTCGGACAGGCCCGGCCGCGAGACGGTCATCGGCGGGGAGCCGCCCGACAAGGGGCGGATATTTCACTTTGTCGACATAACCCACCCGCAAGCTGTGCCCGACGAGGCCGGGCCGATGAGCGCCCGGGAACGCGGCGCTTCCTCGGATAGCCCTTCGGGCGCCCATCCGGCTCGTCACGGCCGGGAGCGTGGCGAGGGAGGCAGCGGGCGGGGCGCCGGGGGAGGCAGCGCGGGAGGCACCGGCGACCGGGGCCGCGGCAGGTCGTAGAGCTTGAGCGAGCTCACCGCCGAGCGCGACTGGTCGACTGCCTACCTGCTGGCTCGCCTCGAGCTGGTGAGGGCGCAGGTGGAGTCGGTGGTGCTGGCGCGCCGCAGGGTAGACCCCAAACCCGATGACCCGTACCGGGGTGTCTACACCGACGAGAGCGAGGTCGACCAGCTGTTGCGACCGGGCGGCCGCCTGGCTCGCCGGCCCCCACCCGACGCCGGCATGGACGCAGCCCGTGCCGCCCTCTCCGACAAGTCCGCCGGCCTCCGCCAGGCCGGTACGAGGCTGCGCCTCGATGAAATGGCGGTTGCTTTTGGCCTCGACCCGTTCGACGTGGACCTGCTCATGGTGGGTATGGCCCCTGACCTCGACCCGTCGTTCGAGAAGCTCTACGGCTACCTCAACGACGACGTAACCCGACGGCGGGCGAGCGTCGGGTTGGCCATTGAGCTATGTGGGGCCGCTGTCACCGACGGGTGGGCCCGCAGCCGGTTGGCGAGCTCAGCGCCCTTGATCGCGGGCGGCCTGGCATCGGTAGAGGACGGGGACCGCCCGGTGCTCGGGCGTTCGTTGCGGGTGCCGGACCGGGTAGTGGACCACCTGCTTGGCCGCGACGAGCCCGACCCGGCGGTCGCGCCCCTCCTGGTCCGGCCCGGGGAATGGCCCGGCCGCCGGGAGCTCACGGTCGAACGGGCGGTGCGCAGCGGTGTAACCCTCTTTTACGCCCAGGAAAACTCGGGCTCCGCGGCGCTCTCTTACTTTGCGGCGGGGCTCGAGCGCGCCGGCAAGAACGTCGTAGCCATCGACCTCACGCTCCAGAGCGGCACCGACGACATGGGCCGCCTCGCCGCGGCGGCCGCCCGGGAAGCCCGCCTCTGCGGCGCGGCCCTGGTCGTGGCGCACGTCGAGGCCCTCGCCGAGCGAGGCGCGTCCGAGCCGAGGCGCTGGGCCGAGGCGCCCGGGCTGATCGTGCTGACCGGTAGCCAGCCCTGGGACCCGCGCTGGTGCCGTCGCCCCCCGCTGCTGGTCGAAGTGCCTCCCCTGGCCGACGTCGAACGTGTCGACAGCTGGGCACGTGCCCTCGGCGACGGCGCTCTCGGACCTGGTGCGCGCTTGTCCCGGACGGTGGGCGCCTACCGCTTGACGCCCGAGCAGGTGCGCCAGGCGGCCGAGGGCGCACGCTTGCGCGCCGAGGCCCGTGGTGCCCCGGTCGAGCCCGAGGACATCCAAGCCGGTGCCCGCGCCCAGAACGCCGCCGGGCTGGAAAAGCTCGCCCGCCGGATCGCGCCCAGGGCGACGTGGGAGGACATGGTGTTGCCACGGATGGTGGAAAGCCAGCTGCGCTCGATCGCCGGCCGGGTCCGCCAGCGCGGCCAGGTCTACGACGAATGGCGCCTGGCCTCGAGCTCGGCGAAGGGGCGCGGCGTGACTTCGCTGTTCGCCGGAGATAGCGGCACGGGCAAGACGATGTCGGCCGAGGTTGTTGCCAAGAGCCTCGGGCTCGACTTGTACGTGATCGACCTGTCGACGGTGGTCGACAAGTACATCGGTGAGACCGAGAAAAACCTCGACCGCATATTCTTGGAGGCCGAGCGGGTGAACGGGGTGCTCCTGTTCGACGAGGCCGACGCCATATTCGGCAAGCGCTCCGAGGTAAAGGACGCTCGCGACCGCTACGCCAACGTGGAGGTCGCTTACTTGCTGCAACGGATGGAGCAGTTCGACGGGTTGGCGATCCTCACCACCAACTTGCGGGCCAACGTGGACGAGGCCTTCTTGCGCCGGATCGACGTGCTGGTCGACTTCCCCGTGCCTGACGTCCCGAGCCGGTGCCGCCTATGGTCCAAGCAGCTCACCCCCGAGACGCCTGTGGCCGACGACATCGACCTGGATTTCTTGGCTTCAGCCTTCGAACTTTCTGGGGGCAACATACGCAACGTCGTGCTCTCGGCGGCTTTTGAAGCGGCCGAGGACGAGGTGGCCGTGTCCATGTCCCACCTGATCAGGGCTACCTCGGGGGAGTACCGCAAGCTGGGCCGGTTGTGCGTCGAGGCCGAGTTCGGCCGCTACTTCTCCGAGCTGCAGCGCTGAGGCGGCTGCTCGCCAGCGCCGCACCCCTTGGGCCTTGGGCCCGCTGGGGGCCTTGGCCCCTTGGCCACCCGCTGGGGGCCCTTGGCCCCTTGGCCACCCGCTGGGGGCACTTGGCCCCTTGGCCACCCGCTGGGGGCCCTTGGCCCCTTGGCCACCCGCTTCTCGCCGGTTCTGGTCGCGATCGAAGGTTTTGGGTGTACCAGCGTTGCCAGGACCAACGCCAGCGCGACCAGTTCCCCGTGTGCACCCAGATCGAGGGCGACTACGGCGGACGACGTGCCAGACGACCCGCCAGACGACGATTTACTCCGGGCGTTACTGTGCCTGCGAAGCGGACTTTGCCTGCGAAGCGGCCTGGCGCCCTCAAGCGAGCGCATGGTCGCGCGCGTAGCGCGCGGCTGCCACCCGGTCGGTCGAGCCGGTCTTGGCGAATATGCGGTTGATATGGCTTTTTACGGTGTGCGCGCTCAGGAACAGCTTGGCCGCGATGTCCGGGTTGGTCATGCCGCGAGCGATCATCACCAATATTTCCGCCTCCCTTTTGGTGAGCCCGTCGGGCAGCTCCAGGGGCAGCCGCTCGGCCATCTCGGGAGGCGGGGCAGAACGGATGGCGGCGGCTACGAGCGTTGCCTGCACTCCCGGGTCGAGGACGGCCAGTCCAGCTGCCGCGCTGCGCAAGGCGTTAGCGATGTCGGCGCGGTCGGCGTCCTTGGTCAGGTAACTGCGGGCACCCGCCCCGAGAGCGGCAAGCACCGAACTGTCGTCCGCGTAGGTTGTCAGCACGACGATGGCGACGCCCGGGTGGCGTTCGGTGAGCAGCCGGGTGGCCTCGATCCCGTCCAGTACCGGCATGTGCAGGTCGAGCAGGATGGCGTCGGGCTGGTGCTCGGCCACCCGCTCGAGCGCTTCGCGCCCGTCAGCCGCGGAGGCGACGACCTCGATACCCGGGAGAAAGCCGAGCAGCAACACCAGCCCCTCGCGGACGCTGGCTTGGTCGTCAGCCACCACGACCCGCAGGGGGGCCGGCTGCCCAGCGCCAAACGGGCCGTTCCCCGGCGGGACGGCGCCGCTCATTGCGGGACCTCGGCGCTGACCACCCACCGGCCCTTCTCAGGGCCAGCCTCCAGAGTGCCCTCTATCAGGCGGAGCCGTTCACGCATGCCACCGAGGCCGTAGCCACCGTTGGCCGTTTGCAGGATGCCCTCGCCAGCAGGCCCTGGCGCGGGCGGCTCGGGCCCTGGGAGACGGTTGGCCACCGTCAGGGCGGTGCGATGGTCGGTGAACTCGAGGCGCATCTCGACCGGCTGTTTGGGGGCGTGCTTGGCCGTATTGACGAGGGCCTCCTGGGCGGTCCGGGTGAGCGCCAGCCCGGCGTCGGGCGACAACGGCCGGGGCGTCCCGCTCACTGCGAAGCTGACGGAGGCGCGGTGGCGCTGCTGGTGCGCGGCGCCCAACTCGGCGAGGCCTTCAGCCAGCGGTGGGGTGTCGCTGTGAAGGGCGCGCAGCGCCCGGCGCGTTTCGGTAAGCCCGTCGGTCGCCATGCGCTGGGCCTGGTTGAGCAGCTCGACGGCCCGCTCGACGTCGCCTCGGTCTGTCAGCACGGCCCGCGCGACCTGGATCTGGACGCTGAGGGCGCCGAGCGAGTGGGCGAGCACGTCGTGGATCTCGCGGGCAATGCGGTTGCGCTCTTCCAGCGCCGCCGCCCGGGTGTGCTCTTCGCGCAGTTCCTCAGCACTCGCCAGCAGGGCGGCGGACTGCTCGGCGTGAGCGCGGTAACCCCGCAGGAGCCGCCCAAAGGCCAGGGCAACCAGGAGGATGAGCGGGTAACCAAGGACGCCCCAGGTACCCACGCCGTAGACCAGGCCGACGGTGGCGATGGCTACCGCCCCGGCCGCGGCTATGGTCCCGGCTACCGCCAGGCTCAGGGCTACGCCCAACCAGCTCATGGCGATGCTGCTCAGCAGGCTTAGCGGACCGCCGGTGCTGGCCAGTGAGGCCAGGCCACACAGGAGCGCCATCGCTCCGGCGAACCACGGGAGCACCGGCCACAACTTCGCTCGCGCCGCTGTCCACCAGTCGCTGGCCGTCCACAGCACGATGGTGAGCGCGGCCACGCTCAGCGCCGCCGTTTCCCACGCCCGGTCCCGAGGGATCACGCCCTGCGCTCCGAGCACGGAGACGGCCACCACGGCGAACACACCCACCCGCAGGCAGAGGGCCAAGCTCCGCTGAGCGCGGACACCACGGCCTGCCCACCAGGAAAGCGTTGCCGGGCTGAGCCCGGACGCCCCGGCGGCCCCGCCGCTCTCTGGCGGGGGTACCATCTGCTCCAATGGGTCTGCCTCCTGGTCGCCTCGCACCAACAAGGTTATTTCAAGACGCCTCCGACAACATCGGAGCGCCGGTTGGACTTTGGTACTAAATGCGGCGTAGCTCGCTCAACCCGAAGTCACCGGGGAGCCAACTCCGGGGTTGACGACAGGTGCGCCTTCTGAGAGCACACTTGTCTGATGACACCAACTCCCAACCAGCCCGTCGTGCAGGCCGCCCCGGCGGCGCATGCCGTAGGGTTACGCAAGACCTACGGGAGCGGTTCGGCCGAAGTTATCGCGCTGGCCGGGGTCGACGTAACCTTCCCGCGCGGCCAGTTCACTGCGGTAATGGGCCCTTCGGGCTCGGGGAAGTCGACGCTGATGCACTGCATGGCCGGCCTCGACCGCCCGAGCGCGGGCGAGGCTTTCATCGCCGGGCTGGACATCGGCCGGCTCGACGATGCCGCCCTCACGAAGTTGCGACGCGACCGGGTCGGCTTCGTGTTCCAGTCCTTCAACCTCGTGCCTACCTTGACTGCCCAGGAGAACATAACGCTGCCCATCGACCTGGCCGGCAAAAAAGTGGACCGGGACTGGTTCGATTACCTGGTCGGCCAGCTCGGCATCGCCGGCCGCCTCTCCCACCGCCCCAATGAGATGTCCGGCGGCCAGCAACAGCGCGTGGCTTGCGCTCGTGCCCTGGTCAACCGGCCTGAGCTGATCTTCGCCGACGAGCCCACGGGCAATCTCGACTCGAACGCGTCGGCCGAGCTGTTGACGTTCCTGCGGCGGTCCGTGGACGAGCTCGGCCAGTCGATCGTGATGGTGACCCACGACCCGCGGGGGGCCGCCTACGCCGACCGCGTCCTTTTCCTGGCGGACGGCCAAGTCAGAGGCGAGCTGCCCGAGCCCACGGCGACCACCATCCTCGAGCACATGCGCTCGCTCGGCGCGTTGGGAGCCTGAAATGCGCAACGTGACACTCAAGGGCCTCTTGGCGCACAAGCTCCGCTTGGCGCTCACCTGCTTGGCCATTGTGCTCGGCGTGACTTTCGTGTCCGGGACCTACGTACTTACCGACACCCTGCACAACACTTTCTTTGCGCTCGTGAGCAACATTTTCCAGAACATCAATTTCCAGGTGCGAGGGGTGGCCGAGTTCCCCACCAGCGACGCCGCTAATGCAGTACGCAACCCCGTCCCCGAGGACCTCGTAGCCCGGGTCCGGCGCGTGCCCGGGGTGGAAGCGGCCGATGGTGTGGCCGTCGGCTACGCCCAGTTCTTGTCCCACAAAGGCGTCCCCATCGTGACTGGGGGCGAGCCGACCATTGGTGAGAGCTTCGATGCCGACCCGCGCACTTCCGAGCTGCGCATTGTGGAGGGCCGCGCGCCTGGCGGCCCGCACGATGTGGTCATGGACGCCGGGACGGCCAAGGCCTACCACTTCGGGGTCGGCCAACGCGTCCGGGTCGTCCTTGGCGGAGGGGTGGCGACTTTTACGGTCTCGGGCATCGCCCAGTTCGGCACAGCGGACAACCTGGCCGGCGTGACCTTTGCGGCTTTCACATTGCCGGTGGCCCAGCAAGCCTTCGACGAAGTGGGCCAGGTCGACCACATCAACATCGTCACCTCGCCGGGTGCCGACAAGCCTGCGGTGCAGCGCGCCATAAGCCGCGTACTTCCGCCCGGCACCGAGGTCGTGACCGGCCAGACCGTGCTGGACGAACAGACAAGCTCGATAAACCAAGGCCTTTCGTTCTTTTCGACGGCGCTGCTCGTCTTCGCCTTCATCTCTCTCTTCGTCGGCGCGTTCACGATCTTCAACACCTTCTCGATCACGGTGGGCCAGCGCACGCGGGAACTGGCGCTGGTGCGCGTTGTCGGAGCGAGCCGGCGCCAGGTTTTCCGCTCGGTGCTAGCCGAAGCGGCCATCGTCGGCCTGGTGTCTTCCATCGCGGGCGTGGGGTTGGGCGTGCTGGCGGCGCTGGGGCTCGAAGGCCTTATGAGCGGCCTGGGTTACACGCTGCCCACGGGACCGCTCGTGTTCGAGGCGCGGACAGCCATAGTGGGGCTCGCCCTCGGTGTCGGTGTGACCGTGGTTTCGGCTATCGGGCCGGCAAGGCGCGCCGTGCGCATCGCCCCGGTGGTGGCCATAACAGGACGCCAGGAGGGCGCTGATGTTTCGTCCCGGCGCCGCATCGTGTCCGGTGCGGTGGTTGGCTTGGGCGGCGTCGTCATGCTGGCGGCCGGCCTGGCGGTCCCGGCCATCGCGCTGGTGGGCCTTGGGGCGGCTGCTGTGTTCACCGGTGCGGCCATGCTGGCGCCGGTGGTAGCGCGCCCGCTGTCGAGCCTGATCGGCCGCCCGCTGGCTCGGGCCCTTGGCGTGCCGGCCCGGCTTGGGCGGGAAAACTCGATGCGCAGCCCGCGCCGCACCGCCCAGACCGCCTCCGCCCTCATGATCGGCATCGCCTTGGTCTCTGCGATGGCGGTGTTCGGTGCATCTGTGTCGCAGTCCGCAACGAGCAGCGTCGACGATGCGATCAAGGCCAATCTGATCGTTTCTGGCACGGCGAAAGGGTCGGGATCCTTCGCTAGGTCCCTTGCTGGTGCGCTCACCAGGTTGCCGGGCGTGACCGCGTCCCTGATCGCTTACGGCGGCCAGTTCGAGGTCCGCCAGTCCGTGGAGTCCCTGAAGGGAGTCTCTACACAGGGTTTGCGCCAGACCGTCATCTTGCATATGAAGGCAGGGAGCCCGGAGGCAGCACTGGCCGCGGGTGAGCTGTTGATCGACTCCACAACAGCGAGCTCGGACCATCTCCGCGTCGGCAGTACAGTGCCGGTGAAATTCGCGTTGACGGGCGCGTCCACGATGACTGTGGGAGGGATCTACAAACCGAACGCACTGATCGGCAGTTATGTTATCGGGCAGTCCTTTTACCTTTCGCATTACCAGGGCCCGCTGCCCGGTGCCGTGCTGCTGGACGCGACCGACCCGTCCGCGCTGCAGCGCAAAGTGGAAAAGTTGCTCGCACCCTACCCGACCGTGGAAGTGCAGACCCGGGCCCAGTTCGAAGATGCCGCCGTGTCCAGCGTCAACCAGCTCCTCACGCTGGTTTACGCGCTGCTCGCCTTGGCCGTGCTGATCGCCTTGATCGGCGTGGTGAACACGCTCATGCTGTCGGTGTTCGAGCGCACCCGCGAAATTGGGTTGCTCCGGGCCGTCGGGATGAGGAGGGGTCAGGTGCGCGCCATGGTGCGTAGCGAATCGGTGATCCTGTCGATCTTCGGTGCCGTGCTCGGTATTGTTATCGGCACCGGCATGGGCCTCGCCCTGGTATCAGCGCTCCAGCTCAGCAATGTCGCCGTACCTGTGAGCAACCTGGTCGTGTTCCTGGTGCTGGCGGCCGTTCTCGGGCTCGTCGCAGCCACCTGGCCGGCTCGGCGCGCCGCCAAGCTCGACGTACTTGCTGCCCTCGCCACTGAATGAGGCTCCTGCCCGAACAGCTTCTCGGCAGTTGCCCGATCGGGCAATATTTCCGGGCCGAAAGTGAGCCCGGCCGGCCCAGACATGCGAGCATAGGATCCACGCAGGTCCCACCGAGGAGGCCAACATGCACCTGCACTCGCACAAGGTTGACATCGAAAAGATCCACCGGCGTGCAGCCACGGGCCGTATCGACAGCGAAGCCAGCCCGGCGGCGCTGGTGTCCCAGCGCAAGGCAGGTCCCAACGACTTGGTCGGCCTGCAACAGAGCCTTGGCAACGCGGCTGTTGTCCAGATGCTCCAAGATGACGAAGCCGGCGACGCGCAAGCGGCGGGTCGCTCACCCGTTCTCGACGTCGTCGGCCAGGGTCGCGGGGAGCCACTGGCGGGCCAGCTGCGGGCCGGCATGGAGCAGGCGCTGGACACCGACCTGAGCGACGTCAGGGTACACACCGGCGGTGCTGCGGCGGAATCGGCCCGCTCCGTCCAGGCCCACGCCTATACCGTGGGCAACGAGATCGTATTTGGCGCCGGCCAGTACGATCCGGGCTCAGCTGCGGGGCAGCACACGCTCGCGCACGAGCTCACCCACGTTGTACAGCAGCGCAATGGGCCGGTGGCGGGGACGCCCACCGGTGATGGAATAGCAGTGAGCGACCCTTCGGACAGTTACGAGCGGGCCGCGGAGAGCAACGCGGACAAGGTCATGGCGGGAGAGGGGGCCAGTCCGCATGCCGGTGACGGCGGCGGGGGTCACTCCGTGCAGCGCGAGGCAGGGGCCGAGGAAGAAGAGCCGGTCCAGGGCGTGTGGGTGCAACGCACGGGCAAGTCGCCCGATGAAGAAGAGGAGCCCGTGCAAGGGCTTTGGCTGCAACGGGCCGAAGAGGCGGGAGAGGAGGAGGAGCCCGTGCAAGGCCTGTGGCTACAGCGTGAGGGAGCCCCCGAGGAACAAGAGGAGCCGGCCAAGGCCTGAGCCAGGTCTGGCTGGCGGGGGCGTTTTGATGAAAGCGCACGGGGGTGCCGGCAACGAGCGGAGGACGGCTCCTACCCATTTGCCGCTGCCCGCCGATTATGCGGGCATGTCCAGCCGTGCGAGCATCGTTCCGCGCCCGGTTGTGGCTGCGTTCCGTGACGGCATCGGCGTGCCAGCCGAGCAACTGCTCGCTCTCCAACAGCATGTCGGCAACCGAGCTGTGGCTATGGTGGCCATGCGCTCACTGGGAAGTAAACCGGCGGCTCCTTTGTCGAGGGGCGCGGCCCGGCCCCGCCCGCCGCGGCAGCCGCGTCCCCGGCCGCCGCGGCGGCCCCGCGCCCGCACGCCGCGCCGTGCGGGCCGTCCCCGGTCAGATGTCCTGCACAGCCCGGCACTCCAGGCGTTCCTCCAGCGGGCCGTGGCCTGCGCCGATGAACCGGTCGCGCCCGAGGCCAAGGCCCCGAGCGAGGACCCTCGCTTTACGAGCGTGGTCGGCGAGCTCCGCGCGGCCGCCACCAAACAGAAGGCGCACCCGCCGGTCAAGGTCAAGGTGGACGAGGCGCAGGGTGCCGCCCGTGGCCCGGCCGACGAAGTCAGCGCCGTAGCCGGGGCCAATCAGGCCGGCAAAATGGCCCAGGCGGAACCGGGTGTTTTCGACAAGGCCGGGTTCATGGCCGCGGTTGCCAAGGCGGTCGACGCCGCCGCCCCCAAAACCCCGAGCGAAGCTCTCGACTTCAAAGAATCGGGTAAATCCGCTGAGGTCAAGCAGCAGGTGGCGGGAATGGTGACCAGAGGCAAGGACAATTCGGCTCGCGCCATAAAGACGGCGACTGGTGCCCCGCCCGATGCGGCTGGGGTAGAGCCGAAGCGGGTCACGCCCATGCACCCCGAGGAGCCCGGGGCGCCCCCGCCCGCCATATCGGGTGCGGCGGCCATGCCGGCGCCTCGCCCCTCGGATGAGACCGATCTGTCTGGTGGCCCCTGCCAGGTCGGAGCAAAACTGGCCGGCGCCGGGGTCACGACCGAGCAACTCTCCAAAGGTAACGAACCTGCCTTCGACGAAGCGTTGGCGACCAAGGCTCAGCTCGACCAGCATTCGGCCACGGCACCCGGGCAGGTGAAGGCGGACGAGGCGGAGCGGTTGGCCCAGGCGGGGACCGTCTCGTCGGGTGCCGTCGTGGGCGGTTTGGCGCAAATGCACACGGCCCGCGCTCGTCACCTCGGCGCGGTGGGGGCGCAAAAGGACAAGACCAAGGGCAGCGATGAGGCCAAGCGTGCCGAAGTCAGCAAGCATATAGAAGAAGTGTTCACCCGGACGAGGACAGAGGTGAGCCAGCTCCTCGACGGGCTCGACGGCCAAGTCGACGACGCCTTCGACCGGGGCGAGCTGCAAGCTCGCCAGGTGTTCGACGATCGCGTCGACGAGGAGGTCTCCGCCTGGAAGCACCAACGCTACAAGGGCATACGGGGCAAGTGGCGCTGGGTGAAGGACAAGTTCAAAGGCCTGCCCGATGAAGTCAACCAGATCTACGCACGGAACCGCAATATTTACCTGGCCAGCATGCAGAAGGTTATCTCGGGCGTGGCCGACTTGGTGGGCAACACGCTCGGCAAGGCCAAAAGGCGCATTGCTGCCGGCCGGCAAGAGATCAAGGCCTACATAGACGCCCAGCCCAAGGCCCTCCGCCAGTTCGCCGCCGAAGCGGGGGACAACATTTCGGCTCAGTTCGACATGCTCGACAGCGACGTGGAGAGCAAGCAAGCGGAGATGACGGAGACCCTGGCCAAGAAGTACGTCAGCAGCCGCCAGGCGGTGGACGACGCCATATCCGCCATGCAGGCCGACAACCGTGGCTGGGTGGCCAAGACCGAGGACTGGGCCGAGCACGCCATCGACATCATCGAAAAGATGAAGGACATGCTGATGAACGTGCTGTCACGGGTGGCCGGCGTGGTGACGCGCATCGTCTCGGACCCCATCGGCTTCCTGGGCAAGTTCATTGATGCCGTAAAGGGTGGCCTGGAAAAGTTCGTGCACCGGTTCCCCGAACACCTGCAGAAGGGCCTCCAAGACTTCTTGTTCGGGGCGCTGTCCGGCGCGGGCGTCGAGCTCCCGGAAACGCTCGACCTGGAAGGCATCCTCAAACTGGTGCTATCGGTCATCGGCCTCACCTGGGGCAACATCCGGAGCCGGATCGTAGCCCAGGTGGGAGAGCCCGCGATGGCCAAAATGGAGCAGACCGTTGAGGTGTTCAAGGCCCTGGCAACAAAGGGCCCCGGCGCTTTGGTGGACTGGGTGGTCCAGCGCGTGGGCGACCTCGAGGACATGGTGATCGGGGAGATCAAAGAGTTCGTCGAGTCCAAGGTCATCAAGGCCGGCATCGAGTGGGTGATCGGCCTCCTCAACCCGGCCGGGGCCTTTATCAAGGCCTGCGAGGCGATTTACCACATCATCATGTTCTTCGTGGAAAAGGGCTCTCAGATCAAGGAGTTCGTGGACTCGGTGCTCGACTCGGTCGAAGCTGTGCTCGATGGCCGGGTTGGTGCCGTGGCCGACCTCATCGAGGGCACCCTGGCCCGCATGGTCCCGCTCATCATCAATTTCCTGGCCGACCTGTTGGGCCTCGGGGGCATCGGCGACAAGATCCGCGAAATCATTGGCAAGGTCCAGGGCCCTGTCAACAAGGCGGTTGACCTCGCTATCAAAGGCGGCCTGAAGGTAGGGAAGAAGCTCTTCGGTGGCCTTATAGCCAAAGGCCGCGATGCCTACGGGCGCGGGAAGCAGTGGGCAGCCGGCAAGGTGGCGGGCGCCAAAGAGTGGGCGCGGGCAAAATGGCAGGGTATCCGAGGCGACTTCGAGCTCGAGGGTGAGCAACATTCGCTCAAGTTGACTTCCGAGCACCCACCTCGCCTGCTCATGGCGTCAGACCAGTGGGCCGATGCGCTCGCCCGAATGGAGAAAGAAGTACTGAGAGCGCAGCGTGAGGGCGAAGACCAAAAGATCGCGCGGGCCCAGGCGCTGTACGCGGCCGTCGTGGAGCTGGAGGGATGGGCACGCAGCGCCGACCCTGACGACCCTCGCGAGCAGGCCAGGATCAAGGCTCGTTTCTCCGGCGTCCTGGCCGCCATCCGGACCTACGAACAAGACTTCGGCCGTCGCCAGCTCGCAACTGCAGGCAAATTGAAAGAAGGCGTGATCCGACCGTACGACATGCAAGCCAAGGGCGGCAAAGGCCAGTTCGAGCGGGAGCATATCCTGCCCGGCAGCGTGTTCGGGGCATGGCACGGGCTGGACCGCGACGACCCGTTGATCGAAGCCAAGTACGCGACAATGACGACCTTGCTCTGGAAAAAGAAGGCCGCCAACCTGAAGACCAGCGGCTTGGGAGCCATCAGCGACAACGCCAAATGGCGCCAGATGTGGGCGGTACGCGATGCCTGGCTCGCCCGGCCCGAGGTGGCGGCGGAGCTACGCCACAGGGCCAGGGCGCTCAAGGCACCACTGCCGGGCCCGCCGGCGATGTTCGGGTCGCTCGACGCGCTGATGGACAACCGGGTGGCGGCCGCGCAGGTGGCGGCGGCGCAGGCCAAGTCCAAGGTCACCGACGAGGACATACAAGCGGCCGCGGCCATGCAGCTTCGCGAGATCAAGGCTATCGAAACCGAGTTCCGCGCGGTGAACGACTAAGACACCCATGAACGCACACCAAGACGAGCACCTCACAGAGCAACGTCCGGCGCAGCCGCCGGACAAGTACACGGCCCGAGACGACGTGGCGCTCCTGCGCGCCGACGGGGCGCCTCAACTTGGCGTCGCTGACGTTGTACGGATGCAGCGCACGGTGGGTAACACGGCGGTGGCCCGGTTGTTAGGCCCGAGAACGCCTATAGCTGCACGGGTACAACGCCAGGGCCCGGCGGACGGTGCGGGACTGCCCCCAGACGTGGGGGCTGCGCCGGGGCCCGCCGAGGGCGCCGGCGCTGGGGGCATACCGGCGGCGGCGCAGGCCCTGGTCGGCACCGAGTTCCCGATGCCGGTGAGCTCCCCTGACCCGTTGCCGGTCCCGGGCACGGCGGGGATGGGCGACTTCCCGCTCCCCGGTGAGAACGGCGGCGGCGTGGCGCCGGGTGGGAGCGGTGGCCCGCTCGGCCCGCCCCCAACAGCCATGGCC